>Ga0247839_1005597_pt1 | contig 15120 bp, 11 predicted proteins | sample LaCruzMarch2015__6_FD_192405 | JGI IMG/M metagenome (GOLD analysis project Ga0247839, IMG submission 192405) | Freshwater microbial communities from meromictic Lake La Cruz, Castile-La Mancha, Spain - LaCruzMarch2015_16m | ecosystem: Environmental > Aquatic > Freshwater > Lake | place: Spain... | reverse complement strand
TGTGTTTTTGCTAATTTCTATTTCTGGAAAAAATAGTGCAGAAAGCAACTTTACATTTTTTACTTTTAAATCCCATTTAAAATTTTCAATTGTATAATCCTTCTTGTTTACCTTAAATGCAGTGTAAGATGGTAGAAAACTATTTAATACCTTAGAAATTGAATTTGGTAGATTCACCAATTGAAAAGCTCCATTCACATCTAGATCTAAAATGTCTGAGAGTATGGTAATTTTTTTATTCATGCTATTTCCTTTCGCTTCGAGCAAAATATCTTCAACATAAAACCTTCTAGAACCATATTTAACTTCTGTTTGCGCCAATTCAATTTTACCAATTAAATCATCAATTCTATTTCCAGAAAAACCAGAATTAACTTCAGAAGAAACAATAAAAGAAGAATCTCTTTTTGTAAAACCAAGTCCATTTAGGTCTGCCATATCCAAATTAGCATGAAAATCAAATGCTGGTTCTTTTTCCCTTAAGTCAACAACCCCATTAAATTCTAATCTTAAATTAGGGTCAGCAACCTTTAAACGTCCATCGTATAATTGTTTTTGAACAGCACCTAAAACTGTTAGGTTCTGATATCGGTAACCATATATATCAATAAAAGGCAATGAACCATTTAAATCGGCAATCAATAATTCAGGATTAAAACTGAATCCATTAATACTGGTTTCAATTGCAATTTTTCCAAATAATTCCTTTTCTTCTAAAAAGGTTCCAATATCGAACTCTTCAGTTTTAACGTATCCAATGTATGTATACTCATCAAAACTTTTATCAAGTTTTAAGTTAACTTGTGTAATTACTTTTCCTAAATCGGTACCCCAATTCCCATCTGATTCTAAATCGTCTAGCTTACCTTTTAATTTTCCCCTGTATGTAATTAACCCCAAACGGCCAATAATAGGAGGAATTTCTAAATGTTTTTTGGTATAAAATGGATACTCATATAGTGTTTCGAGGTCTCTTTTACTTGTTTTTAATTCACTTAACTGAAAATTAAATTCAGTAGTTTCAATTTCAGGAAGTCCTTTAAAATTAACACTGCCTAGCAACCTAGTTTCTTTTCCAAAGCTTAACTGCACATTGCTGCATCGCATATTATCAACAGTGCCTTTTACATCTCCTTTTAAACTGATCTGGGTTTCGAAACCTTTAAGTTCAGGAGCAAAGTACGCTAATTCAGAGAGTGACAAAGACGATCTTTTTACTTTCCCCCTCATTTCAACTTCCGTTATAAAGTCACTTAACTCATCATAATTGTCATAATCAAAATGAAATTTACCTTCCAAACTACTTTCTTTAGAAGCCATTTTTAAATTGGACAATTCGATTGTGGTGTAAGCTACAGTAAAATCTGTTTGAAGTTTTTTTACTTCAAAGCCGCTATGTTCTTTACAACTAAAGTTTCTTATTTCTCCAGATAATGAATCATCAATAATTAAAAACCTATTCAGTTCAGCATGAATATTTTCAATTCTTAAGTGGTCGTAATTAATTCCAAAACCAGTGTCTGGAATCGTATCTCTATATTCATATGTGAAATTGACATCTTCTAACTTTACTTTCCAAAAAAACAGCTCTGCAGGAATAGATTTGATTGTATCTGTGGTGTCTTTCGGACCATTTATAACATCTAATATAAACTGAATGTTGAGGTCATCTTCTCCCTCAAATTGTCTTACATTAAATTGTCCTTTCTGAATGGTTACTTTATCAAAATCGAAATGAGAAAAATTTAAATAAACATCATTAAAATTTGCTTTTAAGACATCAACATATAATAAAGTGTCTTTATGTAAGTCTTCTACATAAAATCCTTCTAAACTTACCCTGTCAAAAAAATCAATCTTTATGGAACGAATATCTACAGTAGAACCAATAGCTAAAGTTAATTGTTGAGCTACTTTCTTGGCTAACCAAGTTTGAAATCTGCCACTCTGAGCAACGATAAAAGCAGTCGTGAGGATTAACAACACGAAAAGCAATAAAAATCCCGTTATTTTGCGCAGTATTTTAATAAGTTTCTAAATTAAAAAATGAATTCTCAACCTGTCTACATTCTTGCCATTGAATCTTCTTGTGATGACACAGCAGTAGCAATTTTGTGCAATGACAAAATACTTGCCAATATTGTTTCAACTCAGCAGGTGCATGAAAAATGGGGCGGTGTTGTTCCTGAATTGGCATCTAGAGCGCATTTGCAAAACATCGTTCCAACAGTAGAACTAGCTTTGCAGCAAGCAAAAATAGACAAACATCAGTTAAATGCAATTGCTTATACTAAAGGCCCTGGTTTATTGGGTTCATTATTAGTTGGTGGCACATTTGCAAAAGCGTTTTCATTAGCATTGGAAATACCTCTCATAGAAATACATCATATGCAAGCGCATATATTGGCTCACTTTATAAATGAAGGTAAACCCTTGCCTAAGTTCCCATTTTTATGTTTAACTGTGTCTGGAGGACATACTCAAATTGTAAAAATTACCTCTTATTTAACACTTGAAATTTTAGGAGAAACAATAGACGACGCTGCAGGTGAAGCATTCGACAAAGTAGCTAAAATACTAGGTCTGCCTTATCCTGGCGGTCCAATGGTTGATAAATTGGCCCAGTCTGGAGATCCCAATAAATTTTCATTTCCCGAACCTAAAACAGGACTTTTAGATTTTAGCTTTAGCGGTTTAAAAACTTCATTCTTGTATTTAGTTAATAGAGAAATGAATAAAAACCCTGATTTTATTGAGGAAAATAAAGCAGATTTATGTGCTTCTATTCAAAATGCTATTGTAACTATTCTAATAAAGAAATTATTACTAGCAGCAGAGAATGAAAAAATTAAAGATTTAGCACTTGCTGGCGGAGTTTCAGCGAATTCATTGCTCAGAAACACTTTTGAAAAAACAAAAACGAAGGGCTATAATATATTTATTCCACCGTTTGAGTATTGCACAGACAATGCTGCAATGGTTGGAATTGCTGGCTATTTCAAGTTTATAGAAAAGCAATTTTCAAATTTTGGAAATCCTTCATTGGCGAGATTTCCTTTGAATGAAATTTCCTAAACAGATTTTGCAGAAGTATCTTTTTTTGCGGTATCCCCGTTCATCTTCTCAAATTCTTTAATCAATTCTTCATCAGATTTTCCTAAATTCTTAATAGATGCTTCAACACTTGGTGCAAAAGCATTATCTGGGTATTTTTTTAAAAAGGCTCTGTAAAATTCACCGGCTTTTACATCGTCATTTATCTGATTATCATACACGTAACCTTTATAAAACAAAGCTTCTGCTGCCCGTTTATGGTTTGGATAAAATTGTAAGAACTCATCTAAAATAGCAATTGCAGATTCGCCCCACGACAAACTAATGCTAAGGTCGGCTGCTTTGAACAAATATTCTGGAGCATCAGGATCATCAGGGAAATTCTCTTGAAATTGGGAGTATGCTACTTGTAAATTGTAGGCGCTCACTTCGTCCTTGGCTTTTGTAGAATCTTTCATCAATTTCGTTTCAAGTTCCTTTATTTTTTTTATTGATTCGTCACGGCTATCACCGCAACTAGCAAATAAGATTGAAAAAGAAACTAATAGAATGGAAAGCAGTTTGAACTTCATGTATGTATTTTTTGCGTTGTAAATGTATTAAAACTATTTATTTTTTTATTTGTGGAAATTTCATTCTGTAATCTACGTTTACCTTTCCCTTTGAGATATTACTGAGTTTACTATGCAAAATGGTGCGTTTTAATTGGCTCATTCTATCAGTAAACAAGATACCATCAATATGATCATATTCGTGCTGTATCACGCGAGCCTTAAGTCCAGTAAAGGTTTCCTCAAAAGGAGTAAAGTGTTCATCTACCCATTTTAAACGAATTGAAGGAACTCTTTCTATATCTTCTCTAACCCCTGGAATACTTAAACAACCTTCGTTAAACTTCCAAAATTCGCCACTTTCTTCTACTATTTGAGCGTTTATAAATATCCTTTTAAAATGCTTAAGAGTAGCATCATCTTCTGCAAAGGGATTTGCATCAACAATAAATAAACGAATAGAAAGACCAATTTGTGGAGCAGCAAGCCCCACTCCATGCGCATTATACATGGTTTCAAACATATTGTCTATTAATTCTGATAAAGCGGGGTAATCTTTATTTATATCAACCGCCTTTTTTTTTAATACAGAAGAACCGTAGGCTACAATTGGTAAAATCATGTTGCAAAATTAACTTTTTCTGTAAGAAAGTTGAGATAAATAGTCTTGTAAAATTATCACTGCACTTATTTTGTCAATATTGCTCTTGTTTTCTCTTTCTTTTTTTTTTGCTCCCGACAGAATCATTGACTCAAAAGCAATTTTACTAGTAAAACGTTCGTCTATGCTTTCTAAAGGAATTGAAGGGTACATCCGATTCAAAGCTCTTTTGAAATTATTTAATGCTTCAATTGGACCACTTTCACTACCATCTAAATGTTTAGGATTGCCAACTACAAATTGACTAACTGATTCCTTGGATAAATATGAGTTTAAATAGTCGAATATCTTAGCTGATGGAATAGTTGTTAATGCTGTGGCAATAATCTGATTAGGATCAGTTACCGCTAACCCAATTCTTTTAGTCCCGAAATCGATGGCTAGAATTCTCCCCAAAATTATTTTACTAATTGCATTTCTTTAATCAAATGCCCTGCTTCCGCGTACTTATCTATAACCCAAAGTGTAAAACGAACATCTAAAACAATATTTCTTACTTGATTAATGTCGTAATAAATATCGCTCATTGTTCCTTCCCAATTCCTATCAAAATTTGTCCCTATCAATTGACCTTTTGCGTTTAATACTGGACTTCCTGAATTTCCTCCTGTGGTATGGTTAGATGCAGCAAAACAAATTGGAAGTGTACCATTCTTTTCTGCATAGTTTCCAAAATCTTTATTTTCTAACAACATTCTCATGCGAGGCTCTATCGCATAATCACTGTGTTCTGTATTGTTCTTTTGTAAAATGCCCTCACCTGTTGTATTCCATTCAAATGTTACTGCATCATTAGGAGTGTAACCTTCAATTTTTCCATATGCAATGCGTAATGTAGAATTAGCATCAGGATAAAACTGTTTTTCATTTATAAGTTCTCGCTGAGCTTTTACAAACGACCTATTTAAAGGAATTAACTTTTTATTTATATCATTGTATCTGTTTAAAATGTTTTCTCTATAAAAATTATTGTAGAAAGTTACTAATTGGTAAACAGGATCATTCTTTAATCTGTTAATTCCCGCTTCGGTTAAATTATTTAAGAATGCAGAAACCTCAGATTCCTCATCTAGGAAACTTTGCTCAAATAATTGGTCAACTGCAAGTTTTAGGTCCTCCTCTGCAAATCCTTTTCTAAATGATGGAATAAAATCAGGTGAGGCGGAAAGATTAGTCTTTTTATAATAAGTGTTTATTAAATCTGTGGCAATTTCTCTGTCAATAGGTGAATAATAATTTTTGAAAAATGTATTTGAATTTGATAACAAATTCTTAATTAATTCTTTTGTTTTTTCGCTTGCAATATCATCTGAAGAAATGTTTGCTATTGTTGTGAAAGAATTTGTGAATTTAAAAAGTTCAATAACGAAGAGTCCCTCATTAAATAAATCAAGTTCCGGTTGTATTACTTCTAAAGCATCGTATTGTTTTTTTATCTCTGGAATTAGGCCTAAGTATCTTGTATATTGTTCATCAGCATTCACTCTATTTTCAAACAATCTTTCAAATGACCTCTTTTTATCAATAGCATTAGCTTTTATGAGCCCTTTTGTTTCGCCTTTCCATTTTTTATAGTAATTACTTACGCTTGAATATTTATCTGCATATTTTAAGAAAATCTCTCTGTCAGATTCCATAAATCTATTCATCACTTCCAAACGTTTTTCTCTAAGATCTATTTTTATAGGATTACTAATATTTATTAACTGTTCCACTGCATAAGAAGATAAATATTCACTTGTTCTTCCAGGAAAACCATATACCATAGTGAAATCATTTTCCTCTACCCCAGTGGTGCATATTGGCATTACATATCTTGGCGTGAAGGGTATATTATCTTTAGAGTATTCTGCAGGTTTGTTGTCTTTTCCAGCATAAATTCTAAATAGGCTAAAATCACCAGAATGTCTTGGCCATGACCAATTATCTTCATCTTTCCCAAATTTACCGATACTTGAAGGAGGAGCGCCAACTAAACGAACATCCTTAAATACCTCCATCACAAATAAATAATACTCATTACCATTATACATTGGTTTCACAGAAGCTTCATAATGAGTTCCTGCAATTGCATTCTTTACAATCTCTAACGAGCGTTGGGCAACTATATTTTCCCTTGCATTTTCATCAGATAGTTTATATAAATCTTGAGTGATAGATTCAGTTACATCTTCCATTCTAATCAAAAAACTTACTGAAAGTCCGGGGTTGGTCATTTCGTTTTCCTTGGTTTTTGCCCAAAATCCTTTTTGTAAATAATCATTTTCAACAGATGAATGGTCTTGAATTTGACTAAAACCGCAATGGTGATTTGTTAACAACAAACCTTCATTACTTATTATTTCTCCTGTACAACCTCTTCCAAATTGTACAACCGCATCTTTTAAACTCGAACGATTAACACTGTAAATTTCTTCAGCACTTATCTTTAAACCAGAAGATTGCATCTTTTTCTCATTCAACTGTTTTAACAAAAGAGGTAACCACATTCCTTCATCTGCAAGTAAAATATTTTGCCCAAGTAGAATGCCACTGATTAATAAATAGATAGATTTCATTTAACTGCTTTTGAGCCACAAAAATGCAAAAAAAAGAGTTTCATTTTACGTAACTTTAGTACTACTTAGTGACAATTTTTAAGATGGATTGATTTTTTGTTTTTAAGTTCACAAAGAATTAGCACGATTTTTGGTAAATTGCGCCGCTTTTAAATTTATCTAATATGACAAAAATTAACACGCTGATTATCCTTTCTTTCCTTGCAATTAGTTCAAAATTGTTAGCAGGTGGATTTGACATAAAAATCACTATAAAAGGTTTAAAAGACACTACATGTCAACTTGCATATTATTTTGGTGATAAGCAGTATATAAAGGATTCAGCAAGAGTTGATAAAAATGGTTCGTTGACTTTTAAAGGAGATGCTGAACTCCCAGGCGGAATCTATCTTATTGTAATGCCAAGTAAAAAATATTTTGAATTGATCGTTGATAAAGAACAGAAATTTAGCATGGAAACAGATACCGTTGATTATATCAATAGTATGAAAATAAAGAATTCTAAAGACAATGAGGTTTTTTACGAATATTTAAAATGGATTTCTACTAAAGGACAAGCAATTGAAGCCTTGAAAAAAGAAATGGATGAGGCGAAAGAAGATGCTGCAAAAACTAAAGAAATAAAAGATAAACAAATCGCTATAGATAAAGAGGTTAAAGAGTATAAATTAAAAGTAATTAAAGATTATCCTGATTTTTTACTGGCAAAAGTTTTTGAAGCAAGCACTGACCCAGAAATACCTGAAGCCCCCATATTACCGAATGGTAAGAAAGATTCAACTTTTGCTTTTCGTTATTACAAAGCACATTATTTCGATAAAATAGATATGAAGGATGATAGGCTTCTTCGTTCACCAGTTTTTGGAAATAAAATAAAACAATACCTAGAAAGATTAACAGCTCAAATTCCAGATTCTATAAATGCTTCGGCCGATAAAATGATTAGTCTGGCTAATCCAACTGGTGAAATCTTCAAATACCTGGTTTACTATATTACCAACACTTACGAAAAATCCAATATCATGGGAATGGACGCAGTTTTCGTTTACATGGCAAAAAATTATTATTTAAGCGGCAAAGCTTATTGGGTAGAAGATGCACAAAAAGAGAAAATTTGCGATAGAGTGCTGGCTCTAGACCCATGTTTAATAGGAAGAAAAGCAAATAATATGCGCTTACTTAAGAATGATTTTCATCCAATTTCATTGAGCGATATTAAAACGAAATACACCATTGTTTACTTCTGGGACCCAAGTTGCGGTCATTGCCAAAAAGTAACTCCTCAACTCAAAACATTCTACGATAAATACAAAAAAGAATTAGATGTGGAGGTTTTAGGAGTTTACATTGAAGCCGATACAACTGAATGGTTCAAATACATTAAAGAAAAAGAACTCAATTGGATAAATGCAGCAGACTTGCTTGGTACAGCACAATTTAGAAAGTACTATGATATTTATTCAACCCCGGTAGCATTTTTATTAGATAATGAAAAAAGGATTATCGCCAAAAGAATAGAAGTAGAACAACTAGAAGACTTTATTAAAAATCATAGTCAAGGGAAAATTTCAGTGCCTAAATTACCTGAATTTACTCGATTTCCTTGTAAACCTTCTGATCCTTCAAAAGAAAAGTCTGGACACTGATTTTAATTTCAAATACATAGTGCTACTTTTGCGCAAAATTATTAAATATGACAACTGCTTCTTTGCAAACAAAATATGGCACTATGAAGATTGAATTCTTCTCTAAAGATGCTCCCGGAACCGTAGATAACTTCCTAAAGTTAGCTAAATCAGGTTTTTATGATGGTCTAAAATTTCATCGGGTTCTTCCAGATTTTGTAGTACAAGGAGGAGATCCCACGGGGACAGGTGCAGGTGGCCCTGGCTATCAAATTAAATGTGAATTAACTGGTGATAATCAATTCCACGACAGAGGAGTGCTTTCCATGGCTCATGCCGGAAAGGATACAGGTGGTTCACAATTCTTTATTTGCCATAGTCGCAACAATACATCTCATTTAGATCGTAGACATACTGTTTTTGGGAAAGTAGTTGAAAATGTTGATATCGTTGACCAAATTAAACAAGGCGATATTATCGAAAAAATTACAGTTAACGAAGAAGCTCAATAATATCGTGTATAGCATTGCTATTCATGGAGGAGCAGGCACGCTTGCAAAACATCTATTTACTCCAGAAAAAGAAAAGGCATATCAAGACGCGCTTACTTTAGCTATTTCTGCTGGTGATGTAATTCTTAAAAATAGGGGAAATTCTTTAGATGCTGTGCAAGCTGCCATTAGTGTGTTGGAAGATTGTCCTCTTTTTAATGCTGGTAAAGGAGCGGTTTTTACACACGACAAAACACATGAAATGGATGCTTCTCTTATGGAAGGCCTTTCATTAAGAGCAGGTGCTGTTGCAGGAGTATCTAATGTTAAAAATCCAATTGAGCTTGCCCGATTGGTAATGGAAAAATCTGAACACGTGCTGCTTTGTGGAAAAGGTGCCGAAGATTTTGGGAAACTACAAAAAATAAAATTCGAAGATGATGCTTATTTTTTCGATGAACTACGCTGGAATCAATTATTGCAAGTAATTGACGAAGATGCTGCTCACCTCGACCATAACGTGAATGTTGAAATTCCTGATAAAAAATTTGGTACTGTTGGCGCTGTGGCGCTCGATGTTCATGGTAACCTTGCTGCTGGAACTTCAACTGGCGGAATGACCAATAAACGATGGGGCAGGGCAGGAGATAGTCCAATTATTGGGGCAGGTACGTATGCTAATAATGCAACTTGCGCTGTTTCCTGCACTGGTCATGGAGAATATTTTATTCGAGCAGTAGTAGCTTATGACATAAGTTGTCTTATGGAATATGCGGGATTAACCCTAGAACAAGCATGCAAAAAAGTAGTGAATGATAAGCTCGTAAAATTTGGGGGAGAAGGCGGACTTATTGCCATCGATACCAAAGGAAATATTTGCTTACCATTCAACTCCGAAGGAATGTATCGTGCATGGAAAACGCACGATACAGAAATAAATACATCTATTTTCTAAAAAAGTAAAATGAGAAAATTGTTTTCAATTATTGCTGCATTTGTGCTTGGTAGCAATGCTTTTGCTCAAACAAAGCCTTTTGTTAAAACCCTGCCTTATGATTCAGCTTCAGTTCCACGAGAACATGTAGTTGATTTTAAACACTTAAAATTAGTGGCTGAGTTTAAACCAGAACAAGGCAAAATAATTGGAAATGTTACGCACATATTCACTCCGTTAAGACAAAATGTTGACAGCATTTTTTTGGATGCTCCGGACATCACTATCAAGTCGATAAATTTCAAGAATAAAGATTTAAAATGGAAAACTACAAGCGATGGAATCACTTTGTTTTTTGATAATTCATTAACCTGGGATAAAACTGACAGCATTCAAATTTCTTATGAAGCAAGTCCGAGGAAAGGCTTGTATTTTATTGGATGGAACGATAAAACAAATAGAAGTCGTAAGCAGATTTGGTCTCAAGGACAAGGTACTGATAACCGCCATTGGATTCCCATGTATGATGAAATGAACGATAAAATTACTTCGGAAGTTCTTATCACAATGCCGAAGCCTTACAAAGTACTATCGAATGGCGTAAAGTTGAATGTTATTGAAAAAGGAGAGAACCAAGTTTGGCATTATCGAATGAATAAACCGCATGCACCGTATCTAATAATGTTAGGAATTGGTGAATATGATATCGAGACAAGATCTGCAAAATCAGGACTTCAAACCGACCTCTGGTATTACCCAAATTGGAAGAATCGTGTTGCAGGAACTTACCAGTACAGCACCGAAATGATTGATTTCTTTGAAAAGGAAATTGGAGTTCCGTTTCCTTGGGAAAAGTATAGCCAAATACCCGTGCAAGAATTTATGTACGGTGCTATGGAAAATACAACAGCTACCGTTTATGGTGACTTTTTTATGAATGACGAAAGAGGGCAACTCGACAGAACTTATGTTGGTGTTAATGCGCACGAATTAGCGCATCAATGGTTTGGTGATATGGTTACGGCACGCTCTGCAACACACCACTGGCTTCAAGAAAGTTTCGCTACTCATTATAACATGTTGTATGAAAGAGAAGTTTTCGGTCAAGATTTCTTCGACCAATCGCGACGTAACTCTCAGAATGCAGCATTATCGGCTTCTATGAAAGATTTGTATCCTGTTGCAAGCAGTAAGGCTGGTTCTTCCAGGTGGTACCCCAAAGGTGCTTTTGTGTTAGAAATGTTAAAATACATTGTTGGTAGAGATGCTTATAACAGAACTGTAAAAAATTATTTGCTTAGAAATGCATATGGAAATGTAAATTCAAACGACTTATTGATTGCATTTTCTGAAACATTAGGTCAGTCTCTTGACTGGTTTTGGGAACAATGGATTTACCGTGGCAATGAGCCTTATTACAAAGTTGAAGCTTTGAGCACATCTGCATCCACTTTGTTTACAGTTCGTCAGCAACAACAATTAAATGAAGCTTCAGGTTTGTTTAAAATGCCAATTGTTTTTGAAGTACATTTTACGGATGGCACCATGGCCTCAAAAAAAGTATGGATTGAACAAAAAACGCAAAGTGTAGAAATAAATCATCCTTCAAATAAAACAGTGGCATATACATTATTCGACCCTAATAATCAAGTAATGAAAGTGGTAGATTTTGTAAAACCTATTGAACAATTAAAAGCCCAGGCAAAAGGTGCATTTTATATGTTAGATAGATTAGACGCCATTCTTGCAATGGAAAAAATCGACCTTGATAAAAAAAGAGATTTCTTAATGGAAAGATATTCCATTGAAAAATGGCACTCAATTAAATCTGCAATTATTGAACAATTAGCAAAAGATAAAAATGCAAAAAGCATCAAATTGATAAACATGGCAATCAAAGATGCAGATGTAAAAGTGAGAGAAGCCGTACAAGATAATTTCGATACCATTCCTTCTTATCTTATAAAACCAATGGAAGCATTACTTACAGACAGAAGCTATAGTGTTCAACAAACTGCTTTAGAGCAATTGTGCAAAAGCAACCCTAAGAAAATTGCGGCTTATTTAGAATTAACCAAAGCTGAAATGGGCAATAATGCGCACAACGTGAGAATTTCCTGGTTACAAATTGCTATTAAAAATGGTCAAACGAAATTCACAGATGAGTTGATTGATTTTGCCAGTAATGCTTTTGAGTTTAATACCAGAAGAGCCGCTTTTGCAGCATTAAGAGAATTAAATGTGTTTAATGAAGTTGTCTCGGAACATGCATACAATGCAGCATTAAGTGCTAATGGAAGATTAAGCAATGGTGGAGTTGGCTATTTAAATTGGGCTTATAACAACGGCGAAATCTCAAAAAATGCCATACTTACAAAAGAACCTCAATGGAGAGTAAATGTAGCTTGGCAAGACGAGGTTTGGAAAAAAATTAAAGCGCCTAAAAAGTAGATTTAGTTTTTGGCAAGGTCTTTGGAAATCGCTTTCTAAATTCAAGCCTTATGAAAACTATCTTATCTATCTTAGCCTTTATTAGTGCCGTTTCTGTAGTAAATGCACAACAAATTATTCAACAAACTACTACTACGGTTACTACTTATACTACCAATCCATCTATGGTAAATTATTCTCCAAACTGGTTTGGTCCAAATTGTTATTCCGACCCAAGTTTTAACTTACCTACTACTAATAATAGCTATGTAAATTTCAATTTTGATCCTTACACAGATCCTTATTATTATACTACTAATAATTATACAACTCCAATTTTGCATGCACCGTATCAACAACTATCACAACCAGTAGTGAATGTTATCAATGCTAGTCAATATTATCCTGAACCTTGCGTAAATGCTATTAATAGCTCAGGTTTCAATTTTATGCTTCAAAGCATTGCCAACCAATCATTCGAGCAAAACAAATTGCAAGTTGCGCAACAAATTTTGCAAAGTAATTACCTTACCTCTCAACAAGTATTTTCAATTTTACAAGTATTTAACTTCGAATCTACCAAGTTGAGTTTTGCTAAATCAGCTTTCAATCGTGTAATTGATCCACAAAACTATTTTGTAGTGAACAATGCATTTTCATTTAGCAGTTCAGTAAGAGAATTAAATAATTTTCTAAGAGGATTTTAATAATACATTAACCAACACATGTATTTTAAACGGCTGTCATTAAAAACGACAGCCGTTTTTTTATCTCCAATTTTTAAAAGTATTGATAAGCGAATTTGTAGAAGAATCGTGCGTTTGAATTGTTTCCTCATTTCTTAACTCTGGTAAAATTTTACCTGCCAATTGTTTACCCAATTCTACGCCCCATTGGTCGTAACTAAATACATTCCAAACAACTCCTTGAACAAATATTTTATGTTCATAAGCAGCTAATAGTGAACCCAAGGTTTTAGGAGTAATTTTCTTTACTAAGATGCTGGTTGTTGGCTTATTTCCCTCGAAAATTCTAAAAGGAGCATGGAATTTAATTTCACTTTCCGACATTCCTTTGGCTTTTAATTCTTCTCTCACTTCCGCTTCAGTTTTGCCATTCATTAAAGCCTCTGTTTGGGCAAAAAAGTTAGAAAGTAATAAAGTATGGTGCTCTCCAATTGGATTATGACTTTGCGCTGGAGCAATAAAATCAGCTGGAATAATTTGAGTTCCTTGATGAATCAGCTGGTAAAAAGCATGTTGTCCGTTTGTGCCTGGTTCTCCCCAAATAATCGGACCAGTTGAATAGTTTACTTTTTCGCCATTTCTATCTACACTTTTGCCATTGCTTTCCATATCTCCTTGCTGGAAATAGGCTGCAAACCGATGCATGTATTGGTCGTATGGTAAAATAACATTTGAGGCAGCCCCATAAAAATTAACATACCAAACACCTAACAAAGCGAGTTGAACAGGAATATTATTTTCAAATGTTGTAGTTCTAAAATGCTCATCCATTTCAAAAGCACCAGTAAGCAATGCTTCAAAATTTTCAAAACCAATGTTTAAACTAATACTCAAACCAATGGCACTCCAAAGAGAATAACGACCACCAACCCAATCCCAAAATTCGAACATGTTTTCAGTGTCGATTCCAAAATCAGCTACAGATTTTGTATTAGTGCTGAGCGCGACGAAATGCTTTGCAACATTTGCTTCTTCTTTTGCATGTTGCAAAAACCAATTTCTTGCACTGTGTGCATTGGCCATTGTTTCCTGCGTGGTGAATGTTTTGGAAGCAATGATGAACAGCGTAGTTTCAGGGTCTATTTTCTTTAGCGTTTCAGCGATATGCGTACCATCTACATTTGAAACGAAATAACTAGTGATTCCTTCAACTGCATATGGTTTCAATGCTTCACATACCATTACAGGCCCTAAATCTGAGCCTCCAATTCCAATATTTACAACAGTGTTTATCTTTTTACCTGTAAAACCCTTCCACTCTCCATTATGCACTTTAGCTGTAAAGCTTTTCATTTTTGCTAATACAGCATTTACATCAGGCATTACATCTTTCCCATTTACCAAAATTGGACTATTAGAACGATTGCGCAATGCAGTGTGTAATACTTGACGATTCTCTGTTTTATTAATTATTTCACCGCTAAATTGAGCCGAAATAGCATCTTGTAAATTGCATTCGTTTGCTAATTCTATCAAAGTAGCTTTAATATTGCTGTCTATTCTGTTTTTAGAAAAATCAAATAGAAAATCATTCCATTCAATTGAGAATTTTTTTGCTCTTTCTGCATCTTCAGCAAACCAATTTCTTAAAGTTTTATTGGATGTTTTTGCAAATAGCTCATCTAATCGCGACCAAGCCTTGGTGCGTGTTGGGTTAATAGTTGGAAACATGTAATTTGATTTATGCCAAACGGTTGATGCAGTTTAAATCGGTAAAAGCAACTTCTAGTCTTTTGCGGAAAGTGTCTTCTCCTTTACGTTCCCAAACGCGTGGGTCATAATATTTTTTATTGGGTTTGTCAGCACCGTCAGGATTACCAATTTGACTTTGCAAATAACCTTTATTCGCCTCGTAGTAATCTTTTACACCTTCCCAAAATGCCCATTGCAAATCGGTGTCAATATTCATTTTTACTGCACCATAAGAAATGGCTTCTCTTATTTCTTCTTGAGAAGAACCTGAACCACCATGGAAAACAAAATTCACTGGCTTGTTTCCAGTTTTAAATTTCTCTTGAATATAAACTTGTGAATTGTGTAAAATGATTGGTTCTAACTTCACATTTCCTG
>Ga0247839_1005596_pt1 | contig 15121 bp, 7 predicted proteins | sample LaCruzMarch2015__6_FD_192405 | JGI IMG/M metagenome (GOLD analysis project Ga0247839, IMG submission 192405) | Freshwater microbial communities from meromictic Lake La Cruz, Castile-La Mancha, Spain - LaCruzMarch2015_16m | ecosystem: Environmental > Aquatic > Freshwater > Lake | place: Spain... | reverse complement strand
ACCCCGACCCCGGGCCGCGGATCACCGATCTGGGCGAGCCGCAAGCCGATTTCCTCGCGTTGCACCGGTTCCACCCGCGAGCACAACAGTTCACTGAGCAGCCACTCGGCCTCGGGGGTCAGGAACGCGGCAATATCGAGGTTGCGCTCCAGGTCATCGAGCAGACCGGTCTCGGCCAGCAACACCCGGGCGGACTCCAGGACCTCGTGGCGCCAGCGCAGGTCCGGCGGGTAGCCGATCGCGGCCCAGGTGCGCGCCTCCACGTCGATCAGCGCCTGGGTGGTCAGGGCCTCACGGCGGCGCTCGATCCAGTGGCGCAGGGCCGGCCACTCCTGCAACAGGGATTCGTGGACAAACTCGACCGTACCATGCTCACCTTCGCCAACCCGCACCAGTCGGGTGTCCGGCGCCGCCAGCGCCCGTACCAGGACCGCGAGCTGCGGACTCTCGGCGAGTTGCCGCCATTCACCGCGCCGCCGGGCCACGGTGCCATCCTCCGTCACCGTCAGCAGCCGTGCGAAGAGACCAGGCAGGGCGCTCTGGGCCGCGGCCCCGGCGCGTTCGAGCGCGCGCTCCGCCCGCCTGGCGATCACGCCCTTGAGCCCATCGAGGCGTTGTTCCTCGTAGACGTCCAAGGCCATACGCCCGACCGACCGACCCTGGTCGTACAATTCCTTCAGGGTATCGGCCATCAGCGCCAAACCGCCGGACTGCGTGGTCACGTCCTGCAGGAGGCGGGTAACCAGCGCGGACTCGATCTGCATCGGCGCACCCAGTTCGACTTCGGTCAGGGGCCCCAGGATCATCCGTTCCAGGGCAGGCCGGGTCGGCGGAGCCAGACAGTAAAGCCCGCCGGCATTGAGGATGCGCGTGATATCGGGCAGCGCGCAGCAGCGGTGCATCAGGTCCGCCCGCAGGGTACCGAGCACCCGCAGCCGCGGCAACTCGAGCGCATCGACCAGCATTTCGAGAAACTCCTCCGCCAGCTCGGGGTGAACCGTGGTGAAGAACTCTTCGAACTGGTCGATGATGAGCAGCCAGCAGGCCGCCACGGGACGATCGGCCAGACAGCGGTCCAGCAGGTCGGACAGAGCCTCGGCCCCGTACCCCTTGAGGGCCGCCGCCTCGGTCGGCGGATCGAAAGCGGGCGCCCCGGACTCGCGCGCCAGCCCATGCGTCAGCGCCAGGAAGGGATCGCCGCCTTTACCGGCCGGAAACATCATGCTGACCTGCCAGGACCCGGCCTGCGGCACCCGCGGCAGGTCCCCGGCGGCGAGCCGCGCCCGCACCCCGGCCCGCACCAGAGACGACTTACCGCAGCCGAGCACCCCGGAGACCAGCGTCAACCGCGGACCCGCGGGGGCCGTCAGGCGGCGCAACAGATCGCGGGTCTCGGCCCGGCGGCCAAAAAAAATCGGCGCCTGCCAGGCTTCCAGCGGCACCAGTCCCGGATAGGGTTCCCGCTCCCAGCGCGCGCGGTGGGCGCCGTCGCCGGCCGGCGCCGCGCGTTCGGCCGCGAGTTCAGCGGCAATCTCACCTAAGAGCCGCGACCCCGCCGCCCCGCCGGCCCCCAGCTCGCGCAGGTTCTCCACCAGTGCGTCGGCCCCCGCACCGCCGCCCGCGGCGAGGACCAGATCGATCAGCAGGTCCGCCGCCGCCTCCGGAGTCGGCGGCACGGACACCGGGTCCGCGGAGGTGAGATCCCAGATCAGATCGGCGAACCAGGCCTGACGGGCATCGGCACCACGCCAGCGCGGCAGGCCGACGAGCAACTCGCACAGGCTTTGGCGGATGTTGATGTGCATCGCAGCAGTTCCTTGGAACGGACAGGGCCGGAGATAGCGCAGTGGCGGATAAAGAGGCGCATCTTAGTCGTTTGCCGCCCTCGCTGTCCGCGCCGGGTGGACCAAGCGGACGAAAGTCCCGATGAACGTCGGCAAACACTTGTATCGTTTACGGGAGTCGCGCTATCTTTCGCAGCTTCGCCTTTCTGTCAAGGCGGTTTCCGCGACCAGGAACCGCCTTTTCGTTTTTCAGGACACCGCCCGCCGGGTGTCCCAGCGCCGATGAGGCAGGGCCTGCGCCATGAGCGAACCCTTGATGATGACCTACCAACGCCTGCCGGTGACCTTCGATCACGGCGCCGGCGTCTGGCTGTGGGATGAGAACGGTAAGCGTTACCTGGACGCCTTGGCCGGCGTCGCCGTGTGCGGACTCGGCCACGCCCATCCGGCGGTGCGCGACGCGCTCTGTGAACAGGCCGGGCGGCTGATCCACACCTCCAATCTCTATCGCATCGCGGAGCAGGAGCGCCTGGGCGCAATGCTCACCGCCTTGTCCGGGATGGATCGGGTGTTCTTCGGCAACTCCGGCGCCGAGGCCAACGAGGCGGCGATCAAGTTGGCGCGCCTGCATGCGCATCACCGCGGGATTGAGAATCCCGCCATCCTGGTGATGGAGAACAGCTTCCACGGCCGCACCTTGGCGACCCTGAGCGCGACCGGCAACCGCAAAGTGCAAGCCGGTTTCGAACCGCTGGTGCAAGGGTTCGTGCGCGTGCCTTACAACGATCTGTCGGCAGTGGAAACCGCCGCCGCCAACCGCAAGAACATCGTTGCCGTCCTGGTGGAACCGATCCAGGGTGAAGGCGGCATCAATATCCCCGCCGACGGCTATCTGCCGGGCCTGCGCGCCATCTGTGACCGCGAGGGCTGGCTCCTGATCTGCGACGAGATCCAGACCGGGATCGGCCGCACCGGTCGGATGTTCGGCTTCCAGCACACCGGCATCAGCCCGGACGTCATCACCCTGGCCAAAGGCCTCGGCAACGGGATGCCGATCGGCGCCTGTGTCGCCCGCGGCGTGGCGGCTGAGGTCTTCGCACCCGGCTCCCATGGCTCCACCTTCGGCGGTAACCCGCTGGCCTGCCGGGCCGCCAGGGCGGTCCTGGAGACCATCGCCGCCGAGGATCTGGTGGCCCATGCCGCCGCGCGCGGCGCCGCGCTGCTCAGCGCATTGCGTGAAGCACTGGCCGGGACCCAGGGCGTCGTCGCCCTGCGCGGACGCGGACTGATGCTCGGAATCGAACTCGACCGGCCCTGCGGCGCACTGGTCGGTCTGGCCCTGGAAGAGGGCCTGCTGATCAACGTCACCGCGGAACGGGTGGTCCGACTCCTGCCTCCCTTGATTCTCGAAGCACCGGAGGCCGACCACTTGGTCGCGGGCTTGAGTGCCCTGATCAAACGCTTTCTTGGGGCCCACTAGGGGCTCGAACCGGTGTCGCGCACCCGTGGCGCACACCCGATCCCATGCGGAGAATGGATCACCGATGCCAGCTACCCCGACCGCCTGTCGGCACCTCCTGTCCCTGTTCGACCTGAGCCCCGAGGAAGCGCGCACCCTGCTCGCCCGCGGTACCGAATTGAAGGCCATGCGGTGCCGTGGCGAGGACTATCGCCCGCTGCGACACCGCACGCTCGCGATGATCTTCGAAAAATCGTCGACCCGCACCCGCGTCTCGTTCGAGGCGGGCATGGCTCAATTCGGCGGCCATGCCATCTTCCTGTCGCCGCGCGACACCCAACTCGGCCGCGGGGAACCCATCGAGGACGCCGCGCGGGTCATCTCACGCATGGTCGATGTCGTCATGATCCGCACCTTCGACCAGGAAACAGTCGAGTGTTTCGCGGCTCACTCACGGGTACCGGTCATCAACGGCCTGACCAATCGCCTGCACCCCTGCCAGTTGCTCGCCGACATGCAGACCTACTTCGAGCACCGCGGCGATATCCGCGGGCGCCGGGTGGCCTGGATCGGCGACGGCAACAACATGTGCCAGTCGTACATGGAAGCGGCACGGCTCTTGGATTTCTCCTTGCGCATCGGCTGCCCCGCGGGTTTTGAACCGGATGCCCAGTTGCTGAGCGCGGGCGCCGGCCGCTTCACGGTAGTGCATGACCCGCTGGAGGCCGCCCGGGGTGCCGACCTGATCGCCACCGACGTGTGGGCCAGCATGCATCAGGAGGGCGAACTGGAGAACCGGCTGGACCTGTTCTCCCCCTTCCAGGTCACCGACGCGGTGATGGCGGCCGCGGCGCCGGACGCACTCTTCATGCACTGTCTGCCCGCCCACCGGGGCGAAGAGGTGGCCGCATCGGTCATCGACGGACCCCAATCCGTGGTTTGGGACGAAGCCGAAAACCGGCTGCACGTGCAGAAGGCGCTGCTGGAGTTCCTGCTCGTGCCGGGGCCTTGAGTCGAATCGGATCGAACCGGATCGGACCGGATCGGACCGGATTCAACCCGCGAATTCACGAGGACGCCCAGTGAGACCACCCGCGCCGTTCGTGCTGTGCCTGTGCGCCGCACTCTTGACCCCGCACCTGGCCCAGGCGGAGACCCGTTATGTCACGGACCAGATCGAAAGCACGCTGCGCGCCGGTGAGAGCACCCGCTTCAAGATCCTGAAGATGCTGCCGAGCGGCACGCGCGTCGAGGTGCTGGACGTCAACCAGACCACCAAATACGCACGGGTCCGCACCGCTGACGGCGCCGTGGGTTTCGTGCCGGAGGCGCAACTGCAGAGCGAACCCGCCGCGCGCAACCGCCTGGCGGAACTGGAGACCCGCCTGGCGGAACTGCAACAGGAGCCGGACGCACTCGCCGCCCGACTTGCCAAGGTCCAGAACGAACATAGCGATCTGAAATCCGGCTATCAGACACTGGAGCGGGAAAAGCAGTTATTGGAACAGCAATTGGCGACCATCCGCCACGCCTCCGCCAACGTCATGGATATCACAAACGATCGGGAGCGCCTGCGCCTCCAGGTCGCCAGCCTCACGCGCGCCCGTGCCGACCTGGAACAAGAAAACCGCGATCTCAAGAACCAGACCAACCTGCGCTGGTTCCTGATCGGCGCCGGGGTGCTGATCGGCGGCATCCTGCTCGGGCTGATCCTGCCTCATTTGCGGCTGGGACGGCGGAAGAGCAACTGGGGGTCGTTGTGAGGACTGGCCACGATCGCTGTTTTGGCCAAGGTGACCGCTCGGATTTTATCCACAGATGTCACAGATGTCACAGATGTTCACAGATGAAGAAAAACATCGGTGACATCTGTGGATCACGTTCCGCCCTAAGGTCTCGGCGGAGGCTGGCCGGAACGATTAACAAGGCCCCGGAACCCGCCAGCACACCGCAGGCCACGGCACCCTTTGACGGCTATCCGTGTCCCACATGCCGCACCGGACGAGTTGGATGTGACCATGCATCCGGCCCCGCAGCGGCGTGGTCAGGGGGTGATGAATGCGCATGCCACCGCCTAAACACCAGAGATCACCCGTCACGTTGGACAGACCACGCGCGACCTACGTTCGCCATCGCCCCCACGTTGGAAGATGGTCTACAATCAATCCAGAATTGCCCGTGTGTAAGCCCTGCGGCCCCCTCGGATGCCCGCTTTGCGACGCTCCGAGCGTCGCCACATGCTGCGATACCGCACGGCACCGGCCGGCGACTCTGGACTCGGGGATACAATCCCCATCTCTAAAGGATGGCCACGCCCGCAGCGAGCACCGTGCCGGGATCGGATAAGTCCAACAAACTTTTGGTAGTTATCGCGCCCAGCAAAGCTCGGCGCGATAGCGATGAGCTATTTTAACTCCAGACTGCTGTTTCTTCTAGAGATCTATGTCAAAAAAGCCTATTCAGTTCACTGATCCAGGTCAGTGCAATTCGACCCTAGCCCCGCAACTCCAACAAAGCAGAATTAATTATGGCGTATAATAAAGCATCAAGCTCTCAAAGTGAAGAAGTACATGAAAATTTAGCTTCGAATAAAAAAGTAATAAAAACGTTAGTTGCAGTTTTTTTAGCTAGTTCTACGAATCTTGCCATTGCCTCAGAGAGTGATAAATATATCACACCTGAGCAACAACACCAAATAACTCAAAAATGTGATAGTGATGGTGATCTAAAATTATCTGGAAGGGAAGTTCTATGTGGCGGTAAAGAAAAAAATAGATATCTAAAGGCATTAGAAGATGAATATGATAAAAATATTGCCAAATATGATAAAAATATTGCCAAATATGATAAAAATATTGCCAAATATGATAAAAATATTGCCAAATATGATAAAAATATTGCCAAAAATAAAGAAGATATACGTAAACTAAAAGCAATTTCTGAAGCTTTAAAACATAGATAGCACAGGAAACTGGAAGAAAAAGGGGCCAGGCTCAATTACGAATTCAGAAATGCCTAACGAACACCCAAAGAGCGAGCGCGCGCCATCACGGTTCGATCTGATTTGCAGGCTCCGTGGGTGGCGCGCGCCGCCTTGGGCTCCACGTTAGCTATCACGAGCAGAACCTCCTGGGGGTGCCATGCAGTTCAGCGACCTGACTAACGCGATACAGGATGTTTGGTTCTTTGCGTGGCCGCCTTTGGTGCTTTGCTGTATCGCATACGTGATTTCACGCTACCTGCATCCGGACGGGACTCTCGATGCCCTGCGTCAGTGGGTTGCACGGGCGCGAGAGTACGGACTGAAGATTGAAGCCGCGCGCGGACTTCTTGAACCCTACGGCCTCACCAAGTTGGTTCCGGTCATCTCCGTCGTGGCCTTTGTGGGATTCATGTATCTCTTGAACAGCCCCATGACCGATGCGGTTAGTAACCTCCCACCGCATCTGTCCGTCCAACCAGGACTCCTCATCGCGGAATCAATGTCAGAGGACGACTGCTTGCTTTTGCTTCGTACGTATCCCGCCTCGCGAAGCCTAGACGATGCGTACTCCTTAGCTCTCATCAGCGCAAAACCTGAGTCCAAGGGTCTTCCGCAGATGAGCGACTCGGGGCTCTGGGAGAAGAGTCAGAGCTTTATCAAGTTTGCCTTCGTTGTCTCGATTGTTACACTCATTGTTAGCCTGAAGGCTGGACTCCCCGTTGGGGGTCAGCTTGCGAAGTTCCTTCTGATGTTCCTCCTGCTGACCAGCTTGTGGGTTGCCTCTGTTGCTGGTCTTCTATACAAGCTGGAACACCAATTTTACCAGGAGTGGTGGCCGATCCATCTAGCGCTGCAAAAGGATGCAGGCTCGCGACTGACTGCGCCGATCACCGACGAAGAGAGGGCACGGATAGCTGCCAAAGACGGCCAACGCTGGTGGCGCGTCTACGTTCTTGACCCGTACCTGTGGACATGGGCAAAGCGAACCATTTTTTCCATCCAACCACCAAAGTGACGGTTAACCCTTCGCTCCACCTGACGTTCACCAGCCGGCTTCGCCGTCTGACGCACGCAGGTGAGCTCAAACGTTAGCGGCCCTTACGCATCGCGTTGCGCCTGGATGAATGCGCGGTAAAAGCCGGCGCTGGCCTTGAGCGTCCGCTGCTGGGTGGCGAAATCGACGTGGACGAGTCCGAAGCGTTTGGCATAGCCGAGTGACCACTCGAAGTTGTCGAGCAATGACCAGGCGAAGTAGCCGCGCAGGTCGACGCCTTGTTCCAGCGCCAGGCGCGCGGCGGCGAGGTGCTCGCGCAAGTAGTCGACTCGGCGCGGGTCATGAAGCTGACCGGCGACCGGGTCGGGGTCGTCGAAGGCGGCGCCGTTCTCAGTAATGTAGATGGGCAGCAAGGGGCAGCGCTGTTTGAGCCATACCAGGGTCTCGGTGAGGCCCGCCGGGTAGACCTCCCAGTCCATGGCGGTGCAGGGACGGTCTTTGGGTGTGCTGCGCCTGGCCTGAAGCGGCTGCTCGGCAGGGTCGTGGCAGACCAGGCCGCGCGAGTAGTAATTGACGCCCAGGAAGTCCAGAGGGGCCTGAATGCGCGCCAGATCCGCGTCGGGGAAGTCGGGCCAGTGCGATCCGAAGATGTCGGCCAGCGCCGTCGGATAGCGGCCGACCAGGATGGGGTCCAGGAACCAGCGGTTGATGAAGGCATGGCGGCGGACCGCGGCGGCCTGATCGGCCGGGGTGTCGCTGGCCGCGTGCTGGGGCTCCAGGTTGAGACTGATGCCGATCTGATGGCGGCCCAGGGCACGATAGGCGGCAACCGCCTCGGCATGAGCGCAGAGTTGGTGATGGGCGACCCACGGCGGTTCGACCAGACCACGACGGCCAGGGGCGTGGTCGCCGCTCAGATAGCCCAGAACGGTGCTGACCCAGGGCTCGTTCAGGGTCACCCAATATCCCACCCGGTCATCCAGGGCACGGAACAGGACCTGCGCATAGTCGGCGAACCACCGGGGACTGTCCGGGTTGCACCAGCCGCCGCGATCATCCAGCGCGGCCGGCAGGTCCCAATGATAGAGCGTAATCATCGGCTGGATACCGCGCTCCAGCAGGCCGTCCACCAGCCGCTGATAGAAAGCCAGGCCCTTGCCGTTGACCCGTCCGGTACCCTCCGGCAAGACCCGGCCCCAGGCGATGCTGAAGCGGTAGGCGTCGAGACCCAACTCGGCCAGCAAATCCAGGTCCGCGCGCCAGCGACTGTAATGATCGCAGGCGCGGTCGCCGGTCTCGCCGGTGACCACGGCGCCGGGGGTACGGGTGAAGCGGTGCCAGATACTCGGCCCAGCCCCATCGGCCAGGGGCGAACCCTCGATCTGATAGGCCGAGGTGGCGGCACCCCACAGGAAGCCGCGGGGAAAGGGATGATCGTTTGCCATCAGTGCCGCGGGCCTCCGGGTCGGTTGTCGTTGTCGTTGTCGTTGTCGTTGTCGAGATTATGATACCCGCGAGGGTCTTGATCATCGTTTCAGCCACAAGAAAACCGGAGGTCGAGGCTTTACCGTGAAAGTGCGTCGTCAGGCCATCCTTGCCTGGCGGCGTCGGGGCTGGAACAGTCAGGGCTGGAAGCCCTGACTACGCAGCCTCGCACGCCGGCAGTTGCGACAGTGGTCGAGACGACTTTCATGTTCCGGGGTGGCGCAGGCGCCATGGCCGTTAGCCGGCCGACATCGCGTCTGCGCGGCCCTGGTCCGGCTAAGGTGATATCCGGAACACTGGATACCACCCACCATCGGCTCGGATGTCGATGCGACTTCAGTCGCACCGATTCGGACGCAGGTGCGACTGAAGTCGCACCTGCACTGACTGGTATCCGAATTGTCGGAAATCGCCTAAAACCTCATCCTCCGGTGCGCGAGGCCCGAGCACTGGCCGGAAGATGATCAAGGTCCTCAAGTCGAACCGCCTCTCCGATTACGATTACGATTACGACAACGACAACGACAACGACAACGATTGTGCCGTGTTTAACCCATTCCTGACTCGTTACCAAGCGGCGTTCCATTCCCATCGCCATCCGCATCCGTTTGCTCCTGCGCACTCCGGACCGAGACCCCGCAACAGGCATCGTCCAACCGGTTGGGGGTCGGCGCCATGATCCATTCACCGTGTTGATCAATGATGAGCAACTGGTCATACAGGGTGGTATCTTCATCCTGCTCACCCAGGGTGACATAGGTGATACCCCGCTCGCACAGTAGGCACAATAATTCATCCACCTGACACTCGCTGAGCGCCCGCGAGGGATGATCGAGAAAGACGAAGACGGGCTCGGCCAGCAGCACCCGGGCGAATGCGAGCAATTGTTGCTCGCCCAGCGACAGGAGGTCACTCCAATTCTGCTCACAATCCAAGCCCCCGGCACGCTGCACGGCCGCTACCAGATTGAGCCGACGCAGGGTGACCAGGATGCGCTCGTCCGAGAAACGCCGCTCGCCCCCGCCGGGCAGCAGGACCTCGCGCAGCGTGCCCGGCGGCACATAGGGGCGCTCGGGCAGGAACAGGATATCGTCCGCCGCCGGCCGCGTGATCGTGCCCTCGCCCTGATCCCAAAGCCCCGCCGTCGCCCGGAACAAGGCGGAGCGCGCCGCTTCGTCGGTGACGCGAATCAAACACCGGGTCTTCATCGGGATCGAGGCCGTCAGCTCCTTGATCAACAAGCGCCCGCTGCGGGGCGACTTGAGCGTCAGACGGTCGAACGCGATGAGCCCGCAGTCAGTGCAATAAGTGATGGTCGGGGAGGTCGGTTGCGCGGCGTGCTGCACGGCCTCGGCCAGGGCCTCCAGACGGGCGATAACGGCGGTGTAAGCCGAGATCTGCTGAAACTGGGTGACGATCAGCGAGAAGGCGCCGATCAGGTGTCCGAACGCCATGGCCGATTGGCTGATGACACCGAACTCCGCTTCGCCGTTGATGAATAAGGGCGCGACCAGCAAGACCGGGATGATCTGGATCAGATAGTTGTAACCGGTGGTGAAAAAGCCGAGGTTGCGATTGACGTCGATGATGCGCCGAAAGTTCGCGGTCAATTGATCCAGCCGGTCATGCAGCCGATCCCGCAGCCGGTCTTCCTGACGCACCAGGGCGATGGACTCGGCATTCTCGCGGACATGCACGAGGCGCGCACGGAAGTTGGCTTCCCGGTCCAATTGATCATAATTGAGTTGAATCAGCGGGCGCCCGAGGTAGAAGGTGCAGACCGACCCCAGCGCGGCGTACAGGATCGTGACCCACAGCAGCAGCGGGCTGATGGACCACATGACCCCGGAGAACGCAATGACGGTGATGCTGGCGTTCAGAATCATCAAGACGAACGACAAGGTGGTGCCGGCGAGCGAGCGGATGTCCTCGGTGATGCGCTGATCCGGGTTCTTCAGATCGCCGTAGGCGTTCATCCGATAGTAGATATGGTCCTGCATGTACTTGTCGATCGAGCGCTCGGTCAGCCATTTGCGCCAGAGCAGACCGAGCCGCTCCTCGCAGTACCGGTAAAAGACCGCGGCCGTGGTCGCGACGGCGAACACCACCAAATAGAGCAAGGCATAATGGAAAAAGCGGCCCAGTTCCTTGGACTCGATCGACGTCATGAAGTCCCGACCGACATAGCTGTTGATGACGTTCAGTCCGTTGATGGCGAACAGGAAGGCGATCAACAAGCCGGCGAACAACGTCGCCTTCGGACCCACGGGCGACCGGCGCAGGGCTTTGAGCATGCCCCAGAAGCGGAGCCAGGTATTCTTGCTGATCGGGACTCGGGTCGCTTTCATCGCTGGGTTCTTGTCATGAGAGGGCTGAGCGTGCGGCAGGAGCGGTCGCGTGGTCAGGGCAGCGCCGCTCGATTCCCCGACGGCGGACCGCGACAACGGTAAGCGATGACACCCGGAGCCCGCCAGTATAACCTTGAGCGATCGGCCGGCCGAAAGGGTCTTTACACTTTGGCGAATCCCCACCGCCAGGCGTAACACTCTGATAATAAAAGCATGAACGCCGCACCAGCCCGTGATCTTAACCAATCTTTACTTAGGAGTCGCCACGATGCAGGTCCGGGTTCTCGATGTTTTCACCGATCCTGCGCCTTGGTTGGCGGTCGCTTCGGGTGAGGCCCGACTCACCATCACCAAGGAGCCGGGGCCGCGCGGTCCCGCGTTGCGACTGGACTTCGATTTCCACGGCGGCGGCGGTTTCGTGGTCGCCCGCCGACCCCTCGACCTGACCCTGCCGACGGCCTATGCCCTGCGTTGCGACATCCGCGCCGCGGCCCCGGCCAACCGGTTCGAATTGAAGTTGGCCGACCCGGCCAACGTCAACGTCTGGCGTTACAGCGCGCCCCACTTCGATTTCACCGCCGACTGGCACCCACTGGAAGTGCGCGGCCGGGAGTTCGAATACGCCTGGGGTCCGGCCGGCGGCGGCGCGCCGAGCGCCGTCGGCGCCATCGAGTTCGCCATCGTCGCCGGTCCGGGCGGCCGGGGCACGGTATGGCTGTCGGATCTGTGCCTGGTGGATCGCACCGTCCAGGTGCCGCCGCGCCTGAGCGCCTCCAGTCACCTGCCGGGACATCCGCCCGCGGCGGTCCTGGACGGCCGCCCCGAGACACACTGGCAAGCCGCGCCCGCCCCGACCGCGGCCTGGCTCGCCATCGATTTCGACGCGCCGCGTGAATACGGCGGCCTGGTGCTGCGCTGGACTCGGCAGGCACAGGGCTGCGCCTTCCAGGTGCTGGCCAGTGACGACGCGACCGACTGGCGGACGCTATACACGGCGACGCGAGCCGAAGGCACCGAAAGCTTCGTCTATTTGCCCCAAGGCGAGTCACGGCACCTGCGCCTCAACTTGGAGGCCCCGACGGGTCAGACGCTGCCGGGGCTGACGGCCATCGAGGTCCTGCCCTACGACGCCTCGCGTACCCTGAGCGACTGGTTCCACACGGTGGCCGGATGCTCGGCACGCGGGCGCTACCCCCGCTGGCTCTGCCGGGAACAGACCTACTGGACTCCGGTGAATATCCCGGAGGGTGGGGTCTGCGGACTGCTCAACGAGGACGGATTGCTGGAACTGGACCGCGGCAGTCTGTCGCTGGAACCCTTTCTCCTGGTCGACGGCACCCTGATCACCTGGGCCGACTGCACCATCACCCAGTCACTGGAGCAGGACGAACTGCCCATCCCCTCCGCGCACTGGCGCCGCGACGACCTGGCCCTGACCACCACCAGCTTCGCCATCGGCGACCCTGGGAAAGTGCTCCTCTGCGTGCGGTATCGGATCGCGAACCACGGCGGGGATAACCGGTCCATCGTCCTCTTCGCCGCGGTCCGTCCCTTTCAGGTGACGCCGCCCTGGCAGGCGTTCGAAGGGCTCGGCGGACCCAGCCGGGTGCAGGATCTGGCCTGGCGTGACGGGGCCTTGTGGGTCAACGGCGGCAAGGCCCTGGTCCCATTGCAGCCGCCGAGCGGCGTCGGTCTCGCCCCGTTCGATCAGGGGCCGATTACCGCCTACCTGGCGCGCGGACTGCTGCCGGACGCACTTGAGATCACCGACGCTTTCGGCTCCGCCTCCGGCGCGCTGCGCTTCGATCTGACCGTCAGCGCGGGCCGCCATGCCGATCTCTATCTGGTCTCACCCCTGGGCGAGGTCGTACCCGGCACGCTCACCGGGCGGGTGCCGGAGCGCCTGGACGGTGCGGCGGCGTTCAAGCACGCGGTCGATCAATGGTCACGAATGCTCGGACAGGTTCGTTTCGACCTGCCCGAACCGGCCCGATCCGCGGCCCGTACCTGCAAGACAGCCATTGCCCATGTGTTGACCAATCGGGATGGTCCGGCCTTGCAGCCCGGACCGCGCCGCTACACCCGCTCCTGGATTCGCGACGGCGCCGTCATGGCCGCCGCCCTGCTGCGCTTCGGGTGTCCCGCGGACGCCGGCGCCTTCGTGCGCTGGTATGCGCCATTCCAGCGCGCGGACGGCAATGTGCCCTGCTGCGTCGACCGCAATGGGCCGGACTGGCTGCCGGAACACGACAGCCATGGCGAGTTGATCTTCGCGGTCGCCGATTATGTCCGCTTCACCGGTGACCGGGTGCTGCTGGACGAACTCTGGCCCAGGGTGCAGTTGGCGGTCCAGTATCTGGAGCAATTGCGCGCGACCCGCCTCACCGACGCCTACCGCGCACCCGAACACCGTGCATGTTTCGGCCTTCTGCCCGAGTCGGTCAGCCACGAGGGCTACCTGGCCCAACCGGTCCATGCCTACTGGGACGACTTCTGGGCACTGCGCGGGTTCAAGGACGCCTCCTTCCTGGCCGAGACGCGCGGCGACCCGAACGAGTCCGCCCGGCTCGCCGCCCTGGCCGACGACTTCCGCACCACCCTGATGGATTCGATCGAACTGACCATGACCACCCGCGGCATCGACTTCCTGCCCGGCTCGGTCGAATGGGCCGATCCGGACCCGACCGCGGTCGCCAACGCGCTGACCCTGATCGACGAGTTCCACGCCCTCCCGACGGCGGCCATGATCCGCACCTTCGAACTGTTCATGACACGCTTTCGCGCCATGCACAGCGGCGCGGTTCCCTGGACCAATTACACACCCTATGAGATCCGCATCATCGGCGCTCTGGTGCGGCGCGGCTGGCGGCGGGAGGCCCACGAACTGCTGGACTTCCACCTGGCCGAGCGCCGGCCGCCGGCCTGGAACCAGTGGCCCGAGATCGCCTGGCACGACCCGCGCGCGCCCGGCCATCAAGGCGACCTCCCCCACTCCTGGATCGGCGCCGAATACGCCTTGGTCTTCCGCGACCTGTTCGCCTACGAACGCGAGGCCGATCATTCGCTGGTGGTCGGTGCCGGGATCCCGGACCACTGGCTCGATGCCGGCGAAGTCGCGGTCACCGGCCTGCCGACCGGCTACGGCACGCTGGACCTGCATCTGTCGCGCACGCCCGACGGCGGCCTGACCCTGCTGCTGGGCGGCGACCTGCGTCTGCCGCCCGACGGCATCCGTTTCGCCCCGCCGCTCGCCGAAGGCAGCAGCTACCAGGTCTCGGTCAACGGCCTGGCAGCCGACGCGCCCGAGCAGCACGAAGTGCTGGTGTCCGTGCTGCCGGCACGGGTGGTTCTGTACCCGCTGGGTTGAGCCTCGGAGAAGGGCGCCAGCGTCGGCAAGTCGAATCCGGTCCAGTGTCTGCAACCTTGGAACCTTGTGATCGTGCCTCTACCTCGCGCTGGTGCCTTGATCATCGTTCCGGCAGCAATTCCAAATTTGGGCGGCATCGCGCGATCCCTGGTGGATGCGGCGCGCGCGACCGCCGTGCCGGGCCCCTGACACCGAGCGGCGCGCCTTATCCACCCTACAGCGGAGCCGGTTTTGTAGGGTGGATAAGCGCAGCGCATCCACCATCAGCCTCGCGGCCGGCACGCTGTTGGCGGCGGCCACCCAAATTTGGAACTGCTGCCGGAACCGTGATCAAGGCCCGCGCTGGCCGTCGCTTCAATTGACTGGAAATGGGTATCCTTGCCGGAAACGTCCTAGCTGGAACACCTGATTCGGAGTCGGCTGCCTTGACCGACGCGGATAGCGACCGATTCCGATCACCCTGGGGACAACCGTACACCAAAACCACACTGGCATGGATGAGGGTGGGGTTTTTAATTCAAAACCGTCCGATACCTACGAACTCTTTGATTCACCTAAGGCTGCAGCAACCGCGCCTTGGAAAACCGACTCTTCGGGCTTGATACCCGTCCATGCCTCGAAGATTTGCATTGCCAGTTGAACCAGCATCTCCACGCCATCAACGATCGCGCAGCCTTTAGCCTGAGCCATCTGCAAGAATG
>Ga0247839_1005592_pt1 | contig 15133 bp, 14 predicted proteins | sample LaCruzMarch2015__6_FD_192405 | JGI IMG/M metagenome (GOLD analysis project Ga0247839, IMG submission 192405) | Freshwater microbial communities from meromictic Lake La Cruz, Castile-La Mancha, Spain - LaCruzMarch2015_16m | ecosystem: Environmental > Aquatic > Freshwater > Lake | place: Spain... | reverse complement strand
CCATCTGCAACCTGGCCGTGCTCACCGACCGGATGGACGACGCGCAGTCCGCCCTGATCCCGGTGGCCGGCATCAGCAACCTGCAAGGCAGCTTCGACATGGGCCTTTCGGGCGAATCCGGCCACAGTGTGTTCGGCAGCCTGGCCGATCCCGACTCCCCGCTGCGCGCCCTGTTCGTCATCGATCACGACGACGGCATCATCCGCAACCGCGAACGCATCGCGGCGCTGGAGTTCGTCGTCTATTGCGGGGCCTTCAGGAATCCATTCATGGAACTGGCCGATGTGGTCTTCCCGCTGACCGCCTACAACGAGTCCGACGGCACCTACACCTGTGCCGACCGCCGCGTGCAGCTGACCCGCAAGAATACCGACACCCCCGGCGCCGGCCTGCCGGGCTGGCGTCTCTATCAGGCCATCGCCGAACAGGCCGGGCACACCTGGGGCTGGCGCGACACGGCCGAGGTCTTTCTGGCGATCGCCGACACCATCCCCTCTTACCACGACCTCACCCACCATCGACTGGCGAAGGGTTTCGGCATCCACTGGGACATCACCGCCTTCCCGGCGGCGGGCCAGATGAAGTTCCACGAGGTCCAGATCGACTACCCGAAGTCGCCGACCTGCGAGGAGTTCCCCTTCGCGCTCATGGTCGGTAAGGGCCGGCACTTCTGGCACCAGAACAACCTGATGCGCAAAACCCTGATTCCGCGCCGTGAGTACGACCAGACCCTGCTGCTCTATCCGCAGGGCTATGTGGAGATCTGCCCGGAAGACGCGCAAAAGCTCAAGGTCAAGGACAAGTGGCTGGTGCATTTGACCTCGAGCACCGGAACCAGCATGAAGATCGCGGTCAAGGTCTCCCCGGATGTGCAGCCCGGGACGGCCTACATCCCCTATTTCATCAAGAACATGATCTCGGATTTCCTGATCCGGTACGACAACGCCTTTGCCGCGGGTGAGGAAAGCATCATCCCGGTTCGGATCGAAGAGAAGTAAGCGCAGAGGTCGAGGCCAGTGCCATGTATTTACTGACGACGCAAGACATCAACGACCTCGCGCGGGAATTCCAGAAAACGCATGCGGTCTATGGACCGCAAGTGAACGCTCAGACCGGACAGGTCTTTTTCGATCTGCTGGCGGAGTCCGACCTCCCCGATCTCGAGGCGGCGATTCCGTCCATGCCGGTCAAGGAGATTCTGTTTCCGCAGATGGAGCGCATCCTCAAGTACAGCTACGACACCCAGGCGCAAAGCGTCACCCTGGAAAAGCAATATGGCGAAAAGCCCAAGGTGCTCTTTGGTCTGCGTCCGTGTGACCTCGCCGGTATCCAATGTCTCGACCGCTTTTTCCTCGGGCAGGAGTTCGTCGATGACGTCTATCTCGCGCATCGCCGCCAGAGCATCCTGATTACCAACACCTGTACCCGCCCCTGGGACCAATGTTTCTGCGTGTGCACCCACACGGGTCCGGCGGCCGACGAGGGTTTCGACCTCGATTTGACCCGGCTGGACGACGGTTATCTGGTGCAGGTGGGGAGCGAAAAGGGTCAGGCGTTGGCCGACGCCCACGGCTGGGCGACGGCCGAGCACCAGCGCCTGGCCGAGAAAACGGCCGTGGTCGACCGCTGCGTCGAACGCTTCCCGGATCAGGCCAAGGACAACAAGGCCTGGATCTCGCGCGCCATGAACCGTATCACCACCGGCTTCGTGAAGCACGAGATCTGGGAATACATCGGCCAGCAGTGCTTTGAATGCGGCGCCTGCTCCTTCGTCTGTCCCTCCTGCAGTTGCTTCAACATTGAGGACGTCAGGCTCTGCGGCGACAGTTGCGAGCGGCTGCGTACCCGCGATTCCTGCTCCTTCTCGGGCTATACGCGCATGGCCGGCGACCACAATCCGCGCGCTCCGGTGGAAGACCGCCGCAACAAGCGCTTCTTCTGCAAGCTCTCCTATACCCAATCGAAGAAATACCTGCGCCCCGGCTGCGTCGGCTGCGGCCGGTGTCAGTTGGTTTGTCCAGGTGATATTGGCATGCCGAATGTCGTCCAGTACATCCGTCGCGAAACCACTGAATAGGTTTCACCCATGATCCACTCACAGCATCATCCCGAGGCGTGCGGGGACACCGGCCGCTGTCCGATCGTCACCTTTCCGGAAGTCGTCAACATCGATGAGATCAAGGACGAGGCGCCGGAGGTCAAGACGTTCTATCTGTCCTTTCTCAACCCGGAGGTCGCACCGTATTTCCGCATCAAGTCGGGCCAGTTCATCATGTGCACGGTCTTCGGCGCCGGGGAATTCGCCGTCTCGCTGCCGCCCAGCCCGGAACACGACCGTCTGCACATCACCGTGCGCTCGGTCGGCAAGGTGACCGATGCCCTGCACGCGCTGCGCCCCGGCGATAAGCTGGGCGTGCGCGGCCCATTCGGCAACGGGTTCCCCTTCGAGACCATCAAGGGCAAGAACATCGTCTATGTGGCCGGCGGCATCGGCCTGATTCCGCTGCGCAGTTCCATCGTGCATGCCTTGCAGCATCGCCAGGACTTCGGGCGGATCATCCTGCTCTATGGCGCCCGCAGCGCGGGCGATCTGCTCTATCAGGCCGATATCGAGGAATGGAAGAAAATCGACGGTTTTGAATCATTCATCACCATCGACCGTCCCGAACCCGGCTGGCAGGGTCAGGTCGGTTATGTCCCCAATCTCATCGAGAAGGCCAAGGTGCCGGTCGAGGACACCGTCGCCTTCGTGTGCGGCCCGCCGGTCATGTTCAACGCCGTCATTGCCCAACTGCTCAAGCGCGGCATGAACGAGGACGACATCATTTCCACCCTGGAGCGGCAGATGAAATGCGGTATCGGCAAATGCCAGCACTGCGCCATCGGCCGGACCCTGGTGTGCACCGACGGGCCGGTTTACACCTATCACCAGATCAAGACCCTGGGCGAGGTCATATGACCCAATTCGCACAGGTATTGCGGCAGATCCTCGCACAGCCGACCTGCATCGTCGGCGTCGGCAACCCGTTGCGCAACGACGATGCCCTCGGTGCCTTGATCGCCGAGCGTCTCGCGCCCGCGATGGCCGTTGGCGGGCGCCACACCGTGATCAATGCCGAGGACGTCATCGAGAACTACTGCTTTAGCATCGCCGACAGCGCGGTGCGCAACGTCCTGGTGATCGACGCCGTGCGGGGCGCCATACTGAGCGATGGCGCCGAGCCCGGCGCACTGGTGCTAGGTCGCTTGGAGGACCTGGAAGCGGCCGACGGCGGCTATTCGACGCATAAACTCGCCTTGTCCACCGCCGGCGGCGTGCTGCGGCGCCACGGCAAGGACGTCTGGCTGCTCGGTATCGTCGCTGCCAATACGGACTACGGAACAGCCGTCAGTCAGGACGTTCTGGACAGTGCAGAGGCGGTCATCGACCTGATCAGGCGCACATCCATCCCGCGTCCTCGTGACACCGCTCCTGCGGTGTCAGGCCAATGTCGGGCGCTCTGCGCCCCGAGTTCCGCCGTGATTACGCCCGACCTGATCAGCGCTCATAGCAGGGAGTTCTAACCAATGGCTTTCACGATCGACCAAGCTTGTTTTGCCGGACTCCTGCTGCTGCTGGCCGCGGCGGTCATCACCCCGCTGTTCGCCGGCCGACGCACGCTCGCCGGAGCGCTGAATTTCGCCTTCTGTCTGGCGGCTGGTGTTGTGTTCGCATGGGTCAGTGTCGAGGTATTGAGCGGCGCCGCTCCAAGCGCGCCCTTCGTCCTGCAACTGGGGGGGCTCTCCATTCCCTTCCTGATCGACGGATTCTCGGCGCTCTTTCTCGGGCTCATCGCCCTGATGTCGACCCTGACCGCCTTCTACTGCATCGGCTATATGGAGATGGAGCACTACCGCCACTATGGCCTGCGCGGTTTTCTGTTCAACTACCCGATCTTCGTTGCCGGCATGGCCGGCATCGTCACGGTGGACGATCTGAGCATCGGCTTCACCATCGCCTGGCAGATGATGACAGTGGCGTCGTACTTTCTGATCCGTTTCGATCATCAGGATCAGGCCATCACGCGCAGCGCCACCAAATACCTGCTGCTGATGGAACTGGCCTGGGTTGCCATCGTCGCCGCCGCGGCGCTGATCCCGCACGCCGGCCTGGGCACCCCGCTGCATGCACTCACCGAGGGTCTCGGCAGCGCCGAGCCCGGTCTGCGCGCTCTGATCTACGGCTTGCTGCTCTTTGGCTTCGGCATGAAGGTCGGGATGTTTCCGCTCGGCCAACTCTGGCTGCCGGACGCCCACTCATCCGCGCCGTCGCCGATCAGCGCCATGCTCTCCGGCGTGATGATCAAGACCGGTGTCTACGGTATCGTCCGCACCCTGTTCTGGATGGTGCCGCCGGAGATGCCGGGCGCGCAGGCCCGCCAGCTTGGCTTGATCCTCGCCTGCTTTGGTGTGGTGACACTCTTCATCGGCACGGTGCAGGCGCTCAAACAGAATGACGCCAAACGTCTGCTTGCCTACTCGTCGATCGGGCAGATGGGCTATATCTTATTAGGAATCGGCACCGCGCATTGGTTTATGCTGAGCGGCAATCCGCTGCTCCAGTCGCTGGCGGTGCTGGCGCTGATCGGTGTGCTTTACCATACGACCAACCATGCCCTATTCAAGGGGCTGCTGTTCCTGAGCACCGGCAGCGTCCAGTACGCCACCGGCACCAAGGACCTCGACCAGTTGGGAGGTCTGCTCAAGCTGATGCCGATTACCGCCCTGGTCGCCGCGATCGCCTGCGTCTCCATTGCCGGCATCCCCGCCTTCAGCGGCTTCGCGAGCAAGTGGGCCATCATCGCCAGTGGGTTGCTCGGCGGTCAGACCGCCGGCATCATCGTGCTGTTCGGCGTCATCGCCTTGATGACCAGCACCATCACGCTGGCGCTGACCGTGAAGTTTTACGGCATGATCTTCACCGCCTCCGGTATTGAATGGAGCGGTAAGGGTAGGGTGCGCGAGGTCGGTGTGCTCATGCTGTTGCCCATGTCAGTGATCGGGGCGCTCTGTCTGGTCCAGGGCTTTTTCCCCGGCTTCTTCATTGAACTCTTCATCCGGATCTTCGCGATATCCGAGGGTTCATTGGTGCAGGCGCTCTTTGCCGATCCGGCGACGGCGGTGTCGCTCGCGCAGTCCTGGGCCGGTGTCGGCTTCAGGCTCGATGGTCATCCCGTTGCCGTCGTCATGCCGCTGGCGCTGCTCGCCATGCTCGGTGTCGCCGGCCTGTTCGCCGCCTGGCTGCGGCGGGCCGGTGGTGCCGAACAGCGGCAGGCACCGGTCTGGCTCTGCGGTTACCAGACCAGCAACAGCGCCAACAGCTACACCAGCAGCCACATCTTCGCCGCCTTCAAGAAATTCATGTGGTGGACCGGCGGCAATGTGCCACGCGCCACCAAGGTTTAATTTAAGATGAGAAAAGAGCTTGAAGCACAATTGGCCGTGCAACTGCACGACGAAGTAGTCTGCGTCGAAAAGACCGACCAGCGCACCATCTTCATCGATGTGAAGCGCGAGGCGATCCGCCGGGCGGCGCGCATCGTCACCGACGCCGGCGGCCGTTACATGTGCGGCGTCGGCTATGACAACATCGCGCGGGATGGCACGCTCGGCATGGTCCATACGTTCTCGATGGACCAGAATGACTATTTCATCTGTATCCGCACCAAAGTGCCTGCCATCGACCCGGTGATGGAGTCGATCACGCCGGATCTACCGTCTGCCGGCTGGTCCGAGCGCGAATTCATGGACATGCTGGGCATGCAGTTCACCAACCACCCCAAGCCCAAGCGGCTGGTGCTGGCCGACGACTGGCCCGCGGGCGTCTACCCGCTGCGCAAGGAGGTGCCCTACGATCTGGTGCCGCCGGGTGCTGAGGACGTCGCCTATCAACTCGACGAGGCGCCGCCCGGCACTCGGGTCGTCCCCATCGGCCCCTTCCATCCCAGCCTGCACGAGCCCGAGCATTTCGCCGTCTATGTCGATGGCGAGACCATCAAGGGCTGCGACTATCGCGGCTTCATGACCCATCGCGGCATCGAAAAGCTCTGCCAGACGCAGGTCAGTTACAACGAGGTGCCCTTCATCGCCGAGCGCATCTGCGGCATCTGCGGTTCGGTGCACGCCACGGCCTTCTCGCAGGCGGTCGAATCGGCCGGTGGCATCAAGATCCCCCGGCGCGCCGAATACATCCGCACCCTGATGCTGGAGATCGAGCGGATCCACTCGCACCTGCTGTGGCTCGGGGTCGCCGGTCACCTGATCGGCTTCGACACTGTCTTCATGCAGGCCTGGCGGGTGCGCGAACAATTGATGTGGCTGTGCGAGCGCCTCACCGGCAACCGTAAGACCTATGGCATGGTGCTGATCGGCGGCGTGCGCCGCGACATCACCTCGGCGATCGCCGACGACATCCGCGCGGTGGTCAAGAAGATCGAGGAGGAGTTACGGGTCATCCACCGGGCGATCGACAAGGACAGCTCGATTCACAAGCGCACCAAGGGCGTCGGCACCATTACCAAGGAAGAGGCTATCGCCTGGGGGCTGATCGGACCGGTTGCGCGCGCGCGCGGAGTCGATATCGATGCCCGTCGCGACCATCCCTACGCCGCCTACAACGACATGAAGTTTGACGTCCCCGTGCTCACCGACTGCGACGTCTGGTCGACCCTGGTCGTGCGGGTGCTGGAGACCTATGAGGCGATCCGCATCATCCACCAGGTGCTGGATAAGATGCCGTCCGGGGAGATTTTTATCGAACTGAAGGACAAGATCCCGGCGCTGCGGCACGCCATCACCACGGTGGAGGCACCGCGCGGCGAATCGACGCACTATGTCATCACCGGCGAGGATAACCGTCCGGACCGCTGGCGGGTGCGGGCGCCGACCTATACCAACCTGCAGGCCGTACCGCTGATGTTGCTCAATGAACAGTTCGGGGACTTCCCCATCATCATGGGCAGCATCGACCCCTGTTTCTCCTGCACCGACCGGGTGGCCGTGATCGATCTACAGTCGGGGAAGGCCAGTTCCATGACCCGACGCGAACTCGAATTTCTGTCGCGCGAACAACTGCACAGGGTCTGACCATGCATCCGACGACCGAAACCGCCTGGCTGCTGGTCGGGACCAACCTGCTGCTGTTCTTGGCGCTGGCGCCGCTCTTCGACGGGATCGTCCGGCGCGTCGCGGCAAGGGTGCAGAACCGTCAGGGGCCGCCCCTGTGGCAACCCCTCTATGATCTCCTGAAACTGCTCGGCAAGGAGAATATCGATGCGGTCGGTATCCTGCCATTCCGTCTGGCGCCGCTGGTCGCGTTTGCCTCCATCCTGTGCGTGGTGATGATTCTGCCGGTCGCCGGGCGGGCGACCGCGCTGACGCCCTACGTAGATACGCTGTCACTGATCTACCTGCTCACCCTGGGCGGCGTCGCCGTGCTGGTCGGCGCCTTTGCGGGCAAGAACATCTTTGCGCTGATCGGCGCCAGCCGGGAAATGACGACCATGATCATGGTCGAGCCCATTCTCTTTATGATCCTGCTGCTGGGCGTCATCAAGACCGGCAGCCTGGAGCTGACGACGGTGCTCTACGGTACCCCGGCGGGCGATTACGGTTGGTCCGGTCTGATCATGATCGTCATCGCGCTCTTCGCCCTGCAGGCCTTCGTCGGGCGGCAACCGTTCGATATCGCCGAGGCCGAGCAGGAGCTGCTCGGCGGTCCCTTCATCGAATACAGCGGCCCCAATTATGCCCTGTTCAAGTATTACATGATGATCAAGCAGATGTTCTATGCGTATCTGCTGGTCGCCGTCTTCGTACCGCTCTTGCATTCGGGGCTGCTGGTGGTCGACCTGATCGCGCAGATGCTACTGACCGCGGTGGTTTTCCTGGTCATTGGACTGCTCGCCGCTACCCATCCGCGCTATCGGATCGATCAGGCGCTCAACTATTTCGCCGGCCTGTTCGTGCTCGCACTGGGCGCGGTCGCCGGCGCCCTCTTTGGCTGATGCTCCGGTCAATCACGAGTCAAGAACAGGTCAAGCACAAACACAATCGTTGTCGTGGTCGTAATCGTTGTCGTAATTGGAGAGGCGATTCAATTTGCGGTGCGAGAGAATCCGGGGCGCTACGATAGCCTCGATTACGACAACGACAACGACAACGGTGCGAAAATTATTTTTAATGGACTTGTTTACCCTATTAATGAACCGTGCCTGACGAGACCAATCACATGTGGCTCACCAGTAAAATCAAACAGATCCTGATGGTCATGAAGCCAGGGATCGTCACCCTGGATTACCCGCGGCAGCCGGCCCCGGCGCCAGAGACCTTCCGCGGCCAACCCGTCTGGGACCATCACAAATGTCTCGGCTGCGGCGGCTGCGCCAACCATTGCCCGGCACGGTGCATCCTGACCCGCGACGTCTGCCAGGAGTTGCGTGTCATGCTCTATGATGGTTCGCGTTGCACCTACTGCGGCCGCTGCGCGGACGTCTGTCCGGAAGATGCCATCACGATGAGCAACAACTTTCAGACCGCCTGCGACGACAAGAACGACATCACCACCCGGCTGGAATTGTTCATGCTGACCTGCCAGCGCTGCGGTCGCTGTTACGAGATGGAAAAGACCAATGTGATCGATCGGATGGAATTGCGGGGTTTCCGGTATGACAATCTCGAGAGCCGCGCCCTGATCCGCCAGACGACGGACACCTTCTCGCCGGAGACGTTGGCCGCCACCGAGCAGTATCAAAGGCCCAGCCGCTAAACCGCGCCCAGCGCGGTATGCGATGTTCTTGGATTGGCTCGGCCCCGGCAGACTCGACAATTGATGGAGTTGGCGCGGTTTATCGTTTTGAAGAGCATCAATTTTAAACCGCGTCTTTACCGAGGTTGGTTAAATCCCCAAGGCTGAACACACAATGAAAATTACGCATTTCGCGCCGGACGCGGTTTAGGAGCTAACCATGCTAAGAAACCTATGCAAACGGATGTTCAAGCGGTCGGTCTGGGTCTATCACTGCAACACCGGGGCCTGCAACGGCTGTGATATCGAGATCCTCAACATCCTGACGCCCTATTACGATGTCGAACGTTTCGGGATCAAGCTGGTCGCCTCCCCGCGTCATGCCGATGCCATGCTGATCTCTGGCGCCGTCACCCGGCCGACGCTGCCGCTCGTGAAGCGTGCCTACGAGGCCATTCCGTCGCCCAAGCTGGTCTTTGCCATCGGGTCCTGCGCCAGCGGCGGCGGCGCCTGGTTCGACAGCTACAATGTCACCGGCGGCGTGGACAAGGTACTGCCGGTCAATTACTACATCCCCGGCTGCCCCTCGCGCCCCGAAGCGATCCTGTTTGGGGTCGCACTCGCGTTGGGTCTGGTCGAGAAAGAGGCCGCTCCGATCGAGCTCAAGCAGGTGGAGTTCCCGATCGACATGTACGAGCGCAACGAGGCGTGGAAAAAGCGCAATGTCATATACGAACTGCTGAAGTAGCGGCTACTCCAATGGAAAAAAAGATACTGCTGGTTGATGATGACAAAGACCTCCTGCGTGACCTGGAGGTGGTCCTTACCGCACATGGCTATCGGGTGCAGCAGGTCCATTCCGCGACCGCGGGCCTGCGGGCCGCGCTCGTTTACCGCCCGGACGTCATCATTCTCGATGTGATGATGGAAAAGGACACCGCCGGATTCGAGTTCGTGTACCAGTTGCGTAGCGAGCGCGAGGCCTCACGCTATAAAGAGATTCGGGACACACCGGTCATCTTCCTGACCGCGATCCATCAGGCCACTAACTTTCGCTTCTCGCTCAACGAGCAGGCGAGTTTCCTGCCGCCGACGCATGCGATGCTGACTAAGCCGGTACAGATCGAGGTGCTGCTGGCTAAGTTGAATGAATTGCACGACGTAACGAGTCAGAAGCAGATTTAGCAACGAATACAATCGTTACCTCAACAACGATAATGGCGCTGGTAGCATGACATAACCTTATTTGGACACTGATGCATGGCCGACCCGATTCATCTCCTGCTGCTCGATCACGATCTCAGTATCCGCCGGCGTTACGCGTCGATTCTGGAGGAGGAGGGCTGCGTGTGCGAGTTTGCACTCAGCGGTCAGGAGGTGCTGTGGCGACTGGGTCAGCCGGGCATCGATGGTGTCATTGCCGATTCCACGGCACCCGGCATGGCGGCCCTGGACCTGGCCGGCGCGCCAGGCCATTCCCCCTGCCTGCTGCTCTTCTCCCTGACGCCGGACAGCGAGGGGCACCCGGAGCCGTGTCGTCCCGCCAGTTGTCTGTGGCTGCGCCAGCCGGTCATCGACAAGCAATTGCGTGTCGCCCTAAACATGGTCTTCGACACCGCGGACAAGATCACGGATCGGCCGCATCTCGACGAGGCGGCTATTCTGGCGCATGAGTTCAGAAGCCCGCTGGCCAGCCTGCGGACGACGGCGGAAACGCTGCGCAAGGGCTATTACGGCGAATTGTCGGCGTCCCAGCAAACGGCGGTGGAAAGCATCGAGCGTAACAGTGGCTATCTGCAGGACACCATCAACTGCGTCGGTCACATGTATCAGCTTGAAAACAAGCCCATCACCGGCGTGAAGGAAGTCGTCGACCTGCTGTGCGAGGTGGTCGAGCCGATCCTCGCCCGGCCGGAGTATCGCGACAATCGCAAAGGCATGCGCCTCACCCTGCACGCCCCCGAGCCCTTGCGGGTCGTCGGCAATTGGGGACTCTTGCGCATCGTGCTCAAGAACCTGATCAACAACGCCATCAAGTACGGCAACCGGGAAACCGACATTCAGATCAGGGTCGAGCAATCCGGCCGCCAGGCCATAATGAGTGTCCGCAACGCGGGCATCGGCATTCCCGCCGCCGACCTGGGACGGTTGTTCCAACGCTTCGGCCGGCTGCGCCTGCCGGGCAGCGAGGGCGTCAAAGGCTCCGGCCTCGGCCTCTATCTCTGCCGCCGGATTGTCGAATTGTTTGGCGGATCAATCGTGGTGCAGTCGGAGCCAGGGCAGTACGCCGAGTTCAGGGTGCTCCTGAATCGGGCGCGATAAGAGGGCGCTTCCGTTTCGAGAGTTGCCCTCTTCGTGGGCGCTTGGAGGCGATGTTCCAACAGTTCCAACAGTGACACTGTTGGATACCGGCATCACTCTGCGACAGCGGGTGGATGCGGGGAAAGTCGCCCATGCGCGCCAGATCCGTGCGCAGGCGCTGTTCCAACGTGGTCCGGCCTGAAACCATGCGCTTTGGTCCGACTGGTTGATTCGAGTTCAATACAGGGTTCACGGAACCGGGCGCCCGGCTCCCGCCAAGCGCGCAGCTTTGGCTTGGGAGTGCCTGCCATCGTGTATGCGTTGGGCGTCTCAGTACCAGGGGTCGGGGCGCGGAGCGCCAGGGGAGCGTGACACCGCGGAGCGGTGTCGCGAGTTCCATTCACGAGTTCCATTGCTTTCGCAGGGCCTTCTCGTGACACCGCTTCCGAGATTGTGAAAGTATTCGCTCCGAACCCGAAAACAACGCAATGCCGTAGGTTGGGGTGAGGAACGAACCCCAACATTTCAGCGCCTTACGTTGGGCTGTTCGTTGGGCTTCGTTCCTCAGCCCAACCTACAAGGAATACTTTCCCAAACGCTTCTGCGGTGTCAAGTGTGCCCCGGCGCTCTGCGCCCCGGCCGGCCTGCCAGTCGCGAAACACCTCAACCAACTCACAGGAATGTTCGCGCGCCGCTGCCGCACGTGGGAATGTCGCATCCGGGATGTGAGTCGCCTGGCCGTGGCTCCCGGCGGGGCGTCGTGCCCCGCCGGAAACGGCTCGACTCAGGTTCGGAGCTCCGGAGATCCCCCGCGGCGACGCAGCGATCTCAACGGCCGCCGATTTCCGCGGCCTCGTCTTTCAGCATGGCATCGGTCTTGGCGCTGTCGGCCTCCTGGAGATCTACCGCGGCACGGTCCTGCGCGGCGGCAGCTTTGTCCTCGTCCACTTCGGCCTTGACCGCGGCCTCGTCTGCCGCGTCGTCGGCCTCCGCGGCGGCCTTCCGGTTTGCCCCGGTCGGGTCAGCCGCCGCCTTGGCATCCGCGGCAGCGGCTTCCTTCATCTTGAGCGTCTTCTCTTTCATGGCGGCAGCGGCTGCCTCCTGAGCCGCGGCGGCGGCGTTGAGGAACGATGCTTCCGCGGCTTTGGCGGCGGCAGCCTTGTCAGCGACGGTGTCCGCGCTGACCACGCCGGACAATGCGATAGCGACGGCGACGGCGGATGCGGCGATGGCATGCTTCAGGGACATTGATCTGTTCTCCAGTGTAAGTCGTGAGGATTGTTCGGAATGGCGTTCTTCAGTGATATCGACGGGCGGTCTTCCGGACTGCAGGCAGGCATGGGCCCGACTGCGACCGACCGTCGGGGCCGAACTGTCCGGAGCCGTCGAGCGGAATTCAAGCTTGCGGCGCCCGTGCGGTGGCCACCGAACCGCCCACGATGTTACACCGAACTGCTGCGTCCGGTCGTGTATTCGGTCGCACTTCAGGTGTAGAAATAGCGCACCACATGGAAGAACACCGGGGCGGCGAAGCACAGTGAGTCGATGCGGTCCAGGATCCCACCGTGGCCTTCGATGAGCGTGCCGAAGTCTTTCACGCCGCGGTCGCGTTTGATCGCCGACATCACGAGCCCGCCGGCGAAACCGGTCAGACAGATCAGCAGCGCGATGACTGCCGCGGCCCAGGGGCTGAAGGGGGTCACCCACCACAGCAGGGTGCCCACCAGGGTGGCGGCGGCGATGCCGCCGACAGTGCCTTCCCAGGTCTTGTTGGGACTCAAGCGGGGCACGATCCGGTGCTTGCCCAGGGTCTTGCCGAAGACGTACTGGAGCACGTCACTGAGCTGCACCACGATGATCAGATAGAGCAGCAGCTTGGCCCCTTCACCCTGATAACCGGGGATCTCCAGCATCAACAGGGCGGGGGCATGGCTCACGCAGTAGACGGCGATCATCAGGCCCCATTGGATCTTGGCGGTGCGGGCCAGGAAGTCTTCCGTGTCGCCGGCCAAGGCGCTGCGCAGCGGGATGAACAGGAAGGCATAGACCGGGATGAAGATGGCGAAGAGGCCATACCACTGGATGCCGACCAGGAGGTACTGGACCGGGGCGAAGACAAAGAAGGCCCAGAACAGGGTGCGGTGATCCGCGCGGTGCGTCGGGGTGAGTGTGATGAATTCGCGCAGGGCGATAAAGGAGGTCAGTGCGAACAGGATCACCGAGCCGATCCCGCCGGTGGCGAGCGCCGCCACGAACACCGCCGTCATCACCCACCAGGAGCGGATGCGCGCGTTGAGATTGGCGATCACCAGCCGCGCCGGTGCTTCGCGCACTCGCCGATCCAGTGCCCAGCCGATCAGGCTGCTGAGGGTCAGCAGGCCGCCGATGCCGCCGAGCAGGAGCAGCATCTCAGGGTCGGTCAGCAGGTTCATCCGCGTGCTCCCAGGCCGATCAGGGCCACGCGGGCCCGTTGCAGAAAGGCGTGCCGGTCCTCTCCAGGTGCCAGGGCGAGCGGTGCGCCGAAGGTGGCGCTGCCCAGCAGCGGCACCGGCAGCACCTCGCCCTTGGGCAGGATGCGGCTGAGATCCTGGAGATAGACCGGCACCAGTTCCACGGCCGGCCGTTGCCGGGCGACGAAATAGAGCCCCGGCTTCAATTCACCGACCGTGGTGCCGTCGCCGCGGGTGCCCTCGGGGAACAGGATCAGCGAGTCACCCGCCGCGAGCGACTCATCGATCCGGCGCAGGGCCTCGCGGCTGCCGCAGCCGCCGGCACGTTCGACCAGCAGCGCGTTCAGCACTTGGCAGGCCAGCCAGCGGCGCAACCCGGGCCGGTCCCAGTAGTCCGCCGCGGCCACCGGGCGGGTGCGGGCGCGGATGGGGGCGGGCAGGGAGGCCCAGATCACCAGGGTGTCCAGATGGCTGCTGTGATTGGCGTAGTAGACGCGCTGGGCGGTGGTCGGCGCGGCGCCCGCCCACTGGGCGCGCACGCCGGTGATCAGTCGGGTCAGCCCGGCGAGGAGCCGGGCGGCGACCGGCGCCGTGTTCATCGCGCCTCCAGCGCGTTGAGGATCGTGCGGGTGCGACGCACGGCGGTGAGTCCGGTGCCGAGCAGGATCAGGATCAACACCAGCAGCAGCACCAGGCCGTCCAGCCCCCAGGGGCTCACCAGCGCGGCGCCGAGGAGGCCGGTGGTCAGCGCCGCCATCCGGTGGGGTTTGGCCATGGGTCCCTGGAAGTTCTGGGGCAGACCCAGGGTGCCGCCCAGGGCACGGATATAGGCGGTGAGCAAGGCCAGGAGTCCCGCCGTCCAGGCCAGTTCAGGCCCCCAGGCAAGTCCGCAGGCATAGCCGACCGGGACGATCAGCAACGGATCGGCGATGCGGTCCGGGATCTCGTTGTAGACCTCTCCGGAGCGCGCGCCGAGCCCTCCTTCCACCGCCACCATGCCGTCCAACAGATTGCACAGCAGCCGCAACTGGATACAGACCGCCGCGGCCAGATAGAACCAGGCGCGCACCCCGGGGGGCATGGTTGGGGACAGGAGCATGGCGATGGCCCCCAATGCGGCGAACACCAGGCTCAGCAGCGAAATATGATTGGGCGCGACCCGCCGGGTCACCAGCCACCGGGCCAGGCCGCGCGCGCAGGCGGTGTCGCGGGTCTTGAGAGGGCGGCGGGCAGGTGGTGTTGACGGCATCGGGCGGGATCTCGGTGGTCGTCGCGGTGTCAGCCAAGCATAGGCACCTGAGACCCGGCAGACAACACCCGGAGTCGCCTCATGACACCGCTGCCGAGACCGGGCAAGCACCTCTGTTGCCGTACATTACGGAAAGAGTTGATCAGGCGCCGCTGGTCCAGCGCCTCGAAGTCGGCGCCGGGGATCGGTTTACGGGCCTTGATCCTCGTTGCGGCTGTAGGGTGGGCAAGCGATAGCGCAGTCCACCGAATCCCGCGCCGCTGCCGGCGGTGCGCTTCTCGATGCTCGCTATGGTGCTACGGCTTGGCGTTCGGGCGCGGCCTTGCCGCGACGGACGATAACGGGCTT
>Ga0247839_1005589_pt1 | contig 15137 bp, 9 predicted proteins | sample LaCruzMarch2015__6_FD_192405 | JGI IMG/M metagenome (GOLD analysis project Ga0247839, IMG submission 192405) | Freshwater microbial communities from meromictic Lake La Cruz, Castile-La Mancha, Spain - LaCruzMarch2015_16m | ecosystem: Environmental > Aquatic > Freshwater > Lake | place: Spain... | reverse complement strand
GCAGGGTGGCGATGACGCCGGTCTTGAGCCCGAACAGCAGCATCAGCGGGGCGATGATGGACGCGACGGTCAGCACCAGCACCAGGGTGGTCCGGCGATCGTGCCAGAGATCCTGGAGCGCCAGCCGGAAGCCTTCCAGGCGAGACTGGGGAGCGCCTTGGTTCGGTGACTCGGGCATGGTGGAGCGGCTTTCTCGTGTATTTCAGCGCTTGGAGACGGTGACTCAGCCCGCGAACGCCGAACCGAACCCTGCGGCCAATGGCGCCGCCTGCATCTCGCGTAGCCCGTGGGTGCGCACCCGGCCGAGGTCATGGGTGGCCAACACCACGCTGGTGCCCAGACGCTCCACCAACTGAAAGAACAGGTCCATCACCTCGTCACCCAGGCGCGGGTCCAGGGCGGAGGTCGGCTCGTCCGCCAGCAGCAGGCGCGGCCGGTGCGCCAGGGCGCGGGCGATGGAGGCGCGCTGGTACTGGCCCACCGAGAGTTGAGCCGGCGTTTTGCCGAGCAGGTCGCGCAGTTGCAATTGGTCGATGATGGCGTCGAGCGCCGCATCCCGCGGCGGCAGCCGCAGCAGGCGGCGGTTGATGCCGATATTGCCGGCCACGCTCAGATAGGGCAGCAGCCCGCCGGTCTGGAGCACGAAGCCGATCGCCGCCGCGCGCGTCCGCGCCAGGTCGCCGTGGCGGCCGGCGCGCCACAGGGCGGCGATATCCAGCGGCGCGTCAGCGATCGCGAAGTGAAACCGCGCGGCACAGAGCGGCCGGACGACGAGCCCCAGCAGTTCCAGCGCCGTGCTCTTGCCGCAGCCGCTCTCGCCGGTGAGCGCGATCATCTCCCCGGCGCCCAGGCGCAGCGCGGGGATCACCACGCGGAACGCCTGATCCCCGTGGCCGCGGCGATAGCTCAGGTCAGTGCACTCCAGCAGCATTCAGGGCAGATCCTTCAGCGGAATCGGATACACCGCCTCGCGATGGTGCGGATTGTCGGTCTGGGCGATGTCGACCCAACCGAAGGTGTCGGCGTAATAGCGCGAATACAGCAGCACCTTCTTGCGCAGCCGGTCCACGAAGTCCGCCTGCCGTTGCAGGCCCCAACTGGTCCAGTCGCTCTTCTTGAGGTCCAGCACGTCGCTCTTGTAGGGCAGCCCGGCAAGATAGTCGAGCAGCAGATCGCGCTGCGCCAGTTCCGGGGCGCGGCGCCGGCCGGTCGCCTCCGGGTCGCGCTCGAAGGTCGCGGCGATGGAGGCGAGCCGGTCGTAAAACGCCGCGGTGCTGTTGGCGCCGTCCAGATCCGTCTGGGCGGTGTCGATCACCGCGGCGACCAGATCGCGCAGGTCGGAGAGCTGATCACGGGTCATCAGCACCCGGACTTCGACCGTGCGCAGCCCGGGGTCGGCCAGATCGGTGTCACTGATCCAGGCCTCGAACACCTCGGGGGCGGCCGTCTGGCGGCGCTCGCCCAGATAGGCCAACTGCATGGCGTGGCCCAGTGAGGCGACGATCGCTTGGATGCGGGTTCGCTGGTCCGCGTCGTCGGCATCCGTCGGGGCGGCCGCGGACGCGGGGACGGCAGCCCCGGACGCGGTCGCGGTGCCCCGGCTGCTGTGCTCGATCTGCGCGATCACGTCCCCGGCATAGGTGTCGAGCGCCGCCCGCAAGCGGTCGCGGGCACCGTCGGCGATGGGGAAATAAGCCTCCTGCTGGGTCATGGCATTGCGCGCCAGGTCCTTGTACTGCGCCGCGGCTCGCGCCAGATTGCCGGCTTGCCGCGCCGCTGGTGTTTGCAGGTGCATGACCGCAATGGCCACGCCCGCGCGCTGGGCCTCACGCTGCACCGCCGCGGCATTCAATCCGGTGCTGGAATTCACCCCCGGCACCGCCCGGTCCTTGGCCGGCCCCGTCCCGGCCGGGGTGTTGAAGGTGCCGTCCAGCGCACCGGCATCGGTGATCAGGACGAGATGGCGGGCGTCGAACCGGTCTTTCCAGTCCGGCGATTCCAGCGCCGCGAGCACACCGGCATAGGGGTCCTCATCGAAATAATCGGTGGCCACCGGGGCCTCGCGCAGCCCGGCGATCCGGGTCAGAAAGTCATCGCCATTGCGGACCTGCGTGGGTGCGGCGAACACCTGCGCCACATAGTCGAGCGCCTCATTGGTCTCTTCATTCGCGCTCTGGGCGCGGAAGGCGACCAGACCGAAGGCGACCTTGTCGAGTAATCCGGCCGTGCGGATGCGCTCGTAGAAATGGGTGATGGCCGCGCGGGTCTCGTCGATGTAGGGGCCCATCGAGAGCGAGGAGTCGACTACGAAGACGATGGCGGCCTTGAACGACCGGAGTTGCTCAGCCGCGCTCAACTGGTCCGGCAAGGCCGGTCCCGGCGCGGTGCGGCCGTGTGCCTCGGGCAGCGTCACCGAAGCGACCTTGACCGCGCGCACCGGATTGCCGGCCGCGGTGCTGTAGTCCTTGATGTCGAGGATCGGCAACAGATAGAACCGCTCATAGAGATTCACATGGGTCTCGGGCTCCAGCGCGACCGCCCGCGGGTCCGTGCCGCCGGCGGCGATGCCCTGCACCAGGGCCCGCCCCGCGGCCGACGGCGAGGCCGCATCCAGCACCGAGCGCAGAGCGTCCCAATCGCGGAAAAAGACCAGCCGTTCGCGCCCCGCCGGGTTGGTCAGGGCCAGGGTCAACTGCTGATTCCAGGCCAGGGTGTCGCGCGCCGGCACCCAGCCCAGGAGGTTGCGGCCCGCCGCATCCGTGCCGACCCGCAACCACTCCTGCCCAGCGAGGTCTTGGCGTTCATAGACATAGAGGCGGCTCAAGGCGGTGATCAGGCGTCCGCCCGTGGTGCCCGGCATCTCGCGCGCCGCCGCCCCCGGTTGAGTCAGCACCCGTTGATAAAGCACCGTGGACCCCGCCAGGAGCAGGGGCGTCCCCGCCCCTGCGGTCCCGCACAGGAACGCCAGGCAGCCCACCAGGATGCCCACGCGCAGCGCGTGCAGTACGCTGATCCATCCCGAGATCGAGGTTGTAGCCGGACCAGGGCCGCGCCGTGATGTCGACCGGGTAAAACCTCGACCTCCGGTTTGCTTGTAGCCGGAACGATGAGCAAAGCCAAGGCCGCCCATAAGCTTACCCATATCTCGAAAAGAGGTACCGAGCTGAAGTGGCATTCAGTTGCCCTGCAACGCGTAGGTCCGGTCGAGCAGATCGGGATAGAGCGCCCGCCAAAAGCCGCACCGGTGGGCCTGATCCGCGTCGAACCAGGCGGTTTTATAGGGCTCCAGCCGCAACATGGCGTCGGGGCCGACAAAGGGCAGCCACCGCGGGGCACCAACGGCCACCGGGGTGCCGGTCCGGGCAAAGCTGGTCCAGTAGGCCATCATCTGCGCGGCGAGCGCCTGCTGCGACTGCGTGAGCGCAGGACCGTCGCGTTTCATGGTATTGGAAAACCCTGGGAACTGGGTGACATTGAGATAGAGGCAGTCCTCGTCGATGCTCGCTTCGGGAATGCCATAACGCGCCGTCTGGGGGCAGAGGCCGCGATAGCGCGTGGCGTCGCGTACGCCGGACCAGGGTGCGGCCGGCCGCGGCGGCGCCCAGCGCAGTTCGCCCACCGGGGGCGCCGCGAAGGGGATACCCTTATGTTCCCGCACCCCGGCGCCAATGGTCCCCGCCACCGCACCGGTGTCGGTCATGACCACCGACGGGTCCGCCTTTGCTGGCGCCTCCTGCCCTTGCGCACCCAGGATACCCGTCAGTGACAGGCAGGCGGCCAGGGCCGCACGGCGCATACCGGGTTGGTGATGCATATCAGGAGTTCTCCGCCATCGTTAAGGGGTCAGGCATTCTACCCTTGCGGATCACGGGCAGTCGTGAGCCGTTCTCGCAGGGATCAGGCGGCCAACCGTATTGCGCCGCACGTCGGCTGTTCGACGTTCGCGGGTGCTTCGCCCGTGGCATAATTCAACACTCCAGATGCGACCAGGCCGCGCGCAGCCGCGGACAGGGACATGGCCGACGACGAGACCTCCAAGATACTCCGGACCGGTCTGCATACCGTGCCCCGCGCGGTCCGGCGGCAGTCGGACCGGGCGCGCTCCATCACCGGACGAGCGGATGGGCCCGGTCCCTGGCCGCGTCTCGGGTTGGCGGCGATCTGTCTGCTGCTCCAGTCGGCGCCCCCGCGGGCCGCGCCGGCTCCGGTCATTGCTTGGCCGGCGGGGCAATACAATCCCAATCCGTTGCCGGACGATGTGATCCTACCCCTGCCCTGCGGCGGGGCCATGGTCTTGCGCCCGGTCGCGACCGGCGCTCCGCCCGCGGACGCGGCTGGCTTGCCCCCGGATTTGCAGCGGCTGTATCGGGTCGCGGGCCGCTTCGATCCCCAGCGGACCGGCCTCGGCCACCTGCTGATCGGCAAGTACGAGGTGACCCGGCTGCAATATCAGACGGTGAACGCGGCGGCCAGGCGGTCGCCGTGTCCCCGCCCGGATGCGCAGTCCGCCCTGCCGCAGGTCGAAGTCAACCGCCGCGATGCGGAGGGCTTTGGGCTCGATCTCTCCCAATGGCTGGCCGATCAGCAGGGCAGCCTGCCCGATTGCAGCGGCGGCCGCGGTCCCTGTCTGCCCCGTGTCGATGGCGTTGCCGCCACCGTGCGGTTGCCCGGTGAGGAGGAATGGACCTTCGCTGCCCGCGGCGGGCTGGCGGTCAGCGCCGCCGACTTTGCCGCGTCCGTCTATCCCATGCCCAAGGGCCTGCCCCTTGGTGCCATCGGCAAGCGGGACGGCGGAAGCGCCGCGGCGCCGATCGGCGGCCCGCGCGCCAACCCGCTCGGGCTGCACGACATGCTGGGCAATGTCGAGGAGATCATGCTCGACCTGTATCGGATCGATGGCGCCTCCGGCGAGATCGGCGGCTATGTGGTGCGCGGCGGCAGTTTCTATTCCGAACCGGCCGAGTTGGCAGTGACCCTGCGCCGTGAAGTGCCGTTGCTCAACAAGACCAGCGACACCGGCTTCCGGGTGGTCGCGGCGGTGCCGATCTACACGTCCGGGCGGCGGCTTGCTGAAATCCAAGGGCCGGACCAGGTCGGGGCGGGACTGACGTATCCGACGCCGGAGACGGCGGCCGCCGCGGTTCCTGCGCAGGCCCCGTCTGCTTCGTCCGGGAAGGCGCAGATGCCGGCTGCTGTGTTGCCGGAGTCGCACCCGGAGCGCGTCGGCGCTCCGCTTGCCCTCAGCGCCGATGACCGTCGCGAGATCGCGATCCAACTCGTGCGGCTGGGTTACGACCCATGGGTTCCAGGCGCGTCCTGGCGTGTCGTACCGAAGCAGGCCGACGGACGCGACAGCGGACAGCCGCTCGACGGGTTCTGGGACTCGGCGCGCCGCGCCATCGCCGCATTCCAGGAGGCGGCGGGCCTGGAGGCGAGCGGTGATGTCACCGCCGAGACACGGGCTGCGCTCACGGCGGCAGTGGCTGCCCTGAAGGCCCGCGAGCTAGCCGACGCTGCGCAGCGGGCCGCGCGGGTCGTCCAGGAGCAGGAGCGTCAGGCGCAGCGGGCGCGGGCCTATCCCTGCGACAAAACGCAGGATCTGCAAAGCGAAGCCTGCCGCATCCTGTTACGGCAGATCCAGGACCAGGGCGGTCTGTCGGCGACCGGTGAACTGACGGAGGAGACCCGCACCTTGATCGAGCGGCGGGCCACGGAGTCGAGCGAACCGCGGAGATGACAAAAAGGAGTTATAGTTAACGTACGTCTTTATTGACGTGAATCTTCCGTCAATGGTGTTCTGATGAAAGCGAATCCCGGTGGCATCGTGTCTCCCGCGGACGTGGTCGGGCGTGAGCGTCTGATCGCGCAGCTTTGGGCCACCCTGGAGCGTCAGAGTCTGGTGCTGGTGTCCGAGCGGCGCCTGGGCAAGACCACCATCGCCAGGAAGATGCAGGCCGAGGCCGCGCCCGACCTGCGGGTCATCTACATGGATATCGGCGCGGTCAGCCGGGCGGCCGAACTGGTCGAGCGCCTGGCCCAGGCGATCCGCGTCCATCTTGGTGCTACCAAAAAGGCTACCGGATGGCTCGCCGAACATTGGTCCGCCCTGGGCGGACTCGAGGTGGGCGGCATCCTCCGGCTCCCGGAGAGCAAGGGGCCGTCCTGGAAAGTCGCCCTGGAGCGTCTGCTCGGCGACCTGCTGCACGGCACCGGTCAGCGCACCATCCTGATCTGGGACGAACTGCCCTGGGCGCTCCAGAAGATCGCCCGGACCGAGGGCGAACCGGTGGTCGTGGACCTGCTGGATCTGCTGCGCAGCCTGCGCCAGACGCATCCCGGGCTGCGCCTGGTCTACGCCGGCTCCATCGGCCTGCATCATGTGGTGACCGGGCTGCGTGACGAGGGCTATGTCAACTCGCCGCTGGAAGGCATGTGCATCGTCGAGGTGCCGCCGCTGGATCGCTCCGACGCCGCGGGGCTCGCCGCCGCCTTGCTGCGCGGCGAGGGGCTGGCGGCAGCCAACGCGACCACGGCCGCGTGCATCGCCGACCTGGTGGACGCGATCCCCTTCTACATCCATCAGGTGGTCGCCGCCCTGGCCGATCAGCGCCGGACCGCCACGCCCGAAACGGTTGCGGCGACCATCGCTGCCGCCTTGACCGCGCCAGAGGACCCCTGGGACCTGCACCACTTCCGCAGTCGTCTGAACGAGTATTACCAAAACGAAGCGAGCACGGTGCGTGCCCTTCTCGACATCCTGGCCGAGACCCAGCCGCTCGATCTCAACGACCTGCACGCGCGGCTCCAGACCGCCTTCCGGCCCGACAATGACCGCGCCCGCACCCTGCTGGGCGCGGATCGCGCGCCGCTGCGCAGCCTGGTGCGGCTGATGCAGCGCGACCACTATCTGGATCTGGTGCCGGGCGGTGCCTACCGCTTTCGCTTCGATCTGATCCGCCGCTGGTGGCGCTGCGACCTTGGGCTCGACTGATGGCCGCAGAGCATTCCACCTTCACGCCCGGCCAGCTCAGCCCGGCGACCCTGGAGGCCCTGTTCGTCGTCCGCGAGCCCCTGGTGCGCAGGATCATGGACGGCATCCGCGCGAGCGCCGCGAGCGGCAACAAGCACCAGCGCCTGCTGATCGGTCCGCGCGGCAGCGGCAAGAGTCATCTGGTCGCACTGGTTTATCACCGGGTGCGGGCCGACCGCGAACTCGCGGCCCGGCTGCGCATCGCCTGGCTGCCGGAGGACCCCTACGCGGTCGGCTACGCGGGCTTGCTGACGCTGGTGCTGCGGCGGCTGCGCCAGGACGAGACGGACCTCGACTGGCTCGATGCCCGGCTGGAGGCGATCCTGGACCTGGCCGCGCTGCCGCAACAGGAGTCGGCGCTGGAGGACCTGCTGTTGCAGGCGCTCGACGGCCGCACCCTGCTCTTGATCATCGAGAACCTGGATGAGCTGTTCGGCGCACTGCGCGAGGACGGCCAGCGCAAGCTCCGCGCCTTCATCCAGAATCATGGCCTGGTCAGCATCCTGGCCAGCACCACCAGCCTCACCGCCGATCTGAGCGGGCGCAAGAAGACCTTCTACGGTTTCTTCCGCAGCCACACGCTGGAGCCCTTCGGGGTCGCCGAGGCCGCGGATATGCTGGCGCGGCTGGCGCAGCACAAAGGCGATCCCGATCTTGCCAACCTGATCCTGAGCCCGCTCGGTCTGGCGCGGGTGCGCGCCCTGCACTATCTGGCCGGCGGCAACCCGCGGGTCTACAAGTTCTTCTTCGATTTCTTGACCTGTGACTCGCTCGATGAGCTGGTGGCGCCCTTCATGGGACTGATGGAGTCGCTCACCCCCTACTATCAGGCCCGCATGAGCCGGCTGCCGCCCTTGCAGCGCGGCATCATCGACACCTTGCGCCGGCTGCGCGGCGCCGTTCCGGTCAAGGAGATCGCCCGCCAGGTCATGGCGACCTCTCAGACCGTCTCGGCCCAACTCGCCAAACTGGTCGACCTGGGCGATGTGATGCGGGCCGATTCGCTCGGGCGGTCCAATTATTACGAACTGCGCGAGCCGCTGATGCGGCTGTGTCTGGAGGTCAAGGAGCAGCGCGGCGAGCCGGTCGGGCTCTTCGTGCAGTTCCTGCGGGTCTGGTACTCGCAGACCGAGCTTGACCGGCTGGCCGACCCGGCCGGGGAGGCCGCGGCGGACGCCCGCTTGCGCGAGGCGGCGGCGCGCGCCCCGGCCGAGGCGGACCCCCTGCGCTCGGCCCTGGAGTACCGGCAAAAGGCCATGGACCTGGCGGGCGAGCCGGAGTCCGCTGCCGACTGGGGCCAACGGGGCGATGACTTATGGGCTATGGACCGGTACGACGAGGTCCTGAGTGCCTATCGCCAGGCATTGGCCCTGGAGCCGCGGCGCATCACAGTTTGGGACCATCTATTCGGCCTGTTGCAGGAGCAGGGGCGTTATCGGCTGATCCATCGGCTGGCGGAATGCGCGGCGGACCTGATGCCGCAGGAGTCGGCGCTCCATGCCTATCTGGGCATCGCAAAGCGAGACCTCGGTGATTTCGACGGGGCCCTGGCCTGCTACCAACGGGCGCAGAAACTGGACCCCGATCTCGATGGGAAGGGTAAGCCGCTGACCTTGTGGCAAGCTTTGTGTCTGGCCCAGATCGGCCGCCCGGGTGAGGCCCTGGCCTTGCTCACACAGCCCCAACCGGCCTATTTGAACCAGCATGAGTTCGTGCGCGCCCTGCTCCAGGCCGACACCCTGCTGTGGCTGGACCGTTGGGATGAGGGTGCCGCCGCACTGGATCGACTGCTGGCCGAGTCCCGCCCGCCGACCTGGTCCAGCCGAAACCTGAGGGTGATCGGGTCGCTCGTCCTGCGCACCCAGAACCCTCAGGTCTGGCGCCGCTTCATCGCGCTCTGGCTGGATTGCTTCGCCCGATACGGCCGACTCATCGAGCTCGGCGAGGCCCTGGTCCGCAGCCTGCGGTACTGCGCCGTCGATTGGGTGACCGACCAGACCGCCCAAGCCTGGTGCGCCGCCTGGCGCGACCTGGCCGGTGACCGGGCGGAACTCGCCCTGCCGCTGCGCCTGCTGGCCGCCGGGGTGGCGTACCGGGTGGACCGCGACCCCCGCGCCCTGCTCGACCTGCCGCGGGAGGAACGGGGGCTGCTGGAGCCCTGGCTGATCAATCTCTATCAGGACCAGCCGGACCAGACCGATCGCGACCTGGATGACCTGCTCCAGCGCGTTGCGGTCCGCCTGGACCAGGAGGCGCGGCAGGCCCAGGCGGCGGGCCTACTGGGAGACACCGGCCCCTCCTCCCGACCACATCAACCTGGACGCCGTGTTGGTTGACTACGGCGCCCCGCCCGCGCCCGGTCCGGCCCAGTTGCTGCCCGGCCCCTGGGAGACCCTGGTCCGCACCGAGGCCGCGGCCCTGCTGCGGCGGCTGGCCGACCGGTGCGCGGACGGCGCCCGGGCGCTGGCCCGACCGGGCCTGCGGGTTCTGGCCGTCCTGCGCTGCCATCCGGGCTTCAGTGATCAGGTCCTCTATCAGGTCCAGGTCTTGGATGAACAGCGACCGGGCGCTTTGGACCTGCTAGCCGGGGCCGCGGAGCCCCGCCTGCTGGATGGCCTGGCTCAGACCCTGTTCGATCTGGTGGAGTCCGGCATCATCCGTCTCGACACCCCGGCGGCTCAGTCGGACTACACGCGGTTTTTTTGCAGTGTCGTCCGGGCCGAGGAGGGGCGGTTCCAGGTCATCGACGGTCTGGATGACCTCCGGCTCGTCGCGGCGCCGCCGCCCGAGGCGCAGGCGGTGCATCCCTGGGGACTGGAGCGCTTGGACCAGGACGGCCGGCTGGTCTATGCCGGGACCATCCTGTACGGAACCGGCCTGTTCCGCGCGACCTTGACCTTGCACCCGCGCTCGGGGCGGGTCGAACTGCTCGCCGACGCGCCCATCGCGGAGGACCTGCCGATCCGGCGCGAGGGCTTCGATGGCCCCATCCGCTACCTGGCAGAGGCCGGCTCCACGCCTGCCGCGGTTCCCTGACCCCCGTGCCCCGTGTCCGCGGGAGCATGGTCGATCTCCCCGCGGCCGGCCGAGGGGCTGTTTTGCTCAAGTTTTTCATGAAAGAAGTCGCTTCATTTCGGCGATGATCCGGGTCAATGCCATCTCCGTCGTCAGATCCGACTTCTTTCGCTTGATCCCATCCGCGACCCGGGCCGCCGCGTCAAACGCCGCATTCAGCAAAGGCGGCGGCGCCATATCGACCCAGAAGCTGTCGTCGCTGATCTTGCGTTTGACCTCGAAGGGTACGAAGGCCGTGGTCGCCCCGTCGTAGATGCTCGGCACCCGCTGAACCGTAAGCCCTCCGCCCTGGGCCGTGCGCTCCGCAATCAGCCGACGACAGGCGTCGAGTTCCTTCCAGAAGTTGTCATCGCCCCCGCCGGACTTCCGGCGCCCGGTGATGAACCCATAGGCGGTCCCGAGCGCCAACGCGGCCTGTGCGCGGCCGGACCGCTCGTTGTCCGCCTCCACATCGGCAACATGAGCGGTGAGTCGAAACTCCGCGTCCGCCATGTCCTGAAGTCGAGCAACAAAGGGCGCTGTGTCGTCCTCGGAGACGGTCGCCGATTCGTCAAGATCGAGCCCTGCGAGGCCATCCAGATCGCAGATCAGCCGCAGTGCGCCTCCTTCGCCGTCCCGCGTCGCGGCGACGAAGGCGACATACTCCATGTCCAGCCCCTTGGGCCTGACGGCAATCCGACGCACGCAGCCCGGCACCTCCCATCCCGCGCTTAGGGCCAGGATCGCGTCAAAGACCGGCTCCCCATAGGTCGCGAACCGCAACCTCCTCCCGAGCGACTCGATGCCCTCATCGAACAGTCGCCGGTCCGTGGTCAGCGCAGTCCCGTCGATGATACCGGGAACACCGCGGAGCAACAGCGGCTCCTGGTGGTTGCCCGTCAGGTTGGCGGCAAGTGCACACCCCAGGGACTTCAGGTGGAGAGAGCCGGTCAGCACACCCCAAAGACCATCCAAGGTCGCCGGCAACTGCTCCGCCGCATGCGCCTGCTCCAGGCGCTGGTAGATCGCGTAGACCTCCTGCCCGGTCAGTTCGGTCTCACGGATACGCTGCCGGCTGGACGCAATCCGTTGGCGGGCTTCGGCTTCCAACGCCGCTTCGGTGACCTCGCCCGCGGCCAGCCGGCGGAAATCGTCCTCGGTCACCGGCAACATCGACACCTGTTGATCGCCCACCACGGCGATCATGCTGCCCAGCCGATCGAGCAACCGGCCGTAGACGAGCTCTTCGACCGAGCCCAGATAGCACAGATTTTGAACGTAGATGTGCTCATGCAGTTGGCCGATGCGATCGATCCGGCCGATGCGCTGCTCGACCTTGGCCGGGTTCCACGGCAAGTCGAAATTGACCAGAAAGTCCGCCGTCTGAAGATTGAGGCCCTCGGCCGCGGCATCCGTGCAGACCAAGATATCGATCTGCCCCCGTAGGAAACGCTGCTTGATCTCGTCGCGCTCGGTGCCGACTAACTTGCCCGTCTCGGGATGGGTGTATTGTCCCCCGCGGCCGGAATAAGTCCCGACCAACAGCCGGGTATCGGCCTGTCGCAGGCGCCGGACGATATCCTCCAAGGTGTCCCAGAACTGGGTGAAGATCACCGTCTGCCGCACCCGGCCGGGCCGCGCGCCGTCCCGGCGCTGGTCAACGTAGCCCAGCAGGGCCTGCGTCTTGGACGATGTCGGCGCGGCGTCGTACAGGCTGCCCGCCAGCATCCGGGTGAGCTTGTCCAACTCCCAGCGGAGATCCGCCTCGCTGCGGTTCTTGAGTAACCGCTCGATGACTTCCGCGTCGCCCTCCTCCTGATCTTGATCCCACTCGGGGTCCTCATCGAGAGGGGACAGACCGGGGCCGGCGGCGGTCGCGGTGACACCCGACTCGTCCAGCAGATGTTCCAGGGTCCACTTGATCCGCTCGCAACGCCGCCGCAGGGTCTCGCCAATGGCGTGCAGACTGGAGGCGAAGCGCCGCTGCAGGAAGCTCAGATAGAAGCCGGTCGAGACCCGCGCCTGTTGGTCGTTGGCGGCGGCGATCTGCTGGGACAACTCCTGGGAATAGGATTGCAGGGCCTCGTAAGCCGCCCGCTCCTGGGTCGTGTATTGGATGCGCCGCATGGGCAGAATGTGCCGATGCGCGAGATTTTCAGTCAGCCGACCCTGCTCCTGGTAGACCCGCAGCAGGGCGCGGTTGTGGCGCATCATCACCCTTGAGAGGGGCGCAGAGGCAAAAATGGCGCGCAACAGTTGCTTGAGACTCGCACCCGTCGGCTTGATCCCCAGTGTCAGCCAGTTGTCATATTGGGTCCGGTTCGACGGGCTCAGCACTGTCTGGCGGATAAAGCCGGCGACCTCCGGATCATGCCGTTGGAGCGAGCCAAGCACCCGGCGCAGGAAGCTCAGTTCTTCGTCGGAGACCCGCTCGCCCCGCTGGATACGGCCCTGAATCTCGTAATACGCCTGGGTCAGGGACGGGTCGTCCTGGAAGGGACCAACCCGCCGGGTCAGGCGAAACAGGTCATAGACCTCGATCGGGTCGAGTTGCATCGGCGTCGCCGTGGCGAGCCACAGGGCGCGGGTCTGCGCTCGCAAGGTCTGACTGACCGCCCGGTAAAGGTCCCCGTACTTGGGTTGCACCACCAGTCCGGCCGTCGAGTTGCTGCGCCTGGCGTAGTGGGCCTCGTCAACCAGGGCGATGTCCCAGGTCTGCGCCGCCAGCTCCCGCTGGCGGTCTTTGCGTCGGACCAGCCCGGTGGAGACGATGACACAGTTCGGTGCAAACACCGACTTAGCCAGAATCTGTTCCTCGATCGGATGCAGATAGGCATGCCGAATCTGGGCGCCGGAGAGCGCCCGGCCGAAGCGCAGGAAGAACTTGGTTGCCAGTTCGCTCTGCCACTGCCGGGCCAGACTTGCCGGCGGTGCGATCAACATCCGTCGCGCGAGCCCGGACAGGATCAGCGAGCGCAGAGCCAGGCCCGCTTCGATCGTCTTGCCCAAGCCCACCTCGTCGCACAGCAGGAAGCTGTAGGGGTAGGAGGCGATCAACCGCCGCGCCACAATGGCCTGGTGGGGCCAGGGCTCCACCGGCGCCGTGACCATCCCGACGAAGCGACCGTTGGGCATCCGCGGGGCCTCGCGCAGGATCGCGAATTCCAGCCACTCCCGCGCGGTTGGCCGCGGCACTTCCACCGGTCGCTCGCTGGACCCATCGATCTCCTTAGGAACCACGACGGCGCTACCAATCTCGATCAGCCGCTCGCGCACCGCCTGGGGCAGGTCCACCACATAGAGCCCCGGGTCCTGGTTGGCCCAGATCGTCTCGAAATCCGCCGCGTAGAGGTTCGCCCTGGCCGCCTCTTGGGGTCCCCACCAATCGCAGTGCACGCCGATGTTCTCGGCGTTGATCAGCAGCGCCGTGCGCGATTCATTCAGTGACCCCTCGGCGATTAGCCGGTTGCCCTCCGCATCCTCGAAGACCGCCCATTTCTCGTGCACATAACCGTCCTCGCGCGAATCATAGGGGATCGCCACGCCGGTCTTGCGATGACGGCGCAGCGCCACGCGGATCTCCAGACAACCCGCCTTGAGCATCCAGGCCAGTAGACTCAAGCCGTTCTCGACCGGTTCCGGCCAGGTGTGAGGATCGGCAAGGGCGGCCAGCAGCGTCTCGGCGAGCCGCCCGCCGTCCTGATTGCCGAGGATGACCTGCGCATCCTTGGGGTCCAGGTCCGCACCCGCCACCAGTCGCACCCGCCCCTGGTGTCCGGCGAGGGCGGAGAACCCTTGGGACGCCGCGGCGAGCGAGGTCGAGCGGAAATACCCCGCCACCCGGTCATAGCGCACGGCGGCGCGCAGGGCCGGGAGATAGAAGTCCTGGAGCAGGTCGCTGGTGGTGCTGCGATAGCGGGGCTCCCAGCTACGCTGCTTGAACGACTCCGGCTGGGCGGTGCTCGTCATGCTGAGATGATCCGACTCAGAAAGCCAGGGCCTCGGGCGCCTGAGCAAATAACTCGGCAAGCTCGGGAAGGTGCTGCTGTTGGCGCTTCATCTCGGCCCACACTGTGGCGTGGGGTGCCGTCCGAAACCCATTCCCCAGGCGCGCCAAGTCACTTGGCGAAGCGCCTGCTTCCGGTTGCTGGACGAACTCCCGCAGACGTGCGCGGTAACCGCCGAAGGCATCGGCCCGCGCGGCGACCGGGAGGTCGCGTTCATTGAGCCGCAAGACCCTGATTGTATACTCGGCACGCAGGTATTCCGGCGTCTGCGGGACGTGCAGGGGCGTCAGTTGGAAGGTATCGCGGAGATCCAGCATCAGGAAGTCGAACGGATCCTCACGCCGCGGGTCGATTAGGGCCGGAGCGCCTGCCGCCTGCGGGACGACGGGCGTATCCCGCAGGCGGGAAACGTCGATCAGGCGCGCGTTGGATGGATCGATGACCGCAAACCGGTTGTTCTTCGGCCCGTTGCAGGGGCCGCAGGCATAGAGATAATTGCGCCAGACGAAGACCAGCTCCGGATAGAGGTCCTTGGGACTGTGGTGCTCCACCTCGTCTGCAGGGGCGTCCTCGCAATACATGCAGCGCCCGAGACCCCTGCACATCCTGGTCAGGGTATCGCGCACGGCGGCAAAGGCGGGATTCGTCCTCTTGTTACGGCGACTGAAGAGCGACTTGGCCGCCGCAACCCGGTCGGCATAGTTGCTCTGCCCGTCAACCTCTGCCTGGTATTGCTCCAGCAACCCGTTCGCCGGGGCGGGAAGCACTGCGTCCGGTATCCTGATCATAACTCAATCGACCCGCGCGGCGACGGTCGGCAGGGCCGCACGGAGTTGCACCTGTTCCTTGCGCTCCGCCTCGTCCAGTCCCGTGACGAGTTCCTTATTATTCAACTGGGCCAGGCGGTCGCGCATTCCCTGCGCTGTCGGCGATCGGGTATTCGCCGCTTCCGCGCCGAAGGCATCGGTGCCGTAAGCATCCAGCACGTTGCCGTAGACCACACGCTTGAATTCATTGCCATCCAGCAATCGGGCCTCGTCATTGGT
>Ga0247839_1005570_pt1 | contig 15181 bp, 11 predicted proteins | sample LaCruzMarch2015__6_FD_192405 | JGI IMG/M metagenome (GOLD analysis project Ga0247839, IMG submission 192405) | Freshwater microbial communities from meromictic Lake La Cruz, Castile-La Mancha, Spain - LaCruzMarch2015_16m | ecosystem: Environmental > Aquatic > Freshwater > Lake | place: Spain... | reverse complement strand
TGTGGAATTAACTCCAGCCCTTTTTCAAAGTCTCCTGTTAGAAAGTAGATAGTGAGTTCGATGCTGTTGGCAGATGAGAACAGCTTTATCTCCAAATCCTCATTGTTGCGAATGTCCATGGTTTCAGGCAATTCGCGCAGTTTTGTTAGATAGGAAAAGACCTCATCATACTTGTGCAATTGGCTGGCGATGTAAACCACATTGGTCAATACCGAGAAGTAGATATTGGGCTCTTCGCTAAACTTGTCCAGATTGGCCTCAATATGGCTCACATTATTCTTCAAAAAGATGTAGGAGTTCGCGTAATCGCCAACCCCAAAATAGTAGGCACTGTAAATATGATTGTATAGATATTCCGACTCATAGAAAAGATGCTCAGGTTTGCGATTGAGCAACGTATCATCAATTATGGACTTAAGATGGAGCAATCCTTCTTCGGTTCGGGCTTTCCCTTTTCTGTTCAGTATGTGGAACAACCTACTTTTTATGCCCCAGAAGTCGTTGTAAACTTCAATCAATTTGGTGATACGAGCGTTTTCTTGCATCATGGCTTCTAGCTCGGCATCGCCAACACTCTCATAATTATCTTTCTCAATCACCAACTTCTCCCACATAAAGATTTCTAGTAGGGAAGTGTGCTTGTCGTATTTATAAGCCAATTTCTTGGCGCCTTCCAATAATTTGTGACTTTGAGAGTAGAGGGTTTTTTTATACAAAATTTCCACGCAATGCAAGGTTCGCTTCAACTGTGCATCGATAGAACTGTTAGCATGATAGGAATCGAGTGCGCGTAGTAGGTGTTCATACAAACGGCTTTTGGCGGTGGACATCGACTGAACAAGGGTTATGTTCTTCTTCACTTGCTTTAATAGTAGCGCTTCGTCATACTCTTCCTGACGGTCCAGAGCATCAAACAATTGTTGATACGTGCCATAGTCGGTCCCTTGTTTTGAAGTATAGACTTTGAAATACCTTTTCTCAGCTTTTGAAAGAGCTCTAATCAGCTGAAAAAGTTTATCAGAATGTGCCTTAGACATGTAATTTATGGGTAAAATTTTGTGCCATTTTCAGCGCTTAGAACTGCAATTCATTTCCGCCTAATTATTCCAATTTTGAAGACCTTCAAGAGCTGATTAAGCCCAGTGAAACCTAGCATAGAAAGCAATTTTAGACTGAAAAGAACGCCATGTTCACGATTGTAAGATAAGATAAAAAAGTGGAGTAAAAACATCGAAAAAGGGCTTTTTATGTTCATAAAAAGAGGGCTTAGAACTGTAATTTATGCCCTAATGTTTGTAAACCCCTAGGATTGTAATTTATTCGGTCGAAATAATTGAGTTAAGTACTTGATAATCAAATATATATTTAGAAAAAACGGTGAAAAATGAACCGTTGGATTGTATATTTATCGCAACTATTTGGTTTGCAGGCTTGAAATGCGGTGCGTAATTTCACACCGTGATTCAGCCCAATCCCAGCCCTGTCTCACTTTATATATTGTTTCACCATAAAAAACAGAAGCCATGAAGACACTCTTTGACACTAACCAAAAAGGATTTTCAATGAATTGGAAGAAGCCAATTGGCTTATCTCTTTTCATTATGGTTTGGATACTTATAGATAAAGGAAATGCAGCTGGCCAGTCTTCATCCTATACTAGTAGCGATTCTAAGAAACGCATTGCTATTAGCCAATCAAATTCTGAACCGCAATTCAAATTTGGAATTGAAGGAAGCGAAACACCAGATGATGGCTCGGGAGAAACAACTGAAGAGTTTGTGGTTTACCCAAATCCTGTAGAAAACGAACTTGTTTTTGATTTTGAATTTCAGGTGAAAACAGGAATTCCGTTTGAGGTATTGGATGCTCTTGGAAGAAGAATGGACATAGGCAGTTTCAAACCCGGTTTAAATACACAACGATTGGATTTTTCCAAATATCGGAGTGGGTTATACTTGATACGCGTTAGTTTGGGCAACACCACAGTGGTGAAACGCGTCATCAAAAAGTAATATCTTTCTAATTTCTGGTTTTATAGGGATTACTCCGCCTTTTTAGGCCGGGGCTGGGAAAGCTACACGTTCTTTGACATACTGATAAAAAGACAAAAGGCGCAATGGGCCTTTGGTTTCATTCAGAAATAAGTGCCGCTGCTAAGGTAGTTGGTCACATAATCATTCACGCCTTGTTCTAAGGAAGTGAAAGGACGATTGTATCCAACGCTTCGCAACTTAGCCACATTCGCCTCGGTGAAATATTGATACTTATCTCTAATGTCCAAAGGAGTGTCTGCGAATTCTATGGCTTCTTCTTTGTTCATTGCTGCAAAAGTGGCGCGAACAAGGTCTATAAATGTGCGAGCAGTTCCTGTTCCCACATTATAGATGCCATTTTCAACTTGGTTTTGCATGAGAAAAATGCAGATATCCACTACATCTTTCACATAGATGAAATCGCGCAACTGTTCACCATCCTTAAAGTTAGGATTGTGAGAGCGAAAAAGTCTCATCGCCTCGGTTTTCCGGATCTGATCGAAGGCGTGAAAGACCACAGATGCCATCCGACCCTTGTGATATTCATTTGGTCCATAAACATTGAAGAACTTGAGTCCCGCCCAGGAAATAGGTTGCTTCGATTGTTCAATAGCCCAAAGGTCAAATGTGTTTTTAGATTCACCGTAAGGGTTTAAGGGAATGAGGTTTTTAATCACGGAATGGTTGTCCTCAAACCCCCACTCACCCAAACCGTAAGTCGCGGCAGAAGACGCATAAACAAGTGGTAGGCCGAATTCAGTGCAACATTGCCAAACACTCTTGGAGTAATCTACATTGAGTTGCTGGAATATTGTGGTATCGAATTCGGTGGTATCTGTGCGTGCTCCCAAATGGAAAACCATTTTAATGGAAGCATGATTTGCTTTGAGCCAAGAGATGAAATCGTTTCGGTGAACTTTGGCAGATAAGGTTTTCTGAGCAAGATTTGGAAGTTTGTCTTGACGGCTAAAATCGTCTACTGCAACAAGGTCGGAATAACCAGCATTGCGCAAACCAGCCAACAAGCAACTTCCAATGAACCCCGCAGCTCCAGTAACTACAATCATGTTAGTTGGTTATCCAAAGCACATTGCCGTTGAAGGAAGTGTTGTATTGCAATAATCCAATGGCGGCCAATCCATCAACTGGAGCACCATCAACCAGAAGAAACTTGGAATCGCAACATTCGCCATCTACGGCAAAAATGTCGGTATCGTCTACCGTCACTCTGCAACCTTCATTGGGCAAGTAGGTGCAATGCCTATCGTACGCACGAAATTCATCAGGGGAATATCGATAAATGATAATGCCTTTAGAACCACCAGTAATGGTGACATGACCGCCAACGGCTTGAAGTGCAGAAAAATCTGGATTGGAAACGATGAGCTGAAAATTGACAGGAGCGTAGGGAACTCCGGTGGTATTGGTGTTTTCACAAGAAATGCTGAGCAATGAAATCAAAGCAAACGCCAGCGGTAGCCACAGGTTAATTTTCATCCCGTAAAGATAGAAAAGCCAATGTCCTTAACGACTGCGATGTGAATTAACCAAGCAGTTCGGCATTATTTGAAGAGATGGTATATTCGTCACCCTCAAATTGAAGAATTATTTGAATGAAATTTGTGGAGATTTTGAGTTGAAGGCAAGAATGAACAGAACATGAATTTAACAGCATCACCAATGAAGAGCAGTTTAATTGGCCTAGCGCTAACGGTCCTTTTATCAGTAGGAATGATAATGCCAGCAATGGCTCAAAGCTCTGCCTCTAAAGCCCAGGCTGAAACAGAGAAAAAGCAAGCAGCTTTGAAAAAGGAAGAAGCCAAAGCGCAAGAAGCTGGATTGAAAGCACACATGAAATCGCAGGATAAGGAAACGCGAAAACGAATGAAAGAGAATAAACGAAAGGTGGACAAAGCAAACAAAGCGAAGAGCTGGAAGCAAAAGAGTCGAAACAATCGAGCGAAATAAATTTACGTTACATTATTAACCATCAAACGTCATGGAGGAAATCTTATACTTAATAGCTGGAGCAGCATATTTGGCGTTCAATTTTTATAAAAAGTCACAGGAAGCAAAGGCAGAAAAACAGGCCGAGCAAGCGACACAGCGCAATCCATCTACTCCAACTGTGCCAGCAGAAAAGAGTTATGAAACCTATGAAGCTCCAAAATCTTTAGAGGAAATGATTCTAGAACGCTTCGGAGAGAAGGCCCCTCAGCCGAAAGTTGTAGTTGCCAAGCAGGTTGTTGAAAAGCCTTCTCCTTTTCTTACCACCGATGCTCCTCGATATGCTGAAGGGCAGCGGCCAAGAGTGGAGCGAAGGAGTAAAAAAGTGCAAGAAGAAACCAAGCCTAAAGTGTTTTACAGTGATATTTTGCAAGAGGAACTAGACCTGAAAAAGGCTTTTGTCTACAATGCCATCATGCAACGGCCTTACGCTTAGTTCGTTAACACATTTTAACATTTGTTTAACAAATCTATATTGCCCTTATGTTCTTTTCTATTTTAGCCGCACTTTTTTCGCAGCATTTGAAACTGTATTGATATGATTAGAAAACTCCTCTTACTCGCCATTATTTCCATTGGGTTTATTGGTTCTTCCTATGCGCAAATTGGTACAGGTACTTTATCTGGTACCATTACCGACCAAGCCACAGGCGAAACGGTTCCATTTGCCAATATAGTTGTTATGAAAGCTGGTCAGCAAGTGACTGGCGCTTCTACTGACTTTGATGGTAAATACCGCATAGCCGCGATGAAACCTGGAACCGACTACGTGGTTAAGGCTTCAGTAGTTGGATTTGGCGCTCAAGAAAAAACTGGGGTTAAAGTAAGCGCGGGTCAAATAACCTTCGTAGACTTCAAACTAACTCCAGGTATTGCTCTTGGCGAAGTTCAAATTATCGCTTACGAAGTTCCGCTTATCGAAAAGGACGGTGGTTCTAAAACCACGCTTTCTGGTGCTGACATTTCAAAAATGCCAAGTAGGGGAACTACCGCAGCGGTAACAACAGTGGCTGGTGTGCAAGATAACGATGGTGCGGTAGGAAGTGTGCGTGGTACTCGCGAAGGTTCTACCTATACTTATATAGATGGTGTGAAAGTTCGCGGATCAGCAACGGTTCCACAAGGTGCGATTGATCAGGTTTCTGTACTTACAGGTGGTATGCCTGCACAGTATGGTGATGCTACAGGTGGTATTATCTCTATTACAACTAAAGGTGCTGCTCGTAAAATTTCTGGAGGAATTGAGCTATTGAGTTCGGGGGGCATAAAACTCAATGATAAAAACGATTATTTACTCGATCAGCAAGGATATCACCTAGTAGGCGTCAACCTTTCCGGACCATTGTTGAGCATCAAGGATAAATCAGACCCAGAAGGCAAAGCTAAGCGCCCACTGCTTGGATTCTTTCTATCTGGTGAGGTTAATTATGTGCAAGACCCACGTCCATCTGCCATTGGTTACTACTATGTGAATGAGGATAAATTGGCTCAATTGCGTGCAAATCCAATTATTCGGAACCCAACTGGGGGAAGTTTTTTGGCATCAGAGTTTGTGCGTCAAAGCGATTTGGAGTTTACTAGGCAACGTAAAAATGTGCCATCACGTGGAGTTGTAGCTTCGGGAAACATCGACTTGTATACTACACCTAATATTACGTTGAAAGTTGGTGGTTCTATTGACTTTAACGATAGGAAAATACCTGATTATACCAATTCCATGTTCAATTACAGTAACAATGGAGAAGAGATTAATAAAACATGGAGGGTATTTGGTCGTTTCACCCAGCGTTTTAATAATGCTACTCCTGATGAAAATGCGAAGAAATCGTCTATTATTTCAAACGCCTATTATAGCATTCAGGCTGATTATGAAACATTCAATCGTGTAACTCAAGACTCACGTCACGAGGATCAGTTGTTCCGTTATGGTTATGTTGGTAAATTCGAAACATTAAGGGAGAAAACCTATGCATTCGGGGTTGACCCAACAACTGGTTTGCCTGGTTTACTTCAAGGACCAGACAGGGATACCTTAGTAACATTCCAGTCTTCTGATGTAAATCCGGATTTATCCGCCTATACGCAGCAGTTCTATGATTTAAACCCAAACCCTGATGGATTATACCGGAACCTGACTGAATTGGCTCAGGATCGTGGGGCGTTGCGCAATGGCGATTTTCCAGATAATGTTTATGGTTTGTGGAGAAATACGGGCTATGCATACAACAGCTATAGCCAATTGGATCAAACTCAATTTCGTGTGGCTGCTACGGGGGCGTTCGATATAAAAAACCACTCCATTTCTCTTGGTTTTGAATACGAGCAAAGGAATGATGCATTTATTGGATACTCGCCTTATGGTCTTTGGCAGATTACCCGCCAATATGCGAATAGCCATTTGGCACAGCAGGATACCGAAAATCCGATTATTCACTTTGATGAAAACGGAAACTATACAGATACAATTTCCTACAATCAACTATATACTCCAGTAGATGCTAATAACCCATTGCTTGGTGGTGTCGGGCAGTATTTTATTGACTACAACATGCGTCAAGCGCTCGGTTTGGATGCAGATGGAACAGATTGGATTGATATAGACGCACTCGACCCATCGTTTTTTCAAACAAGCTGGTTTAGCGCAGACGAATTGTTGAATAATGGTAATTATTTGGTGGATTATTTCGGATTTGATCATACTGGAAAGCGGCTTTCTGGAAAGCCAACATTTGAGGATTTCTTCACCGAGAAAGACGAGAATGGTCGATTCACTCGTAAAGTTGCCCCATTTGAGCCAATATACATTTCTGGATACATTCAGGACGAATTCACCTTCAAAGATTTGATTTTCCGTGTTGGTGTAAGGGTTGACCGTTTTGATGCGAATCAAAAAGTGTTAAAGGATCCGTACTCGCTATTTGAAACAAAAAAAGCTGGAGAAGTAACCAGTTTCCCTGGAGGAGAAGCTGTGACGCATCCAAGCAATATCTCGGATAATGCAGTTGTTTATGTTAACGACATAAATAGTCCAACTGCGGTTTTAGGCTATCGCGATGGTGATAATTGGTATAATGCACAAGGAACTGCTTTGGCAAATGGCTCTTCTTTGCGCACAGGAACGGGCATAGCTCCATACTTGGTTAATCCAGGTCAAACCGTTCTATCATCTAGCGCATTTAAGGATTACGATCCTCAAGTTAATGTGATGCCACGTATTTCGTTCTCTTTCCCAATTTCGGAAGATGCGTTGTTTTTTGCAAACTATGACGTTTTAACACAACGACCATTGAATGGAAATAGATTGAATCTTATGGATTACATGTTTTTGGAGAACATCAATGATGTAATCAATAATCCTGATCTTAAGCCTGAAACGACTATTGAATATGCTATTGGCTTCAAGCAGAAATTGAGCAAGCGTTCAGCAATTGAACTTAATGCATTCTACCGTGAAATGCGTGATCAGATTACTGTGTATCGCGTTGCAGAGGCTTATCCACGGTCATACTTAACCTATCGAAACTTGGATTTTGGAACGGTTAAAGGACTTACCCTTACATACGACATGCGCAGAACTAACAATATCCAGTTCCGTGTTTCCTATACCCTTCAATTTGCTGATGGTACAGGTTCAAATTCTACAACTAGCCAAAATTTGGTGCAGGCTGGATTTGCCAATCTACGTGTTACTCAGCCGTTGGATTTTGACCAGCGTCACAACATTGTTGTAAGTGTGGATTACCGTTTTGGAGCGGACAAGAACTACAACGGTCCAAAGACTGCTTTGAAAAACGGAAAGGTTATCAACTGGTTTGAAAATCTTGGGGCAAACGCTATTATTAGAGCTGGTTCGGGAACTCCATTCTCTGGTCAGACTAATGTGACTGGTGATGCATTAATTAGTGGTGGAGGAACAGCATTTTTGGATGGGTCAATTAATGGTTCTTCTAAGCCTTGGCAGTTCCGTGTAGACTTAAGAATAGACCGAGATTTTGATATAAAATGGAACAAAGGATCTGAAGGTAAACCGGCCAAGACATCTATTTTGAATGTTTATTTCGATTTGCAGAATCTTTTCAATACGCAAAACGTGATTGACGTGTATCGTGCAACCGGCAATCCCGATGATGATGGTTACTTGGCTGCCGCCCAGACCCAACAAAACATCGTAAATCAAATTGACGAACAATCATTCCGTGATCTTTATACAAGAAAGGTCAATGCCCCTGGTAACTACTCTATTCCACGTAGGTTCCGAATTGGCCTCATGTTGAACTTTTAACACGAACTTTTTAAAAAGAAATGATCATGGTAAAGCAATTTAGAATACTTGCAGTTGTAGCTCTGGTGGCTATTATAGCTAATCCAGCTGTTGCGGAAAAGTCGAGAGGAGTAGATGGAAAAAAAGCGAATAAGACTACTGGTCCAAAAGACCTTGCTGCGGAATGCGCTCCTCCGTCATCTTCCATAGAACTTTCATTAAATAATGTGAGAGCATTAATTCATAGTGGAGGTGATATGTGGTGGGATTTGTTGAGCGTGGCACGCTATGAAATTCCAAAAGGTTCAGGTAAAAATTCCCTTTACGCTGGTTCGTTATGGCTTGGCGGTAAAGACGTTAACGGACAATTAAAGGTAGCTGCAAATAGATTTAGAAGTCAAGGGTTTGATTTTTGGCCTGGCCCGCTAGATTTGGCAACAGCCGAAATTGACCCTGCCACTTGCGCAGCTTACGACAAGTTCTTTAAAATCACGCGTGGCGAGGTTGATAAGTTTGTAGCTTGGTATTTGTGTAAAAATGACCCTGCTTGTGATGTAAATGTGGAACACGCTGGTTATGTGGTTCCTCCCTCTATCCTAAATTGGCCTGCACACGGTGATGTAACTGTAGGTCAGGATTACAACTTGGCTCCGTATTTCGATGCCGATGGCAGTGGAAGTTATAACCCAGAAGATGGTGGCGACTATCCTTATTACGATATCAACCCAACCGACTTTGATTGTCTCCAAAACCGCAAAGTGCGTTTGTTTGGTGACGAAACGCATTGGTGGGTATTTAATGATAAGGGAAACATACACACGGAATCTGGAGGAAACCCAATTGGTATGGAAATACGTGGACAGGCGTTTGCATTCTCTACCAATGATGAGATTAACGATATGACCTTTTATAACTATGAACTAATTAATCGTGGTTCGTTCACGTTGCAGAATACATATTTCGCTCAATGGGTTGATGCTGACCTTGGGTTTGCAAATGACGATTATATAGGATGTGATGTTCGCAGAGGTTTGGGTTATTGCTATAACGGCTTTGCTATAGATGGAACTGGCGGACCAACACAGTATGGGGAAAATCCTCCTGCAGTAGGTGTAGACTTTTTTCAGGGTCCTTATCAAGATAACGATGGAGCCGATAATCCATTGTATAACAACTGCGAAGTGTCTCAGGCGCTTTCGGAGGGAGGAATTGTTTATAAGGGCATCGGTGTAGGTTATGGGGATGGTGTTGTGGATAACGAACGTTTTGGTATGCGCAGGTTCATTTATCACAATAATGACGGAACGGTTACTGGCGATCCAACCACTGCAACTGAGTACTATAATTATATGAGCGGTTTTTGGAGAGATAACAGTCCAATGCTGTTTGGTGGAAATGGCCATCAAGGTGGAGGCGGAAATGTCAACACACTTGCAAACTATCAATTCCCTGGAGATTCGGATCCATGCGGATGGGGAACTGGTGGAACAGCTCAGGCAACCACATGGACGGAACAATCGGTAAATAACGTTCCGTTCGATAGAAGATTTATGCAATCGGCTGGCCCGTTCACACTGGAGCCTGGTGCTGTTAACGATTTGACCGTTGGTGTTGTTTGGGCGCGTGCTACAAACGCAAGCGATCCGTATGCTTCTGTTGAAAAACTGCGTAAAGTAGACGATAAAGCGCAGGCACTATTCGATAATTGCTTTGTGCTGATTGATGGGCCAGATGCTCCAGTTTTGGAGGTTATTGAGTTGGATCGTGAGTTGGTTCTGCTTTTGTCAAACCCATCTACTTCCAATAATGCGGATGAAGATTATGCGCAGGTGGATCCGTTTATTGTAAGCGATGATCCAACCGTTGATAATATCTTCCGCTTTCAAGGCTATCAAATTTTCCAATTGAAAGATGAAACTGTTTCCTCTTCAGAATTGCAAAATATAGATAAGGCACGTTTGGTGGCTCAATGCGACATAAAGGACATTGATCCTTTGACTAATGCACCTATTGCTCAAATAGTGAATTTCACATTCTCGGAGGAGTTGAATGCGAGTATTCCTATGGAGATGGTAAACGGTTCTAACAATGGCGTGCAGCATTCGTTTCAAATTCTTCAGGATGAGTTTGCTACTAATGACCGTAGGTTGGTGAATCACAAGAAGTACTACTACATGGCGGTGTCTTATGCTTACAATAACTATAAGACATACAATCAAAATGACCCATTGGCTTTGGATGGGCAGAAAACGCCTTACCTCGCAGGCCGTAAGAGCGCCACTGGTGGCGCAATTACTCCAGTACCTGGAATCCCGCACAAATTAGCTCCTGAACAAGAGGGAACAATAGTGAATGCGAATTATGGTGATGGTCCGCGTCTCACACGCATTGAAGGTCAAGGAAATGGTGGTTTCGATGTTCGGTTGTCTCAGTTTTCACTTGCCGAGATTGTAGGGAGTGCTGAGGGTCGAGTGAAGGAAATTATCTATGAAAATGGCCGTGGTCCAGTAGATATAAAGGTTATTGACCCGAAAAATCTACCTATTGCAAGTTTTGTGTTCAAGATGTTGGATACCATTACTCCAGGCAATTTGTCGGATGCATACTGGTCTTTGGAGTGTGTCGATGGAAATTGTCCAACTGTTGGAGGTCAAACAATTGTTTACGCAAAGCGTCCAATTGGACTACAAAATGGAAATGAGCAACTTATTCCAGAATGGGGAATATCTGTGTTCTTGAAGCAGGTTATCGATCCAGGAGATATTCCTAGCGGAATGGGGTATATCGATTCAAGGATTAGCTTCTCTGGTACTTCTTTTTGGCTGACTGGTGTTCCTGATGTTGACGGTATATCTCCCTTCAACTGGATACGTTCTGGTACAGTCGCTCCTGGAGAACCACCTACGGGAGATGATGATTATGGAGATGATAATCAGGTGTTTGAAAAAGTTTTGAATGGAACTTGGGCTCCATGGAAATTGGCAAGTAACAAACTTGATGTAATGTCTCCAACTTGGGATCGCTTCAAGGGTTTAAATGATTTAAAAGATCTTTCTGGAGTGGACATAATAATTACTGCGGATCAAAGCAAATGGACACGCTGCCCAGTGCTAGAAGTTGCGGACGAGAGTGTGCCGCGCATTGGTGATGCCAAGCGTTTCAATCTGCGCATGAGCCCATCTGTTGGTAAAGATGGTCAACCTGATGCGTCTGGAACAAATGGAATGGGCTGGTTCCCTGGATTTGCTGTAAACGTGGAAACTGGAGAACGTTTGAATATGGCCTTTGGAGAAAGCTCATGGTTGCTACAAGAGAATGGTGGCGACATGATTTGGAACCCAACAGGTGGCGTTTTGGACGAAAATGAAAACGTTCTTTTTGGTGGTGGGCATTACATCTATGTTTTCGGACATAACGGAACGAATCCCTTAAACGATGTTCCATCTTATGATGAAGGTGCATTCATATTTAGTATGCTTTCTTCTAACAATTATGACCCTAATGATCCTGAAAAACGTAAAGTGTATAAGGATGCGATGTGGGTTGGCATGCCATTGTTAGCTCAGAATGCCACATTGCTTGCAAATGATGTTAAGATTGAAGTTCGTGTAACTAAGCCATACCGTGAAGAAATGTCTCCAGGTTGGTTTGCTACAGAGCCTGTGAACAACAATCTACCGATGTATGCATTCTCTACAGCAGATTTTGCTACCGTTCGCGGTGATTTGGCTACAGCCGAGACTGCGTTAGATTTAATTCGCGCGGTGCCAAATCCTTACTATGCTAGTTCTGATTACGAACGCACTCAGTTAGATAACATCGTTAAAATTATCAATCTTCCAGACGAGTGTGTTATTAAAATCTACACTGTAAATGGAATAATGGTTCGTCAGTTAAAGAAAGACTCGCCTATTACTTCCATCGATTGGGATTTGAAAAATCATAAAGGAATTCCTGTAGCTAGCGGTGTGTATCTTATCCATGTAGAAGCTCCCGGTATTGGAGAAAAGGTTATTAAGTGGTTCGGTACCGTTAGGCAGTTGGATCTTGATTCCTTCTGATTATTGACCAAAAACATCTGAGTTCATCACTTTTGAGAAGATATTGAAATGAGAAAAGTTCTAAAATCCTTACCAATTGCCCTAGTTCTTGCGATTGCGTTTCAGCCTGTATTTGGTGGAAACTCCGATCGTGCAGGACAAGCTGGTGCCACCGAATTGCTTATAAATCCATGGGCAAGGTCTTCGGGCTTTGGCAGTGCCAACACGGCTTCAGCGCGCGGTTTAGAAGCACAGTTTCTTAACGTGGCAGGCATGGCCTTCACCGAGAAAACTGAAGTGTTATTTACTAGTACGCAATGGCTTGTGGGCTCTGGTGTTATGATAAATAGCTTTGGAGTTTCTCAAAAGATTGGTGAGGCAGGTGTATTGGGCTTAAGTGTAATGAACATGAGTTTTGGTGATATTGAAATTACCACTACCGATGTCCCTGACGGAGGAATTGGAACGTTCTCACCGAATTATTTGAACATTGGTTTATCCTATGCCAAAAGCTTTTCGAATAGCATCAATGGCGGTTTAACGGTTCGTGTGATTAATCAGAACATTCAGAATCTTAGTGCTACAGGAGTTGCATTTGATGCTGGTGTTTCATATACCACACGGTTAGGAAGCAAAGACAAGCCAAAAAACAAAGACAATCTGCAGTTTGGTATTGCCCTCAAAAACGTTGGTCCACCAATGAAATTTAGTGGAGATGGTTTGGGTGTTAGAGGTACCGTGCCTGGCGGTGACCGCAGTTTAACCTTGGAATATCGTGCGGCACAATATGAGATGCCTTCATCGCTTCATATTGGTGCTACGTATCATTGGAGAAATGCAACGCTTATGCATCAAATTAGTGGTGCTGTAAACTTCACATCTAACAGTTTTACAAGAGACTTAATGAATTTTGGACTGGAATATTCGTTCAAGAATTTGTTTATGCTGCGTGGAGGATATGTGCTACAAATGGGTAGTGATGGTCCGGATGGTGATGTTGCAATTTCAGCTTTAACTGGCCCAACTGCTGGTGTTACAGTTAACGTTCCATTAACAAAGAAGGGTAGCGAAAAGAAAAGTACATTGGGTATAGATTACTCTTTCAGATCTACCAATCCGTTTGCTGGGGTACATGCCATTGGCGTTCGCATAGCGCTGTAGGAGGCTAGCAATAAATTTTCTACTTTTGACAAAGTAAAAGAGTCCCGCTAATGCGGGATTCTTTGCGTTTATAGACCATTGATAACAATACCATGAGCACGTATCTTACACAAGAAGGACTTGATAGATTGAAAGCAGAGTTAGATCAACTTCGCAGGGTCGATCGTCCACGTATATCAGAACAGATAGCGGAAGCACGCGACAAAGGCGACTTATCTGAGAATGCGGAATATGATGCTGCCAAGGAGGCGCAAGGATTGTTAGAGATGAAAATTTCTAAGCTAGAAGCTACAGTAGCGGATGCCAAAGTGATTGATGAATCCAAACTTTCGGGCGACCATATACTTATTTTAAGTAAGGTGAAACTGAAAAATGTGGCCAATGGCATGACCATGAGCTACACCATCGTTCCAGAGAAGGAAGCAAATCTAAAGGAGAGTAAAATCTCAGTAGAGTCGCCAATTGGAAAAGGTTTACTTGGAAAAAAAGTTGGTGATGTAGCGGAAATCACCGTTCCAAATGGAAAGGTGAGTTTCGAAATTGTAGAAGTTGGACGTTAATGCCAAGTATTTTCTCCCGTATTATTTCTGGAGAAATTCCTTGCCACAAAGTAGGGGAAACAGAGGATTGCATTGCCTTTTTGGACATTAGTCCGCTAACCAAAGGCCATACACTTGTGGTGCCCAAAGTGGAAATAGACCATTTATTTCATTTGGATGATATTAACTACACTAAATTGATGCTATTCGCTAAGCAAGTGGGTCGCGCAATTGAAGCAGTGGTGCCATGCAAGCGAATAGGAGTAACAGTAATTGGTTTGGAGGTTCCGCATGCTCACGTGCACCTAATTCCAATTAACGCAATGAGCGATATGAGCTTTTCCAATCCTCGTGTGCAATTGACATCCAAAGAGTTAACGGATTTGGCTAGTAAAATCAGTAGGGAATTGCTTCTCCAATCCTCCAAAAGGAAAAGTTAGACTTTCCTGTCTGGATTTTGCTTAATAAAAGCCGCCCATCCAGACACCTTGGATCCACCACTGGTAACGCCCTTTCCGGAGTTGTTAAAATGATGGCAAACTGCCGCTGCTAGCGCGTCTGTAGCATCCATTGGAAAATCTGCCATGGAGGTTTTGAGTATACTTTGCAGCATTGCAGCAACTTGTTCTTTGCTGGCTGCTCCATTCCCAGTAACAGATTGCTTTATTTTTCGAGGAGCATATTCGCAAATGGGAACGTTTAGCGCTAATGCAGCAGCGATACACACACCTTGGGCTCTACCCAGTTTGAGCATAGATTGCACGTTTTTTCCAAAAAATGGGGCTTCAATCGCCATTTCGTCTGGATGATATTGGCGGATAATTTCCGTTGTTCGGTCAAAAATCTTCTTGAGTCTATCCGCTTGGTCTTTGTATCTGTCAAGCTTTAACACCCCCAAAGTCTCAACATGCAATTCATTATTTTTGATGTGGAGAACACCGTATCCCATAACCACAGTTCCTGGGTCAATACCAAGAATAACTCTATCCTTCACCATTTATAGGGCATTTCGTTGCGTGATTACCGAAAGGAGAATTGCGGTGGCCGTAGCTGCATTGAGGGATTCCACTCGCTGTTCGCGCTCATAATTTGGAATTTTTACCTGAATATTACTCATTGCTTGCAGTGCTGTACTAACTC
>Ga0247839_1005552_pt1 | contig 15209 bp, 17 predicted proteins | sample LaCruzMarch2015__6_FD_192405 | JGI IMG/M metagenome (GOLD analysis project Ga0247839, IMG submission 192405) | Freshwater microbial communities from meromictic Lake La Cruz, Castile-La Mancha, Spain - LaCruzMarch2015_16m | ecosystem: Environmental > Aquatic > Freshwater > Lake | place: Spain... | reverse complement strand
GGATGAGCTATATTCATTTCTACATATTTGGAAATAATTTCTTCAAAAGTATTTTGAGGCATTTGCTCTATTTTTACCAATATTTCGTTCAAATACAAAGCATTTGCAAACCTAAAACCTCCCTTTGCTATGTTCATGGTGCGTATTTGCCCTGCAAAATCATACAATCCATCAAACAAGTATTTATGTATTAATTGTAAACCTTTGGTACTGCCAGTTTCAATCTTGTCTATTTGGCCCGATTCAAATAAGCGATAAGCGTTTTCTAAACTTTTTTTATCAATGTTTTTCATTGTTTACAAAATTACTTTATTTCTTTTCATGTAAAATCACCAAACTTATACTAGAATTACAAATCCCGAATGGATGGTGCTGGCGTTTTTTGTCCTACCATTATTTAGTTAGACCTAAAATTTTTAATGACGTTTTTGAAACATCCATCATTATAGGTAACATTTCGTCAACTGTCCATTCGGTTGATTTTGTATAAATGGACACTGCTTGAAGCATAACAGATTTTCCGTCAACTGTGATGAATATATTTTCGCAACTATTTTGATTGATAGGCAAACTGTAATTTGCTGAGGTCAATCTGTCTATTCTGTTTAGAGAACCTGCATCGTGTTTCAAAATTACTTCAGTTCCGTCAGGTCTTAATACCGCTGTTGGTTCTGTTAGAAAATTTGAACCTTGTAAAAACAGGATATAAGGAAAGTGCTTTTCGTCAATCATAATGTTTCTCATTTCATTGATGTTCTTGTGGGAACGCTCAATGGCATTTCCTGCTACCATTAAATCCTGATTGCTCTTTTTGCCCACCAAAATACCTTTGGCTATGTTTTCAATATCTTTTCCTTGATGTTTGGCTTCACTTACTAATACAATACGCCACTTATCGTCTTTGTCTTTAACTTCAATAATTCCACCATCGGGTTTTATTGATGCGTTTTCAACAAAAACAGTAACGCCTAATCTCGCATCAACCGAATTGAGTTTTTCATTGATCTCCTTTTTTTTGATGTTGTCTCTAAAACGAAATTCCAGTTTAGGAAAGTTTATTTTCAAAGTTTCAAAAACAGCTTTTGAAAAACTATTTACTGACTTATCAAATATTTGAGCATTCTCTCCAAATATTTCCTTTGGTCCTTGTCCTCTAACTTTTTCTAATCGTAGTCGGTCTGCTTGCTTTTTTGCCATTGAATTATTTTGTATTGAAATATTTAGAGTTTTTTGTTTTTGATTAGAATTCTAAAATATGGACACTTGCCATTTATTGATAAATCTTTCTCGTCATTTCCTTTTCTAAATTTAATTAGTTCAAATTGTTCTGGATTGTATTTATGTAAAAATGTAATTGGAACTCCCATAACTCCTGTATAATCCATTGGTATATCCTGAGTCTTATCCACATTGATTGCATCATAATTATCAAAATTAGGATACTCAATTTCGTTGCCGTAATATCTTTTAGTTAAAATAATATCTTCGTGCCGTTTAAATGTGTCCAAATTTGTTAACCATAAGCAGTTATTTGTAGCAACTATTCTGTTTCCATTTTCGTCTATACGTGCCTCTGTGCCAAATAATTCATAATCATCTGGAACAATAAAACCTGAAATACCTCTACCCATATTAATGCCTAACCAAGCTTTGTTTTCTTTGATTAGTCTAAATATTTCTTTATAAGTAATTGCGTTTATGTTTCCAATTATTAAAAATTGCTTTTCAAATTTCACTAATTGCTCAACGTATTCTCTGAATAACGAAAATGGAGGATTAGTTACTACAATGTCGGATTGTTTCAATAACTCAATAGATTCTTTACTGCGAAAATCACCATTACCTATGAGTGGTTTTAAACCAATTTCTTCTGCATCAGGAATTTTGTTACCATTTATGTCTCCATAATATTCAAGAAAAACTGCTTTTTCAGTTTTTTCGTGAATAAATAAATCTGTCTCTTGATTTTTATAACAAGTTGTTATTAGCTTTTTTAACCCTAACTTTTCAAAGTTGTATGCAAAGTATTTAAAAAAATTACTATTTCTTGGATCGTCACAATTACAAAAAACCACTTTGTTTTTAAAGTGTTTTTGGTAATGGGTCAACTCACTTTCTATATCTGATAGTTGTGTATAAAACTCGTCTTTTTTTGAAGATTTTGCAATGTGCAATGTCCTGTTTAATGTCTTTTCAGCTATCATTTTCTTCTGTATTAATTAGTGTCGAAAGTTACAATTTTTTTTCTGTTTCTTGTCGGTTTATGTCAGGCTTTATAAACGAGTTAAAAAACTCTTCTTTCATTTTAAATCCGTAGTCCCATTGCTATGGCTTGGCTTCAGACTATGGATAGTTGTGATTACAAATCCATTGTTAAATAATTCGGGATTGCAAATCTAGAACGGTGCAATGTCATTAAAGTCGAATTGTCAATCCTCGATTGATTTCTTTTGGTATTTTCGATTTCTCAATCATCTCACCAGTTTCTTCATCAACTAATGTTGTTGGTTGATTATTCTCTTTTAAATAACTTTCACGCTCTTTTTTCTGGAATGTAAGTTCTTGAATTTTATCGTCAAGTTCTTTCCATATTTTATCAGATGAAAAGTCATAAACTGTTCTTGTAGAAATTGCAACTGTAGCATTTGAATATGAGAAGGTTTTCTTGTTATTATTTTGTGATGATTCAACACTAGCTTGAACAAATGCGTATTGTTTAAATTTGCTAATAAGAGTTTTTAAATAAATGTCATAGCGTTTAAGCTCGATGTAAACTTTTAGCAAATCATATTTTTTACTGCTAATAACTGTTTGAGCATTTTCACTAGCTATACAAATAATTTCGGTTTTATCTAATTTGCGGTCAAGATCGCCAAGCTTTAATATTACGTTTCCCATTGCATTTTGGTTTTTGGATACTTTTTTTACTATATTTATCAAAAAGTCATTTCCAAATATATCTTTCTTTTTAAATTATTCAGGTAAAATAAATATTGCCATTTAGCTTTATTTATTTTACCTATTTCCCTCTCTTTTTTCCCCTAAAAATTCAAAATTCTCCCCTTTTTAGCCTTATTTTTCCCCTAAAATATGTCTTTTTTCCCCTAATAAATGAAAATTTTCCCCTAAATAATGAGAATTTTCCCCTAAAAAACGATAATTCTCCCCTAATTTGTCACAATTTTCCCCTAATAAATGATAATTTTCCCCTAATAAATGATAATTTCACCCTATTTACTGGCTTCTATAGCATGTTACTTTAGCCTCGGTGGTGTTACTTGGGTTACTTATAGTAATGGTACTAAAGCCTTTGGCAATTCCATAACTTTCACCTGCATGTATTATAATAGGATTGCCTGAAGTGCTACTGCCTTTGTATAAATGCAAGTCAACAGTGCCAATATTGCTTAATGTAGTGCCTATAATTACTGCTTTAATGGTTACCTTATCGCTCAATTTAATTTTAGTGGTTTGGAGTTTGGTTTTAGTGCCTGTTTCGTCTATATTAAAACCAAAAGCACCTAATGCACGTGGGTTATCGGGGTATAGTTTCATGAGGTAATTGCCTATTCCGCGTATATTGTTTATTACAGGTGCCCAAATAAGGTTGCGCATTTCGGTAGCGTTTTCGGCATCCTTGGCCGTTTGGGTAGAATTGTTGTTATGGGCTATCGCACTGTCTATTGCAGCTCTGTCTTTTTTTACATCTATATTGTTTTTGGTAACAAAGGCATGTAATGGCGATGTGTTGCCAGTAAAACCAAGGTGTTTATCAAAAAAATCAGATGCTACTTTGGCCAAATCATCAAAATTAGTGGGGTAACTAATTTTGCCATTGCCTATTACAGTAATAAACCAATCGCCCAATTGTTTTGGGTTCTTTTTATTGAGGCTTTTTAAAAATTGTACCGAACTTTTTAAGTTACTTATTGCAGGGTCGAACTGTAAATTACGTAACTGCGTGTAGTTAGTGCTGTTTCTTACCAATACCATTCGGCTATCGTCATGCGTTTGTGCATTGTTAGCAATATCCAAATCAGTTTCAAGGTTAATACCGTTTTCGGTTAGGTAGGCAGTAAGTACCGAATCGTTAGCTTGTTTTAAATGTTCATCATTAATTGCTGCTAACAGTTTTTTTTGCGAAGTAAAATCTTCAGGAATGAGTAATCTGGCCATAGTTATTGTTGATTTTTGATTGTTGATTTTTGATTTTTGATTTGTTAGATTGTTAGATTGTTAGATTGTTAATTGCTATCAACTGACGCTTCGACTCCGCTCAGCGACCAAACCGACAACTGACAACTATCAACTAAAAATCAAAACAAAGTAAAAGAAATGGTAATTGCAAGATATTTTAATTTCCAATTTAGTTTACTACCACGATTAGGATTCGTTAATCGAACTTATTTCAATTCCCCTCAATTTTTGTTGATTGATAGTGGGCAAAGTATTTAAGTTTTTATTTTTTATTGCAGTTGCAAATAATATAACTATAAACACAAAAAATGATACTTTCAGATAAACGAATACTTGAAGAAATTGAAAATGGTAATATTTTAATTGAACCATTTAAAAAAGATTGCCTTGGCACCAATAGTTACGATGTGCATTTGGGTAGGTATTTGGGTACTTATAAAGATAGGGTTTTAGATGCAAGAGAGCATAACAAAATAGATGTTTTTGAAATACCAGTTGAAGGTTTAGTTATTGAACCCAACACCTTGTATTTAGGTGTAACGGCCGAATATACCGAAACCCACAAACAAGTTCCTTTTTTAGAAGGAAAATCAAGTACTGGCCGTTTAGGAATCGATATTCATGCTACGGCAGGAAAAGGCGATGTGGGTTTTTGCAATACTTGGACTTTAGAAATTTCGTGTACGCAACCAGTTAGAATTTATGCAGGAATGCCAATTGGCCAATTAATTTATTTTGAAGTAGCTGGCGAAATTGAAATTATGTATAACACCAAGAAAAACGCAAAGTATAATAAACGTACAGTAAAACCTGTAGAAAGCATGATGTGGAAAAATAAATTTTAGTAAATAATTTAAATAAAAAATAAAATGATAAAAGAATATATTGATCAAAATAAGGATCGTTTCTTAAACGAACTTTTCGATTTATTGCGCATTCCAAGTATTAGTGCAGACAAAGATTTTGCTGCCGATGTAAATAAAGCTGCTGATTTTATAAAAACAAAAATGATAGAAGCCGGTGCCGACAATGTGGAAGTTTGCCCAACTGCTGGCTACCCTATTGTTTATGGCGAAAAGATTATTGATAAATTGTTGCCAACAGTTTTGGTTTATGGGCATTACGATGTTCAACCTGCTGTGCCTTTAGAATTGTGGGATACACCACCTTTTGAACCAACTATTCGCACTACTGATGTTCATCCAAATGGTGCCATTTTTGCTCGTGGAAGTTGCGATGACAAAGGGCAAATGTACATGCACCTTAAAGCATTTGAGTTAATGATGAAAACAAATTCGTTGCCATGCAATATCAAGTTTATGATTGAGGGTGAAGAAGAAGTGGGAAGCAGCAATTTGGGAATTTTTTGTGTAAATAATAAAGAAAGATTGAAAGCTGATGTGGTACTAATTTCCGATACCTCCATGATTGCAAACGACACACCAAGTATTGATACTGGTTTACGTGGTTTAAGTTATGTAGAAGTGGAAGTTACTGGGCCAAACAGAGATTTACATAGTGGAGTTTATGGTGGAGCGGTGGCTAATCCAATTAATATTTTAGCAAAAATGATTGCTAGTATGCACGATGAAAATAACCATATTACCATTCCAGGTTTTTACAATAAAGTATTGGAGTTAACTAATCAAGAACGTGCTGATTTGAACCTTGCTCCTTTTGATTTGGAAGCATACAAAAAAGACTTAGATATTAGTGACGTTTGGGGCGAAAAAGGTTATACTGTTTATGAAAAAACAGGTGTTCGCCCTACTTTAGATTGCAATGGAATTTGGGGTGGTTATATTGGTGAAGGTGCTAAAACAGTATTACCATCAAAAGCTTATGCAAAAATTAGTATGCGTTTAGTTCCAAATCAAACTAGTAACGAAATAACAGAATTGTTTAAAAATCATTTCGAAAGCATTGCACCTGCTGGTGTAAAAGTGGTTGTAAAACCACACCATGGAGGCGAACCAGTTGTTACACCTACAGATTCAATTGCATATTTGGCTGCTGCTAAAGCAATGGAAACTACTTTTGGTAAAAAACCAATTCCAACTCGTGGTGGAGGAAGTATTCCAATTGTAGCTTTATTTGAAAAAGAATTGGGTTTAAAATCTGTGCTAATGGGCTTTGGTTTAGATAGCGATGCCTTACATTCGCCAAACGAACATTATGGTTTAGAAAACTATTACAAAGGCATAGAAACCATTCCTTATTTTCACAAATATTTTGCTGAAATGAGTAAATAAAAAGTAAAGTCCAAAGTACTGAATAAAAAAATTGAACCACATAGGTACATAGAAAACATAGACTTTAACTATGTGACATCTATTTCTATGTGGTTTTTTATTCTACAAAAATTAGTAGTGTCAAAAAAATCATGATAAAACGAGCATTTGTTTATGGCGATTTACTTTTTGAAAGTATGCTGGTTTTAAATAATCAAATTCAACAAGCCAATAAACATTTTGAACGATTGGTAAAAAGTGCCGCTATTTTAAAAATGATTTTACCCAACTCATTTAATTTTGAGTTTTTCAAAACAGCCATTTTAAATGAAATAACAACTTCACAATTAATCAATAAAAATGATTGCAGGGTACGTTTTATTTTGCATAGAAACGGAACTGGTTTTTACCTTCCAAACTCTAACGAAACTGCATTTATTATCGAAACATTTGAATTACCAACAAACTGGAAAGAAATAGCCGAAAAGCCTAAAAAAGCTGGTATCTACACTTTTCAATCTAAAGCTATTGGACCAATATCAAACTTAAAAACCGGCAATGCTTTGATTTATGTTTTAGCTAAAATTTGGGCGCAAGAAAATGGATTAGATGAAGCACTTATTCTAAATCAAAACGGAAATATTATAGAAGCAGCAAGTTCAAATATTTATTGGAAAAAAAACAATGTAATTTATACTGTTCCATTAAGTGAAGGTTGCATTGCTGGTATTTCACGACAAGTTTTTATAGAAAAAATGAAGTTGGAAAACATCAATATACAAGAAAAAATATGTACTGAAACAGACCTTCGCCATGCCGATGAAATAATGATGAGCAATGCATCGAGTGGTGTTTGTAAAATTGAATTGATTTAACAATAATCTATAAAACTTCAGCTACCACAAAAGTACTTCCACCCACAAAAATTAAGTCGTTAGGTTTGGCATTTTGTTTTGCATTTTCAAAAGCTAATGCAACTGTTTCAAAAGCATTTCCAATCAAGTTATATTGCTTTGCTTGTGTTTGTAATTCTACTTCATTCAATGCTCGTGGCAATTGTGCTTTACACCAATAGTATTGAGCATTTACTGGTAACAACGCTAAAATTTTATTGATGTCTTTATCTTTCACCATACCCATCACAATATGCAATTTATCAAACTTTTGCATGGCAATTTGTTCAACAATCAATTCAATTCCATTTACATTATGGCCAGTATCGCAAATTATTTTAGGACTATCTCCCAATAATTGCCAACGGCCCATTAAACCAGTATTTTTTATCACATTCAAAAAACCTTTATGAATGTTTTCAAATGATATTTCAAACCCAATTTCCAATAATTGCTGGCAAGCAACCAAAACTGTAGTAAAATTATGTTGCTGATAAATACCACCCAACGGACAATTTAAAGAATAGTTATTTGATTTAAAATCTTCACCCATTTTACCTTCAAACAATTGGTTTGGTTTAAATTGAATCAATGCACCTTCGCTTAATTGCTTGAAAAAATCTACCTCTAATTGTTCTTGAGCAAATACCAAATTACTATTTTCTTTATTAGCTTTTGTTATAAAAACCTCATTTATTTCAGCATGTTTTTCGCCAATAACAACAGGCGTTTTCAGTTTTATAATTCCTGCTTTTTCATAAGCAATTTTCGATAAAGAATCGCCTAACAAATCAGTATGATCCCAACCAATATTGGTTATAACAGAAAGCAGTGGATGAATAATATTGGTAGAATCCAAACGGCCACCAAGACCTGTTTCTATAATGGCAATATCAACTTTTTGATTAGCAAAATAATCAAAGCAAAGCGCAACGGTCCATTCAAAAAATGAAGGTTTTATTTCATCGAATAATGGTTTATAATTAGCTACAAAATCAACAATTTTTTGTTCAGCAATCATTTCACCATTTATCTTTATTCGCTCTCTAAAATCCTTTAAATGTGGCGATGTATATAAGCCCACTTTTAAACCGCTTTCTTGCAAAATAGAAGCTAACAAATGACTGGTTGAACCTTTGCCATTTGTACCTGCAATATGAATGGTTTTGAAACAATTTTGTGGGTTATTCAAAGCCTTGCAAAGTAAAATGGTATTGGTTAAATCTTTTTTATAAGCAACCGCCCCAATCCTTGTAAACAAAGGTAATTGTTGGTATAAATAATTGATTGTTTCTTGGTAATTCATATTTTTAAATAATTGCAAAGATTACAAAAATTGAAAGATTTGAAGATTGAAAAATTACTTTGAATTGTTTGATATTATCCACTTTATTTCACTATTTAACTTAATAACTAACAAACTAATTAACTAATCAACTGATTAACTCATCAATCTAAACCATTTCATAAACTTTTCCTGGCAAAGATCTAATTACTCCTTTAAACTCCAAATCAAGTAATTTGAACAACAAAAAACCATTATCAAATCCTAAATCAAACGATATTTCATCAATGGCAATTTTAGTTTTTTGCTTTATATAATTCACAATTTTATTATCGTCATCGTCTAAGTCTAAAAGTAAAACTTGTTGCTTATTTTTCTTGTCTTTTATAGGTTCAATATCCCAATTCATCAACTCTAATAAATCGGAAGTTTTAGTAATTATACTTGCCTTGCTCAACTTAATTAAATAATTACATCCTTGTGAATACTTATCGTTAATTCTTCCAGGTAAAGCCATAATATCTTTGTTATATGAATTGGCAATTTCTACAGTAATCATAGAGCCTCCCCTATTTGCTGTTTCAACTACTACCAACACATCACACATACCTGCAACAATTCTGTTGCGTGTTGGAAAATTAGCTGGATCAGGCCGCGTTTTACTTAAATATTCTGTTAGAATTCCTCCATTTTCAATCATTTGCTTCGCAATATTTGAATGATCTCTTGGATACATTTCATCAAGGCCATGAGCCACTACTCCTACTGTTGGCAAACCTTCATGAATTGCTGCTTTGTGACTTTGATAATCAATTCCATACGCCAAACCACTTAGAATTAACGCACCCGTTGGCTTCAATTCCTCAATCAATTTATCAGTAAATGCTTTTCCATATTCAGTTGCATTTCGTGTGCCAATTACAGATACAATTTTTGGTGCATTTAAATCTGCATTTCCTTTGTAAAACAATAATAATGGTGCATCTTCAATATCTTTTAGTCTATTAGGATAACTTTTATCTAAATAGAAAATTGGCTTTATTTTATATTTTTCAATAAAAACCAATTCATCTTCAGCTCGTTGAAAATCTTTAAAACTTGCAATACTTGAAGCTGTTGTTTCACCAATACCAGGAATTTTCAACAATTTAGATTTGCTTTGTTTAAAAACATTTTCAACTCCACCGCAATAACTAATCAAAATTTTGGCAGTGACATTACCAACATTTGGAATTTGTTTAATAGCTATTTGATACAATAATTCTTTGCTTAAACTCATTGATTAACTGGAAAAGTTTAAGAAATAAGAAGCTTCAAACATTTCATTTTCGGGTAAAATAATAATACCTTTTTTAGTAAAAAAATCACCTTCAAAGCCAATATTATCAGCAAATCCAAGCCAAGGTTCTAAACAAACAAAATCTTCATTTCCTTTTTTTGCCCAAATGCCAAAATCGGTAAAATCATTGAATTCACAACTTACTTCATAGTTAGATAATTTGTGTTTTAAACTAATTTTTTTTGTCCCACAATCCTTTAAAACAATGGCGTCTTTATCAAATAACTCTTTGCTTAAATTCAAATGATGATTTTCCAAAGCAATAGATTCTGTTTCATTGTTAAACAATCCATCTTTTAGCAAATGTCTTTCTATATTATTCAATGAATAAAAATCAATTTCATATTGATATAAGTCTGCTACTGGCAATTTAAAACCTGGGTGAGCGCCAATGCTAAAAGGCATTTCAGCACTTGAATTATTTTCAATTTTGTACGTTGTTTTTAGTTGATTTTTGATTTCAGTAAAACTATAAATAATATATAAGTTAAAGTGGAAAGGATATTTTTCTAGTGTTTCTGTATTTGATTCAAGCAAAAAAGTCAAAGAATTTGTTGTTTCATTTACCAATTCAAATTCACAATCTCGGGCAAAGCCATGTTGACCCATTTCATAATTTGCACCATTTATTGAAACTTTGTTTTCATTTATTTTACCAACAATAGGAAATAGAACAGGTGCATGTCTGTTCCAAATAGTTGGATTTGCATTCCACATAAATTCAAATTGGTTATTTATTTGTAAAACCGAAGACAGTTCTGCACCAAATTTATTAACAGAAACATTTAAAAAACCATTATTGATACTAAAATTTTGATTGTTCATATAAAAAATCCATATAAAATAAATCTATTCTAATAAGAATAGTCACTAATTGTCAAAAATAAACACAATTTCAAAAATATGTGAATAAGGGACAATTTTTATAGGAATAAAAAAAATATATTTGAAGTGTTAAAAACAAGCACATTATAAATCATGTTTAGTATTACCCGATTTTTAAAAGTAGTAATAGTTACTTTTTTACTTACCTATACCGTTGTTTCGTTCCAATCAATCATTGATGGTTTCGATTGGACGATTGAAACCATTGAATTTATTCTAAAACCAATCAAAGTTTTACTAAAAGGTTTGACAGGTGGTTAATTTTATTATATTTGCCAAATAGAAAATATTTAAACAATTCAATAAAATGGGAAAAGGTGATTTAAGAACAAAAAAAGGCAAAATGAAAAACAAAAGTTTTGGTAAATTACGTAGCAAAAGAGCGTTATCGGCTAAAAACAGAATTCATACTATAGTAGCAGCAGTAGCAGCCTAAGCTTATGCTTCGGTGGTGGAATTGGTAGACACGCCACCTTGAGGGGGTGGTGCTTGCAAAGGTGTGAGAGTTCGAATCTCTTCCGGAGTACAAAAAAAATCAGCATTTTTAAATAAAATGCTGATTTTTTTGTTTAAAATAATTTCACAATAAATACTGAATACTTATTGTTTGAGCATTTTTTTACACTAAAATTGAAAACCAACTAAATATCAAAATGAACGTCCATTTAATTGAATCTATAAAGAATTTAGCCAAAAAAAATAACCAAAACATTATAAATATTAGGCATTATTTACATGCTAATCCTGAACTTTCGTTTCAAGAATTTGAAACCAGTAAATATGTAAAAAATGCTCTAGAAAATATTGGAATTACAAATATTGAACATAAAGCCAATACTGGTTTAGTTGCAATAATTGAGGGGAAAAATCCATCCAAAAAAACCATTGCATTGCGTGCCGACATGGATGCATTGCCAATAACTGAATTAAATAATGTTGATTATAAATCGAAAAATGTAGGTGTAATGCATGCTTGTGGGCACGATGTTCATACTAGTTGCTTATTGGGTGCTGCCCAAATATTATTCAATTTAAAGGAAGAATTTGAAGGAACAATTAAACTTATTTTTCAACCTGGCGAAGAAAAACTACCAGGTGGTGCAAGCATAATGATTGAAGAAGGCGTGTTGAAAAATCCAGATGCTAGTGCTATTCTTGGTCAACATGTTATGCCGTTAATTCCTGTTGGAAAAGTAGGTTTTAAAAGTGGTTTATACATGGCCAGCACCGATGAACTTTATGTAAAAGTTATTGGCAAAGGCGGTCATGGAGCAATGCCTCAATTAAACATTGATCCTGTAGTTATAGCTGCTCAAATTATTGTTTCTTTACAACAATTGGTAAGCAGAATGGCGTCTCCTATTATTCCAACTGTATTATCTTTTGGAAAAGTAATAGCTAATGGCGCTACCAATGTAATTCCAAACGAAGTTATATTGGAAGGAACTTTTAGAACTTTGGACGAAAAATGGCGTTTTGAAGCACACGATAAAATGGTAAAAATGGCCACTTTAATTGCTGAAAGCATGGGTGGGAAATGTGAATTTGAAGTAAGAAAAGGTTATCCATTTTTAAAAAACAACGAAGCTTTAACCGAAAATTCAAAACTTAATGCAATTGAATTTTTAGGAAAAGAAAATGTAGTAGATTTAGATACTTGGATGGCTGCTGAAGATTTTGCTTATTATAGTCAAGTTATTCCTGCTTGTTTTTACCGTTTAGGTACTAGAAATGAGGAAAAAGGAATTGTTTCCTCGGTTCATAATCCAACCTTTGATATTGATGAAAATGCACTTGTAATTGGAAGTGGATTAATGGCTTATTTGGCAATTTGTGAGTTAAAGTAAAACACTTTTAGCTAATATTAGTTGTATTTATCATGACAAGAAATGAAAATATTTTAAAAGCACGTTTATCAATTATAACCCATGAATCAAAAGGTACTTTAAACGAAGAAAGCTTTCAAAACAATACTTTAAGACCTATTTTAAAATTCCAAAATGAAATAATTATTGCTTTGGTAAAACAGCATTTAGAAGATAATTTTATGTTGAAAAATAAAGTTGATAAAATAAAAATAATTGAAAATTTTATTCAAAAAAACCAAATTATAAAAAATCAATTGATTGGTTTAACAATAGGTTTTTTTACATCATCTGAGTTTGAATTTTATATCCAAAATCAAACAAAAATAAATAAAAGAATAAGTCAGTTAATTATTAAACGAGTTTCTGATCAATTATAAATTTTCAAAATAATTACCCAAAATGTCCCTTATACTTTCGTAAGTATTTAAAGTTTCAATATCATTTTTTGTAAAATATCTCCATTCAACTTTGGTAATGTTCTCCTCAGTTTGAGGTACTAAAACTCCTGTAAAAGTTGAGTTCATTTTATACCAAAAAGTACGTTTCAAAATATTTTTTTCTTTAAATGTATACATGTGATAACTTTCACATACTAAGTTTTCAATAGTCAATCCATTTACAGCACATTCCTCCTCTACTTCTCTTATGGCAGCTATTTCAGGAGTTTCACCTACATCAATTTTACCTTTTGGTAAATCCCAAACTCCCAATCTTTCAATTAGTAAAAGTTCATTTTTGCTATTAAATACTAAACCTCCTGCTGCTTCTATAATTTTAAAGTTTTTAGCAAATAATTCAAACACTTCACCAACGTTTTTGCAAACCAAAGACACACCATTAAAGCTTTCGCTTTTAGCATTTTGTATCAAATTATCGAAATTTAAAAAATCAAATTCTACTGTATCAATATTGGTATCAATATTTAATTTTGAATTTGTAATAAAGAATGGCTTATCGTTTATAAAAATTTTATACATTTGTAAACATGAATTTGAGCAACACTGCTGCTAAGAAAATATCTGAATATCTTTTGCAAATAAACGCAATTAAATTGAAACCCAATGAACCATTTACATGGGCTAGTGGTTGGAAAAGCCCCATTTATTGCGATAACCGCATTTCGCTTTCACATGTTGAAGTTAGGAATTTCATAAAAAAAGAATTATCTAATTTAGTACAAACTAATTTTAAAAATATTGATGCAATAATTGGTGTAGCAACTGCAGGAATTGCTCCTGGAGCTTTAGTTGCCGATGCTTTGAACTTACCTTTTGGTTATGTTCGTTCCGAGGCTAAAAAACACGGAATGGGCAAACAAATTGAAGGCGATATTACTAAAGGAATGAATATTGTAGTTATTGAAGATTTAGTTTCTACAGGTAAAAGCAGCCTTCAAGCCATAGAATCGTTAAAAGATTTTGGATGCATTGTTTTGGGCATGGCAAGTATATTTACTTATGCTTTTGATGAAGCTCAAAATGCTTTTGATAAGATTGATTGCCCATATTTATCATTAAGTAATTACCCAACTTTAATTGAATTAGCTGTAAAAAAAGAAATTGTAAAACCTGATGAGTTAGAAAAATTAAATAAATGGCGTAAAAGTCCATCTACTTGGATGCAATAAAAAAACAATAATCAAGTGAAATTTTCGAAAAATCCTTTAAAAACAACCTTTGCCATTTGGTTAGGACTATGGACTGTTGTTTCGTTTATAATTTTATATCCTTTAATCAGATATGCTTTAAGAAATCCAAAACGATATCCATTTGCCCACAAAATAAGAAGATTTTGGGGTAAAATATTACTTTTAACTAGCTTTATTAAAGTAAAGCAAATTGTTGAAGAACCTTTTGATACTTCAAAACCTTATATAATTTGTCCAAATCATACTTCGCAGTTTGATATAGTAACATTAACAGTAAAATTAAATCAACTTGACTTTAGTTTTATGGCGAAAAAAGAATTGGAAGAAATTCCTTTATTTGGCATTTGGTTCAGAACAATTGATATTTCAGTAGATAGAAAAAATGTTAGAAAAGCAGCCGAAGCTTATAAAAAAGCAACACGCTTTTTTGACAGTGGACGAAGTTTAGTTATTTTTCCAGAAGGCACTATTTCAAATCAAGTTCCTAAACTAATAAAATTCAAAGAAGGGCCATTTAGAATGGCCATTGAAAAGCAAATTGACTTGTTACCTGTTACCATTATTGGAAATTGGGAAGTGCTTCCCGACCAAGGTGTGTTTGAAGGAAAACCAGGAATTACAATTCAATACATTCATAAGCCAATTTCTACAAAAGGTTTAACATTAGACGACACAGATATGCTTAAAAACAAAGTATTTCAAATCATTGAAAACAAACTAAAAGAATACAATCATGGAAATTAATAAAGACATTATCAATAAATTAGCAGACTTAGCAAAACTTGATTTTACTGAAGACGAAAAGGCGAATTTAGAAAAAGACATGAGTCAAATTGTTTCGTTTTTCGAAAAAATGAATGACG
>Ga0247839_1005545_pt1 | contig 15221 bp, 14 predicted proteins | sample LaCruzMarch2015__6_FD_192405 | JGI IMG/M metagenome (GOLD analysis project Ga0247839, IMG submission 192405) | Freshwater microbial communities from meromictic Lake La Cruz, Castile-La Mancha, Spain - LaCruzMarch2015_16m | ecosystem: Environmental > Aquatic > Freshwater > Lake | place: Spain... | reverse complement strand
TGACGACGGTGAAGGCGGATTCTTCGACACTGCGATCAACTCGGAGAAGTTGATTCGCCGGCCGCGTGAGTTTGCTGACAATGCGGAGCCATCGGGTTGGCTCGCAATGGCAAACCTTCTTGTTCGATTCAGTGCACTTGCTCCCAGTGACTATCTGCAACTGCGCACAAGAGCTGAACTCGCATCGGGGGTCGTTCCCAAGTTTGCATTGAGCGCCCCGAGATCGGTGGGCTGGGGCCTGGTGGCGCTGTGGTCCTTGGCGCAAGGTCCTTGGGAAGTTGAGGTCAGCGGACCCGAAAGTGCGCAATTTGCACGGATAGCGCTGCTATCCCCCAAATGCCCTGACATCCGATGGTCACACGGTGGCGTCAATCACGCGCAGGTGTGCAGATTCACTGTTTGCGAATTACCGACAAACAGTCCCATTGAACTTGCCAAATTTTTGAATCTTGGCGCTCATCTTCACCCCTTAATTTCCGCACTGGAGTAATCTAAGGTTTCGAACTCAGCTCAGATCGCGATGTAGGGAAGGACGGGATGCATGGGACTCAAGGATCTCGTTTACGGTGTCTATGAGCGCAATCTGGCGGCCCAAATTCCGGCAGATCGGATGCCACGCCACGTTGGTGTGATCCTTGATGGCAATCGTCGATGGGCTACAGCTCAAGGGTCAACCTCGACCCAGGGCCACGAGGCCGGAGCGGCGAAGATAGTTGACTTCCTCGGGTGGTGTGATGAATTGGGTGTCGAAGTTGTCACGCTGTGGCTTTTGTCCACCGACAATTTGAGCCGCCCGGAAGTTGAGCTGGAAAAACTGATGACAATCATTGAGTCAACGGTGAGTAACTTGGTCAGGCAGGGTCGTTGGCGAATCCACCCCGTTGGGGCACTTGATCTTCTCCCAGCCCACACGGCCAATCTTCTGAAAGAAAGTGCTGAGGCAACGGCCGAAATCGATGGGTCACTCGTCAACGTAGCGGTGGGTTACGGCGGTCGCAGGGAAGTGGTTGACGCTGTGCGATCACTGCTCGCTGATCACGCCAGCCAAGGGACCAGTCTTGATGAACTCGCGCAGCTCATTGATGTCGACCATATTGCCGAGCACCTATACACCAAAGGTCAGCCAGACCCGGATCTCGTGATTCGAACTTCGGGTGAACAGAGACTGTCTGGGTTTTTACTATGGCAAAGCGCTCACTCGGAGTTCTATTTCTGCGAAGCTTTTTGGCCAGATTTCCGTCGGATTGATTTCTTGCGTGCGGTGCGCGCATATGCCGAACGAAATCGTCGTTTCGGGGTCTAAAGAACCCGGTCGGCAGGAGCGCAAACTGTCCACCTTTTGTTCGCTTTGTTGTCTTCTTTGGGCGGCGTGTCGCCAAATGATTTAAGGAAGTCGGGCCTAGCGTTGGAGAATTCGCAGGCCCGACCGGCTCCCGAAAGCCAACTGGGCAGACAGGAGCCCATCACGTGCCCAACTCGGTGCCAGCCCGCAAAACATATGTAATCGACACTTCAGTTTTGCTCTCGGACCCGAAGGCAATCCTGAGATTTGATGAACATGATGTTGTCATTCCCATTGTTGTTGTCACTGAATTGGAAGCAAAACGCAGCCATCCGGAGTTGGGTTATTTTGCCCGTAATGCATTGCGTCTCCTGGACGACTTTCGCATCGAGCACGGGCGCCTTGACGGCCCGGTGCCGATCGGTACCCACGGGGGAAGCGTTCGCATTGAGTTGAACCACACTAACGTTGAGGTACTCCCAAGTGGTCTTCGCCTTGGGGACAATGACACTCGCATTTTGGCGCTAGCGAAAAACTTGAGTTTGGAAGGCCTCGAAGTTGTTCTGGTGAGCAAGGACTTACCCATGCGGGTTAAGGCGAGCGCCGTCGGAATCGCAGCGGAGGAGTACAAAGCCGAATTAGTTTTCGAATCCGGTTACACGGGAATGGCAGAAGTCGAAGTCGAAAACTATGAGTTAGATGAACTTTTTGAGCAGGGAGTGCTTGAACACGATATTGCCTTTGACTACCCATGCCATTGCGGTTTGGTTCTTATATCTGATCGGGGCAGTGCATTAGCTAGAGTGAGCGCCGACAAAACACTCAAACTGGTGCGCGGGGATCGTGAAGCATTTGGTATTCGAGGGCGCAGTGCCGAGCAACGGGTAGCCCTCGACATTTTGCTTGATCCTGGTGTAGGAATTGTCTCTCTGGGTGGTCGCGCGGGTACAGGTAAGAGCGCCCTCGCATTATGCGCCGGCTTGGAGTCGGTGATGGAGCGTCAATCCCACAAAAAAGTGATTGTGTTTCGCCCTCTTTACGCGGTGGGCGGCCAGGAACTTGGCTACCTCCCCGGGTCAGAGTCGGAAAAAATGAATCCGTGGGGTCAGGCTGTTTTCGACACGTTAGGGGCAATTACCTCCTCGAACGTCATAGACGAGATCGTAGATCGGGGAATGCTGGAGGTTTTGCCATTGACGCATATCCGTGGTCGCAGTTTGCATGATGCATTCGTGATCGTTGAGGAAGCCCAATCTTTGGAGCGAAATGTGCTGCTCACGGTACTTTCGCGTATTGGCAAAGACTCGAGGGTTGTCCTGACCCATGACATTGCCCAGCGAGACAATTTACGAGTTGGCCGATTTGACGGTGTAGTTGCGGTGGTTGAGAAACTGAAGGGCCATCCGCTATTTGCCCATGTGACCCTCACCAGAAGTGAACGCTCGGAGATCGCCGCCCTTGTCACCGAACTGCTCGAGGACTACCCAAGTTCTTAGTGTGATATAGGTCACATTTGAGTCTTTTTGACCGAGAAAGTGTGCCGAAACACGGCTTTCCAGGGTGACAAACGCCAGATTTTGAGGCACGGTAGTAATCGTTTGATTACCCCGTGGAAGGTTGTTGTGAGCAGATCCGCGAAGCTGGGCAGGAATGTGGCACTTGGGGCACTCGCCCTGGCCCTTGTGCTCCCTGCGGGTTCGGCCTTCGCGAATGACCCGGTACCGGTTCCCTCAGTGCCTGTTGCTACGGGGCCTGCTGCCGGCGGAGAGGAACCGGCAGTACCGGTCGGAGATGAAGGCAATGACCCAGGTGCGGACGCGGCGGCGAGGGCAAAGGCTCGCATCGCGATGGAAACAGCCCATGCATTTGGCTCTAAGAAATCGCGTGACCTGATTGGCTATGAAGTGAGTCTTTATCAGGGCAAGTGGTACATGCCCAAACGCGAAAAATTGCGCAAATGTCTTTCGAAAATTGAATCCCACCATCACTACAAAGCCGGCCGGGGTGGCACTTACCGGGGCGCCTATCAGTTCTCGAGGCCGCTTACTCGTGGGGTGACCTGGATGATGCAGCCTGAAGTGAGGAAAGAAATGGGCGATGCGGGCGTTGACCTCATTCAAAAACTACGGAAAACACCGATGAACAAGTGGAATCGGTACTGGCAGGATCGAGCTTTTTGGACGGTCTGGAAAAAAGGTGAAGGTAGGAGTCACTGGCGGGCTGGAAAGGGACGTTGCTTTTAGTTGCCCTTGGTTATTTTGGGGGACCGACGGGAATATTCGTCGCAATCGGCCTTAACGTCTCGGCAAAGAAATCATTTCCTTTGTCGTCAACCACTACGAATGCTGGGAAGTCAACGACATCAATTTTCCAGACCGCTTCCATGCCTAATTCGGGAAAGTCCAGCACTTCAACTTTCTTAATATTATCTTGAGCCAACCTTGCTGCCGGCCCACCGATTGAACCCAAATAGAACCCACCATTTTCTTGGCAGGCACGCGTGACGGCATTACTGCGATTTCCTTTAGCCAACATGACCATTGAACCGCCAGCCTTTTGGAATTGATCAACATAAGAGTCCATTCGACCTGCGGTCGTCGGACCGAATGAACCTGAAGCCATCCCTGCCGGGGTTTTTGCGGGGCCTGCGTAGTAAACCGCGTAATCCTTGAGATAGTCCGGCATTGCTTCCCCGCGATCGAGCATCGCTTTGATCCTCGCGTGAGCGAGATCTCGAGCAACAACGAGTGAACCGGTGAGTGAAACGCGGGTGCGAATCGGGAGTTTGCTCAACTGATTGAGGACCTCGCTCATTGGTGCATTGAGATTGATGTGCACCGTGGTGTCATCAAGGTGTGTGTCCTCGATTTCGGGCAAGAAATGTGCAGGTTCTGTTTCAAGTTGCTCGAGGAATACTCCTTCCGGAGTAATTTTGGCTTTAGCCTGACGATCCGCCGAGCAGGAAACGGCAATTGCTACCGGGCACGAAGCTCCATGGCGTGGCAATCGAATAACGCGCACATCGTGGCAGAAATACTTGCCGCCAAACTGGGCGCCAATTCCAAATTCTTGTGTTTGTAGGAATACTTCATGTTCCATCTCCAAATCGCGGTACCCGTGGCCATCGGGTGAACCGTGAACGGGAAGGCCGTCCAGATAATGCGCTGAAGCGAGTTTCGCTGTTTTCAGTGCGAACTCCGCGCTTGTTCCGCCAACTACGATTGCAAGGTGATACGGCGGGCATGCAGCTGTTCCAATTGAGCGAAGCTTTTCATCAAGAAATGACGCGAACTTAGTGGGATTAAGCAGGGCTGCTGTTTCCTGGTAGAGGAAACTCTTGTTTGCACTGCCACCACCCTTAGCCATGAACAGGAATTCATAAGACTGGTTCTTGTGTGGATCGGAAAATATGTCGATTTGAGCGGGCAGATTCGTTCCCGTATTGCGCTCTTCCCACATGCTCAGGGGTGAGAGTTGGGAATAGCGCAAGTTGAGTTGGGCGTACGCGTCGAATACGCCACGGGAAATATCTTCGCTGTCCTGGCCGGGAGTGAGTACGAATTGGCCGCGCTTACCCATAATGATTGCTGTCCCCGTGTCTTGGCACATGGGCAAAATTCCACCAGCTGAAATGTTTGCATTTTTCAATAGGTCGAGTGCGACAAAACGGTCGTTGGGGCTGGCCTCGGGGTCATCGAGAATCTTTTTGAGTTGCGCAAGGTGGTCGGTGCGAAGCAGGTGTGAGATGTCGCGCATAGCGGCGAAAGTCAAAGCAGTTAACGCACTTGAGTCAACCCGCAGAAACTCGTGGTCACCCAGTCGCTCAACACTGACACCCTCCGTCGTCAGCAGTCGGTATTGGGTGGTGTCCGGGCCTAGGGGCAGTTGGTCGGTGTAGAGGAATTCGCTCACGGGAACACCCTAGGCCACCAAGAATTCCCGTCACATGAAAGCGGCGGGTTCGCTCAGAATCCCTCTGGTAGGACGACCGTTGAATACTGCGAATCAGGCGCATAGTGGTGTTCGCTCTTGATCTCACGGATTGTCTTGCTCTTGCTCCGCATAACAATTGAGTTAGTTGTTGGACCTTGTGGGCTGTAACGAACACCTTGGAGTAATTCACCGTCGGTAATTCCGGTGGCGCAGAAAAAGTTGTTATCACCGGTGACGAGATCGCGAGTTCCTAGCACTCGATTGAGATCATGGCCAGCATTAATGGCTTTATCTCGCTCTTGATCAGATGTTGGCCACAGTAGTGATTGAATTTCACCACCGAGTGCGGTCATGGCGCACGCGGCAATAATTCCTTCAGGTGTTCCACCGATTCCCATCAAGACATCGATTCCGGTATTGGGTCGGGCGGCCATTACGGCTCCAGCAACATCCCCGTCAACAATGAATTTGATGCGAGCCCCAGCTTCTCTAATCTCGCGAACTAACTCATCGTGGCGCGGACGGTCCAGCACACACACGGTCAATTGGGAAACTGTTTCCCCTTTAGCCTTGGCGATCTGTTGCAGGTTCCATGCGGTTGGTGCCTCAATGTCAATTGACCCAGCAGCTTCAGGTCCAACAACAAGTTTCTTCATGTAAAAGACGGCACTCGGATCAAACATGGTTCCGCGTTCGGCAACGGCAATAACAGAAATGGCATTCGGCATACCTTTTGCTGCCAGAGTGGTGCCATCAATGGGGTCTACCGCGACGTCAGCGTCTGGTCCGCTGCCGTCACCAATTCGTTCACCGTTGAACAGCATGGGGGCTTCATCTTTTTCCCCTTCACCGATGACCACGATTCCGTTCATGCAGACTCCGCTAACTATGGTGCGCATGGCGTTTACCGCGGCTCCGTCGGCCCCGTTTTTGTCACCTCGACCCACCCAGCGGGCAGCGGCCATCGCCGCAGCCTCGGTGGCGCGTACTAATTCAAGGGCCAGATTTCGTTCGGGAACTGCTGCCGGCTGTGTGTGTTCTCCGCTCATGGGGTCAGCGTAGCGGTGTTGAGTGGGCCGAAACATGACTAATGATCCATTATTGGGGGGTGAGTACGCCGGTTCCAACGGGAAAGCGCAATGCCCGCATGCGTCAAACCGTGGGGGACATGGTTCGTTCACTCGCCGTGGTTCTTGGAGTGATCGGCCTCATCATGTTGTTGACCTGGCGCCCCTCGCCGGATCCGATCCGCGAAGTTGATCCCCTGCCACAATTTTCACTCGCCAGCGGGCAGGCCGACTTCCCCGTGGTTGTCCCTGAAATTGAAGGGTTGCGAGCGACCAGTGTTCGTTGGGAGCCAACGCAGTATTCACGGGATGAACCCGTGTGGCATGTGGGGTACGTGACAGCGGGGGACGAGTACCTAGAAATCACCCAAACCTCGGCAACTAACGAAGAGTTTTTGAAAAACAAACTCACCGGTATTTTCGGGGAGGGTGAGAAATCAATCTTGAATGAGAATTGGCTGGTCTTTGAAGGACCGGATTCGCGGGCTTTAGTCAAAGTGACACCCGAGGTAACAACGGTGGTGAGTGGCACGGTCACACTGCCCGAGCTTGAGGCTGCCGTTAATTCACTGACAACTAGCCCTGATCTGGAGTAATCCGCTCGCTGGCGGCGTTTAACCATTTTTCACAGACTTGAGCCAACACTTCACCTTTTTCCCACAGCGCAAGTGATTCTTCAAGACTTTGCCCACCGCGCTCTAGTTGTGCAGCGATGCTTGCCAGTTCATCTCGCGCCTGCTCGTATCCAGGTTCTTCAGCTTTAGCCATCAGGTTTCCTTAGTTATTGGGCTTCACTTTTTTGGGTTTCGTGCGGTTTGCATTAAATTCACCGATATTTACTCTGATCAGTACTTCGTCACCTTCTGCAATTTGTGATTCGTCACGAACGATTTTTCCAGACTTGTCGGAAACAATCGCGTAGCCACGTTCAAGGGTTGCTGCAGGGGAAAGTGCACGAATTTGTGCACGCAGGTGTTTGATCGTGGTCAATTCGGCGTCAACCAAATACATTAATCGCTGAGTCATTCGGCTTCGGACCTCATTCAACTTTATGCGGCTCATGTCCAAAGCGTTGGAAATTGAGCGCCTGTTTCGTGCACGAAGTTCAGCAAGATTTTTGCGCTCTTCGATAACGGAAGGGACTATTCGTTTTGCAGCATCCGTTGGTGTGGATGCACGCAGGTCTGCAACAAAATCTAAAAGGGGAGTGTCTTGCTCATGTCCAATTGCACTAACGATCGGTGTGTTCGCCAAGCTGACGGCTCGAACCAGTGCTTCATTGCTAAAAGGCAGTAAGTCCTCCATGCTGCCACCTCCCCGAGCAATCACAATCACATCAAGTCCAAGAAGGTCCAGTTCTTTGAGTGCCGCAGTAACTTCGCTGACAGCGTTGACTCCTTGTACGGCAACTTCTCGAATCTCAAAGTCTGCAGCGGGCCATCGGTCCTTTGTGATTGTGAGAACGTCGTGCATAGCATCGCTTTGTCGACCCGTGATGAGCCCTATTCGCTTAGGAAGAAATGGGAGTAGTTTCTTGCGCTCAGGTGAAAAGAGTCCCTCGGCCGCCAACTTTTCTTTCAGTGCGGCCAACTGAGCCAGCAATTCGCCAAGGCCAACAGCTCGAATCTCGCGGGCAACTATTTGTAGCGATCCCTGTTTGGTCCAAAAATCACACCGACCGTAAATAATTATTTTTTGACCCTCAACCAGGGGTGGATCCATTGCGCCAATAAGTGCCGAATTCACCATTACTTTGAGTGAGAACTGTGCATCCGTGTCACGAAGTGTGAGGAACTGCACGCTGGCGCCCGGCCGAACCCGATACTCGGCTACTTGCCCCTCAACCCAAATGGAACTTAACCGGTTGATGTAGTCGTGGAGCAACTGGGAGATCACGCGCACGGGTGCTGGTGATTGCTCCGAAGTCTCTAATGCCACCCGTGCAGCCTAGGCGGGGAGTAGGAGATATGCCTACGATAGAGGCATGGCTTCGACAAAAAAGGTTCTCTTGGCGGCCCCTCGCGGATATTGCGCTGGCGTTGATCGCGCGATCCTCACTGTAGAGAAGGCGCTGGATCTATACGGCGCCCCACTTTATGTTCGTAAAGAGATTGTTCACAACAAGTACGTCGTTGAGTCCCTCCAAGATAGAGGCGTGATTTTTGTCGATGAACTTGACGTTGTTCCGGAGGGTTCGACGGTCATTTTTTCGGCCCACGGAGTTGCTCCCAGTGTGCACGCCGAAGCTGCCGAACGCTCCCTTAAGACAATCGATGCCACCTGCCCGCTTGTGACCAAAGTGCATGCTGAAGCCAAACGTTTCTCCAATGAAGGGTTGGACATCATCCTGATTGGTCATGCTGGTCATGAAGAAGTTGAAGGAACGATGGGTGAGGCTCCTAACTCAATAACTTTGGTGCAGAACCCAGAAGAAGCTCGTAATTTGGAAGTTGCTAACCCAGAAAAACTCATCTGGCTTTCCCAAACGACCCTGTCAGTTGACGAAACGATTCAAACCGTCAATGTTCTCAAGGAGCGCTTCCCCGAAATGGCGAGCCCCCCTAGTGATGATATTTGCTACGCAACCCAAAATCGTCAAACAGCGGTGAAAGCAATGTCGCCTCTGTGTGACGTCGTAATTGTCGTGGGTTCAGGAAACTCATCAAACTCAGTTCGACTTGTTGAGGTGGCACTCGATGCGGGAGCAAAAACTTCTTACCGCGTTGACAGTTTCCGTGAATTGAAAAGTGAATGGCTTGAAGGTGCTTCAACCGTTGGAGTAACAAGCGGAGCGTCGGTGCCTGAACTCCTGGTGAATGAAGTACTTCACTGGTTGGCCGAACAAGGCTACAGTGACTGTGAAGAGGTGAATACCGCTGAAGAAACTTTGATGTTCGCACTTCCACCGGAATTACGACGAGACATCAAGGCTGCCGCAGCCAAGTAGTTTGGTTCGGTGCAATTAAGGGTTACTTCTACCGTAAGGATCTGCGGCGAAACGCCACAATGCCCAGAGCGACTATGGTGGAACCAATCACCCAGAACCAGTTGTTCCCCAAGATGAAGAACACACTCACGAACCTGTTGATGAGAGAAGTGTCCGTTACATTGATTTGACCAACGGTGATCGCCATCAAGAAAAATGAAATTGCCGGGGCATAAATCGCTTGTGAATCATCTTGTGAACGGACAGCCAGGCTGACAAAGATGGACACTATAAGGAGCCCGACTCCCGTGAGTGCTCCCGGTTCGCCGCCAAAAATGAGTACGTCGAGCAGTCCGACAAAGAGGGTTGCGCCAATCGTGATTCCGTAAATCCACAATGCGCTCAATGAACCAAAAACTGCCCCGCGACCATGTGAACGAACTTGTTTTTCCCTGGGGGCTCGCGTAGGAACTCCAGTCTCATGTTGACCAACTTGACCAACTTGACTGACGTCTTCATCGGGGATGGGGGTATCCACCCGCTCGAGGGTTCGCAATTTGTTTATCCGACCGGTGGGAAGAGCGAGCAGTGCTTCCTCGTTGCCCTGGACCCCTTGACTTCTAAACACGCGTCCGGTTTCGGCAATATCAACGCGATGAGGTGCGGCATCTATTGGGGCAGGTTCTGGCGCAGGTTGTTCGGGGCGAAAAAGCGCCTCGTATTCATTACCCGGTTCACTGCCCGGTTGGTCGGTCACAGGATTAGGTTACCGAATCAGATTCCGAGAGGTTGGATGTGAACACGTCAAGGCGTGGAGTCGCGGAAAGCTCACTCTCATTCTTTACTCCACGAACCCCCAGGTCGGTGAGTGCCCGACCGGTAGGGCGCAGCCGAGTTTCAATGGATCCCACGGCACTGTTGTAGTGGCCAACGGCTGCGCCGAGTGATTTACCGACACTGGCGAAGTGGTTGAGCACCGTGTCAAGCCGTGAGTACATTTCCTGGGAGAGACGGGAGATTTCTTCCGCTTGCTCCACCATGTCACTGTTTTGCCAACCTAGGGAAACCGCGCGAAGTAGTGCGAACAATGTTGTCGGTGTTGCTGGAACGATGTTTCTGCTGAACGCAAAATCAAGAAGATCAGGTCGCTGGTGAAGGGCCGCTTCGAGCAATGCTTCAGAGGGCAGGAACATCACAACAAAGTCGATAGCTTCCTGAACTTCCGCGCCGTACGCCTTTCGACCAAGTTGTTCAATATGTCGAATCACCGCGTCAGCATGTGCGCTCATGAGAGCGTCAATGCTTTCCTCCGACTGATTACCGGCGCTACGAAGGAATGAATCCATGGGTGTTTTGGCGTCAATCAAAATGCAACGTCCATTGGAGAGCATTACTTGAAGGTCAGGGCGCAACTTGCCTTGTGCACTGTCAATCGTGTTTTGGTCTAGGAAGTGAACCCGGTTGATCATGCCGGCTGCTTCAACCAGGCGAGTGAGTTCCATTTCACCCCATTGCCCGCGGGCACCGGATCGGCTCAACACCGAGCTGAGTTGATGGGCTTGGGCTTTCACTTCGGACACTGATCGCAGCAGACTCTCTGATTGGTTCGCGATTGAGACGGTGAGTTCAGTGCGAAGTGCAGCCGAGGACTCAGCTGAGGAAACCTGTTGGGCAGAGACCGACTTGGTGATTCGGTCAATTGCGTCGGAGAGGGAAGTTAATCCCGATTCAAGTTCGGGAACATTGGAGGAGCGATTTCCCCGTGAACCGAGGAAATATCCAAATCCGATGCCCAAAAATACGAGTGCAATTGCCATGATGAGAACTGCCGCTGAATCCACACTCCGATACTGACATGGCAGACCGACATTTCAAACGACCGTCCAAAGCAGTTGGCGAAATTCTTGCAAATTAATGACTAAAGCCTTGGGGTCAGTAAATATGGAAGTCAGCACTGAATAAAGTACGGGAGTGGGATTAACTCTAGGAATCGTCGGCCTGCCTAATGTGGGCAAATCAACTCTCTTTAATGCTTTGACAAAGAACGATGTCCTTGCCGCGAATTACCCTTTCGCAACTATTGAGCCAAACACCGGTGTTGTCGGTGTTCCTGACCCCAGACTTTCTGACCTCGCGAAAGTTTTTGGCTCCGAGAAAATCATTCAGGCGAGTGTCACCTTCGTGGACATTGCTGGAATCGTTAAAGGTGCCTCGGAAGGTGCAGGTCTTGGTAACAAGTTTCTTGCCAACATTCGCGAATCCGACGCAATTTGCCAGGTGCTTCGGGCATTTACCGACGACGATGTTGTCCACGTCGAAGGTCGCGTCTCACCCAAAGAGGACATGGAGACCATTAATACCGAACTAATTCTTGCGGACATGCAATCACTTGAGAAAGCGATTCCTCGTTTGCAGAAGGAATTGCGTCTTGATAAATCGAAAGCGGTAGTTCTCGAAGCCGCCGAGAAGGCTCAAGAGATTCTTAATTCAGGTAAAACGTTGTTTAGTGTAGGTTTTGATGTAGAACCCATTCGCGAGTTATTTCTTCTTACGGCAAAACCGTTTGTTTATGTTGTCAACGCTGACGAAGCAGAGTTATCTAATGCTGACTTCCGCAAAGAGATGACGGAACTCGTTGCTCCGGCTGAAGTAGTTTTCTTGGATGCAAAAATTGAGTCTGAACTAGTTGAACTCTCCGATGAAGAAGCACTGGAACTCCTTCTATCAGTGGGCCAAACCGAGTCGGGGCTCAAAGCTTTGGCGCGGGTTGGCTTTGATGCCTTAGGTCTTCAGACTTATCTCACCGCGGGCCCCAAAGAGGCTCGCGCTTGGACCATCCCACGAAATGCCACGGCGCCTGAGGCAGCCGGTGTAATTCACACCGACTTCCAAAAGGGATTCATCAAAGCTGAAGTTGTTTCATTTGCAGATTTAATGGATGCCGGCTCAATGAATGAGGCAAAGGCTCGGGGCAAGGTGCGAATTGAGGGCAAGGACTACGTCATGGCCGACGGCGACGTTGTCGAGTTCCGCTTCAATGTCTGACGTGAACAGTTATACGGTTGAATAGCACCATCCGACTACAGGGAGACACCATGAGCGACCAGCCCGCGTACAGCGTTGAACGTGAATTTGATATCCCGTTGGAGATCTTGTGGGCGGCCTGGACCGACAGTGTTGCCTTGGAAGAGTGGTATCACGGAACACAGCATTCGGTGGTTCCCGGCTCAATGCGATCTGAGGTATTTGTTGGTGGGGCGTGGACTGTTGCGATTGACGTGCCGGAAGAAGCATTCATCGCTTACTTTTACGGGGAGTACACAAAGATTGTAGAAAATGCTCGGCTTGAACATACGTTGTATTACACGCAGTCGGTTGATGAGTTCATCGCAAAAGACATGTCTTTGCCACACCACAACATACGAATTGAATTTGAAGCCAAAGATTTTCGCAGTTGGGTGAAGTTCAGCCAGTTCGGTGATCTGCCAGAGAGTGAAGCAATCCAAGCCCAAGCTGGCATGGAGAGCTACTTTGATTCGCTGGGCGACTATCTGTCAATCAAGGATTGACAACCCCCACCAGATTCCTGAATCTGAGCGGGAGATTTCACTAAAACCATTTCGCAACAGTACTTTTTGGCTCGCAACGTTGGGAATATCTGTCTCGGCGCACAGCTGCGTCATTCCTCTTTCACGAGCAATTTCAATGATTCCAGCTACGGCCTCGGTGCCGAATCCTTGTCGGTGCACGCTTTCGGCGAGACCGTAGCCAATCTCCATTGCGCAAAAATCACCATCGATATGTTCACCTTTGAAACCAATGCCACCGATTGCTACTCCGCTCGAGCGTGATCGCAGCGTAAAGAGCATGTAAGCCTGCTGTGGTGATCCTGATTGGGCTAGTAATGAAAGATTCGCGATCATCATGTCGCCTTCGGTGGGATAGTCGTCAACCCACAATTTTCCGTCACGATTGTTATTGGCGACATCTTCTAGTTCATAGTTCATGTCGATGAAATCAAGCCGAGCACTTTGGTGGATGGGCTCAATAACTTCGATCCCGGACTCGCGCCATCGCGCAACTGCCAGCTCAGCATCATTGTGATTCACGAGAATGTAATCGGTGTCAAAAGTGCTCACGACGAATATGCCCAACTCTGCATCGGCGAGCACCTGTGAAATTCGGGCCACTATCCCGGTGAGGGTGAACTCCACGGTGCCCGCGACACGGAAGGCGGTCCAGTCATCGCAGCGGTCCAGAATCCCGGCGGTGGGCGCTTGGTCGCTCATGCACACCAGGGAGAGTTCGTCATAGGAGACGGAAAGCGACCAAAAGTCGGTATTGGTGGGTATTGAGGGATTTGGGCCCGCGGGGTCGAGTTTGATCACGGAGTAAGCGGGAAGCTGCCGGATCAAAAGCACGCCAAAGTCTAGCGTTTGCCACCCATGTGAAATGGAAATGTGATAAACGCCTAGTCTTCGCAAGTGACTTTCCGCTCAGATTTACGCAATGTTGCCATCATTGCCCACGTTGACCATGGCAAAACCACCCTTGTGGACGCCATGTTGTGGCAATCCGGAGCCTTCCGCGAGAACCAAGATGTTAACGACCGGGTCATGGACTCGATGGACCTTGAGCGCGAAAAGGGCATCACGATTCTGGCTAAGAACACTTCCGTTCGTTACATGGGACCCTCTGCACCACCGGAAGGCATGACTTTCAACATCATTGACACACCCGGTCACGCTGACTTTGGTGGCGAGGTTGAGCGTGGACTCGAGATGGTCGACGGGGTTGTGCTTCTCGTTGACGCTTCCGAAGGCCCGCTACCTCAAACCCGATTTGTGTTGCGCAAGGCTCTCCAAAAGAATTTGCCGGTTGTCCTTGTTATTAACAAAGTGGATCGACCTGACTCACGAATTGCTGAAGTGGTCGACGAGGCCTATGAACTTTTTCTTGACCTCGATGCCAATGAAACTCAGATCGAATTCCCGATCGTGTACACGAGTGCCAAAGCTGGCCGAGCCTCATTGACCCGACCCGCTGACGGTGGGATGCCAGAGGAAGAAAACCTCGAGCCGTTGTTCCGCACTTTGGTTGAAACGATTCCTGCACCGAGTTACACCGAGGGTGCGCCGCTGCAAGCCCACGTGACCAACTTGGACGCATCTCCTTATCTGGGTCGTTTGGCACTGTGCCGCGTTCATGAAGGAACAATCAATAAAGGTCAACAGGTTGCCTGGATTCAATCTGATGGAAGCATCAATCGAATGCGCGTTGTTGAACTCCTGATGACCGAGGCTCTTACCCGTGTGCCCGCAGACAGTGCTGGTCCCGGGGACATCATCGCGGTGGCTGGTTTCCCTGACATCACAATTGGTGACACCTTGGCTGATCCGGAGAATCCCATTGCACTGCCTGTTATCACGGTGGATGAACCTTCAATCTCGATGACGATTGGTATCAATACTTCTCCTCTCGCCGGTCGTAGTGGTGGAAATAAGTTGACAGCCAACATGGTGAAAGAGCGTTTGCAGGCGGAAACGATCGGTAACGTCTCGATTCGTGTTCTTCCCACTGAGCGTCCCGACACATGGGAAGTCCAGGGTCGTGGTGAACTACAACTCGCAATCCTTGTTGAGATGATGAAGCGTGAAGGTTTTGAATTAACCGTGGGCAAGCCCCAGGTTGTCACGCGGATAATTGACGGCAAGTTGCATGAGCCCGTTGAGCGTCTTTCGGTTGACATCCCCGAGGACTACCTGGGCGTTGTCACCCAACTCATGGCGCTGCGTAAGGGCCGCATGGATCAGATGGTTAACCATGGAACCGGATGGGTCCGCATGGACTACCTAGTGCCTGCCCGAGGTCTGATTGGGTTCCGAACTGAGTTCCTCACTGAAACCCGCGGAACCGGACTCCTGCACCATGTATTCGACAACTACGCCCCTTGGTTTGGTGAGTTGCGCACCCGTCCAACTGGATCTCTCGTTGCCGACCGTACCGGTCCAAC
>Ga0247839_1005532_pt1 | contig 15245 bp, 13 predicted proteins | sample LaCruzMarch2015__6_FD_192405 | JGI IMG/M metagenome (GOLD analysis project Ga0247839, IMG submission 192405) | Freshwater microbial communities from meromictic Lake La Cruz, Castile-La Mancha, Spain - LaCruzMarch2015_16m | ecosystem: Environmental > Aquatic > Freshwater > Lake | place: Spain... | reverse complement strand
CAGGACTGCCGCCACCGCCAGGGCCGCCGCCACCGCCAGGGCCGCCGCCACCGGGACCGCCGCCGCCGAAACCGCCGGGGCCGGAGCTGGTGGGCATCGCAGGATTGTTGCCACTATCGCCAGGCCGTGGATAACCCGTGCAGTTCAGGACGACCCCAGTACTTTCGATAAATTCCCTGAGGGCTTCGTTCCCGCAGGCATCGAAAGCGAATGCCGGGGTGGCGCTGAAGCTTGCGCCTGCAACGGCCGCGAGGGCCAGATATCTGAGCCGCCTTGTGCCGGCGACGGCGATCTGTTGCGCAATCATGGTGAACCCCTTGTTGTCGGCCCCTGCCGGTGTATTCCGACTGCAAATTCCCCGCAACCGCAGGTAAACACTAAGTGGCGCAATAAACGGGCCAAGCACAAGTTCTGCTGAAGAATCAGATTGTTATGTGAAATCTGGCACTGCTTGATGTGAGAGGTGTAAAGGTATCCGACAATTCTGGTTGCGGTCGATGGTCGGTTGCCAACTCATTTGCGATAGGTCTGCTTGCATCACAGGTTTGCTGAAAGATTTCTCCGAGGTAGTTGCAGGGATACGAATTTCGAACGCCCACAGGGTACAGATTGACGCCGCCGGCCAGGCGGAACTCAAGCTCAAGACCCTCTGGCGCGACGGCACCACGCACCTGGTGATGAGCCCGCTGGAGTTCCTGCAGCGGCTGGCAGCGCTGGTTCCCAGGCCGAGGCTGCACCTGATCCGCTTCCACGGGGTGCTGTCCCCGAAAGCCAAGCTGCGCCCGCTGCTAGTGCCGCAGGGGCCGCCCAAGGGTGAGCAAGCGCCAGGCGTTGGCGCATCCGGCGTCCAGTGCGAGGCCGAGACCGAGACCGCCCAAGCTGGGCCCGGACGCATCAGCCGGGCGTGGCTGCTCAAGCGGGTTTTGGCTACGACATAACTTGAGTACAAGTTAGGCTCCGCTAAAGATTGTGCTTTCGGCATAGACATGCAACGCTGGCATGAGACCGTGCCAATCCAGCGACCCGTGAACCTTCAAAGACCTGCCAACTCGCCAGCGCCGAGCCGACAGACGCCCGGCCTGCGCGCTGAATCCACCCGCACTTGCGTACTTCGGCTCCCTGCAGGCCCGGCCGGGGGATTTTTCAGGCCCTTTCTTGGGGCGTCCTATGGCGTTCAAAAGTCCTATTCTTATCGCCTGCATAGATCGGCCCAGCCAAGATGACGGTAACTTGTTCAGACTCCTGTTGACTCAAATCAATCAGGCCATGCGGTATCTCATGGAGACTTGCCAATGCAGGATGCCAATCGCCTCAATTCGAGTGTTCGATTGAGGACCTGACGATCTGCAGACCCCTCAACTCACAGGAAGGTCATTTCATGCTGAACCATCGGGCGTTGGCCGCTAGCTTTGCCGCAGTGTTTCTTCCTTTTGTTTTCTTGTCAGAGGGTTTTGCAGCCGAGATCGGGGCGACGAAACCGAAATTCTGGCAAGGAAACGGCGCCAGGGTGTTTGAATGGCCGACGCCGGACCTCAGCTCCAGAGTCGAGAGGGCCACCGACCAGAAAACGTTCCAAGACGCGACGACGCGGGCGGATTATCTGTCGGCTGCTGGCGGGCAATCCGTCGAGGCCATGGGCGAGTCCAGGTACAAGGAGTTGAAAGGCCTGGTCAGTGCATCCGGCTACAGCGGCGTATGGGAATCTGGTGGTTATTACCGCGATGAGATCTTTTTATCGACGGCGAACGGCCAGCCGGCGGATCTGGCCTTGACGTTCAATATTTCCGCGACGGGCAGTACTCATGCCTCGGACGACGCCAGCGCGCTTTTGACCATCAGTTGGGGAACCTACTTCGGCATCCAGTCCTACCGCGATTTTGGTGCTGAAACCTTGATTGACCTGAGCGGTCCGAACACGTCCGTTGTATTTGGTGACCAGGTGACCCTCCGCACAAGCAAGCTCGACTACCTCGTCGCGAGTGACCGTTATGTCGCGTTCTCTGTTGGATTATGGGGAAAGGTCAACGAAGGTGAGCTGGACTGGTCGCACACGGCCGGATTCGTCGGTTACAGCGCCTTTCAGGATGGCATCCAACTCGCGCCTGACCAATTCACCATTCTTGAAGGCGTTGGCGTCCCGGCCGTCCCCGAACCCGGGACCTATGCGATGTTTCTGGCAGGTCTGGGACTGATCGGGGCGATAACCCGTCGGCGAAAGGTCAACGCCTGAGTCTTTTCGGCGATGCATGAACAAACCCCGCTTCGGCGGGGTTTGTCGTTTCCGGGAAATGACCGCAAACGGTTTATGAAGGTTATCTATGGCAGCTTTGAGTGCTTGCAGCAGTTCTGCCTCCGGCAGCAGCGCGCGCGTGGGCTCCAGCCAGCCCTGCCGCGCTGTCAGCGTGCGCAGGACCGACAGCTCGTGTCGTCCACCGACACCACCTCGACCGATCTGTCGATCTCGCTCGCCACGGCGCATGCCGTACACCCGAGTTCGACACCAAATCCCCGAGATGGCGAATTTTTTCGGCCCGACGCCAACCGATTCAACAACCGGCAGCACGCACCTGGTGATGAGCCCGCTGGAGTTCCTGCAGCGGCTGGCAGCGCTGGCTCCCAGGCCGAGGCTGCAACTGATCCGCTTTCACGGGGTGCTGTCCCCAAACGCCAAGCTGCGCCCGCTGGTAGTGCCGCAGGGGCCGCCCAAGGATGAGCAAGCGCCAGGGGTTGGCGCATCCGGCGTCCAGTGCGAGGCCTAGACCGAAACCGCCCAAGCTGGGCCTGGACGTATCAGCTGGGCGTGGCTGCTCAAGCGGGTTTTGGCTACGACATAACTTGAGTACAAGTTGGTCTCCGCTGAAGCTTGCGCTTTCGGCATCGACATGCAACGCCGCCCTGAAACCGGGCCAATCCAGCGATCGAAAACGCTCAGGGCGCGAAGCCTGCCGGCATGGCCAGCGCCGCGCCGATGACCGCCAGGCGCCGGATGGTGGCCGCCTGCTGCGGGTACAGCGCGATCAGCACCTCGGGTTGCGCCGCCTCGAAGCAGCCGCCGGTGAAGCCCGGCGCCATGGTGCAGCCGAACAGTGCATGGCGCCCGCCAGGCACCAGGCAACCGGCCTGCCACACGCCAGCGGGAATGAGTTGCTGGACCCGCTGGCCAGCCAGTGGGTCGGGGCCCATCAGCACTTCCTCGCTGCGGCCGTCCGGGTGCAGAAGGTACAGGGTGAACGCGTCGCCCCCGTACACATGCCAGACCTCGTCCCGCGTCAGCCGGTGGAAGCAGGAGACGCTGCGCGGGCTGTCGGCATACAGGCCGATCATGGCCGTGCCGGCGGGCGGGCGGGGGTCGTCCACGCTGCCTGAGCGCCAGGTGCTGCGGTACAGCGTTCCCTCCACCGGCAGCCGCTCGAAGCGGTAGTGTTGCAGCAGTGCCGCCGTGTCCGGGTGCACCGGCGCTCCCTGGAACTGCGCCACGTCGAGCACGTCCACCACCGCGTCCATGTTGAGCGCGCCGTACAGGTGCGGGAACAACTGCGAGGCATCGGGCAGCAAAGCGCCCGGTGCATGTGGCAGCGTCGATGGTGCCTCGAAGCGTAGCGGCGAGCGCAGCAACTGCGGCACGACAAGCAGCAGCACCAGGTCGGGCTGGCCGGCATAGAACGCATCGAGCACGGTGTGTACCTGGTGCGCCTGCGACATGTGGATGAAGCCCTCGGTGTCGAGGCTTGCGGTGCGGTAGCTGCCGCTGGCGCGCGCGGCCTCGGCGGCGGCGCGGGTGCAGATGTGGAAGATGCAGGCGGGAGTCATGCAGGCGATTGTGCCCGCCCGATCAGGCCCGCGCCATGCCCGGCGCACCCGCCCGGTACTGCGACACCGGGTGGCTGTCCGGCAGTCGAGCTGGCTGGTGAGCAAGTGCTGCGCCACACATTGCAGCCGTTGTTCGATGAACGCCGGCGCAGCGCTTGATGGTCAGGCACTTGCGCAGCTGCCTATGCCCTGAGCGGGTTTCCTGAAAACCCAGCGGGGGATGCCACCTGTTTGTCACACAGGCGCGCTTTACTGAACACCTACGCACATATCACGCCATGCCCACGCCAACCATCATCGACCTGATCTACTTCAACGCTGGCGGCGGGCACCGGTCCTCGGCGCTAGCCCTGCAGTCGGTCCTGCAGCGCGACCCGCAGCGCTGGCGCGTGCGCCTGGTCAACCTGTTCGAGGTGCTCGACCCGCAGGACCGGTTTCGCAAGGTGACCGGCAGCGCCCCTGAGGACTGGTACAACCAGCGCCTCGCCCGCGGCTGGACCATCGGCATGGCGCAGGAGTTGAAAATCCTGCAGGGTTTGATCCGACTGACCCACACGACGCTGGTCAAACAGTTGCAGCAGCACTGGCTGCAGACCGAGCCCGACATCGTGGTCTCGCTGGTACCCAATTTCAACCGGTCCATTTTCGAGAGCCTGGCGATGTCATTGCCTGGCGTGCCATATGCTACCGTGCTGACGGACCTGGCCGACATTCCGCCGCATTTCTGGATCGAACCGGACCAGCAACAGCACTTCATCTGCGGAACCGCCAGGGCGGTCGGGCAGGCCCTGGCAGCCGGCCACTCACCGGGCCGCGTGCATGCCACTTCCGGAATGATCATCCGCCCGGCGTTCTACGAAGCGCCCACCGGGGACCGCGCTGCACACATGCGACAACTGGGCCTCGACCCGGATCGGCCGACCGGTCTGGTGCTGTTTGGTGGCCATGGTTCCAAGGCGATGCTGGGCATCGCGAAAAGGCTGCGGGAGTCCACCCAGCTCATACTGGTGTGTGGCCACAACCAGGCACTGGCGAAGGAGTTGAGCGCTCTGCCGCCAGGTGCGCCCCGGCTGGTGGTGGGATTTGCGTCCGACATCCCGCGCTACATGCGGCTGGCCGACTTTTTCATCGGCAAACCCGGCCCTGGCAGCATCAGCGAAGCCGTGCAACAGGGCCTGCCGGTGATCGTGGTCGACAACACCTGGACGATGCCGCAGGAGCGCTACAACGCGCAGTGGGTCACCGAGAACGGGTTCGGCATCGTGCATGACAGCTTTCGCACCATCGACCGGGCGGTGGCAGAACTGCTGGGTCGCCTGGAGGAGTTCCGCAGCCGTGTGCGGGGCTACCAGAACCGCGCGCTGTTCGAGATACCAACCATTCTGGATGGCATCGTGCGCCAGGCACAGTACCCGAAAAGCCTCAACCCGCCTTTCGGCGCCGGGCCTGGAAACCGACCAGAGCCAGACCTGACTGGCCTTGCCCGCTGAAAACGTACACCTTGCTGAGTGGTTCAATACAAGCCTTGCCGAACGCGCCAAACCTGCTCGGCCGGCAGTTCACCGTGGCACAACCAGACAAGGTCTGGGCCGGCGATATCGCGTACATCGCCACGGACGAAGGCTGGTTGTGATCGCTATTCGCGACGGTGCTCTGGCCAAGTAGGGGTAGTCTTCGCACACAGAGGCTGGCCAACTGGCGCAATGCGGGGAGTTCGACGATGAACTGATAATCAGGTTCAATACCCTTGCCTCCACCTTCAACTGGAGTTCACATCGCGATAGCGAACTACACTGATCATTGGACGTGGTGACACAACGCTGTTCCTGCCTATCCGTCAGATCGATCCAGCCCAAGTCAAATATCGGGGCTGATCCCGCTGGACGCGAAGGGAAATGCGAGTGAGGTTTTTCATTCGCTGACGTTGTCGAGGGTCGTGTTCCAGGGGAAAGAAAATGCCATGCTGAGCCGCGCACAGATCGATCACTATGCCGAACATGGGTATGTTGTTCCCGACTTTCGCGTTCCGCAGGCCGTCTTGCAGGCGATCGATGAACATACGGCGGCCCTGATCGAGGCGCGGCCAGAATTGCGTGACAACTGCCCGGCCTTGCTGCGGGAAGACATGGGTTTTGCGCAATACTGCCAAACGCCTGGAATTTTGGATATGGCGGCGCAGCTCATTGGGCCTGACATTGCGCTTTGGAACATGAGTCTCTTTGGTAAGCCGGCCCATAATGGCAAAGCGACACCGTGGCATCAGGACGGTGAATATTGGCCGATCCGGCCCCTGGCGACATGCACGGTGTGGATCGCCATCGATGATTCAACGGTGGAGAATGGTTGCCTTCGCGTCATCAAGGGCTCGCACCGTGACAAGCGCCTCGCCAAACATCGGCACAACCCGAGTTCCGATCTGACATTGAGCGAGGAACTTCTCAGCGGGGAATTCGACGAATCGCAAGCGGTCAATATCGAATTGGAACGAGGTCAAGTGTCTCTACACGACGTGTACTTGATACACGGATCCGAGCCAAATTGCTCTGGCAAAAGACGCCGTGGCATGACGATGCGACTCATGCCGACCACCTCGCTTTACGACCGTGATTTGGCGAACCAGCGGTTTGTGCAGCGCGGAGGCAAGATGAACATGGCCGAGCATCCCGTGTTGCTGCTCCGAGGCGTCGACCGTTGCGGTCGGAATACGTTCTTTAGCCCCGCTGCTCCCGCCTAGCCGACCTCACCGCACCTTGGAGCCGTTCATGCTTTCACCATCCGGTTTTGAGACGACGACGGTGGCAGACTCCGGAGCCGGGCAACACAAGCGCCTCTAGGTGCGTTCCCCGGGCAATGCGCGGCGAATGGCCCCACCCCCGGCCAAACGACACGACTGAGTAGCAGTTCCGTGGTCTGGGGGTCATCCCGCCCATCGAAATACTTGACCAGAGCGCGCTTGAACAATGGTTCGGCCGGAACCGCATCCGAAAACAGCGTCATCGACGACCGGGGTTTCAGGTCGTCCGGTGTCCCGAAGACCTGGAACGCGGTCTTCCCCTTGACCGCCAGCACAAGCTCCACGCATTCCTTCAGCCTGGCTCCGAGGATCGGATGCTGCCAATAGGCCTGCGCCTCGACGAAGCGTTGGAGGTCGAAGGGAGCTATGGCCCAGGGTACGCGTTGGGGTTGTATAGCAGCGGGTATGGAATTTCGTTCAGGTGAACAGGTCCATGATTCCAGAGTCCAGACGCTGATCAACTGGTTATCGTGTGGACGATTTCGCCAGCGGCTTCACAGGCAACCCGTGTGCTGACTTCCGAGGGGATTTCCGTACGGGGACATCTGGGGATTCGGTGGCATGGGGTCCCTGTCAAGTCGGCTATGTCCATGACTGTTGCAAGCGTCCCCGGCGTAACGATTTGCGCGCACCATCGGGCCGCTGGCAGTAATTGCCGGCCCCGGCCTTCATGGCTATTGGCACCAGGGCGAGAACGCCTGAACCGCCAGGCGCGCAACTTCTACCGCATGCAGTCGACGTTCCAAACGTCTGCGGGGAAACGAAGTCGGGCATGCATGCAGTCATTCAATCCACACCAGCCTGGCAACTTCACGCCTGCGTCACGCCCGTTCCAGGCAACCAGCACCATGTTTTGGCCCATTTGGCGAATGGTCGCTCCAAGGCGCTTTCCGAACTTGATGGGGAGCTTGACTGCTCGAATCCGAACCTCGCATGCATCCATGAACTACCTCCATGTAGTCCAAGCTATTGCCTGCACCCCCACTGGCCCAGTTTGTCTGCGGATTCAACAGGCCGGTAGACCTTCGAGCGCGGTATTTCAGCAGCCTGCTAGGCGCCGTGCCCTTTGATATACGTCTCCAAAAATCCGATTTGCTGGCCCATCTGGCGAATGTTGTCCTTCACGACATCACCAATAGAAATCACGCCAACGACCGATCCTGCTTCAACGACCGGCAGGTGGCGAAAATTGCGAGACGCCATCAAACCCATGCACGCTTCTATGGGGTCCTCCAGCCTGACCGTTACCGGGTTGACCGTCATGACATCCTTGACCGGCACTTGCTTGGCATCGAGGCCGGGTAACAGCACTTTGATAGCGCAGTCGCCTTGCGTGAGGATGCCCGCCAGCTTGCCATCGTTGATGACCAGGATCGCCCGCACTCGGTTGTCTCGCATCAGTTGCAGGGCCACAACCACTTTTTCATCGGACCCAACACTGATCGTGACTAGGGGTTGCGGCTTGTGCGCCAGGCATGTTTTTACGCTATTCATATTGCTATTGAGAATATCTGAAATTCGTTGACAGATCTTGGCATACGTTCAGGATTTTTGCAGGAGCTGGCGCAATGATCAAATGTGACCTCCTCCAATTATGGCGTGACTGTCGCCGACCAACTCCAGGTAGGCGTCTTCCAACGGCACCGCGTGCATGCTGGCTGAACACACTGCCCCCCCGATCTGGCCCGCCGCGCATGCTGCCAGCGAAGCTGCGGCGCAAGCCTTGCCCTATTGCGACACCACCCGGCAGGCTGGCGGCCGCATGTCGACGGTAACGCGGGTCTGAGCGACATCGAGGCGAAGCTGCTGCCTTCTACGCCATGGATCGCGGCCAGAGGGACTTCGCGCTTGTGTTCCCGGTTGATCGATGCCCTGGCAACCGTGTGCAGCTGCGACTTGCCGGCGCTGACACGGATCCCGTTGAACGCCTGCCGCAAAGCGCACAGCACGCCTTGCACATGCAGGGAAAGCTGAACCCGGGCAGCAGGAATTGCACGCAGCGCGGGCTTTGTGAGAGACTTCATTTCGGTGATTCCTTCTTTGCTCGCCCGGCACCCTCAAGTTCACACGCAGGCCAAAGGAACCGCCAGGTTCAGCCCATCTGTTCAACGGTTTCCGGGATATTGCCTCTGATGAATCCAGATACTCGAATCCTTATCCGCAGCATCCTTGATCGGTGCGTGGCTGGTGAGGATGATCCTGTTGCGACCATTTCTGGGCTCATAGGGGCGATGCGCCCCCAGAAGGCCCGCGATGCCGCCTTTGCAAAGGCAGCTCTCGGGGCCCTCTTGCAGTCGCTCGAGGAGCATCCGCCCTATCGCAGTGCGCTTCGCGGGCAGTTGCTCGAACTGATGGAGCAGAAGAAGCTGGTGTCCTTTTTTGCCGGCAGCGGCATGTTGCCTGAGGCTGGCTTTTTTACAGAGTTGTGGCGAATATTGGTCAGCAAGGTCCTGCCTGATGCCGTGGACCCTGGCTACCTGCGGGACGCCATGCAAATCATCTACAGCGAGCCTGACGACCATTTGTGGCTGGCCAGCCTGCCGCCTGAAATGTCGCGGCGTTTCTGGGAACTCCTGGAGCTCGACCGCGCCCTCGGCACGACTGCCAGCGCCCGGGCGCTCAGCGAGCTTCTGCGGGCCAGCCTGGTGGTTTCCCACCGTATCAGCGTCATGGGAGTGAACCAGGAATTTGTCAGAAGCGACCCAAAGCTGGAGGACGTCGATTCGCCCTTTCTTGCACTGGCGGTGGAAATGCACCGGTACATCGCCAATTGTGAGGCGAAATTGCAGGCCCTCCCGGATGCTGTGGCTGACGAAACACGACTCCTCGAGGTGCTTGAACGTTGTCGGGCTGCAGTTCGCAGGGTCAGTGGCGGCGCGAAGATGCGTGGAACCAGCCTCAACTTGAGTTATCTGCTGGTGCGTCTGTCACAAAACATGGAGCGGCTTGAGCTGCTCGTGAGTATGGCCGCCGCACGATTTTCCGCCCACCCAAAGGCTGATCTGATGGGTGTATGGACGCAGTTCCTGCGGCAGGCCGTACGCGGCGACAACGAGCGCAACAGCCTGGGCCGATACTGGTCGAGGCTCACAAACACGCTGGCATTGCGTGTGACCCAGAACGCGGGCCAGACGGGCGAGCACTACATCACCGAGGACCGCAAAGGCTATTTTCTGATGTTGCGATCCGCTGCTGGCGCGGGCGCCATCATCGCCCTGTTGGCACTTGTCAAGATTTTTGCGTCCAAAATGGAATTGGCCCCTTTGCCTGCTGCCCTCGTCTACAGCCTCAACTACGCCCTCGGTTTCATGCTGGTGCACGTCCTTCACTGCACCATCGCCACCAAGCAGCCGGCGATGACAGCATCGTCCATTGCCGCCACTATCCGCGAGCAGGCGGGCGGCCTGGCGGATGTCAACAAGCTCGCAGCGCTGGTGATCAACGTGCTGCGTAGCCAGTTCGCCGCCATTTCCGGCAATGTGCTCCTCGCCTTTCCCTGTGCACTGCTTCTAGGTACGGCGTTGAATGCCCTGTTTGGGGGGCCCTTCATCGATTCCCGCAAAGTCGAGCACCTGCTGCATGACCTCGACCCTCTGGCTGTTTCGACCCTCGTTCATGCGGCCATCGCCGGTGTCTGGCTTTTTCTTGCCGGGCTCATTTCCGGGTACTACGACAACGCTGCCGCACACCATCGGATACCGGAACGCGTAGCCCGGGCCGGCTGGCTCGTCCGCCTGGTGGGTGCGCCCAGAGCCGCTCGCGTCGGGGTCTACCTTGATGGCAACCTCGGCGCCCTGGCCGGAAACTTCTTTTTTGGATTCATGCTCGGTTGCACCGCGCTATTGGGCACTTTGCTGGGTGCGGATATCGATATCAGGCACATCGCATTCGCTTCTGCCAACCTTGCCTTCGGGATTACGGGCTCTGGATTCGGCGTTGCAACCCAAACCCTGTTCGCATGCACATTGGGCGTTGCCCTGATCGGCCTGGTGAACTTGAGCGTGAGTTTCTCGCTTGCGCTCTGGGTCGCCTTCAGGGCTCAGGGCATACGATATGACCATGTCTACCCTCTGGCGGTTGCAATCTTCAAGGCCATCCTCGCCAAGCCGGTGTCGCTGGTATGGCCTCCGGCCGCGACGGCCAAGGGCTCCTGAGGTGACGGCCATCTGCAACCCGGCAAAGTCTCAAACGTCGGGCTCGACCGGGCAGAAACCGCTTGTCCTGCTGGTCGCCTTCAGGCCGCAAACCGCTTTTGTCCATCAAGCCAGGTGGAGTGCACCTTGATCGACTGCAACTCGGAGGGTCTCACCGTCAGGGGATTCTTTTCCAGCACCACCATGTCCGCAGCCTTGCCGGTTTCCAGGCTGCCGCACAGATGGTCGAGGTGGCATTGCCAGGCTGCATCGATGGTGACAGCGCGAAGCCCCTGCAGGGTGGTGATGCATTCGTTAGGGTTCAATACGCCCCCGCCCTCCCGCATGTCGCGCAGCACTGCATTCTGAACACATCGCAGAGGGTCGATCGGCGTGACGTTGTAGTCCGAGTGCAGCGAAATGCGCAAACCGCCCTTCAGTGCCGACTGGCAGGGGTCCAGGCGGTTGGCGCGGGCCGGCCCCAGCAGGCGGTCCCGAAATGCCCTGCCCCAAAAGTGAACGTGCCCGATGAGGAAGGATGGCGAAATGCCCAGCTTCTTCATTCGAGCGATCTGACCATCGTGCAGGATGCTGCAATGTTCAATGCGATGGCGCAGTCGATGACCGCCGGAACCACCCGTGCCACGCTCGAAAGCGTCAAGTGTCACGTCGATCGCAGCATCACCATTGGCGTGAATGCCAAGTTGCCAGCCCTCCCCGTGGGCTTCGCGAACCACCTGTTCAATCTCTTCTGGTCGGTAGTTCAGGGCGCCGCGATTGTTGCCGCCCAGATAGGGTTCGCGCTGGTAGCCCGTGCCGCCCTGGTTGGAGCCATCTGACCAGGCCTTGATCCCGTTGAGGGTGAAGCGCGGTGAACGCTCGCCTGGACGCAAGCCCATCTCGCGCCACTTTTTCATGTGCGTCGAGACCAGCATGCCGGCGTAGCGCACGCCCGGGTCCGTCTTCATCACGGCATCGATAAGTGCAATATCCCCCTCTGCGTAAAGACCCCCTATGCCGCAGTCATGCAGCATCGTGCAGCCGCGCGCAGCCGCGTCGTCCAGATCGGCGCGCAGGAAGCCCGTGAACTCCCTGTCGGTTGGTTTGGGCATGACCGACACAAACGGCAGGAACGCGGGCGGTTCCTCCAGCCTGCCATCGAGCTCACCATTGGCATCGCGGCCAAAGCGTCCCTGCGGGGGGTCCGGCATGTCTTTGGTCACCTTGGCCAGTTCGATCGCCTTGGAATTCACGTAAGCCACATGGCCATTGGACTCCAGCACGAACACCGGCACTTGGGGCGCCACGCGGTCGAGCTCCTGGCGCGTCGGCCGCCGACCTGGCATGAGCGAGGGGTCCAGCATCTTCCCCTGCACCCAACCGCCGGCCCGCAAACGGCCGGCCTCCGCAGCGATCTTGCGCATGGCCTCATCCATGTCCTTTGTCGTGAAAGGCCCCACATCAAGCCACGGACGCAGCCCGGAAAAGTTGGAGTGCATGTGCGGGTCGATGAAGCCGGGCAGCAAGGTCAGGTCACCGAGATCAATCACTTCCGTGGTGCCGCCCTTGAGCCCCATCACATCCGATTTCTGCCCTGTTGCGATGATTTTTCCAGCGCCAACCGCGATCGCATCGACCCTCCGTCGGGTGCCGGCCATGGTGAGGATATTGCGCGACAGAAAAATCTTGTCGGCTGGCTGCCCTGCCAATCGTGCAGCGTTCACCGCAGCCGCTGCCGGCGTTGCCGAAGCGCCGCGCGACAGACCGGCCAAACCAGTAAAGAGCAAACCGGAACCAACACCGCGCAGGACGTCCCTGCGGTTGCCATAAGCTCGCATGAAGGCCATGAACTTAGGGTTGCAAGCGTTACACATTCAACGAGATCCTTCACTGAGATTCAACCGGGCAAGTCGGGCGGGAAATTGACCGCGCCGGCGTTAGATTAACCTGAAAATTCCATGCAAATCTTTATGCGACCCTCTCCAGAGAGAAGTTGTCATGGGTCCCCGAGGCCCATGACGACGCGGGAGCAACACTTGCTGAATGTACCGAAGAATTTTGATCGAGGAAATTGAATTCGTCCGTGTCGGGCGGCTTGTCGTGGAAGGCCGGTGTGATGGCTGCAGCATGACCAGCGATGTTGGCGCGATGCTGCTGTGCCAGACAGACCGAGAACACCAACTCGGAGCGCTCGAGTTCGGCATCGGGACTGGAAAGCGCCCTCCAGGTTCACGCTTGCCGCGAAAGAAGCGTGTGCTCGATGGCGAAGTGACGCGGGAAACCGATGGTTTCAGCGTACAAATCGCAAAGGCCATGCGTTCTTGGTGCCCAAGCGGTTCCGGGGCTACTGGCGTCAGACCCAGCCGATGCTGAAGCATTGCGTCATCATCGGGTGATTGGCGGCTGGTGACATGACGCAGCCCGACCAAACCTTTGATCATGTGATCATTGGCGCTGGCTCCGCCGGATCGGTACTGGCCCGTCGCCTGTCCGAGGACACGGGCGTCAGCGTCCCGATACGCGCTGTGGTCGGACAAGAGGGCCATGGGCTGGCATTGGGCCAATGTGCTGCCCATTTTCCAGACAAGCTGCACCTGACCCGCTTCCCCTATTCCCGAGCCCTCAATTCAATTGAAGTCAGGCGCGGTTGCGCAGGGTGAAGAAGCCCCGGTACAAAGCCACGCTCACCACCATGCCCCAGGTCATGCCCACAAACATTCCGCCCAACATGCCCGGCAAAGCAGCCTCGCCGAGCACTGCCTGCCATTGCAGCAGCCACGTCGCGCCGGCGGTCATGCCCAGCAGCATCCATGCCGAACACATCAAATTCTGCACAAACAGCGAGCACAAATAGGCGCCGCACTGGGAGCGCAATGCGCGCAAACTGGGAACGGCGAGCAGCCCGCCTGCCAACATGCCCACATGCATACCCGGCAGGTACGTCAGATGCAGCCGAAAACTCTCCAGCAGTTTCAAGCCCGACGATTGCGAACACAGGCTGTCAAGCTGCGCCGGCCCGGCATGAAAAAGGTCGTAGCCCAAGCCCAACAGCATGCCGCCAAAACCCAGCGACAGCATGACGTGGGGTGGCGACAGACCCGTCTGCTGCGGGCGAATCCAGCTCAGTGCGAAGCAGCCGGCGGCTACAGCGGCCAGGCTCAGCAAAGTGACCTGCACAGAGCTGCCTGCGCCGGCTTGAGAGGTCTGACCCACACCCTGCAACGTGGCTGCCACCAGCACCAGCAAAACCACGGGCGTGACAGTCGATGTGCCGATGCCGCGTGCGAGCCAGTGCGCCTGTGTTTGTAGTTTCAACATGTGACTTTTGCGTACGCGACACTTGTGCGTCTGGGTTTGGGGTAAACCCTGTAGCGAGTACCCCGTGTTTCGATAACATCTTTCGTTAACTTACGACGATTGCGCGGCATGCAGTCTGACGACCTGATGGCCCGCACTTTAACCAGCATTTCAACTTTCTGCTGACTGGCAAACAAAGCGCGCCTGCGTTACATGAGTGTCCGCCGAGTGGCACATGCAAAGAACCAAGCCGTTCATTGTGTACATTGCCGGGCAAACGAAGTCCTCGTTTGCGTTTGCAAGATTTGCGCATCTTTAAAAAGAGGAGACACCGTGATTCCATCCGCATTTGATTACCACGCCCCCAAGTCGGTGGGCGAGGCTATTTCCCTGTTGTCCAGTCTTGGTGGAGATGCCAAGCTGCTGGCTGGCGGCCACAGCCTGCTGCCCATGATGAAGCTGCGCTTTGCCGCTCCCGTTGCCCTGATTGATATCAACCGCATTCCCGAGCTTCGCGGCATCACCGAACAGGGCGGCATGATCCGCATTGGCGCGATGACCAGCGAGAACGAGTTGATTGCCTCCAAGCTGCTCAATGACAAACTGCCTTTACTGCCTGAAGCCGCCAAGCTGATTGCCGACCCCCAGGTGCGCAACCGTGGCACGATAGGGGGCGACATCGCCCACGGCGACCCCGGCAACGACCACCCGGCCATCGCCATGGCCTTGGATGCCACCTTTGTGCTGCAAGGTCCCACCGGCGAGCGTCAGGTCAAGGCGGTAGATTTTTTCCATGGTACCTACATGACGGCGCTGGCCGAGAATGAAATTCTTACTGCGATTTTGATAGCTCCTTTCGCAGCAGGCACGGGCAGCGCCTACCAAAAGCTCAAGCGCAAAACCGGCGACTGGGCCACCGCCGGTGCCGCTGTGGTGCTGCGCATGAGCAGCGGCGTTGTCACCCACGCCAGTATCGGCCTGACCAATGTTGCGCCTACTGCACTACGCGCCCGGGATGCCGAAGCAGCTTTGATCGGCAGGGCCATCAACGCCGCCAGTCTGGACGCCGCGGCCACAGCAGTGCGCGCCATCTGCGACCCGGCCGAAGACCTGCGCGGTGATGCCGAATACAAGACCGCCATGGCCGGTGAGATGACCAAGCGCGCCATCACTGCCGCCGCCGCGCGTTGCAGCTGATCCATTTATTGATT
>Ga0247839_1005530_pt1 | contig 15251 bp, 19 predicted proteins | sample LaCruzMarch2015__6_FD_192405 | JGI IMG/M metagenome (GOLD analysis project Ga0247839, IMG submission 192405) | Freshwater microbial communities from meromictic Lake La Cruz, Castile-La Mancha, Spain - LaCruzMarch2015_16m | ecosystem: Environmental > Aquatic > Freshwater > Lake | place: Spain... | reverse complement strand
ATCGGCCTGTGTGACCGATCTCGGCGCGAACCTGGTACTGCTCTGCGCCATTGACGGCGAGCAGACCTGGTCCGGCCACCGTATCCTGTTTCGCCATTGGCGCACCACTGGTGTGGTACGGGAGATTCGCGAGCGCTTGCAATTGGTCGGGGCCATGGTACCCGATGTGGACGGGGCGGCCTATTGCGATGGATTGCGGGAGCGTGCCTGGAACGTTTTTGCAGAGGAACTTTACGACGAGGTGCCCGCCGGCGCCTTGGCCATTGGCAACACCTGGAGCTTCGACAAATCCGACGAAGGCGCACCCCATTACCCGTGGCCGATCCGCTGGCATCGCGGTTTCGCGGCCGTTCGTTCGTTGCATGAGCGTTTCCAGGTCGTCGACGCGCGCGAGGTGGATGCCATTTTCGGTCCTGTCGTTGAAGGGTTGTGGACCCTCATGGGCGGCGATGGAGAAGCGAATCATGTATGACGTACAACGCATCCGACAGGCCATCATCGAGGCGATACCGCTCACGACCGCGAACCACGGCGAAACACCCGATCGGCGGCACCTGTACCTGCCGCCGGCCCATGTGAAGGCGCTGCGCCTGGAGTGCAATCTGGTTATCGGTGCGCGGGGCGTTGGTAAATCGTTCTGGACGGCGGCACTCGGGTCAAGAGAACTGCGGGCATCGCTTGGGACTGCGGTGCGTGAACTGGAACGCACTGATGTCCGTATCGGGTTTGGAGTCACCCCCGATATCGCGGCGTTTCCCGACGAAGCGTCGCTTTCTCAACTCATGGAGAGCGGCAGCGAACCATACGCTATCTGGCGCGCGGTCGTCGCCCGCTGGCTGACAGGTGTTGTCGGGGAGGACATTCCGAAGAGCGGTTGGAGCGATACAGTCTCCTGGGTGCGGGAGAATCCCGAGCCGTTAGCCAGGCTGGCGCAACGCGCCAATAAACATTTCCTGGACGACAATCGCTTCGGGCTGATCGTCTTTGACGCCCTTGATCGCACAAGCAGCGACTGGCGCACGATGGATGGCATCGTGCGCGATTTGCTCCGGGTCGTGCTCTGGCTCAAGTCCTATCCGTGCTTGCACGCCAAGGTTTTTCTGCGCGAGGACCAATCAGCCCGCACGATCACGGACTTCGCCGATGCCTCGAAGCTCCTTGCCACCAAGGCCGAACTGACTTGGGCGCCGCACGATCTTCATGGCTTGATGTGGCAAATGCTCTGCAATGCGCCGAACGAACATGGCGCTTGTATGCGCGAAGTCTACCGTGAGGTCGTCGGTTTGTTGCCGGATGAGCACGGATCTGTGTGGCGTCTCGCGGAGGAAGTGAAGCGAGAAGGCGCTAAACAGCGCAGATTGTTTGAGGCACTGTCCGGACCCTGGATGGGCCGCGACCGCCGTCGCGGCGTCCCGTATGTGTGGTCGGTGAGCCATCTGGCCGATGGGCGAGGGCGAACTTCACCGCGCTCGTTTCTCGCTGCAATTCGTGCCGCTGCCGAGGATTCATTGCAACAGTACCCAGGCCATGGGTATGCGCTCCACTACGAAAGCATCAAGCGGGGCGTGCAGATGGCTTCCGAAATCCGCGTTGCGGAAATGGCCGAAGATTACCCATGGGTTACGCCACTCATGCAGCCCCTGCGTGGGTTGACGGTGCCCTGTGACTTTGACGCTATCCAATCGCGTTGGGGCGAGTTATCCCCGGGTGGTTTAGGGTCCGCTTCAGATTTGAGATTGCCGCCCCAACACATCGAACGCGGCTGGCCCGGGGTCCGTGACGATCTTGAGCGCCTTGGTATTTTTGAGGCGATGAAGGATGGCCGGGTGAATTTGCCGGATCTGTACCGTGTCGGGTTTGGTCTTGGCCGCCGTGGCGGCGTCAAGCCGATCACATGAATCGCTGGATTGCAGTCGACCAGCCGACTGCGCCCGCGGGCGACTGTTCATCCACTCGCAGGGTTTCGGTCAGGAGTTGTCCGTTCTTTGCCCGGTAGGACGATAGTGCAGCCTCGACCACCACCCTGTATCACCAGACAGTTCCTTATGATCCCACCATGGCAACCACCCTCATCAGTTGGCTCGGCCGCACCGATCTGTGCGCCGTTGCCGAGTCCCATCGAGTTGGCGTCGGCCCCGTCGCCCAGGCCCTGCAGACCGGCCGCTTCGCCCGGCTGGAACTGCTCTGCGACTATCCCCAGGCGGACGCTGAACTCTGGCTAGCTTGGATCGTGACCCAATCGCCGATCCCGGTCACGCCCCATTACGTCACCCTCGCAAGCCCCACCGACTTCGGTGCCATCTACCGCCACGCCCGCGCCGTCGTCGCGCAAACCAGCGCCGCCTAGCCGCCAGGCGACGGCCTCGCCTTTCACTTGAGCCCCGGCACCCCCGCCATGGCCGCCGTCTGGATCATCCTCGCCAAGACCCGCTTCCCCGCCGAGCTGATCGAGTCGTCTATCCAGCACGGCGTACGCACCGCCTCAGTCCCCTTCGACATCTCCGCCGACTTCCTCCCCGACCTGCTGGAGCGCCCCGACCGCACCCTGGAGCGACTAACCCTCGGCCTGCCTCCCGCCGCCCCCGAATTCGACGCCATCTGCCACCGCAGCCCCGTCATGCAGCGCGCCGTCGCCCGCGCCCGCCGCGCCGCCCCGCGCTCCATCCCCATCCTGATCGAGGGCGAGTCCGGCACCGGCAAGGAACTGCTCGCCCGGGCCATCCACCAGGCGAGCCCCAGGCGCGGACGCCCATTCGTCACCGTCAACTGCGGCGCCATCGCCCCGGACTTGATCGAGTCCGAACTGTTCGGTCACGAAAAGGGCGCCTTCACCGGTGCGGTCGGAGAGCGAAAGGGCTATTTCGAGTCCGCCCACTCAGGCACCCTGTTCCTGGACGAACTCGGCGAACTGCCCAAACCCGCCCAGGTCAAGCTCCTGCGCGCGCTCCAGGAAGGCGAGGTCACGCGCGTCGGCGCCACCGCCCCGACCCCGGTCGACGTGCGCATCCTCGCCGCCACCAACCGCACCCTGGTCGAAGAGGTCGCCGCCGACCGCTTCCGCGAAGACCTCTTCTACCGGCTCGCCGTCGCCGTCATCCACCTGCCGCCGCTACGAGAACGCGAGGGCGACGCCGGCCTGCTGCTCGACCGGCTGCTGGACCAGGTCAACCGCGAAAGCGAGTCCGAGCCGGGCTACAGCCCCAAGAAACTTTCAGTCAACGCAAGAAAACTTCTGCTTGAGCACCCCTGGCCCGGCAACGTCCGCGAGATGCAGAACACCCTGCGCCGCGCCGCCGTCTGGACCCCAGGCCCGACCATCGACCTGGAGGACGCCCGCGACGCCCTGCTGCCGAGCCCGGCGCGTGACCTTGCCAGCGACCCGACCCTGGCGCAGGATATCGCCCAAGGAATTGATCTCAATGCCACCATCGACCGGATCGCCCGGCACTACCTGGAACAGGCGATGCGGCTGACCGGCGGCAACAAGACCCGCGCCGCGCGGCTGCTCGGCTTCGGCAACCCCACGACCTTGACCAACTGGCTCAAGAAACACGGAGTCGATGCGTGATGGCATGGGATCTGCTTTACTGGTACCAAAGCGCCTTGATCCGACTTCAAACCCTTGGGGACTCACTCCGATGCAAGCCATCGAAATCAACGCCATCATCACGCCGGACCATGAAATCCGGGTGAGACTCCCGGATCATGTCCCACCCGGACCAGTCCGCGTCATCGTCCTGTTCGAGTCCGACGCGACCGCATCGGCAAAGGGTAACCTCGACGACTTCCTGGACCGGCTGCCGATCAACAGGACCACGACGCCATGACAGGGACTGCCCATCTACTGCGCAGCCCAAACAACGCCCGGCGGCTGCTGGAGTCCATCGCCGAACTGGAACAGGGCGGCGACACCGAGCGACTCGCCACACGAACAACAAATCCGGAGCCGGAACCCATGTCAACCGCGCAGATCAACCCGGACTTCGTGCCGGTCCTGGAGCCGCTAGGCCAGGGCGCCGGTGACTTCTTCCTCGCCGCCAGTCTCTACCATGCCCACAAGGTCAGCTTCGCCGCCGCGGCGGCACTCGCCGGACTCGGCTTTGATGAATTCCATTACCGCCTCAAGGAGCACTTCGGCTACGGTATGGTCATCGACGACGAGACGGTCCGCGAGGATCTCCGTCTGCTCGATCAGCTCAAGCACGAGCAACAGTTAGGTGCCGACCTGGTACATTCACGATAGCTCGACCGGCATTTCAGACACCCACGGAACGAACAGGACAACCCGATGATCATCAAGGCACTCACTCTCGAAAACTTCAAAGGCATCCGCGAGCCGGTGCGGATCAAGTTTGCGCCGCTGACCCTGCTCTTTGGACCGAATTCGTCCGGCAAGAGCACAGTGATTAAGGCACTTCAGTTCGCAAACGATATTTTCGATCACCCCGGAGTGAATCTCTTTGATTCGAGAGGAACTCGTAACTTTGATGTGGGGAGCTTTCGAGAAACAGTGAATGGGCACGACCTGACCAAGACGATTGGTTTGACTTTCGATATTTCACTGGAATCGTCGTTGCCCGCTCCCTATTATGACCCAAAAAGTCTCCTCAATCGAGACCTTGACGAGCTAGGTTCTTTGTTCGGAGAAATACCTACGGAAGGCATCTCGGACCGAATCAAGTCCGCATCAATCGGCATTCGCATCCGCTACGACGACTCGATCTTGGCAGCGTACGTCTCCGAGTTCCATGTATCGCTTAACGAGGTTCGCTTCGGAGTAATCGAATATTCTGCTTCAAACGCAGACGCGCAAGTATCATTTCTGAATTACGCTCATCCGCTGTTAATTGCAATTGATCCTCAGTATTCATCTCTCGGCTACAAACAAGGAGGCACGGCGTACAATGCGTGGCTCAAGGATCTGGGGCTTACTGTCGACATGGATCGGGATGAGCTTGATGGCGACGATTCACATACCGCTCTTGAGTCCTTTGTAACTTTGCACAACGAAGCTCCGTGGGAAGACAAGCCGTTCCCGATTCGGATAAGGTACCTGAAAGCGGCGATCCCAAGTCTCACGTCGCGAATGTCGCTGGCATTGGAGAAAAGAGTTGTATCCCGGCTGAAATCGGACTCTGACCCCGGGGCGGTTAAGTATCAGATTTTTTCCACCTTGATTTCTGAAGGGTTTCTGGCCGCGGCCGCTGCGCTGCATGATTTCTTGAAAAACTCAGTGTTTCTCGGTCCTCTTCGTGAGGTACCGGCAAGACACTCTACCCATCAGCGGTCTATGGCCCAAACCACCTGGTCCAAGGGTGAAGCGGCGTGGGACATTGTCATGAGCGCTGATCCGGAATTTATTTTGGAAGTCAACTCATGGTTATCCCAATCTGATAGGCTCAATTCCGGTTATGGTGTCGACCTTGTTCGGTATCGTGAGCTTCCATTAGATAATCCGCTTATGAATGTCTTGCTTGAGGAAGCAGGCATCGAATTAGCGGTGCGCGAAGATATTCTCAAGCAGATCCCAGTGTATTCGAGAGTCATCCTGAGAGACAGACTATCTAGTGTTGAGCTTTCTCTTCAAGACGTCGGAGTAGGTCTGTCGCAATTGCTCCCAGTGGTAGTCGCAGCCCTGTATGATTCCCCGGGGTTTCTCACTAACGAACAGTTGGTCTCTGTAGAGCAACCTGAGCTTCATTTACATCCGTCGCTCCAAGTACGGCTTGCGGATTTGTTCGTTGCGAAGGCGAAAGACCGCAACAAATTGTTCTTACTCGAAACCCACAGCGAGCACCTGATGCTGCGCTGCCTGCGCCGGATCAGGGAGACGGCAAAGGGTGTTCTGCCTGAGGGGATCCCGGCAGTGACGCCGGCGGACATTGCGGTGCATTTTGTCGAGTCTACCGAGAGCGGGCCGCGGATACGCCGCATCGAGATCGACGAGGACGGAGATTTCATCGACGAATGGCCCGGCGGATTCTTCGAGGAATCCTACCGCGAAAAGTTCGCGGGGCGCTGACCATGTTAGTGCCCTTCGTCATCGATGCGGACAGCATTGCGCCCGACCCTTCCTGGTCGCCGGCGCAGATTCTCGTATGCCACGAGGCGCTTCTATCCATATGGAGTCACATCGGTCTCTTGTTGCTTGACGGAGGCGCCCAGGAGGAAGCTCTCCTATATAGGGAGCTAGACCGACTTCCCCCAAAGCCGCGCGGCAGGTGGATCGACACTCTTAAGTATATGCCGATCCTCTTCATGGGGTCGGATTGGGACGGTAAGGTGCGGCCAGATCGATTGCGAGTGATCGCTGGTCGAGCGTCGGTTGCGCTCGTTGAGGACGCTCATGCAGAAGTGAGCTTCGGATTGGCGGAAGACGAGTTATCGACGACCGGTGCCGCTACCGAAGGCATCGAAATTTGCCGTTTGGCAGCAGCGGCGCAGGCGGCCAGATTCTCTGAGGCGCTGACGCTATCCAAGCGCCCTATTGAAATCGGTGAGACCTTTAGAGACATCTGGATTCAGCGTTTCCGGCGGCTTGCCGCTGCCCCCATCAAACAAGTCTGCATTGTGGATCGGTACGCGGTCGGGCAGCATTTCGCGCCGGGGCGTAGCTACGACTCGGGTCTGGCGAGATTTTTTCACCTTCTTGACGAGGATGCCTGCGGGGATCGCTACATTACTTTGTATTCCGCATGGACTCCCGAGATTAAAGACAAGGATATCTCGGATGTCGAGCGCGAGCTGCGGTTTATACTCAAGAATTGCTCGCGGGGGCGCATCAAGCGGGCGACCGTATATATGCTTCCAAACGCGGTATTTGGAAAGATGTCTCATGATCGCTTCATCCGGTTCGGCGATCGACATGGTTGGGATCTCGGCCTGGGCCTTAAGATCCTTGAAGGCGCATTCTGCTCGGAAAAGTCTCGGACCACTTTTAAGACTGGCGTAGACATCGACTCGTACCGTGAGACAGAGGATGCTTTGAGGAAAGATCCGCAAGTCAAGTCAGTCATCGTGAAGGGATCGCCTTGACCCGATGCCCTCCGACGCCGAAACCGACGCCGATCCGCGAATCGATGGGCGGACAAGGCCAATTCTACTCCATCGCGGACTTGTGACCGATAAGTAGGTGTGCGTCGATGTCGAAGCTGGAAAAACGTATCAGGCAAGCCCTCGCGCATCCGGAAGCGATCCGCTTCGACGACGCCTGCGCGATTGCCCGCGCCTTGGGATTCTGCCACGAGGGCGGGCGCGGCTCGCATCGGGTTTTCAAGCGTCCGGGCGACCCGGTGCAGCTCAACTTTCAGAATCGCGACGGTTGCGTGCCCGCTTATCAAGGCCATCAATTGATCGCGATGATACGCAAATACGGAGAAAATCCATGAGCCATTACCTGGTCGAGATCGCCTGGAGCGACGAAGACGCGGGCTTCATCGCCACGGTCCCGGATCTGCCCGGTTGCAGCGCCTGGGGTCGAACCCGAGCCGAGGCGGCCCGCGAGATCGAAGACGCGCAAGCGGCTTGGATCGAAGCCTGCGAGGCCAGCGGCGAACCGGTTCCGCAGCCGCTCGCCCAAGCTCGGCAAGCGGCTTGAATGAGTTCGCGCTTGCTCTGGCTCCCACGCTCCAGCGCTCCAGCGTGGGAGCAAGTTCCGACGCTCCGGCGTCGCGTGGCTAATCGGGCCGCCGGAGCGGCCAAGACTGCATTCCCGCGCTGAGCGTGGAAATGAGGTGAGGCGAATTATTCAACAGGATTCCAAGCAATGCAAACCGCGAAACAACAAGCCGAATCAGTGCTGCGGCACCTACCCGACAACTGCACCCTGGAGGACATCCAGTACCACCTCTATGTGCTTGAGAAGATCGGCAAGGGTCGGAAGGACATCGCGGACGGTCACTCATTCACGGCTGAGGAGGCGAAGGAGCGTCTGGCAATATGGCTGGCGAACTGATCTGGGCGCTGGAGGCGCTCGACGATATCGATGCGATTGCCCGCTATATTGCCCGTGATTCGGCGGTCCATGCACGGCGTGTCGTCTCGGAGATCCTCGAGCTGGGTGAGCTATTCCTGACGCAGCCGCTGATGGGACGAGTCGTGCCTGAGCTGGCGAATCCCGCAATCCGCGAGCATTTCATTTATAGCTATCGGGTGATTTATCAGATATCCGGTGAAGACGTGCAGGTGCTTGCGGTCATCCACGGCAGAAGGCTGCTGGACTCCGCTCTCGCCGATCGGTTGCTATAACACGGCGGTGAACAATGACAGACATGATTGAAGCTTTGTACGACGGGAAGGTCTTTCGGCCGACCGGGCCGATCGCCCTGGCCCCCAATACCCGCGTGTGCATGACCATCGAGCGCCTGCCACCCGCCGAGCGGGAGGCCCCGTCTTTCCTGCGCACGGCGCGCGCGCTTGAGCTGGAGGCCCCCCCCCGACTGCTCGGAGAACGTCGACGCGTATCTGTATGGTGGGGAGCGACCCCATGTCGACTGAGGTGTTTCTGGACACCGCCTATGCGATTGCCCTTTCCTCGGCAAAGGATCAGTTCCATGTGCGTGCCAGCGCACTCGCCGAGCGGATGGAGACGGCGAGAACCCGACTCATGCAGGATCGCGGGCTGACCGACGCACTCACTACCGACGGACATTTTCAGCAGGCAGGCTTTCGGGCGTTGCTGCACGAGGGCTTCTCGTGACCATCAAGAAAGCGGAGATCGACGCCAGTGGCCAAGTGCACCCACTGGAGCCACTCATCCCCCTGCCGCCCGGTCGTCCCCTGCTCACATTGCTGGATGAGCAAGCGAATGAGCCCGCGCTGTTGGCAGAGGCGGCCCTCGCTGAAGATTGGCTGAAACCGGAGGAGGATGAGGCATGGGCGCATTGATCAACCCGACGGTGGAATTGCTTCGGGACAGGCTGCTATCGGCCCTCGCACCGCGCCGGATCATTCTCTTTGGGTCGCGTGCGCGCGGGACCGCGCAGCCCGCTAGCGATTACGATATTCTGGTTGTCGCGCAAACCGATCGGCCGTTTGACGATCCGGGGGGGTTGCGTTGCGTGCTGCGCCGCGAGGTGGATGAATCGCCGTGGTCGAGGTTATGATCAAGGCCGCCAAGACGGGGACGCAGGTCTATCCAATGAATAAGATCCCAAAGAAGCTCAAGCGGTTGCTGGCGGAACAGGCGGATCGCGCCTGGGAAGCCGAGATGCGCAGCGCGCTCGCGGCCCTGGCGGAGCGGTTCGACCAGTGGCGCGCGGGCGCCCTGAGCTGCGATGAACTGGATCAGGCCGTCCATGCCTATCACAACGGGATCGCGCGTGACATCTGGAAGCGCTATGCCGGGAATGATCCGGTGCTCCCGGTGGCGCGTGCGGTGGCGCTGGGGATCCTTGGGCGTGAGTCGGTTCCGCCCGAGGTTCTTGCGCAGATCGCCGGATTGGTGGACCTCTTCTCGCGTGGTGCGGACGACGATGATGAGGAGGGTGACGCATGAGCGCCGCCACGCTGCATGGAGTCGAGCGGTTCGCCTGGCTGGTGCAGGAAAGGCGCTGCGGCTACCGCGTCGATGCGCTGTTGGGGCGGGATTACCGGCCGCGGTGATGGGCCGGGCTTGGGCGTCGGTGCGCTTGGCGACGAATGGTCCGCACAGCGGACCCTACGGGCGCCGTCATCATTTTGGCGCACCCAAGGCATCCAGCAGCTTTTGGTGAATCCCGCCGAAGCCGCCGTTGCTCATGACCAGGACCTGATCGCCGGGGCGGGCCTCTGCGGCCACTTGTGCGACGATGGCGTCCACCGAGCCCAGGACCATTGCCTGCTCGCCGAGTCCGGCGAAGACGGCCGCCGCGTCCCAGCCCAGGTCCGTGGGGGCGTGGATATAGATTAGGTCCGCGTCGGTGACGGAGGCGGCCAGTTCGGCGTTGTGGACCCCGAGCCGCATGGTGTTGGAGCGCGGCTCCAGCACGGCGAGGATGCGCGCCTGACCCACCTGGCGGCGCAACCCCTGGAGGGTGGTGGCGATGGCGGTGGGGTGGTGGGCGAAGTCGTCGAAGACCCGCACGCCGCGTACCTCGCCGCGTAGTTCCATGCGGCGCTTGACCCCTTGGAAGCGGGAGAGTGCCTCGATGCCGATGCCTGCCGGGACCCCGGCGTGGCGGGCGGCGGCGAGGACGGCGAGGGCGTTGTTGACGTTATGCAGGCCGGTCTGACCCCAGTGGACCTGGCCCTGGGGGGTGCCGTCGTGCAGGACCTCGAAGCTGGAGCCGTCGGGTTGGATGAGTCGGGCGTCCCAGCCGGCCCCGGGTGCGGCAGACCGCCCGAAGACCTCGCACGGGGTCCAGCAGCCCATCGCCAGGACCTGGTCCAGCGCCGGGTCGGCGGCGGGGTGGATGATGAGCCCGGTGCCCGGTACGGTGCGCACCAGGTGGTGGAACTGGCGCTGGATTTGGGCCAGATCGTCGAAGATGTCCGCGTGGTCGAACTCCAGGTTGTTCAGGATCACGGTGCGCGGGCCGTAGTGGACGAACTTGGAGCGTTTATCGAAGAAGGCGGTGTCGTATTCGTCCGCTTCCACCACGAAGAAGGGCGTGGAGCCCAAGCGGGCCGAGACGCCGAAGTCCTGCGGTACACCGCCGATCAGAAAGCCCGGGTCGAGCCCGGCGTCGGCCAGGACCCAGGCGAGCATGCTGGCGGTGGTGGTCTTGCCGTGGGTGCCGGCCACGGCCAGCACCCAGCGCCCCTGCAACAGGTTGGCCTTGAGCCAGGCGGGGCCGGAGCAATAGGGCAGCCCCCGATCCAGCATGGCCTCCACTGCCGGGATGCCGCGGCGCATGGCGTTGCCGACCACGACTACGTCCGGGGCCGTGTCCAACTGCGCGGCGTCATAGCCCTCCATGAGGGTAATGCCGGCCGCCTCGAGCTGGGTGCTCATCGGCGGATAGACGTTCGCATCGGAGCCGGTGACGCGATGGCCCAAGGCACGGGCGAGTTGGGCGATCCCGCCCATGAAGGTGCCGCAGATTCCGAGGATGTGCAGGTGCATATCGTCCTGGTGCTCAGTGTTGAGGGTTAGATCCGAAGTGTGCAGCGCTCGCGCGGCCGGTTTCGTTGTCGTTGTCGTTGTCGTTGTCGTAATCGAACTTATCGTAGTGTCCCGCGGATGCTCTCGCACCCCAGAGTGCATCGCTTCTCCGATTACGATTACGACAACGACAACGACAACGACAACGACAACGATTGTGTCTGACGTGTTCTTGTCTCGCTGCTAACCGAATCATCCCCCGCCGAAGAGAACGCTGATCAGGGTAACCGCCAGGACCTCGTAGCCGACCGCGACCGCGATCCCCTGCCCCAGACTGATTCCGAAGGTGTGGCGCACGATGTGGCCGGTCACCACCAGGTTCCAGACCACCACCAGAAGCAGCAGGAAGGCCCCCAGGGCGGCGGCATCGGACTCGGTGCTGCCGGTCGGGTTCAGGGCCAGGGGTCCCAGGGCGGCCAGTGCGATCAGGGCGCCGCTGCCCAACAGGGCGGTGCCGGCCTGGGTGAAGCGACCCAGGTGCCCGGTGAAGCGCAGCGCCCCGTAGAGGAGCCCGAGCTGTAAGGACAGTTCGGCGATCCCCTGGGCCAGGCTGGACAGGATGGGCTGACCGGAGATGAGCCCCACCAGCAGCCCGGCGAACAGGTCGGCGGTCAGGACCGCCCGGAACAGGGTCGTGGAGGCGGGCAGGTCCTGCGGTGCCCGGCGCAGCAGGCAGAGGTCGACAAAAAAGCGGATCAGTGCCTGCACGGGGTGTTCCTGCGGCGAATCGGGCTTGTCATGATATACCGCCGCGCCCCTGCTGTGCTCAAGGCGCGCGTCGCCGGGTGCGCTTTCGTTGTCGTTGTCGTAATCGAATAGTCCGACCACGATTACGACAACGACAACGACGCCCGGTCCATGAGAGGGTCCGTTAGCTGTAGAGTACGCGATGCGTACCCTACGACATGTGCGTTAGCCCAGCAGTTCTGATCGCACCCCGCGCCGCCGCATCAAGAGCGCCGCCGCGACCAGGACCAGGGCGAGCCCGATCGCCGGCCAGTTGCCCCACCGCACGAAGGGGGTGGACCCGGTGCGGGGCTGGACCGGGGCGCTGAAGGTCCCGCGGACGAAGGCCGGGACCTGGCCGCGGACCCGGCCGCGCCAGTCGACGATGGCGGAGATGCCGGTATTGGTGGCGCGCACCAGGTCGCGCCCGGTCTCCAGGGCGCGCATCCGCGCCATCTCCAGGTGTTGGTGGGGCGCGAGCGAATCCCCGAACCAGGCGTCGTTGCTGACGCTGATGAGGAACTGCGCCTCCGGCAGGGCCTGCGCGACCTCCGCCGGGAAGATGTCCTCATAACAGATGGCGGCGCCGGCGGTGCGGGCGCCGACCCGCAGCAGCGGACGCGGCGCCTTACCCGCGCTGAAATCCGACATCGGGATCTCGAACATCTTCACCAGGGGGCCGAGCCACGCCTTGAAGGGCAGGAATTCACCGAAGGGCACCAGGTGACGCTTGGTGTAGAGGTCCTCCTGACTGCCGATGCTCAGGAGCCCGTTGTAGTAATTGCCGTTGTCCAGGTCCAGGACCGGGATGCCGAGGACGATCTCCGCCCCCTGGGCCCGCGCCTCCTCGGCCAGGGGCTCGATCAGCGGTTCCCGGACCTGGTGCAGGAAGTCCGGGATGGCCGTCTCCGGCCACAGGATCAGGTCCGAGTCCAGGTGTTCCCGGGTCAGGTCCACGTACACCTTGACGATGCCGACACGGGCCTCGGGGTCCCACTTGATCGCCTGGGGGATGTTGGCCTGGATCACGGTGGCCGTGAAGGGCGCGTCGGACGGCTGGGTCCAGGGCACCCGTTGCAGGGCCAGGCCGTCGAGCCAGAGGATGGCGAGCGCCGCGGCGGCGGCCAGGCGGCCCCGCCCGGGCCAGCGGATCAGGCCCCACAGGAGCCCGCCGGAGATGGCGGTCAGCAGGCTCAATCCATAGACACCGAGGATGGGGGCATAACCCGCCAGGGGGCCATCGATCTGGGTATAACCCAGGTTGAGCCAGGGGAAGCCGGTGAAGAGCCAGCCGCGCAGCCATTCACAGAGCACATAGAGCCCCGGTAGCAGCAGCACGGGGCCGGTCCAGGACGGGGCCGGCTGCAGGCGCCGGGCGAGCCAGCCGGCCAGCGCGTAGTAGCCCGCCATCCACGCGATGAAGACCACCATCAGCAGGTTGGCGGCCCAGGCGTCCATGTTGCCGTATTGGTTGAGGCTGATGCGGATCCAGGCGACCCCAAAGCCCAGGAGGCCCAGGCCGAAGAGCCAGCCGCGCCGCAGCCCGGCGCCGGCTGTACCGGCGGCCAGGGACTCGTTCAACAGGGCCAGTGCGACGAGGGCGAGCGGAAAGAGCGAGAAGGGCGCGAAGCCCAGGACCGCGAGCGCGCCGGCCGCGAGCGCGGTCACGGCGGGCAGGAAGGGCCGCAGGCGCGGGCCAAGACGGGTGAGACTCGGATGCATTGCAGGATCGCCTTGGCGCTGGTTAGAGGTCGGGCGCGGTTCTAGCAGCCGCGGGCGGTGTGGTCAATCTGGAAAGAGCGGTCAGCGGTCAGCAGTCAGCGATCGGCCGTCAGCTACCTTATGCAGCAGCACCTTGCGAGCCGTCTTCAAGCTGCGGGCACCCACCCGACGGGTGACCCGTTCGGCACCAACAACTACATGAAACTCAAAGCGAAATGCCGAAAGCGGATCGCTGACTGCTGACTGCTGACCGCTGATCGCTCTTCTTCGGTCTAATCATATTCCGCGTCCTTCCACTGCCTCAGGGCCTTGAAGACCGCCGCGTGACCCTGAAGCCCGGGACCGGCGAAGCGCTCGGCGGCGGCGATCACCTGGGGCTCGCCGGTGCGCAGGAAGGGGTTGGTGGCGAGTTCCAAGGCCAGGTCGGACGGGACTGTCGGCAGGTCGTGGGCGCGTCGCGCGGCGTCCGCGCGGGCGCGGCTGCGCAACGCCGGGTTGTCCGGCTCCACCCAGCCGGCGAAGCCCAGGTTGGCCAGGGTGTATTCGTGGGCGCAAAAGAGTCGGGTCGCCGGGTCCAGGGCGGCGATGCGCCGCAGTGATGCGGACAACTGCTCGAAGGTGCCGTCGAAGACCCGCCCGCAGCCGGCGGCGAACAGGGTGTCCCCACAGAACAGGCAGCCGTCCCCCAGGAAGGCGATATGGGTCGCCGTGTGGCCGGGCACCTCCCAGACCCTGAAGCAGTTGGTCAGCCCCGCGGGTGTGACCAGTTCGCCCTCGCCGACCCGCTGGGTCAGGCCGCGGATGCGCGGGTCGCGGGGGCCGATGATGGCGAGCCCCGGAAAGGCCTGCGCCAGTTCAGCGAGCCCGCCCACATGGTCCGCGTGGTGGTGGGTTACCAGCACGGCCGTGAGCCGCAGCCCCTCGGCGGCCAGCGTCTCCAGCACCGGGTCGGCGTCCCCGGGGTCCACCACCACGGCGTTGCGGCCGGGCGGTTCGGTCAGGAGCCAGATGTAGTTATCGTCGAAGGCGGGGATGGGGCGGGTCTCGATCACGCTGGTTGGCCCTCGGTGAGCTGGAAATCCGGTAAAGACTGATTGTCCGCAAATGAACGCAAATAAACGCAAATAAGACGTAGGGTGGGAGTCTGGGAGCGATTGTCCCAGCGTTGAGCCATCGCCGCACCTGGAACCTCTGTTCCCACGGCGAGGAGTTGAACCAAGGCGGCGCAGATAACGCTGGGGCGGATCGGCGACGTGAGCAGCCGTCGGCGCTCACCCGGGGGTGACCACGCTCTGGATCGCAAGTTCTTCTCCTATTTGCGTTTATTTGCGTTCATTTGCGGACTAATAACCTCCTTGAGTCTAACGATCGCGGCGGGTCAGGAACATGGCGTCGCCGTAACTGAAGAAGCGATAGCGGCCGGCGATCGCGTGGCGGTAGGCGGCGCGGATGGGCTCCATGCCGGCAAAGGCGCAGACCAGCATCAGCAGTGTCGACTCCGGCAGGTGGAAGTTGGTGATCATGGCGTCCACCACCCGGAAGCGGTAGCCGGGGCGGATGAAGATCCGGCTGTCGCCCTGGAAGGGCTCAAGTTCCCCATGCGCGGCGGCGCTCTCCAGGCTGCGCACGCTGGTGGTGCCGACCGCGACGACGCGCCCGCCGGCCGCCCGGGTGGCCGCGACCTGGGCGCAGACCCGCGGGTCCACCTCCAGCCACTCCG
>Ga0247839_1005528_pt1 | contig 15252 bp, 11 predicted proteins | sample LaCruzMarch2015__6_FD_192405 | JGI IMG/M metagenome (GOLD analysis project Ga0247839, IMG submission 192405) | Freshwater microbial communities from meromictic Lake La Cruz, Castile-La Mancha, Spain - LaCruzMarch2015_16m | ecosystem: Environmental > Aquatic > Freshwater > Lake | place: Spain... | reverse complement strand
CGAAAAAAGCGCAGTTGTGTTGATTTGGAAGCGCAGTAAAGCGATGGCCAGTTTGCGAAGGAATGGAGACATAATGGATTGAATTAAGGCGACCGCAAAGATCGCCTTAATCTCCGTATTTTCGCTGCGATTTAATTTTTACCCGCAACCGTCGGCCAGTTTTGATTCGCTTTTTTGATGAAGCCGGATTTGTCGTCGTTCCACTTGTTTTGTACGTTATGGCTGTAGTTCAGGTACAGTTTGCCGTCTACTATCGACCAGGCGGTGGGGTCTATCGACACTGCGTAACCTTTAGAAACGCCATAAGCACAATACCCTCCATATTCAGGGACGTATTTCTCCGGGTTTTTCTTGAAGGTGTTCAGGTGTGCGGAAGATGCAAATTGGTACACCGCATTTTCAAACTTGAACTTGAAAGCATCGGAGCCTTTGACCGGTTTGTGGTCTTCAAAATAAGCTACCGGATCGTAGCCTTCGATGGCCAGTTGATTTTTATCAACGTTGATTTTGGTGCTGTTTTGGGCAGAAAGGCTGGTGCCTGAGACCAGCAAAAAAAACAGCAAAGCAGACTGCAAGAAGATTCTCATGGTTTTGATTTTGGGCTTACAACATCAAACGTTAAGGGTTCGGTTGAGTTGATTCCCTCAAAAGCCTTGCAATTGTTTTTGCGCGGACGATTCTTTAATTTTTAGGAAAGCGATCAATTGTGTACTTTCGAGCAAACATTTCCACCCATTATGAAGACCATCTGGTATTTTGAAGAAATAGACCTGTTTCATATTCTCTGCCCTTACAAATATGCGGATCACGTTAAGCATAGCCCTCCGATCAGTTTCCACAAAAACGAATTCCTTTTTTTACCCAACGAAACCTCTAAGGAAATTTACCTCATTACCGAAGGCAAAGTAAAAGTAGGCAACTACGACAACGACGGCAATGAAAACATCAAAATTTACCTCACGCGTGGAGAGCTTCTGGGGGAGATGGCCTTTTTAGGGCAGACAATGTATCGGGATTTTGCTCAGGTCACCCAGGAGGGTACGCAGGTCTGCCGCATGAGTGTGGAAAAAGCACGAGAATTGGCTCGCGAATACGTACCCTTTAGCACAGAAATCCACAAACGCATTGGAGAGAATGTACGCAAACTGGAGCGCAGACTCGAAATTTTATTTTTTAAGGACATCAAACGCAGGCTCATCGAATTACTGCGCGATTTATGCGAGGTGTATGGGATGCCTTGTGTTGAATTAGGGCCAAATGTTACTTACGTCCATCATTCACTCACCCAGCAAGAAATGGCCAGTCTGATCGCCACTTCGCGCAAATCGGTCTCACTCCTGATGAATGAGTTGGAGCGGGAAGGCAAGTTGAAACAGGAAACCGGAAAGTTTTGGATTCTGGACTCCGGGCTATTGGCCTAAGTAGCTGCCCAATTGTCGCAGCGCGACACAAATAGAGGGCAAAACACCCGTTTCATGTTACCAGGGTTACAATTTCCCCAGCAGCATCGGTGCAATTTTGTGTCATCAAACGTACACAACAAAACACCATGCTCTGCCCAATTTGTCATCAACACCATTCGACCCTTTTACATCAATTCAACGGAGACGACGATGCTCCGCTGCTGCAAAAGCTGCAAGAAGAAGTTCCAAGTTGGATCCCTACTCAAGGTGCTTGCACCCGTTGTGTCGATCAAGCTCAATTGGAGGTCTGGTCCGCTCACGATGCATTGACTTATCATACCAGCATTGACGGGTACAAAATTTTACCCATCCCCGAGCGATTGGCGGCACATCCTGATTATACGGGCAAAGGAATCACCATCTGTTTCATCGACAGTGGATTTTATCCGCATCCTGACATCAAAAGTCGGATTTTACATATGACAGACCTGGCCTCTGAACATCCACATTCTGTCTTGCATCCCCATCCCAACAGCTGGCACGGTACCATGACTGCGGTGGTTGGAGCAGGCGACGGCGCTTTATCCAGGGGATTTTACCAGGGGCTGGCTTCATCTGCTAATTTGGTCTTGCTCAAAGTGGCCGATGAACAAGGCAAAATCAGTGGAGAGAACATCGCAAAAGCCATTCACTGGGCCATAGAAAACCGTAAACAATACAGGATTCGAATCCTTAATTTATCAGTGACCGATGATTGGGCAACTTCTTTTCACGTCAACGAAGTAGACCAGGCTGTACAAAAAGCCACTGAAGCTGGCCTGGTGGTTGTCGCTGCTGCTGGCAACGATGAACACGCCCTGGTCAAAGCACCAGCAAATAGCCCGCATGCCATTACAGTTGGAGGGTTGGATGACCACAATACCTTGCACCCCAGTGGCAATACATGGTATCCATCTACGCATGGCACCACGGTGGATGGAATCCAAAAGCCCGATCTGATCGCGCCAGCCATCTGGATTCCCGCACCACTTTTGCCCATGAGTAAAGAATACCATACAGCTGCGGTACTTTTTGAATTGGCTGAAACCCAAAAACACCATTACCTCAAAGCCAAATACGCCAACGCGGCTGCAAAATTGGGTTTTGACCCTACCCTGGTGTTTTATCCCTCTGAGCATATTCGCCAAAAGGTGCACAGTGAAATTGGTGGACGCAAACTCATTACACCATACTACCAACATGCCGATGGGACTTCATTCGCTGCTCCGATCGTGAGTGGCATTGTAGCCCAAATGCTGGAAGCGAACTCAGCTTTGACGCCCCAAAAAATAAAAGCAGTGCTGAGTCAAACCGCACGCAAACTACCCAAACTTGCACTTGAACGACAAGGAGCCGGGGTGGTGCATGCCTTAGGGGCGCTCAAAGCCGTGCAAGGGCTTGCCAAAAAATCTGCCATCACCATTTTTTAGAACTTATCCTTTTGGAAAAACTCGATACTACTATGAATCATTATGATGTGATCATCATTGGCACTGGCGCCGGAGGTGGAACTTTAGCCGAACGCCTGGCCCCAACCGGAAAAAAAATCCTGCTGCTGGAAAGAGGCACTTTTGTGCCCCGCGAAAAGGACAACTGGAGTACCCAGGCTGTTTTTTTGGACCAAAAGTACACCACACAGGAAAACTGGTTTGACAAAAAAGGTAAAGCTTTTCGTCCTGGTATGCACTATTACGTAGGTGGAAATACCAAATTTTATGGCGCGGCACTGTTGCGCATGCGAGAAAGCGATTTTGGCGAGGTTCAACATTTTGGTGGCACTTCGCCAGCCTGGCCAATCAATTATGCTGACCTGGAGCCCTATTACACCCAGGCTGAAAAAATGTACCACGTACACGGCCTTCGGGGCTCTGATCCCACGGAACCTTGGGCATCCGCGCCTTACCCATTGGCACCCTTAACTCATGAGCCTCGGATTCAGGAACTCAATGATGACCTGATCAAACTGGGCTTGAGCCCTTTTCCTTTGCCCATTGGTGCCCGCCTGGGGGAAAATCCTGGAGACGCACCCGCTGTACTGGATCGCTACGATGGATTTCCTGACCCATCAGAAGTGAAAGCCGACGCGCACGTGGTAGGAATCAAGCCCGCCTTGCAGCATCCCAATGTGACCCTGCTGACCGAAGCTTATGTAGAGCGCCTGAACACCAATGCTTCAGGAAATGAAGTAAAAGAGATCATCGTCACAAAAGGTGGAGAAACCCTGACTTTCAGCGCCAACATCGTCATTTTAGCTTGTGGTGCCATCAACTCTGCAGCCTTGTTGCTTCGCTCAGCCAATGATCAGCATCCCAATGGCCTCGCCAACCGCTCTGATGTGGTAGGCCGACATTACATGTGCCACAACAACTCAGCCCTTTTAGCGATTTCCAAAAAACCAAACCCAAGCATTTTTGGCAAAACGCTGGCCATCAATGATTTTTACCACCACAGTGAGAAGAGTGAACTACCCTTGGGGCATATCCAAATGTTGGGAAAATCAGATCCATTGATGTTCCGCGAAGATGCCCCGGGATTCACACCGGGAATGGCTCTGGATTACATTGCCAAGCATTCTCTCGATTTTTGGATGACTTCGGAGGATCTGCCCGACCCCAATAACCGGGTGATGGTAGACAAGGAGGGGCATATTCACTTGCATTACACCGAAAATAACCTGGAAGCCCACCAACGTTTGTACAAAAAACTGGTTTGGATTCTGGAGCACGTCGGTTGTGAAACCCACCTGTTGCCCAACCACTTGTACCTGGGTAAAAAAATTCCCCTGGCAGGCGTAGCCCACCAATGTGGCACCGTTCGCTTCGGCAAAGACCCCAATACTTCAGCCTTGAATGACCTGTGTCAGGCCCACGATGTACAAAACTTATATGTCGTAGATGGTAGCTTTTTCCCCTCCAGCTCGGCAGTGAATCCAGCTTTGACCATCATTGCTCAGGCCCTGCGGGTAAGTGACCACTTAAAAACAATTTTATAGACTCATTTACCCTGAAACCCAAAACCATGTACAGAATATTCAAAAGCAGGATCATCCTGTGCTTACTCGTTAGTTTACCTTGGGGATTGTTGGCGCAAACAGCCCGTGAAATTGCGGGTGTGAGCATCACGGTAACGAACCTTGAACGTGCCATCCAATTTTATGAAGGAGTACTTCACTTCAAAAAGACCAGTGAATACACGCTTAATGCGGCAGCGGCAAAATCTTTGTTTGAGGTCAATGAAAACATTAAAGTGGCGACCTTGAAGTTGGGCGAAGAATCGATAGAACTGTGGGAATGCAAAACCCCAGGCCGGGCTATCCCCGCAGATGCTCGGAGCAATGACCTTTCATTTCAGCACATCGCAATCGTGGTGAGCGACATGGAGGCGGCTTATCAACAACTGCGCAAAGCCAAGGTTCAATTCGTTTCTACTGCACCCCAAACCTTACCGGATTATTTACCAGCCGCTGCGGGCATCAGCGCTTTTTATTTCCGCGACCTGGATGGACACAACCTCGAAATCATTCATTTTCCCAAGGGAAAAGGCAATGAAAAATGGCAAAAGCCAGGTGATCAAGTGTTTTTGGGCATTGACCACACGGCCATCGGTATTGGCGATACAGATTCCAGCCTTGATTTTTACGATGCCGCACTAGGCTTGAAGGTGGCAGGCAACAGTGAAAACTATGGTTCGGAGCAAGAACACCTGAACCAGGTCTTTGGTGCCCATTTGATCATTACCGGATTGAAAGCGCAACAAGGCTTTGGGCTGGAATTCCTCGATTATCTCTCTCCTCCGGGAGGGCGATTGTATCCAGCAGATAGTAAGGTAAACGATGTATGGCATTGGCATACCACCCTTTTTACTTCTGATTTAAACACTTTGATCACGAGTTTAAAGGAAAGAACCAAAGCCAGGCACGGCAAAATTTCCACTTTCCAGCATCCCGTTTTTGGAAGGGTCCAGGCTTTGCTTTTGCGAGATCCCGACGGACATGCCATACTGGCTGTATCACCTGAATAATTGATGTTTTTACTTACTGCGTATCAATTCGACTGTACCCTAACCTTTTTTCATCTAAAAAAAATATAGCTGTTATGAAAAAGCTATTGAGTATTGTTCCAATGTTGTTGCTGATCTTAAGCGCATCCTGTCAGCATGCCACAAAACAAAAGGAAATAAAAGCCTCCTCCGATCCAGATACCTATGCCAATGTCGATGGCAATGGAATTATTCTGCAAGGCTATGATGCCGTTGCCTTTTTTACAGATAGCAAACCCGTAAAAGGCTCAAAGCAATTCCAATCCACTTATAAAGGAGCCATTTACCAGTTTGCTTCCGCAGAACACAAACAAATGTTCGATGGGGATCCTGAAAAATACAAAGTGCAGTTTGGTGGCTGGTGTGCCTATGCAATTTCCTTGGGGCGTGTGGCTCCTATCATCATCGACACCTGGTCTGTTGTAGATGGTCGCCTGGTGGTACAGCACAACGATCGGGCCGTACGTGGTTGGAACAAAGATGTTGATGGCAATTTGGAAAAAGCCGACCATTACTGGGCATTGGTAGCGGGTAACAAAGGCAAACAGATTGTGACCGACGAAGAAAAAAGCTTCCTGGTCAATGTGGATGCGAAAAAAGACCGCTTGATCATTGAAGGCTACGACCCTGTGGCCTACTTCACCGAGGGAAAGCCCGTGAAAGGCAATGCTAAATTCTCAGCCAGAGTGGATGGCGCCACGTATTGGTTTGCCAATGAGGCCAATCAAAATGAATTCAAGGACAATGCCGAGAAATACAAGCCACAATACGGCGGCTTTTGCGCCTACGCAGTTAGCCGCGATCGTCTTCGCCCAGTTGATCCAACCATATTCCAGATCGTAGATGGACGTTTGATGCTTCAACACTCTGAGGAAGCTGATCGCCTCTTTAAAAAGGATGTTCCTGGAAATGTAAAATTGGCAGATGGATACTGGCCAGCTTTAGTTAAAGAAAGAGCCGGAAAGCAAGTAAGCTACGACTCAAAAGCAAACTAATTTTCTTGAATTTGGGTACACAATAGGTCATTGGAGGTACTGGTAACCAAGCTGGTTGCCGCTCCAATGATCCCGCCCAAGCAACAATTGAATCATGACAACTCGATTGATATTTCTTTTTGGATTGCTCTTGTTGAGCATCAACACTTATGCCCAATTCACGACAGAATCCTACGAGCTAAGCCTCGATGGTGCCAAAGAAATCATGGGCAAAGCGCAGGAATTCGCCAAGGCCAACAATGCTCCAGGCGCAGCCATTGCCATTGTAGATGCTGGCGGAAATTTGGTGCTGCTGGAACGCATCACGGGTACTTTCCCCATCGCTTCGGAAGTGTCGCATGGAAAAGCCCGTACCGCAGTGATGTTCAAAATGCCTTCTAAAAACCTGGAAGACAATATTTTAAAAGGCAGAACTTCTTTGATCACCGTTGGTGAAAACATGCTGCGCGGAGGTTTACCCATTGTTTACAAAGGAAAAGTGATTGGCGGCATTGGCGTAAGCGGAGCGGCTAGTGCAGACCAGGATGTAGAAATTGCCCAGGCTGGATTGAGCGCTAAATTTTTGCAATAACCCAAAACCAGAAGATAAACACCTATTTATGAAAAAGACCTTATTTGTTTTCGGCTTAGTCCTGGCTGGTTTACCGGGCATCGCTCAGGAAAGCCGAGAACTTGCCTGGGGCCAAGCCAAGGCCATAGTGGATTTGCGCACACCAGAAGGAACTACTTTGGTAAAAAGTACCTGGCGCTACAGCGAAGCAAAATTGGTTAACGCTGCTTTTCAGGCCCCTGGCCCGGATAAAAATGATCCCCTTGCCTTGTACCCAACGGGTAAAAACATTGCTACTCAAGACATCAGCCCCAAAGCAGGTGCTAGTAATTTTGACGACAGCAAGTGGGCTACGCTGACTCCCAATCAACTAGAAGAACGACGGGGAACCGGCTTGGCTTCATTTGTTTGGTACCGCATTAATGTGACCGTCCCAAACAAGATCGGCACATTCGATCCAAGTGGTTCCAGGCTTGTTTTTGAAATGGTTCTGGACGACTATGCCGAGATTTGGGTCAACGGCAAATTGGACAAAACTTTTGGTCAATCTGGAGAGGGCGTGATCAAAGGATGGAATGCCCGCAATCGGGTGGTTTTGACCCAGGATGCCCAACCTGGTCAGCAATTCCAGATTGCCGTTCTGGGCATCAACGGCCCGCTGGCCGATTTGCCCCAAAATTACATCTGGATTCGATCCGCGACCTTGGACTTTTATTCCAATTACCCACAACCCGATGCCTGGCAGCATTTGGGCAACATCGTCCAGATCAATCCAGAATTGGAACAAGTGATTGACCCAAAGGCTAAAATAGAAAAACTGGCCGATGGCTTTCAATTTACGGAAGGCCCGGTATGGCACCCGGAAGGCTACCTGTTGTTCAGCGATCCCAATACCAACGTGATCTACAAGTACAGTCCGGTTTCGGGAAATGTTTCTATCTACCTCACCAAATCAGGTTATACAGGTTTCAACATCGGGGAATACCACCAACCGGGTTCCAACGGATTAGCCATTGATGCTGAGGGTCGACTCATCGTATGCCAGCACGGCAATCGGCGGGTGATTCGCCACGAAAAGAAAGGCCCCATCAGCGTTTTGTCGGATCAATATGAAGGAAAACGCCTCAATAGCCCAAACGATGTGGTGATCAAGTCTGATGGCAGCATTTATTTTACTGATCCACCCTATGGATTGCCCCAAGCCTTTCAGGATGCCCGCAAAGAACTGTCTGTACAAGGGGTGTATCGCATCAAAGATGGCAAAACCGAGTTGCTGGCTACTGATCTGGGCGGCCCGAATGGGATCGCTTTTTCTCCTGACGAAAAATTCCTCTACGTCAGCAATTGGGACATCCGCGACATTCACAATACCAAAACCCTCTGGCGATTCCCGCTATTGGCTGATGGCAAATTGGGGAAAGGTGAGGTCTTTTTCAACATGAACCAGACCGACGACGACGAAGCTCTGGATGGCATCAAAGTAGATAAAAAAGGCTACGTTTTTGCCTCAGCGCCAGGGGGCGTCTGGATCATCTCTCCAGAGGGTAAATACCTGGGCAAAATCATTGGACCTGAACGCCCTGCCAATATGGCCTGGGGAGATGATGGCAAAACGCTTTACCTAACTGCACATACTGGATTGTACAAAATTCGCACTAAAAACGGGGGTAAAACTGCAAGTTTACCCGCATCCACAACGCTTAAAACCAATTAAAATGCAAGAAAAAGCGCAAAGACTCAAAGGTCAAACCGTCATCGTTACCGGAGCCAGCTCGGGCATCGGTATGGCCTGCGCCATCGGGATGGGCCTGGAAGGCGCCAATGTACTCGTCAATTACGCGGGCAATAGTAAAGGTGCCGAAGAAGCTGTAGCAGCCATCCAAAATGCAGGAGGCCAAGCCATTGCTTTTAAAGCCGACGTCAGCAAACAAGATCAGGTCAAGGCAATGTTCAAAATGGCCATAGAGACATTTGGTACGGTAGACATTTTAGTCAACAATGCGGGTTTGCAAAAAGACGCTCCTTTTATTGACATGTCGCTGGAAGATTGGCAATTTGTATTGGATGTCAACCTGACCGGACAATTTCTTTGTGCTCAGGAAGCCGTTCGTGAATTTACGCGCCGTGGACCTCGCCCAGAAATTTCCAAAGCCCTGGGCAAGATCATCTGCATGAGCTCGGTACACGAACTGATTCCCTGGGCGGGGCACGTCAACTATGCTGCCTCCAAAGGTGGAGTAATGCTGCTGATGCGCTCTTTGGCTCAGGAACTGGGGCCGATGAAAATCCGGGTAAACAGTGTAGCCCCTGGCGCCATCAAAACCCCCATCAACCGCATGGCCTGGGAAACGCCAGAAGCAGAACAACGTTTGCTCCGCCTGATTCCCTACAAAAGGGTGGGCGAAACCTCCGACATCAGCAACGTTTGCTGTTGGCTAGCCTCTGATGAGTCAGATTACATCCATGGCGCCACCCTTTTTGTTGATGGCGGAATGACCCTTTATCCTGGATTTGAAGACAATGGCTGATCTAAGTGAGTTACGTTTACTAAACTTTGCAAGTTTAGTAAACGTCGATCTTCAAAACCCATCATTAGTTACGTTTACTAAACTTTGAGTTACGTTTACTAAACTTTGCAAGTTTAGTAAACGTCGATCTTCAAAACCCATCATTAGTTACGTTTACTAAACTTTGAAAGTTTAGTAAACGTCGATTCTAAAACCCTTTATTTGCATAATAAAAAGATAAATTGCGAGCAGCTAAAACCACGATCAAAATGGCAAAATCCAAAATAAATCCTGAAGAAAAAAGGCTCCAGGAGCAATACTCGGGCGAAAAAAAATGGCTAAAATGGGGCCCTTACCTCAGCGAGCGCCAGTGGGGTACCGTGCGCGAAGACTATAGTGAACATGGGGAAGCCTGGGATTATTTCCCACATGATCACGCCCGTTCAAGAGTGTACCGTTGGGGAGAAGATGGCATTGCTGGAATCTGTGATGCGCACTGCAATCTTTGTTTTGGCATCGCCCTCTGGAATGGCAAGGATCCAATTCTGAAAGAACGACTGTTTGGTTTGACTGGCCCAGAAGGCAACCACGGCGAGGATGTGAAAGAACTGTATTACTACCTCGACAGCACGCCAACACACTCGTACATGAAACACTTGTACAAGTACACACTCGAGCCTTTTCCATACCAGGATTTGGTGGAAATCAACCGCCAGCGCTCCAAAGACGAACCCGAATTTGAATTGTACGATTCTGCCGCTTTTGAAGAATCATGTTATTACGATGTATTTACCGAATACGCAAAAGCTTCAGAAGAGGACATCTGTATCCGCATTACCGTGAATTTGCGTGGCCGCAAAGAGGGAAACATTACTGTTTTGCCCACTTTATGGTTCCGCAACTTGTGGTCATTTGGTCTGATTGACGAAAAGCCAGTCATTCAAAAAGGAAAGGATGAAACCTCAGTACGGGCAATTCATCCCAAATTGGGCGAATACTTTTTTCATTTTGAGCAACCAAAGCACCTGCTGTTTACCGAAAATGAAACCAATCAGGAACGCATTTTTGGTACACCCAATGCCAGTCCATTTGTAAAAGATGCTTTTCATCACGCAGTCATCCAAAATGATTATTCCTGGATAAGTGAAAACGAAGCGGGCACTAAATTTGCCCCAGTTTACCAGTTTGATTTATTGCCGGGGGAAAAGGCTGTTATCAAGTTGCGATTGAGCAAGACTCAGGACATCAAGGATCCATTGGGCGCATCATTCGATGAAACATTTCTCGCCAGAATCAAGGAAGCAGATGCTTTTTACGAGCAATTCAAAAAAGGCGAAAATGAAGACCTGGCCAACATCCAGCGCCAGGCTTTTGCCGGAATGCTGTGGAGCAAACAGTATTACAACATCGACATTCCCCGCTGGCTCAATGGTGACCCAGGTAAGTATCCACCCCCACCAAACCGCAAATCAGGCCGCAACAATGGTTGGAAAACCCTCAACAACGAAGACATCATCTCGATGCCCGACAAGTGGGAATACCCTTGGTACGCGGCGTGGGATCTCGCTTTCCATTGTGTACCCCTGGCCATGGTGGACGCCGAGTTTGCCAAAAATCAGCTGATTTTGTTCCTCCGCGAATGGTACATGCACCCCAACGGACAACTTCCAGCCTACGAGTGGGCTTTTGGCGACGTCAATCCTCCGGTACACGCCTGGGCATGTTTGCAGGTTTATAAAATGGACAAAGAACGCAATGGCAAAGACGACAAGGTTTTCCTCAAACGCGTATTCCAAAAACTGCTCATCAATTTTACGTGGTGGGTCAACCGCAAAGATGCTCAAGGGAACAACGTTTTTGAAGGTGGATTCCTGGGTTTGGACAACATTGGTGTTTTTGACCGCAGCAGTTACATCCCCGGTGGAGGGTATTTGGAGCAAGCAGATGGTACCGCCTGGATGGCGATGTATTGCCTGAATATGCTCGAAATGGCACTGATTCTGGGAGAAGATGATGTGGCTTATGAAGACGTAGCTACCAAGTTTTTTGAACACTTCACTTACATCGCTTCTTCCCTTAACAATATCACTGAAAACTGGACTGGTTCATGGGATCCGGTGGAAGGGTTCTTTTACGACATTTTGGCCTTGCCCAACGAGGAATACATTCCCCTTAAAGTCCGCTCGTTGGTTGGTTTGACTACCCTTTTTGGAGTAATGGAACTGGATCGGGAAAAACTGAAAAAACTTCCCGATTTTTACACCCGTTTGAAATGGTTTCAAAAATACCGTGAAGACAATCAGGATTACCTGGTCATTGACCAATTGGACACCAAAAGTGACATTTTACTGTCATTGGTTCCCAAAGACCGCCTTCAGAAGTTACTCAAAGCGCTCTTTGACGAAAAGGAATTCCTGAGCAAAGGGGGAATCCGCTCGGTTTCCAAAATTCATGAAACGCCATATGTAGTGAAAATTGCCGGGCAAGATTTTGGATTAAAATACGAACCTGGCGAGTCGAGTACCGGCTTGTTTGGTGGCAATTCCAACTGGCGCGGACCAGTTTGGATGCCGATGAACTACTTGATCGGCCACTCCTTGCGCATTTATGCCAAACACTACGGTGAAAGTTTTAAAGTAGAATTCCCCACTGGATCTGGCAACTGGATCACGCTAGAGCAAGCTGCCGATGAACTTTCAAAACGTTTGGTTTCGATCTTCCAACGCGACGAATTGGGCATGCGCCCGGTACACGGCGAAAGCAACAGTTATCACTTCGATCCCCATTTCCGTGATTTGTTGCTGTTCTACGAATATTTTCATGGAGATACCGCACGTGGGGTCGGAGCTTCTCATCAAACAGGTTGGACCGGATTGGTTGCAGAACTGATCGATAAGTCCTCGTGGTAAAGTTCCAAAACCAAGTAATTTAAAAATGAAAAATTCAAGCACCATAAATTTTGATGCGTTGGCTGCCAAAGAATGGTTGGTCACCAACGGATTGGGCGGCTACGCCGCTTCTACGATCATCGGCACCAACACCCGGCGTTACCACGGCCTGCTGGTTGCTGCCTTGAATCCACCAACTGACCGGCGCGTGCTGGTCAGTAAAGTAGAGGAGACCATCCACCTGGGAGAAGCTACCTTTCCTTTGTCGACCAACCAATACCCGGGAGCCATCCACCCTCAGGGATATTCGTTTTTTGAAGGTTTTACACGAGACCCCTTGCCCAAGGCTGATTTTGGAAGTGAATCGTTCAAAATAAGCAAGACCGTTTTTATGGTCTATGGCAAAAATACGAGCGTTGTTGAGTATGAAAATACGGGCAAAACCGCCTTCACCCTGGCATTGAACCCCCTGTTTGTCTTCCGCGATTACCATAGTTTATTCCATGAAAATCCCTATTTTGATTTTTATGTCGAATCAGCTGATGCAAACCTGCTCCACGTATACCCCCATTATGGCGCGCTACCCATTAGCGTTCAGTTTTCCAAAGGGGAATTCATTGCAGGTTCTGCCTGGTATAAAAATTTAGAGTACAAGCAGGAACAAGAAAGGGGCCTGGATTTTCAGGAAGATGCCAAAAGCATCGGTTTCATCACCCTAAATCTTGAGCCAGGCGAAAAAATGCATTTGTCATTTTCAACCGAAAAAGACGCAGGCATTGAATCGTTTGAGGAATTAAAAAAAGCAGAAATCAAGCGATTGCAAGATTTAGGAGCTGGGTTTCAAGACCCATTTTTAAGGGACTTAGTCATTGCAGGAAATCAATTTTTGGTCACCCGTAAATCTACCGAAAGCAGCACCCTCATTGCCGGATATCCATGGTTTACGGATTGGGGACGGGACACCATGATCGCGATGCGAGGCTTAACAATTGCACAAGGCAATCAAGAAGCCTCAAAATCCATCCTCCGCACTTTTATCCAATATTTGGATCAAGGGATGTTGCCCAACCGCTTTCCCGACCAGGGTGAAGCCCCAGAATACAATACTATTGATGCCAGTTTGTGGCTGTTTATAGTATTGTACGAGTATTATGAAAAGTTTAAGGATAATGCTTTTATCGTCGAACTTTTCCCAAAACTCAAAGAGATTGTGGATTGGCACATTCGGGGTACGCGTTACAACATTCAGGTTACTCCAGAAGGACTACTTTTTGGGGGTGAAGGGCTTGCTCAACTCACCTGGATGGATGCCAAAGTTGGAGATTACGTGGTTACTCCACGCCAAGGCTGTCCAGTGGAGATCAATGCGCTGTGGTACAACACGCTGCACATTTTTACTTTGTTCGCTGCCATGTTGAACAAAGAACATCAGGTATACTATGAATTGACGCAGAAAGTAAAAACGGCATTCAGGAAATTTTTCATCAATGAAGAAGGCTATTTGAACGACGTAATCATTCCAGAAGGTTATGTGGACAATGCCATACGACCCAACCAAATTTATGCGATCAGTTTGCCTTTCGACCTATTGACGAAAGCAGAAGCAGAAAAAGTGCTGAGTTTGTTGGAACAACATTTGTATACCGACTTGGGATTGCGCACGCTCGGCCCAGATGATCCCGAATTTAAAGCGACTTACGGTGGTGACCAGTGGCAGCGTGATACTGCTTACCACCAAGGTACGGTTTGGCCATTTTTATGGGGAGAATATGCTCTGGCTTTCTTGAAGGTTAGAGGAAATACCCTAAAAAACCGCAAAACCTTACTGGGAAAATTGGAATCGCTCAAGCAACATTTTTACAAGGAAGACTGTTTAAATGGCATTTCTGAAATTTTTGATGGTGAAAATCCCGGCGCGGGCAAAGGCTGCTTTCAGCAAGCATGGTCGATGGGCATGTTGATCAAAGTATTGTTTGAACTTCAAACCAAAGCCTGATGTGGATCCAATTGCAGAAAAACTGGAAAATCTACCTCATTGAAGCCTGGGCTTTAGGAATGTTTATGATTTCCGCCGCTTTTTTTACCATTCTTTTTGAGCATAAAGCCTTACCTTTAAGAACGGTTATTGAAGAACCAATGCTCCGCCGTTTTTTGATGGGCTTGGCAATGGGCGGTACTGCAGTGTTGCTGATTTATTCCCCCTGGGGCAAAAAATCTGGAGCACACATGAACCCCGCAGTTACTTTGACCCATTTGCAACTCAATCGAATAAAGCCCTTTGATGCAGTCTGGTACATTTTAGCTCAATTCAGTGGCGGAAGTTTAGGGATGTTCTTGGTCAAAATGGTGGCATTCAAATGGATTGCTTCACCGGAAGTAAATTATGCTGTAACCGTGCCAGGTCAGGCAGGAGTTGAAGTTGCATTTTTAATGGAAATGCTGATTTCTTTTGTCCTTTTTGGAATGGTGCTTTTATTGAGTAACCATCAAACCCTGGCACCATTCACGGGCTTTTTTGTTGGAGGGCTAATTGTATTGTACATCACGCTGGAAGCACCCATATCTGGTATGAGCATGAATCCAGCCCGAACATTTGCTTCCGCATGGTCGGCCAATGTCTGGACAGCCTGGTTTGTTTATTTTACGGCTCCAGCTATAGGGATGAATCTGGCCGGATATTTGTACCGCAATTGGTACCGTAGACGGCACGGCGGGAATTGTTTAACCATGGATTGCCACATGTCTGGTTTACAAAACCAAAACCCGGTATATCAGGTCAATGGCCCTAAAAGTATCCTGGCCAAATTTGGATATACCATTCACAAACAAGCC
>Ga0247839_1005527_pt1 | contig 15254 bp, 15 predicted proteins | sample LaCruzMarch2015__6_FD_192405 | JGI IMG/M metagenome (GOLD analysis project Ga0247839, IMG submission 192405) | Freshwater microbial communities from meromictic Lake La Cruz, Castile-La Mancha, Spain - LaCruzMarch2015_16m | ecosystem: Environmental > Aquatic > Freshwater > Lake | place: Spain... | reverse complement strand
CACGGTCGGATGCGCACCCGGAGGACGACACCTTCCCCGGACTCCTGATCGTGCGACCCGAGGGACGCCTCTTCTTTGCCAACGCCCAACGCATCGGCGAGCAGCTGTTGCCGCTGATCGACGCCGAGCAGCCGAACATCGTAGTGATGGACTTCGGCGCCGTGCCCGACATCGAGTACTCGGCGCTCAAAATGCTGATCGAAGGTGAGGCACGGCTGCGCGAACGCGGCGCCTTGCTCTGGCTAGTGGCGCTCAACCCGGAGGTCCTGCGGATGGTGAAACGCTCGACGCTGGGCGAGACGCTCGGTCGCGAGCGGCTCCTCTTCAACCTGCAGAGCGCCGTCGAGCGCTACCTATCACAACCCGCCGCCCGGGGTTAGTTGCGCTTATCGAGGGTCACCTCACGAAACGGCGCGGTGCTGCGGCGATGGGCCAGGATCTGCACGCTGCCACCCCGACGTGGTGGCGTGCATCGGGTTCTCGGCCCAAACCACCGACAAGATGGCTGTTTCTGCCAAACCCCTCGAAAAGGTCAAACTGGCCGTGACGGTGGTGTAGACCGTACTGTCCAAAAGAAGTGTACGAATGGGGACCATTCAACCCATGATATGGAGCCCACCATCCACGTACGTGGTACTCCCGGTCAGCCGGTGGGCCTCGGGGCTGGCGAGGAAGGCGCAGGTGTAGCCCACATCCATGGGGTCGACCAGGGTCCCGAGCGGGGCGTGCTGCGCCGTCTCGTCCAGCAGGGTATCGAAGCCCTTGAGTCCGGAGGCGGCACGGGTCTTGACCGGCCCTGGGGAGACGGCGTGGACGCGGATCCCCTGTTTCCCCAGTTCGTAGGCCAGGTAACGACAGGTGGACTCCAGCGCGGCCTTCACCGGCCCCATCAGGTCATAGTTCGGGACGACCGTATTGGCACCGTTGAACGTCATCGCGAGCATCGTGCCGCCCTGGGTCATCAGCGGCGCGGCCAGCCGGGCCATACGGATGAAGGAGTGGCAGGAGATGTCCATCGCCATGGCAAACCCCTCCGCCGAGCAATTGAGCAGGCCACCTTGCAGATCGGCCTTGGGGGCGAAGGCGATAGCATGGACCAGGATGTCGAGCCGGCCCCACTGTTCGGTGATGGCCGCGAACACGGCCTCCACTTCACCCGGCCGGCTGACATCCAGTGGCATCAGGATCGGCGCGGCCAATTCTTGGGCCAGGGGCTCGACGTAAGGCTTGGCCTTGTCGTTGAGATAGGTGACGGCAAGCTCCGCACCCTGGGCATGAAACGCCTTGGCGCAGCCATAGGCGATGGAGTGCTCATTGGCGATCCCCACGACCAATGCCTTCTTGCCGGCGAGCGGCGCACGAATGGATTCGACAGTCACGATGCAACTCCTTCGTTGGCGGGATCGAGCAGGCGCCAAGTATGCCGGGCGATCATCTGCTCTTCATTGGTCGGGATCACCCAGACAGCGACCGCGCTGTCCGCCGCGCTGATGCGCGTGGGGCCGGCGACTTGGGCATTGAGGGCGGCGTCGAGCTTCACGCCGAGCCAGGCAGCCCCGCGGCAGACTTCTTCCCGGATCGGTGCGGCGTGCTCGCCGATACCAGCGGTGAAGACCAGCGCGTCGAGCCCACCCAGCGCCGCGACGAGCGAGCCCAGTTCGCGGCCGATCTGGTAGATGAAAAGCCCCACGGCAAATTGTGCCCGCGGGTTCGCGGAGTCGAGCAGGGTGCGCATATCGCTGGAGACTCCCGAGACACCGAGCAGCCCGGACTGCTGGTAGATCAGCTTCTCGATGGCGCGGGCGTCCATCTTCAGCTCATCCATCAGGTAAAGGAGCACGCCTGGGTCCAGGTTGCCCGAGCGGGTGCCCATCGGCAGCCCGGAGACGCCGGTCATTCCCATGGTGGTGGCGATGCTACGTCCCCCAAGGATGGCGCAAGCGCTGGCGCCGTTACCCAGATGCAAGACCACGGTGCGCCCCTGCGCCGCACGCGCGTCGTGCTGCGGCAGGACCGCGGCGATGTATTCATAGGACAGGCCGTGGAAGCCGTAGCGCCGCACGCCGCGTTCGGTGATTTCCGGTGGCAAGGCGAACGCTTGGGCCACCTCCGACTGATCGCGATGGAAGGCGGTATCGAAGCAGGCCACCTGCGGTAGCTCCGGTCGACTGGCGAGCATGGCGCGGATCGGCGCCAGGTTATGCGGCTGATGCAGCGGGGCGAGTGGGATGTACCGCTCCAACTGGGCGAGAATCGCCGGGTTCAGGCGCACCGGTGCCGAGTATTCGAGCCCGCCGTGCACCACCCGGTGCCCGACGGCCGCCAGCCGGTGCTCACCCAACTGCGCGCGCAGGAAGTCGCCCAGATAGGCGACGGCACCGTCGTGCCCGAAGGGCTCGCCCGCGGGCCAGCGCTGTTCGTCGATGACCGCGCCAGCCGCATCCTTGGCGACGAACCGGGGCGCGGTATAGAGACCTTCGACTTGGCCACCCAGCAGCAGATCGAGCGATGGATCACGGACCCCGACCTGGACCAGGAACAACGAGAACTTGATGCTCGACGAGCCCGCGTTGACGACGAGGATCGCGTCACTCATGACGCCACCGCCTTGCTCGCATCGGCCCGCCGGGCGTGCACCACCAGCGCGGCTACCGCGCAGGACGCGAGCCGCGTGGTGACCGAGTCGGCGCGGGCGATCAGCGTGTCATACTTTGCGTGTTTGCTTTGCATGGATAAGTCCTCTTGTCGGTCGCGATCAGCCGGCCTTGCTCGTGGCTGGGGCGTTCGGAGTGTCACCGCCGAACAGCGCCTCGATCTGTTTCAGATGCTCCGCGCGCTGGCCGGTGAGCTCACCGGTTGCCGCGGCGATCTTACGGATCATCGCGAGCATCTGCGCCCGCGCTGGCGCGTCATCCGGCAGCATCTTGGGGATGGCGGCGAGGGCCGCCCCCTGGTCGAGCAACAGCGAGAAGAACTGTTCGCGCAATGCGCGCTTGAACTCCTCCAGCGTCATGCCACCCTGCCCGGCACGGATCGCGCGCAGTTCGTTGAAGGCGCGCTCGTCCACGCCCGGTCCCGCCAGGCCGATATAGACCAGGCTGCGAATCGCCGCCTCGCGCAGACCGCCCTCGGCCAGCCGTGCCTTGAGCTCGGCGATCCGTTGCTGGATGAAGGCCAAGCGTTCCGGCTCCACCCCGGGGCGGCGTCGTGGCGGCGCATCGGAGGCGCGGATGCCGACCAGGGCTTGCAGCAGGGGCGAACTGTAGGTGGCCAGGAAGATCTCCTCCAAGCTGCGATCACGCAGGTCGCGCCAGCCGTCGAGTGCAGCCACCATTCCCTCCGAGATCATCGCCTGAATGGTCAGGAAGGGATTGTCAGGGGCCGCCGGCCGGCGCTGCTCGCGGACCTGCTTGGCCAACTCGGCGATTTGAATCATCAGCGGGTTGCGGTCCGAGAACAGTTCGAAAGGCAACTCCGAGGGATTGAGCTTATGGAGCAATTCGGCGGTTTGCGTACCGCCGAAGGCTTGGAGAAAGGGCTGAAACAGGGTCCGATACAGACCGAGATTGATCTCCGAGACACGTTGCACGGTGGCGAAGCGGCGCTCGTTCTCGGGGTCGGGCTGCACGATGGCGCGGATGTCGTTGAGGGTGCGACGCTCGAAACGGACGATCCAGTCACCACCCACCAGGTCCGGATTAGCCGCCTCCGCCGTCTTGCGCGTCATCACCGCCTCATACAGGCCGGGCGGCAGTACGTCGATCAGGTCGATATTGGAGGCGAATTCCTCGTGCTCCTTCTTGGCGATGCCGCCAGAGACGAAGATGCCGAGATGCCCGACGGTCTCGTGGATCGCGTAGACAATGGTCTGAGCGCCGGCCAGCAGGTCCTCGTCTGTGCCGTAGAGATCGGTGATCCAGCCGAGCGCCTGCGGCGGCGGGGTGATGTTGTCACCCTTGGAGCAGAAACACAGGATCGGCGAGCGGATGTTGCGCAGGTCGATGCGCACGCCGTCGCTGGTGACGATCTCCGCCGTGGCCAGCCGGTTGCCGACGAAGAGTTGATCGACGATCCATTGCATCTCCTCGGCGTTGAGGTTGATGTGGCCGCCCCACCACTTCTCGAATTCCAGAAAGCGCTTCTCTTCGGTATCCACCTTAGCCCAGAGGTCATAGTGCTTGGACCACAGGGTGTTGGCCGGATTGAGGTTCTCGAAGTTCTCGACCAGATTGGCACCGTCGAACGTGCCGCCGCCCAGGTCGCCCATCAGCGCAGTCATCCAACTGCCCCCCGCCAGCCCGCCGGTGTAGCGCATCGGGTTCTCGCCCTCGACCCCGGCCCAGTAAGACAGCGGTGAGCCCGGGATGATGATGGGTCCGAACAACTCCGGCCGGGTCGCGGCCACCATCATGACCGCCCACCCGGCCTGGCAATTGCCAATGACGCAGGGCTTGCCGTCGGCCTGCGGGTGCAGCGCGATGACCTTCTCCAGGAACACCGCCTCCGCGCGCATGATGTCCTCGATGGTCTGCCCCGGCTCGGGGTTTGGGGTGAAGCCGACGAAATAGGCGGGATGGCCGGCGCGCATCGCCACACCCAGTTCGCTGTCGGCCTTGAAGCCGCCGATGCCGGGTCCGTGCCCGGCGCGCGGATCGACCACCACGAAGGGGCGTTTCTTCGGATCGATCGTGACCCCTTCCGGCGGCTTCACCCGCACCAGCAGGTAGTTGACAGGCCGCTCAAAGGTGCGGCCGTCGAGCACCAACTCGGCCTGGAAGCTGAGGACGTGCGGCACCTCCTTGGCCTGCTGCGCGTAATACTGGTCACTGCGCTGGCGCAGCACGTCCCAGAACAGGATGGTCCGCTGCGTTGCATCCACCAGGTACTCGCCCAGCGGACCCCAGGCTTGCAGCGCGGCATCCATGGCGGCGTTCGCGGGTGACGCATCCGCTGTCTTACCGGCGGGCTGATCGTCGTCGGATGGCTTCTTGGGGGTGACAGACATCGGAACACTCCTCTGGTGAGAGATTGCCATTAGTTGAGAAACATGGGACCACTCCTGGGACTTGTGCGTCGCGTGGCGAGGCCCGATGACTAGGGCACCTGTTCGTTTTCCAATGCCTTCTTGGAGATCTCTTGGTACAGGCTCACGGCACGCGTATAGATGCCCTGAAAGTCAGGCCGTTTATCCACGTAACGCTTGATGTCTTCCGCATCCGCCATCACACCCTGCAAATGGGCGAGATCGGAATCGTCGAGCCGCTCGCCGCGGTCGACCTTGGCCTTGATGTCGAGCGCCCGCGGGAGCCTGAATTTCTCGAACCGATCGAGAATGGCGACGATGACGCCTTCGTCATGGGGGGTGTCGGTCATGGTTTGTCCTCCGGGAGACGTTGTTGAGACTGCCGTGCACCGCAGTGACCGCCTGAGTCGTCCGCTCGATCGCAGGCACTGGTCGGCTACGGTACCGCAGGGTATCCGTGAACGGAAGTTTAGGCGCCGGCGGGGGCTGCGTGTGCAAACAAGCCGCAACGCTGCGCACCCCACCGGTCCTGCCCCCGCCACGCGGGACAGCGGATTGGATTAAACTCAAAGCCAGCAGGCCGGCGCTTCAGGCCCCGACCGCCTTGCGATGCGGAGGTAACCCTTGAAACTGTTCCAGTCCATCTTCGGCATCGGGGATTCGCGCGGGCGTTACCCCGAGTCCCTCATTGATGAGGCGATCGAGCGGGCGGTGGCCGCGACCGACACCCGGCTACGCGTCCTGCCTGGTTACCGCAAGGCCCTGCGCGAACCCGCCATCCACGCCATCGATCATGTCATCGCGCTGGTGGAGGCGATTCCGGCGCCCCTGCCTGCCGGGAGCCGCGCGTTCCAAGACGAGCCGCGGCTTGCGGCGCTCTTCGCCTCCCCGCAGGAGATGCTCGACCTGTTCAGCCGGAATGCCGCACTGGCTGACTTACTGACCGCGACCGAGGGGGTCGGTACCGAGCGTGTCACCGCGCTGTTGCTGGCAGAGCGTACTGAAAGAACGATCCTGGGCGTTGACCTGGTGAACGACATGGTGCGGTACGACGTGCCGCAGGTCTCGGTCAGCTTTACCGGGCATCGCCTGCTCGATCCCAAGGCAAACGAGGGAGAGACGCGCCGGCACCTGAGACGCCGCGCCTTCGACCACCTGCTCACCGTGGCACTGACGCGGATTGCCGAGTCGGGGGCCGAGCGCGCCGACCTCGCACGCCAGCGTGACCTGCTGCGACGCAAGCTGACGGCCTTGGAGCACGGGGGCTGGACCTTCGAGCCCGCGCAGAGCGAACCCGCCAACCTGGGTGATCTGCTTCTGGAACTGGACGCCGTGGAGGAACAGATCAAGGCCCTGGGCCCAAACACCAAGGTCCTGGAAGCCCATCGGGAGATCCTCGCCGCGGTGCTTGGCGAGGCCGAACGCCACCTCTGGGCAGAGGACATCACGCTCTATCTCGACGCGATGAATATTCAGCGCGAGGCCCAGTACCCATCGGTCCGCCGGGTCGTCTTGCCGGAGTTGCGCAATAGCCGCGGTCAGCGTGCCGTGATGCTACCGCTCGCCCTGGCACCCGTTGAGGTGCCGCCGCGCGAGGACTTGGTCGCGGCGGCAGAGCGTTATTTGAATTGTTAAGAAGGGCTAAAGGACTGTGAAAACCGACAAATCGATGATGCTGTCCTGGCAGATTCCGCTGCTCTATGTCGGCGTCACCGTGGTCTGCGATCTGACCCTTGCCCGACTCGAACACGCTTATCTGGGCGCCTACAGTCATGCCATCGGTCGCCTCCGGCATGATCGCCCTGACCGGGATCGTGTTCACCCTAGCTTTTGTCATGGTGCAATTCAGCGCCATCGCCTTGGGCCGACGGACGTTTGATGCCGGTTGCGCCGCGGATCACCAGGGCGCCCGGCGCCTGGTTTTCCCGACCACCGACTGGGAGGATTATTTGACACTCGCCTTCGACGCGATTCGCCAATATGGCAATGGCTCCATTCAGGTCATGCGCCGGTTGCGCTCGGCCTTGATCGGCTTGGAAGATTCAGTCACCGAGAGCGACCGCAAGGAGACGGTCCGCGGATATCTCGAACACCTGGACCGCGTCGTCGGGCAGTCCCGCTTCGTGTCCGAGCAGCAGGCGTGTTAAGGCGGACGACAGACGCGATGAAACCGCTTGCGAGGACCGAGCCACGTCTGCGGGTCCCACGCGCCGCCGCTATCGCCGGCATTCTGTTTTCGGGTCTGCTGATCGCCAGTTTCGTGCTCTTGCGGCAGTCGGTTCCGGCCGATCCGTTGGAGTCGGGAGCCTGGCTTCAGACCCGCGCGGAGTTCGTGGCGCTGGGACTCAACCTGGTTCCGTTCGCTGGGATCGCCTTTCTCTGGTTCATCGGGGTGCTGCGCGACCGCTTGGGCGATCGGGAAGACCGGTTTTTTGCCACCGCATTCCTCGGTAGCGGGTTGCTCTTTCTCGCCATGCTGTTTTTCTCGGCCGCCGTGGCGGGGGGGATCATTGTTGCCTATTCCGCGGAATCCCACAGGCTGCTCGGCTCTGCGACCTTTACCTTTGCCCGTGCCATCACGTTCGAGATCATGAACGTTTATGCCGTCAAGATGGCGGGCGTCTTTATGATTGTGACATCGACACTGGCGCTTCGTACCGGGTTCATCGCCCGCTGGATCGCGTTCCTCGGCTATGCCCTGGCACTTCTGCTATTACTGAGCAGCCGCCGCATGGAAGAGATCCTGATGGTATTCCCACTCTGGGTACTCCTGATCAGCTTATACATCTTGATCGATAATCTGAAAAATCCGTCGCCCGCGGCGACCCCACCCTCGGAGAATATGAGCGATGAGCCGTACGAAGAAGGTTAAACAAGAGACCGATGCTGAGAAGCCGGCAAAGCTGAAAAACAAACAGTACATGCAGGAACTGGAGAAGCTGCATGTCGAGCTGGTGAAGCTCCAGGAGTGGGTGCGCGAAAAAGGGCTCAAGGTCTGCGTCGTATTCGAGGGTCGGGACGGGGCGGGTAAGGGCGGCACCATCAAGGCGATCACCGAGCGAGTCAGCCCGCGCGTCTTCCGGGTCGTGGCCCTGCCGGCGCCAACCGATCGTGAGAAGTCGCAGATGTACATCCAGCGCTATATCAGTCATTTCCCGGCAGCAGGCGAAATTGTTATCTTCGACCGCAGTTGGTATAACCGCGCGGGCGTTGAGCGGGTCATGGGGTTTTGCAGCGAGGAGCAGGTGAAACGTTTCCTGGCAATGGTGCCGCTGGTCGAAGAGGCGATGGTCGACTCGGGCATTCTGCTCTTCAAATACTGGCTCGAAGTCAGCCCCGCGGAACAGACCCGACGGCTGGAGGCCCGCATCGAGGACGGTCGTAAGATCTGGAAGCTCACGCCGATGGACCTGAAGTCCTATAGCTGTTGGTACGACTACTCGCGGGCACGCGACGCGATGTTCAAGGCCACCGATACCGAAATCGCCCCTTGGTTCGTGGCTCGCTCGGACGACAAGAAACGGGCGCGTCTCAACATCATCACGCATCTGCTCAGCCGGATTCCCTATGAGAAGTTGCCGCGCGCAACGATCACGCTGCCGAAGCGACAGCAGCCCGGTGACTATCGTGATCCGGACTATCCGTTCAAGTTCATTCCCGAAGCGTCTCGGTAGGCACCCTGAACTACGCGGCGGCCTACTCTGGCTGGTGGCGCTCAATGCGAAGGCGCCCTGCATGGTCCCCATGCGCTCGACGCTGGTCGCGAGCGGCTGCTCTTCAATCGGCCGACGGCCGTGGTACTTTTCTGTGGTTCGACACCCCCGCGGACTGCCCTACCGCGGCCTTCGGGTTCGACGGCGCCGAACGGGTCAGCTTCGAGGTCTTAGGCGAGCTTCGGTCTGGAGCCGGAGCCGGCTGGCGCGCCGGGCGGCCCTGGCCCTGGTTCGCTACCTGGACATCGGCGGTCTGCCCGTGGACGAGGCGGCCGGATTGCGCGCCGGCTACCCCGACGTGACGCGCTGCTCGCGGCCGTGAGTCCGGTGCTGGGCGCCCTGTATCGGCACTTTTCGACCCCCGGCTGAACGGCCTGTTCCCCGCGACGCAACCCCCATCGGAGGTTTCCGCCCATGTCCACCGTCGTTGCACCCCCGTCCCAGCGACTCCCGGTGCCCCAGGCTCCGCCCGCCCCGGTCTCCCTGCGCGAGGCATTCCTCTACTGGCTCAAGCTCGGCTTCGTCAGCTTCGGCGGGCCGGCCGGCCAGATCGCCATGATGCACACCGAGTTGGTGGAGCGGCGCCGCTGGATCGGCGAGCATCGGTTCCTGCATGCGCTCAACTACGCGATGGTTTTGCCCGGACCCGAGGCCCAACAGCTCGCCACCTATATCGGCTGGCTGATGCACGGCACCCTGGGGGGTATCCTGGCCGGCGTGCTGTTCGTTCTGCCGTCGCTCGCTATCCTGATCGCGCTGACCTGGGTCTATCTGGTCTTCGGCGACGTGCCAGCGGTGGCCGGCATCCTCTACGGGATCAAGCCGGCAGTGACCGCCATCGTCGTCTTCGCCGCCTGGCGCATCGGCTCACGGGCGCTGCGCAACGGGGTCTTGTGGACGCTGGCCGCGGCGGCCTTCCTCGCGATCTTCGCGCTAAACATTCCCTTCCCCGCGATCGTGTTAGCGGCTGGCCTGATGGGCGCAGTGGGCGGGCGGATCGCCCCGGACAAGTTCAAGACCGGCGGTGGTCACGGGACCTCGACCCGGACCGATGGGCCGGCGCTGATCGACGATCACAGCCCGCCGCCGGCCCACGCCGGCCTCTCCTGGCCGCGCGCCCTGGTCTACTGCCTGGTGGGCGTGGGGTTTTGGGGCCTGGCGGAAGGGGCCTTGTACCTAAGCTTCGGCTGGGCCGGACCCTTGACCCAGATGGGCTGGTTCTTCACTAAGGCGGCGCTCGTCACCTTCGGTGGGGCCTATGCGGTGCTGCCCTATGTCTACCAGGGCGGGGTGGAGACCCACGGTTGGCTGACCGGCCAACAGATGATCGACGGCTTGGCCCTGGGCGAGACCACGCCCGGACCCCTCATCATGGTGGTGGCCTTCGTCGGCTTCGTTGGCGCTTGGACCAAGGAACTGTTCGGTCCGGAGGCATTGGTCCTGGCGGGGATCGCCGGGGCGAGCGTGGCGACCTTGTTCACCTTCCTGCCCTCGTTCTTGTTCATCCTGGTCGGTGCGCCGGTGGTGGAGGCGACCCGCCACGACCTGAAGTTCACCGCCCCCCTGACCGGCATCACCGCCGCGGTGGTGGGGGTGATCGTCAACCTGGCGCTCTTCTTTGCGTGGCATGTGCTCTGGCCCCAAGCGACGCCCGCGGCCCCCTTTGCGGGGCGCTTCGAGTGGTTCTCGCTCTTGGTCATGGTCGCCGCCTTCCTCGCCCTGTGGCGCTACAAGATCGGCGTCATCCCGGTGATCGGGGCCTGCGCCTTGGCCGGGCTCGGCTACTCCCTACTGATCTGAGTCCCCCGTCCCATCGGCACTGCCACCCATCCCGCGGTGGACCGGACAACGATTCGCGGCCAAGCCGCACCATGAACCGAGAACCAGGATGCAGGTAACGACGCTTTGGCAACACGGGTTGCACCAACCCGGCGTACTGGCCGCCTTGGGTGCGGCGCTGTTGTTCGGTGGCAGCATCCCGCTCGCCAAGTGGCTGCTGGCGAGCATGCACCCCTGGCTGCTGGCGGGCCTGCTGTACCTCGGCTCGGGCGGCGGGTTGTCGCTGTATCGCCTAGTGCGCCGCGCGCCCAAGGGGCGGCTGGCGCCCGGCGAATGGCCCTGGCTGGCGGGCGCCATTCTGGCCGGCGGGGTGGTCGCTCCGGTGCTGCTGATGTTCGGGCTGACCGGCATGCCGGCGGCGAGTACCTCACTGTTGCTCAACGCCGAAGGCGTGTTCACCGCCTTGTTGGCATGGTTTGCGTTCCGCGAGAACTTTGACCGGCGCATCGCCCTGGGAATGGCCGCCATCGTGGCCGGTGCGCTGGTGCTCAGTTGGCCGCAGGAGGCCCGCTTAGGCAGTATTTGGCCCGCGCTGGCGGTGCTGGGAGCCTGTTTCGCCTGGGGGATCGACAACAATCTGACGCGCAAGGTCGCACTGGCGGACGCGACCTGGATCGCGGCAATCAAAGGCGTGGCGGCCGGCAGTGCGAACCTGGCGCTGGCGCTCTGGCTGGGTGCGACCTGGCCGGCGGTACCGCAGCTGGCCGCGGCCTTGTTGATCGGCGCGCTGGCCTATGGCGTCAGTCTGGCCCAGTTCGTCGTCGGGTTACGTCACCTGGGAACGGCTAGAACCGGCGCCTACTTTTCCGTGGCCCCCTTCTTCGGCGCCCTGCTGGCAATCCCACTCCTGGGCGAAGCGCTCGACCACCGGCTGCTGATCGCGGGGGCATTGATGGCGGTGGGCGTCTGGCTGCACCTGACCGAGCAGCATCGCCATGAACACACGCACGTCGTATTAGCGCACGAGCACGCGCACGTCCACGACGCCCATCACCAGCACCCGCACGATGAACCGGTACCGCTCGGTCAGCCACATCGTCATGCGCATCGACATGCGCCGGTGTCCCACGCGCACGCCCATTTCCCCGACGCGCATCATCGTCATGATCATTAGAACCGACGGGCGCGCTCGATTCACCTGCACGAATCTGGAGTAAAGCGATGAGCAACGCCTATTCCCGGCGCTTGGGGCCTTGCCCCGCGCATCCTTTTCCACCTGGTCCGCGAGGCGTGCACCGGCCTTCCCGGCATCCCTGAGCGCGTCGAGCGCGGCCACCTTCCCGCCCACGTCCTGCCGCCGCTCGCCATAGGTCACGAGCAGGGCGAGAAGCCGCGCATCGAGGTCGGCGGTCGTGCCGGTGATGCGCAGCGGCATGGCGAGCGCGGCCCGCAGAGTCGCACTGTCGCCCGCGAGGTCATCCAGCGGCAGTGGTTGAAGCCAGCCTCGCGTAGCAAGGCATCCATGCCCGCCTTGCGGTGGGCGCGCAGGAATGACTCATCGACCCGGAAGCGCTCCTTGAGGTCGGTGTTGGTCGTGGCGATGACGGCTGCCGCCGCCTGGACCCACGCGTCGCCGCCCGGACGGGTCAGCATGACGCGGATCAGGGCCGCATCCAGGGTCGCGCAGTCCGCCTCCTCCAGCGTCGTGAGGGCCGCCAGGGTGGCTGCGCGTCCAAGTGGCAGCGCGGCAACCCCCAGTGTCGCGGTATCCGGGAATCCGGCATCGCGCCAGAGGGCATAGAGCCGCACGGCGCGGGCGACCCGCATATCTTCCCCGGCGAGGTCCGCCGCGATGCCCCCGAGGGCCGCGTCGGTGGTTTCCTCGACCTTTTTCGGCGTGGCCTCCGTGAGAGGTTGTTCCTTGGGCCGATCCGGCAACGTGGTCGCGGTGCCAACCCTGGCTGCACCTGCCTGTTCCGGGTTCGGCACGGCCTTCAAGTGTTTCACCGGCGCGGCCGTCGGGGTCTGTCGCAAGCGTCGGTAGGCATTCTGCTTCTCGGTCTGGCAGGGCAGGTGGAAGCACAGGTCCTCCGTCACCGTTCCCTCGCGTCCAGGGGCCGTGGCCAGCAACACCCCGAAGTTGGCGCACCCCTGGCACCCCTGCGCGAACTGCTGGGGGCCCACGCCTTGGGGACCGGTGGCCTCCAGGAATGCGAAAGTGTCCGGGGTGCGCTCGGTATCGAGCCAGACGGACTGGTACTGCTCGGCCAGAGATTGCTTCTTGCCGGCCAGGGTCGCCGCTGTCTTTTCCCCGTAGCACTTCAAGTTTGAGCACTTCCCGTTGTCGATGTGGGTCGCGAACAGTTCACGCTGGACAGCGGAGTTGTGACGGCAGTCCAAGCAGCCAGTCTTGTCGAAGATCGCCGCCGCCAGGGGGCGGGCGACCTGGCCGATGCGCTCCAAGAGCGCGGCGACCGAAATGCGTTGCTCGATGATCCGGGGCAGGGTGGCGTTCTGGGTCTCGGCGGGCAGGGTGGCGAGCAACTCCCCGTGGCCCAGGTTCAGCGTGCGCGCGTCCAGCGCCGCCAGGACCGTCGGGTGCAGTTCAACAAGGCCAACCGGCTCTTGAGCCTGGTCTCACTCCAACCCAGGCGCCGCCGCGCCGCGTCTCGTCGCGGTCCCCGTTGCACAGGGTCAGGAGGTCACGTACCTTCTGCGCTTCCTCGCTGGGTAGGAGGTCTACGCGGTGGGTGTTCTCGACCATGGCGATCTCGATGGCCTGGAGCGCATCCACCCGCCGGCTATGATCTGATAGCGCCCGCGCTCCAGGGGGCGCACCACGATGGGCTGGATTACGCCCTGGGTGCGCACCGAGGCCACCAACTCCCGCATCTTGGCGTCATCGAAGGATCGGCGCGGGTTGTGCCCCTGGCGCGACCCGATGGCCGCGACGGGTAGCCAGTCGAGTTGCTCATCTTCGAGGGCACGGCTCGGGGTTGTTCGGATTGCTTCAGCCAGCATCGTCGGTCTCCAGAGGTCAACGGACCCGGTTGAGTTGTCAGGCCCCCTTGGTCTCTGAGCGGTTCGTCAAATACCGGACCAGTAGCGATTTGATCCAGGCCGCCGACGCAGCGATAGCAATGGCCTTGATCGCGTACCCGCAGAGCCCGAACGCACGTTTACGGGTGTTCCATGAGAAACGCCAGCCCGCAAGCTGTCGGTCGCGTTGCAGCCAGCGTTCCAATTCCTTAATACCGCTTTTCATCCGCGGGACGGAAAGCGCACGGGAGGCAGGCCAGTGGGAAAGTGAACTGCTCGACGCCTCACGCGCAGGGCCACTATTGCGATGGTGCGGTGAGAAGGATAGTGCCATAGCCTGCGGTCATTTCCCCCTCTTCCACTTGGTCCCGGCAACGAACGCTCAGCCAATCTCGGTCGTGCTGATCCGCTCCCGGCCAAGCAGGCGGGGGATTTGGCTCATGGTGTGCGTCATCGCGCGGCAGTTGGTTCCGTGGGAATCAGGACGGGGCCTTTCCGGACTCTTGGAGGATGGGGGTTGCCAAAGTCGCTGTGCCCTCCGGGCTTGCGAGGTGGCCCTTGATCTCGGGCTGCACCTTCCGAAGGTCCTGCCGCAAGCGTTGCGCCTCCAGCGTCAGAGCCTTCTTCTCCTCGGTCAGCGCCGCTTCCCTGGCACGGGCCTCCACTACTGCCGCCTGATGCTCGGCGAGGCGGCTGAGCCAATGCTGCGTGTCCCCGTCTCGCGCCTGCTGTTCGGCCTGGACCGTGGCCGTGAGCGTGGCGAGCTGGCCGTCGCACTCGGACAGTGAGCCGCGCAACTGTTCCGCCAACGCCTGTGCGACTTCAAGGTCCGCCCGCGTCTGCGCCGCCGCATCTCTGGCGAGCGCCTCCGCGCGCTCCAGCAATTCCGCCCGCGCTGTCGCGACCTCCTGCTCGACCTGGAGCCGGGCGATGCGCTCTTGGGCCGCTTTGAGACTTTCCGCCGCCGCCGCGGCAACCCGCTCGGCATGATCCCGCTGGCGGGACTGGTCCTCGCTCTGCGCGCGGGACTGCGCCAGGGCCTCGGTCGTCTCCTGGAGGGCCGCGGTACGGGCGGCGAGGCTGTTGCCGGCCAACTCCAAGGCGTCCTGCGTTTCCAGCAGCGTCGTGCTCTGGCTGTTCAACGCGGCGGCCAGGCGCTCGATCTCCGTGCTGGCCGCGTCGCGCTCCCCAGCGACCGCCGCGACCTGGGCGTCCAGTCCTGAGACCCGGGTCTCCAGCGCCGACTTTGCGTCGAACCACTGTTCGCCGGCCAGCCGGCACGCCTGGTCCCAGACCTCGACCACCTGCGTGCGCAGCGCCTCGGGAATACCGGGGATCTGAAAGCGTCGGGCGGCCTCGTCGAGCCAGTCGTCGATCCCGGCGCCGATCGCCTGCTGGGAGCCTTTACCGTCCAGTCCCTCGCGGACGGCGGCGATCGTTGGGCGCTTGCCGGCGGCGGCGAGGGTACAGGCGGTCTGGAAGGCGCGTTGGCGGGTCGCTCCGTGGGCGCTCATGGTGCGTCCGGAGGGCGTTTGAACGCGCCAACGGCGCCGATGCCAACGCGCTCGACGACCGAACTCACCGCCCCATAGACGGACCATGTGCCCGTCCAGGTCTCCCCCGGCCGATGCACCAGACGATCGAGCCAAATGCGGGTGACTTCACCGTCCGGGTTCCGATCAAGACCCAGGACCTGCGCC
>Ga0247839_1005525_pt1 | contig 15257 bp, 11 predicted proteins | sample LaCruzMarch2015__6_FD_192405 | JGI IMG/M metagenome (GOLD analysis project Ga0247839, IMG submission 192405) | Freshwater microbial communities from meromictic Lake La Cruz, Castile-La Mancha, Spain - LaCruzMarch2015_16m | ecosystem: Environmental > Aquatic > Freshwater > Lake | place: Spain... | reverse complement strand
CGTGACTGGCCGGCCGCTCGAAGGTGGTCGCAGCGAGCAGCGGCGCCGCGGCCAGGTGCTGGCGCAGGGTCTCGCCGTTGGCCAGGACCCGGTCGTGCTGGCCACGCACCAGCCAGTCGGCGGCGGTGTCGGGACAGGGGGCCTCGACAAACAGGTCATAGATGTCGGCCTCACGGTCGGCCACATAGGTCAGGCGGGTGTTGGGCAGTTGCTCGGTCAGCTCGTCGACCTGCCGGTAGCCGTCGACCCAGCGCACACTTTCCTTCTCTTCCAGGGCGCGCTTGGGATCTTTGTCCTGCCCCAAGCTGCCGGGCTTGCGCACCCAGCGGTGGACATTGAGCAGCCCCAGGCACAGCCGCTCGGGGGTCACCGCCAGCGTCGGGTGCAGATACAGCCCCTGGCGGGTCTCCAGGTTGAGTGGCCCCAAGCCCTGCATGGAGGGTTTGCCGGTAGAGTCGAGCTCGCTGGTGTCCTCGATACAGAGCACCCGCGGGTGCGCCCCCATGCGCTTGATGGTACGGGCGATGTGCGGGGCGAGCACCGCCTCGGCGGTGACCGCGTCATGGTCAAACAGACGATAAGCGGCGCGGGTCTCGTGCCAGCCGCCGCAGGCGGCGGGAATGCTCAGCGTAGGTTTCTCCCCCAATTTGGCCAACACCCGGCGCGCACGTCGGTTCAGGCGCTGGTCGCCCAAGTCGATGCCGTCGAGCTCGGCGGCCAGGGCGCTCATGCGACCCCCAGCGCGGCGCGGAAGTCCGCCGTCAGCGGGTAGACGTAGACCGCCTTGCGCGGTAAGTCCGCCTGGTGGGTGCGATCGCACTTGCCCCGCCCGGCCGTCTCGCCAAGATAGCGCCAGTTGGCGGCCCGATAGCAGGTCCCCCGAAACCGCGGCGTCTCCACAAAGGTCTCCAGCAGCACCGGGGGCGCGCCATAGCGCAGGGCGAAGTCCTCCCCGACCCGCCCCGCGGCCAGCGCCAAAATCTTGGAGGCGAGGTTCTTGACCTGCACCCAGGGCAGGATGAGGAAACGGGCGTTGTTGAGGACGCGCCCCAGATGGGCCTCGCGCGTGGCCGGTTCCCAGCCGATCCAGCGGTCACGCGCGGCCACCTTCCAGGCCGCCGCACCGAAGCCGAGCGCGCCCAGGATCCCGTGATCCCAGTGGATCAGATAACGCAATTGCGCACCGGGTAGCGGGGTGTAGCCCAGGTAGTGGTAGCGCGCGATCAGCCCGTTCCACAACCGCGAGGCGGGCGTGCTGGCGACTGGCACTAAGCGCAGTCCGCTCAGTTGCCCGACCGCGCCACCCAGCGGGCGCTCCGCCGGCCAGGCCGCGGGTTGCTTGGCCAGACCCCGGCCGTTGCCGTTACCGTTGCGTGGCGCCGGCAGCGCAATCAGGCCCGCCCGGTGCAGGCGCAGCAGTCCCACCCGGCAACTCATCAGCTTCGGGCGGCCGAGCGTGTCATGCCACCCCAGGGCGCCGCACACCCGCCGCGCCACCTCGGCACGCAATGGCGGGTTGGCGGCGTCGATGGCCCGCCGGATCGTCTCGAGGTCCGCCGCACTCAGCGGTCGTCCGCACAGCTTGCCAACACTTGCCTCGATCATCTACCTTTGCCCCATCGGTCGTGATGGGCGCGGATTTCACCACTTCCGCCGTGCTGTGTCCAGCCCTGGCAGCCGCAGCCGGCCAGCAAAGATGTGGGTAATAGTCAGATCTGGAGGGCGCCTATCGCGGCCAGGTCAATGGCGAGATCCAGTCGGCCTACAACGCCCACGGACGTCATGAAGAACTGACCGACCACAAATACACCGACACCGGCGGTATCTTCGATATCATGGCGGTGACGGTCATTCAGGCCCAGTTGTCCTTGGCGGCCTGAGGCGATGGGCAAGCGCATCCACGAAATTCCGGCGGCGGAGCGTCCGCGCGAGAAGCTGCTGCGCAAAGGGGCGCGGGCCTTGAGTGACCAGGAATTGCTCGCCGTGCTCCTGGGCCAGGGCACGCCGGGCCTGGACGTGCTGGCCCTGGCCGCCAAACTGGCGCGGCTCATCGACCAGAAGGGGCTGGACGTCAAGGCCGAAGACCTGTTGCCGTTCGCGGGTGTCGGGGACGCCAAGGCGACCTTGATTCTCGCGGCCATCGAATTCGCCCGGCGTCGCATCAAGCCGGAGGGTGCGAAGATCGAGACCCCGGCCGACCTGTTGCCGCACATCCACCATTACGCGGACCGTAAGCAGGAGCATTTTCTCTGCGCCAGCATCAATGGCGCAAATGAGATCCTGAACATCCGGGTGGTGTCGATCGGGCTGATCGACCGCAGCCCAGTGCATCCGCGCGAGGTCTTCGCCGACGCACTCGCTGACCGGGCGTCTGCTGTCATCGTCGCCCACAATCACCCCAGCGGCGGCCTCGAACCCTCACCGGGTGACCTCGCCATCACCGCGCAACTCAAGGCGGCCGGCGCCATCCTCGGCATCGAACTGCTGGATCACATCATTTTTAACCGGGCTGGATATTTCAGCTTCCTGGAGGCGGGAACGCTGTAGCCTCAACCGCTTGCGCCGAGACTGACGTCGGCCCCGCCCAAGCTGGTCGGCTGCTCCGCCGCAAAGACATAGCGCGCAAACGCCAGCCCGGTTGCCTCATGGCTCTGCGCGGGGTTCGAGTCGTAGCCGGCGGATAGGTCGCCCTCCAGCGCTCCGCTCAGTGGAGCGGCCAGGATCGGCCCGGCCGCGAGCAGCACCAGCGGCAAGGTGCAGCGCCGCGCGTGCGTGCGACGGGCCGCGATTCGGTTGCATGTCGCGCCCCGCGGCATGTGCGTCGGTGCCGCTTAGCGGCCGGGCACCGAGGGGGCCGAATCGTTCCGACTGATTGACTCGGTCAGTCGGAAGACGCTGGTCGTCGGATTGCGGTCGGGCTCGCCTTCAGCTTGGGCATCCTCGTGCAGACGACGCGCCCGCCGGGAGGCGTCTGCGATGCCCTTCAAGACCTCCTCACGAAGAGCGAAGGCTCGGAAGACTGGCCGGCCCAGGCGAAGGGGTCGCGCGGTACTCCGCCCTCCGGCGGCCAGGCGCGCTGAGACTCAAGGACCGCATCGCGCATGAACCCGAGCGCGGAGAGCACATTAATCTTCCCGCTGGCGTTAGCCCCATAGAGCGCAGCCGCCGGAAGTAGCCTTCCGGCAAAGCCCGAGATATGCCGCGGACGTGGGTCGGCTGGGTCACCATCGTCCGCCGCCTGCATGGTGAATGCCTGTTCGTTGCGAATTGAGCGGTGGTTTTCGACTCGGAACTCGATCAGCATAAGGGTCTTGGGGCTCCGATATTAGCCGAGGGCATAGCTGTCGGACGTGATAGCCGAACGTACGGGCGGGTTTTAAACTCGCCCCTATAGCCTTCGGACGTGATAACCGGACGTAGAGGCGGGTTTCAAACCCGCCCCTACACAAAGGTCTGTCCGGATATCAGCTACGAAGGCTATATCCTGTTCGCGAACGCATCGCGCCGCGGTATCCGCAGTTCCCGATCCACAATGGCCGCGACCACCAGGTCACCCCAGACATTGATCGCGGTGATGGGGTAGTCGAAGAAGCGGTCGACGATCAGATACAAGGCGAGATAGGTCGGGGGCAGTCCGAGCAGCTCGAGCATGAAAGCCATCATGGCGATGCCGCCGCTGGGGATGCCGGCGGTGCCGGCGGAGGAGGCCATGGTCAACAGTACGATGAAGACGGCCTGGAGCGCACTCAGTTCGACCCCGGCCAGGTGTGACATGAAGATCAGCAGGATCGACTGATAGAGGGCCGAGCCGTGCATGTTCAACGTCGCGCCGAGCGGCAGCGCCAGGCTGGTGACCCGCTCGCTGACGCCGAAGTCTTCCAGCGCGCGCTTGGATACCGGATAGGTGGCGTTGCTGGAGGCGGTCGACAGCGCGGTCAGCAGCGGCTCCCGACAGGCCGCGACCAGGCGCCAGGGGGAGCGGCGGGTCCGCACCCAGTAGAGCCCCGGCATGAGCAGCAGGGCGTGCAGGACGGCGGCCAGCACGACCGCCCACACGAAGCTTCGCAGTTGGAAAACCCCTGCCCAATCCATGGTCGCGAGGCTCCCGTAGACCAGGGCGGCGATGCCCACCGGGGCGATGGCCAGCACGCCGTTCAGCGTCTGCATCAGCAGCGCGTCCAGGGCTTGGGCCCCGCTGATCAGGGTCGCACGCTGGTCGGCGGCAATGCGCCGGGCGGCGAGAGCGGCGATCACCGCGACGAAGACGATGTGCAGCACATTGCCTGCCGTGAGTGATGCGAACAGATTGCTGGGGATGAAGTTATCGATCAGCCGGTCTAGGCTGAAGGCGGCGTCCGTCGTCTGGACTTGCCCCAGACTCAGCAGGCCGGCGGGCAGACCGTGCGCGAACGCCAGCCCGAGTAGGGTGCCGATGGCGGCGGCGACTGCCGAGGTGCCGACATAATAAAGGAAGGTGCGCCCGCCGATCTGTCGCAGTTCGGTGCTTCCCGCCAGCGAGGCGAAGATCGAGACCAGGATCAGCGGCAGGATCAAGAGCTTCAGCAGTGAGATGAAGATTTGTCCCAGCCAGGCGACATAGGGCGCGCCCGCGGGGAACAGTAGGGCGGCCGCAATGCCGAGCAGCAGGCCGACGGGGACGCAGTAAATCTGGCGCAGGGTCATCGCGGGTCCTTACAATGCAAACTGGTTGGAATCTTTCGCGGAAGGTTCGGATATCATAAGGCAGAGCCAAGCGGCAAACCGAACGGTTACCCGATCGCCTGGCTGATCCGCGCTCGATCCTTTCGCGTCGTGTCTTGAGGCCCTTATTCGTTCCAGGAGCAGGAGATGATTCCCGTAAGCTTGTTCAGGCACCTGTTGCTCTCCATCTCCCTCATCCCGGCCGCCGTACCAGGCGTACTCGCGGTGAGCGACCCGATTTCGGTTGGGCCACCCGGAGCAGCGTTGCCGGTGACCGAAACGACCGCCGATTCCGCGGTCATGGACCCGCTGGCGGTCGCCGTGCCCGTGCCGACGCTATCGGCGACCGCGGATCAGGCCGCGGTTGCGGTTGCCGAAACCAATCTGTTGTTGCGCGCGACCGCCGAGTCGATCCGCGACCAGGGGGCGCTGACGGTTGACGGGGTGCCGCTGGAGTCCGGTCGCGTGCTGGCGGGCTTCTATGCCGCCCGCGGTGATCGGCTGGCGTGGCGGCAATCGGCACAGGTCGAGGCGCTGCTGCACGCGGTGGAGACGGGTCAGGCCGCCGGTTTCCAGCCTGCCGACTACCATGTCGCCACGTTGCGTCGGCTGAGCAAACCCGGCTATTTGGATGGGCTGGCGCCCGCGGAGCGTCTGGCCGCGGATCTTCAGTTGAGCGATGCCCTGCTGCGTTACACCTATCACCTGCGGTTTGGTCGCGTCGATCCGGCGGCAGTCAACCGCTTCTGGAATCACCGCAAGGCGATCCCCGCGGAGACCCTGATTCGATCCATGGAACGGGTCGTCTCAGCCGCGGACACGCGCAGCAGTTTGGCCGATCTGGCAGAGAAACCGTTCTTCTTCGCCGATCTTGAGCGCGCCCTCCAGAATTTCGGCAGCTCCCGCCCGATCGCTGCAGTGCCGCAGATTCCCCAGGGTAAGAAATTGGCGCCGGGTCGCCGTGACCCGCGGGTCGTCACGCTGCGGGAGCGGTTGCGGGCGCTCGGTGACGACACCCCGGCTCCGCAGGACCCGGAGCTGTTCGACCCCGCGCTGCGTGACGCCCTGATGCGGTTCCAGCAACGCTCCGGCCTCACGGCGGATGGGATTGCCGGTCCGACGACGATCGCGGCACTGAACCAGCCATTCGACGAGAAAAAAGCCGATCAGATCCGCATCAACCTGGAGCGGATGCGCTGGTTCTACGATGAACTGCCGGCGGATTATGTCCTGGTGGATGTGGCGGGCTTCATGGCGCATGTCGTGCGTGACGGGCGGATCGACTGGAGCACGCGCGTCGTCGTGGGGACTGCGAAGGATCAGACGCCGAGTTTCCGTGACGAGATGGAGCATGTCGTTTTCAACCCGACCTGGACAGTACCGCCGTCGATCCAGAAAAAGATGCGCGGCGTGTCCAGCCGCTTCAAGGTGGTGGATCGGCGCACCGGTCGTGCGGTCAGCGGTGCCAACGTGAGTGATCCGCGGCGCTACAGCATCGTCCAGGGACCCGGACCATCCAACGCCCTGGGGCGCGTCAAGTTCATCTTTCCCAACGACCATGCGGTCTATCTGCACGATACCCAGAGCAAGGGGCTGTTCAGCCAGAGCGTCAGGGCCTACAGCCATGGCTGTGTGCGGGTGCAGGACCCGTTGAAGTTGGCCGAGGTGATCCTGGGTGAAGACAATTGGAATCGGCGTCAGATCGATCGTGTGATCTCGACCAATAAGACACGGTATGTTGTTTTGGATGAGCGGCTGCCGGTTTTGCTCTACTACCTGACCGCTTACGCTGACGAGGACGGCAGGGTCGGATTCCGGTCGGACATCTATGGGCGCGATGCGGCCCTGCGTCAGGCGTTCAAAGGCCCGGCCAGCGCGCTGCGGATCGCGTTCCCCGCACCTCGTCCTTTAGCCGAGCCCGCGACCCCGCAGACTCAGCCCGCCGCGGGTCGCACCGCGGCGACACCGTTGTCGGCGGCGACCGGGCCGGGTGCTTGAGGCAGTTGCCGGCAATTCGCTGGATCTTTATCACCTGGCGACTTCGTGAGAGCGGCCTGCGGCCGCGCCGCGGTGCCGTGGTGAACACCGATGTTCGCGATTCCGCGAGGGTCCATCGCAACCGCAGGCCGCTCCCCCGGGTGACTGCCATCGTGGGGTTTGGCGCATCGTCGTCCCATGACTGCGATCGGCGCCCCGCCACCCCTGTCACCGTGCCGCCTCGACCGAACGCCCAGTCTGCGCACTCGGTCACACTCTGCTGGTTGCATCCCTGTTATACATTATCCTGTTCGTGTCGATTTCTTAACGAAAAACCAATCGGTCATTACCCTCGTGGGTCCAGGTTGACTCATCGGTTGAGTCATCGGTTGAGTCATCGGTTGAGTCATCGGTTGAGTCATCGGTTGAGTCATCGCTGCCCAGCGACCTCCCGGTGGCTGGCGATACGATCAGGCATCTCACCGCGGGAGTCGTTCCCGCGTCCCGACAAGGGGGGCCGATAATGAATGGGAAACGCTTTATGACGCGCCAGTTTGGTCATTTTTTCCTGTTGGTCTTGCTGAAACTTCTCATGCCCGCCGGCTGCGCTCAGGCCGGCGATAGCAGTTCCAAGACCAGTGGTCCGCTCAATCAGGTGGTGCAGCCGGATCAGGCCTTCGGCTTCGATACCGAGCGGGACCTCTGGGTCGAAGTCAGCGTGAACGATGTCGAAGGTGCGCCCGCGGGACAGCGCACGGTCGAAGTCCTTGAGCCGATCGACGGTGAGGACGGCGGTTTTCGGGTGATCGAGCGTGGGCTGACCGATGAGTGGGGTAACTTCGACCGTCAGATTCGGGTCCCCAGTTCGGTCAAGAATGTCCTGATTCGGGTCGGCGTATTCGGCATCGATAATTCTGCCCTGGTGCCGGTCGATGCGACGCTCAACCTGCATCATGAATTCGGTTGACCAGACATGGACAGCCACTCTTGGAAACAGTCCGCAATTGATCAGGTGACACACATGAAGCACCTCAAGCACGCGCTCACCCTCGCGGCGGCAGCCGTCGGAGTGCTGGCCGCCGCGGCGGTGATGGCGGTCGCGGATGAGCCGATCGAGTATCGGTTCCTGTTCGGGGACGCTGTCGGGGCAGCCGTGTATAAGGCTAACCACGATAATCAGGGCATTCCCAAGAAGATGGATCTGACCCCTCAGCCGGTCAGTGCCGATCTCATGGAACGGATTGCGCATACCCTGCCCGAGTCGAAGGACGTGCGGGTGACCGGGGCCAATGCGTTGATCGCCGATAGTGATTCATCGACACTCAATCTTTCCAAAGATGCGGATATCTGGATGACGTTCCTGCACGAGGGGGCGGGTTACCAGAACGCGATCGGCTATTATGCTTATCCGGCCACGAGCCCGCCGCAGAGCCGCGCTGATGTGGATTACACCGTGGTGTGGCCCAATACCTCCTACTCGACCTCGGGGGGGAATACCCGTGGACTCAAGACCGGCCAGCAGGTCTATTTGGGCCGCTTCACGGCCGGAACCAAAGTTGGCTTCTTTCTGATCGCCAACGGTTGGGATGGCAGCAAGGGGGTGAGCGAGCGCTATCCGGGTTGGGTCTGGCACAGTCTGCAAAGCCTGAATATGGAGACGGACCCCTTGCTGCGCGCCCATATCATCCTGCTCAGGGACGAGACCAACGAACAGTTGATCCTGGGGGTGGAGGATATCAATCGGGAGCGCAGCAGTTGCGACCAGGATTTCAACGACGTGATGGTCAGCATCCAGGCCAACCCCTTCGAGGCCATTTCCAAGGAAAAGATCGCGGAGTTGGTTGATCCCGCCGACCCGGACAGGGACGGGGTGATGAACTCGGACGATGACTATCCGCAAGATCCGTTACGCGCCTCGCGGGTGACCTACCCGAGCAGCACCGGCCGCGCTCAGTTGGCCTTTGAGGATATGTGGCCGATCGAAGGTGACTATGACCTGGACGATCTGGTGTTGGCCTATACCCTGACCGAGGTCCGCGATGCCGCGGGCCTGATCCGCGATCTGGCGGGGAGTTTCCAGATCAAGTCGCGTGGGTCCGCGTATTCCCAGGGGTTTGGCCTCAACTTCCCCAAACTGGTGCCTGAGGATTTGGCGTCCGGGAGTCTCTGGGTCGACGAGGCAGCCAGCCGGCCGCTGACCGCCGAGCCGGGGCAGCGAACTCTGACCCTGCTGTTGATTGACGACTCCAAACAACTGGCGGATCGCAATCCCGGTAGCCGGACCTGTTACGCGACCAAGTTCAATGCCGAGCGCAATTGCCCGGAGGTGACAGGCCCCACCGTGCATTTCCAGGTGACCTTCAAGGCGGCACTGACCCGCGACGCACTCGGGGCCGCACCCTATAACCCCTTCATCTACATCGTCGGGGATCGGCTGCGTGAGACGCATCTCCCCGATCATCCGCCGACCGACAAGCATAAGCACTGGCTGTTCGGCTGGCAGAATGAAGGCAGCGACCCAAAAATCGGCCGCTATTTCAAGACCAAGGCTGGACTGCCCTGGGCGATCAATCTGCCGAGTGAGTGGCAACAACCGCTGGAGAAAAACCCGGTCAACAACTGCTATCCCGCCTTTGTGAACTGGGTCAACAGCGCCGGTGCCAAGGATGCGGATTGGTACAGGTATCCGGTCGCCGGTTGTGTGTTTCCTTTTCCGGCGCCGAAATAGCGTCCGGGGCTCGGTTGACGATCGCGCGGTCGGCCTCGATCAAAATTCCGGCCACTTGAGCTCGCCGGGTGCGTCGTCAGGCCATCCTGGCCTGACACCGTCAGGGCTGGAAGTCCTGACTACGCACGCCCCTGGCCGGGACTACGATCAAGGCCGCGCGGTCTGACCTAAGGCGATTGCCGGATCTGATGGTAAGCGCCTTGGTTTATAGCCTTCGGACGTGATAACCGAACGTAGGGGCGGGTTTCAAACCCGCCCCTACACGAGGTCTGTCTGGATATCAGGTGCGAACGCTATAACGGCCGGGCGACCGTCCTACCGCGCGGGTTCTGATCCCGGCTGGGGCTGATTGACGTCATCCACCGTGGGAACCTGCTCCAGAGTCAGTGGTGGTTCTGCCGTTTCCTCCAGCGCCGGGGGGAGTTCGTCCTCGATCGCCGCTTCGCCGCCCACGGGAGGGCTCGCCGCCTCCGGTGCCGAGGCTTGCGACTCTGCCGCCGGGGTCTTCCCGAGCAACTGGTCTCGGGTCACCTCGACCAATCCCTCGAGGTCCATATCGGACAGCTTGAAGTACCAGGGTCGGTCCGCGGCCTTGAGCACGGAGTCGGCGCCGTCCTTCACCTTGGAGATGCGGTACTCACGGGTGCTGCCGTCCGCCAGTTGCAGACGCAGGTCCAGGGTCGGCGCGGCCTGGTTGTACTCGGGCTTGTCCTGCGTGCCCAAGACCCCACGGTAGCTCAGGCTGCTGATGCGCCCCAGCAGGTTGGTCACGGCCGCCGCGTCCGGTTTCTCATCCGTGCCGTCCAGTTGCCAGCCGTCCTGACCCCTGAGCAGGGTCCAGTCGGCGGCGCTGATGCGCTTGATCTGCTCCTGGTCGATCCGTAATTGGTCACGGGTGAGCCAGTCGTCATGCCGGTTGGACACTTCGAAGAGCGGCAGTTCAACGTCGTAGACCGCCGACTCGCCGCCGACCCGGACCAACTGGCGCTTGAAGCCGGGCGAGTCGCCGAGCAGCAGGGTCGCGACCGGCCTATCGCCCGACTCCAGCGTGATCTTGCGCTCGAATCCCTCATCCGCCACCTTGTGCCGCTTGAGTGCCTCGCGGCTGGTCGCCACCGGCAGCGGACGTTTGAGCGCGGCCAGCTTCTCCACGAGTTGATCAATCTTGGCCCCGTCGGCCGGGAAGTCACCCAGATCGGCGATCAGCCAGCCTTTATCCCCGCGGGCCAGGAGTGCGCTCTGGCCGCCGCCCTCGATCCGCACCGCCGTGACGGCCTTGGTGTCGAACGGCAGCAGCGCGGTGTCCGCGGCGGTCGGGTTCAGGGTGCCGCTGCCGCCCGCACCGAGCAGGAGCGCCGCGGCCAATTGCAGGCCCAGGAGCAACGCGAGTCCGAGCGTCAGGGGCGCAAGCAAGGCGGCGGTCCACTCCTGAAGACGCGAACGCGCCGGGATGCCTGATTGCAGGGTACCTGGTTTCATGCTGGTGTTCTCCATGGATCAGCCCTTGCCTTGCGTCGACGCCGGTTCGAGGTAGCGCGCTAAGGAACGATCACGCCGTTGCCGCGACCGGCGTGCCAGCCAGTAGAGGAGCGCCAGACCACCCAGGGCCAGGGCATAGTTCAGGTACTCGTAGGCCATCCGTCCCTCGCGGCTCAGGGGTTCGAGCAGCCGACTGAACTGGCCGCGTCCGCGTAGCGTCAGTAAGCCCCGGTCCTCCAGCGACCACTCGACGGCGTTTTGCACCAGTTCGATGGGTTTCAAATAGCGGCTCTGGGTCGCCTCGCTGGCCAGTGTGATGGCGGTGTCGGTCAGGAAACTGTCCGAGCCGATCAAGATCAAGCGCGCCGCGGCGGGGGAGGACTCGATCACGCCCGGTGCGACCGGCGGTTTGGCCGGCGGCTTGGCCGCGTCCGGAGCGTCCGTCTCCGGCGGCGTGGCGTCGGCCGCGTCCGCATCCTGCTCCGCCGGGTCAGGCAGCAAGGGTGATGGCTTGCCGATGAAGGCGGAGCTGAAACGTCCCTCGACCGCCACCGCCAGGATTTTAGTGCCCTGGTCGTCGCCGCTCGGGAAGCCCAGGTCGCCATGGGCGCGGAAGTCCGGCTGCATCTGGGTCGAGTCGCTGGTCCAGGCGTCACTGGAACTGCGGATGAGTTCGGTGACGCGATGGTTTGCGGTCTTCTGCGGATCGACCTGAATGGGCGAGGGCCAGTTCATGGTGATTTGCCCCAGGTTGGCGGTGATCCCCGATTCGTTGGAGAGGCCCTCGGCCCGCACATCCGGGAAGTAGGGGTAGTCCAGCATCTGGATCTCTTCGACCATGAAGCCGCCCAGATTGCGCTGTACCGGGATCGGGAAGGGCGTGTTCTGCGGGTCGAGCACCAGTGACTTGCCCAAGCTCAGCCCCTGGGCCGCCAGCCAGGACTCCAGGCCCGTGTCCTGGGGTTGGGCGCTGATCGCCCCGCGTCCCAGTTCGACATGGAAGCTGGAGGCCGCAACCAGGACAGTGCCGCCCTGCATCAGGAACTGATCCATGGCGAATTGCTGCTTCTGGTCCAGATCCCGCGGTCCCAGCACCAACAGCAGGTCCGCGTCCGCCGGCACCTGGCCGGTTTTCAGATCGGTTTCCAGCAGATTGAAACCGTCGCGCAATTGCGCCTGGAGCATGCCATAGTCCGGACGGGTCGCGGGCATCCCGAACTCCCCGCCGGCCTGGGGCGGGGTATAGACCGCCAGGGTGCGCAGGACACCGGGGGCGAAGCGCTTGATGCCCGCCTCGATGGCGCGTTGCAGACCCGCCTTGTCCAGTGACTCGGGCAGGGGCACCGCCTCGGCGCGCGTCCCGGACTCCAAAACCAGGTAGAAATAGAAGGGTGTGGGGTTGAGCAGGTCGATCACCAGCGGCTTGAAGCCGAAGCGGTCCTCGACCTCGCGGGTCAGCGCCTGATTGGTTGCCGGGTCTTCGATGCTGAAGCTGAAGCGGTCGGCGGACTTGGCCTGCAAGTCGCCGAGCAGCCCCTCCAGATCAGCGCGCAAGGTGGGCAGCGGCTCGGGGAGTTGACCCGGCGCCGAGACGAACGCGCGCAGCTTGATGGGCTGACCCAGGCCGGCGAACAGGTCGCCGCCGCCCTGATAGCCGTACAGCACCTTCTTGACCGCCCGGGTGATGTCGTACTCGGGGTTGCGCAGCCGCACATCGAGATCGTTCTCGCCGCGGACCTTGATCTCGATCAGATCCTGGAAGCCCAGATGCTCGAATTGGTCGCCGTACTTCACCACCAAATCGAAGTAGGAGTTCACGACCCCCGACTGGTACTTGCTCGCGGTCTGGAAGGCCACCGGACGAATGCCGAACTGTTCGCCGGCCTCGCGCTCCAGGTCCGGATGGTCCGCCGGATCGACGAACTCCACCCGCACCCGGCCGCCGCCGGCCACCTGATACTCGCGCAGCAGATCGCGAATCTGCGGGACCAGGGGGGCGAGCAACGGATGGGTCTGGGCGCTGAAATAACCGCGGATCAGTAAGGGTTCCTGGATCTGCCCCAGATAGGTCCGGGTGGCGTCGGAGACGGTGTAGACCTGACCCTGGGTCAGATCGGTGCGCGCTCCGTCGACCTCATGCAGCCACAGATTGGCGGCCAATAGGTTGGCGGCGGCCAGCAGGGTGATCAGGGTGAGGCGGCGATGACCCGCCGGCCGGTCGCTGTCGGGCGCCCAGCGCAGCCGTTCCAGGCTATAGACCGTGAGTGCCAGGAAGACGCCGACGATGCTCGCGTAGTAATAGAGGTCACGCAGGTCGATGACGCCACGGGTGATCGAATCGAAACGGGACCCGCTGCCGAGCAGCCGCAAGAGTTCGCCGCCGCGATTGCCGACCAGGCTGGTCAGGGCCTCGGAGCCGAGCAAATAGAACAGGGCACAGACCAGGACGCTGCCGATCAGGGCGACGATCGGGTTATCGGTCCGGGAGGAGACGAAGAGCCCGATCGAGAGATAGGCGGCGGCCAGCAGCAGGGTTGCCACATAGGCCCCGAAGACCGGACCCCAATCCAGCGGACCCAGCAGCGAGACGGTCACCGGCAGCGGCAGGGTCAGGGTCAGGGCGATGGTGACCAGGGCGAGCGCGGCCAGGAACTTGGCCGCCACCAGCCGCCAGGTCGGTACCGGCAGCGTCAGCAGGATCTCCAGGGTCCCCGCCCGGCGCTCCTCGCTCCACATACGCATCGTGAGCGCGGCACAGAGGAAGATCAGCAGCACCGGCATCCACTCGAACAGCGGGCGGGCGTCCGCGATGTTGCGGGCGAAGAACGCCTCTCCCCAGAAGAACACGAACAGGCACACGGCCAGAAAGGTGCCGATGAAGATATAGGCCACCGGAGAGCCGAAGAAAGCGGCCAGTTCCTTGCGGGCGATTCGCAGAATGTCAGACATGGGCGGTCTCCGTGACGGTCTGGGCGGATGGCGCATCGGCGGGGCTCGCGGCCCCGGAGACGGCGCGGAACAGGGCCTCCAGGTCGCGCCGCTCCGGCTCCAGTCCGAACAGGTTCCACCCTTGATCGGCCATCGCGCGGGCGATGGCCGGGGCTGCTGCTGCCGCATCCTCCAGACTGAGCGCAAAACAGTGGCGCCCGGCGCCCTCGTCCACCAGTTCCACGCCGCTGACCCCAGACAGGGCACTGAGCAAGGGCACGGCCTCCGCCGCGGGGCGATCCAGGGTGACCCGCAGCCGCGGATGACGGCCGATGGCATCGCTGCTGCTGTCGAGCGCCAGACGCCCGCCGCTCATGATCAGCACCCGGCTGCAGATTGCTTCGACTTCCTGAAGAATATGCGTAGAGACGATTACGGTGGCATCCTGCGCCAGTTCCTGGATCAGGCCGCGCATGTGCTGGATCTGGGTCGGATCCAGACCGTTGGTCGGTTCGTCGAGGATCAAAATCTTCGGACTGTGCAGGATGGCCTGGGCCACCCCCAGGCGCTGGCGGTAGCCACGCGATAGGGTCGCAACCGGGGCGCTCGCTTTGGCGGTCAGGGCGGTGCGTTCCACCGCCTGGCGGATGGCCGCCGGCCGTGCGTGTTGCGGGATGCCGTGCAGGACGGCCTGATACTCCAGCGCATCGAGCACCGTCTGCTCCGGATAGAGCGGACAGTTCTCCGGCAGGTAGCCGACGTGACGTTGGGCCGAACGGCGGTGCTCGGCCAGGTCCAACCCGTCGATGCGGATGGTTCCGCTGCTCGGTTCCAGATAGCCGGTCAGCATTTTCATAATAGTGGTCTTGCCGGCCCCGTTGTGGCCGAGCAGCCCGACGATCTCACCGTGGCCGATATCGAAGGAGACCTCCGACACTGCCTTCAGCTCGCCGTAACTCCGACTGAGCTCGCGAACCTCGATCATGCGTGACTCCCGTGTCTGCTGTGGTTGGTTGATGGGTGGAACCGCGACGCGCTCCGGAGCGGCCGCGCGCCAGCGGTGCCGGTGCGGTCGGTAGAGTCAACAGTGCGGCGGTTGGGGTCAAGTGACCAAAAATTCAGATTCATCCGTGTTTGTTGCGTTGGCGCGGTCTCTGCGCGCCGTTCCCGGAGGGGACAAATGAGGCCGCGTTTGATCTGGATCAAGGCCACAGGGGGCCGCTCTCGGCAAGGTTGCCGGTGCAACTATCCGCACCGCCAAGAAGAAGAGAGAGGAGTGCATCATGCCGCATCGCCGTCGAAACCGTCCACTGGCCAGAGACATTTGCGCTGCGGCGTTTTTCGCGGACGCGCCCGGACCGGGGTCGGCGCCAGACGGGCTGACGCACAGGCATTTCCTGGCGCGCACCGACGACATCGGGTCGCCACGGCGCCCATTTGAGAA
>Ga0247839_1005520_pt1 | contig 15264 bp, 6 predicted proteins | sample LaCruzMarch2015__6_FD_192405 | JGI IMG/M metagenome (GOLD analysis project Ga0247839, IMG submission 192405) | Freshwater microbial communities from meromictic Lake La Cruz, Castile-La Mancha, Spain - LaCruzMarch2015_16m | ecosystem: Environmental > Aquatic > Freshwater > Lake | place: Spain... | reverse complement strand
CCGAGCCGCCGCCCGGGCCATCGCCGGAGTGGGGGAGTTTGTCACTTTCAAGGTTAGTGCATCCACAACCCCCGTTTTAAGATGCCACCGGTAAAGGCTTTTCCACGTCACCCACAAGGACACCCCAACCCCCGCCAGTCCCAACCCCACCCCATTGTAATGGCTCAAAACAAACGAAACGCCCCCCCCCCAAGTCCCCGCCGGCGAAAGGCCCAGCCACCAAAACACCCCAAAACACAACACCGCCGGTAAAAACACGAAAACCGGCACCAACGCCCCGGTGGGAATCCCTTCCGCAAGAGAAATGGATTTAATACCAACTGGCCCCCCCCACCTTTGCAAAAACCGCTTTGTGCCCCCGGCCATGCCGGGCAATGATTCATCTGTGCGTCTTACGTTTCTAATCTCTTTTATTACCTTGAGAGCCATCAGAACGCCCGTGTTAAAAACGGCTTGGGTTATCTCTTCGGTTCCATCAGGAGGCCTCATCGTATTGAAAATAGGGAGAAAATAATTCACAAAAAGGTAATGGGTCGGGCCGTTCTCGTGTTCGTCAAGAGGAGGAGTGCTCCCCGGATGTTCAACAATCCACCTTATTGTTTGTTCAACAAGATACCTTGCTCGATTATCTAGGCTTGTAAGTCTGTGATGGAAATCTAAAACAGCGCTTTCAAAAGCAACCACCAGATCAGACCCAAAGGCATTCACAGCATTATCCCTAAGAGTCACCAGAGCTTTGGGAGAACTATTTCCAGACTCCCGGCTAAAATCCGCATACATGGAAATAATTGACCAAAACGCATGATTGAATCGGAATCTAAGACCGATGAGAATCATATCTAAAACAATCTGTAAAAAGAGTGGATCTCTTGTTGAGTCCCTTGTTTGTGTTCGAGAGAGTTTCTCTTTCACCAGTCGCTTAGGGGATGGGGATAGTGGCAAAGAGGACTTTGGTGGCCCTCCTCGGTTTATCAAAATGTCATACAAAATTCCATACGTTTCCGTTTCCTTGAATTCTCTGAGCTGAGCAAGAAGAAGAAAACCCTCTCTGTTCAGTCCACCGAGTTCGGTTTTGAATCTCTTACGATCATCGCCATCTAATGCAGACAGAAACGCATCAACGGGCTCTTTCGCCGTTTCGATTGTCTTCTTAAATTCCGCAATTATTCGTTCGCATTCTTCAAACAACCCCTCATTAATTTTTACTCGAGAGTTGTCCTGGTTTTTGACCGAAGGTATCATTCTAATTCTATCTAAGCAGATCGACGGCTTCTTCTTGGTCTTATCCCGTGTTAAACGGGAATAAGCCTCGTTAATGTATTGAATAGCCTTGAACGTGGGGGTTCGCTTATAATCCGGAGAATCAAGTATTTTTAAAGCGAAAAGAAGATGTTTTTCGTGATCCATATTCCAAAACTTTATAAAAAGACGAATCAGTTTCGGGCTCGATTCCAATTTCTTCTGAAATTCTTCGAGCCATTCCATCGATAATTCTCGTTTAAAATACTGATCGGGCTCAAGTGTTCTTATAAACCATCTCACGAATTTTTGACAATGAACGTATACATCTTTTTGGTACAAACGAAATTCAGCCATATAAATCTGTTGAAGGACCTTATAAGTGACCGTTCCCGAAAAACCAAGGGCACCTAACTCAGCTAAAACCGAAAAAAGGGCAGAACGGTGTTCAGACAGTTGCATCTTTCGTATAATCTTCAATGGACTCTTTACGGGACGCCTAGGTTGACCCGGCTCCAATTGTTCGGTCTTAGCGGCTTCTCTCTGATGCGAAGGGTTCTGTGAAAGGTTGACCTTCTGAAATTCGGACATCCCAGCGGTTGTTATCTCAGAGGAAAGGGCATCATCAGGGGCGTGATCCCTAGTCCAAAGAGACATAATATGACGAATTCTTTCCGAATCCAAACTCTCCACATACTGGGAAATATTTTTATTTCTACTCTCTAAAGCCTCTACATCTATCTCTGCAACATCTATAAGCCATTTTCTATATTCTGGATACGTCTTTTGGGCTTCTGATTGTGAATAAAAATTGAGGCTCATGTATCTCAAGGCCCTGACCAGACGATTTCTTGAAAACTTATTCTTGAGAAAAAACAAAGTTCTGTTCCAACCCCAGTGGAATCCACTGAGCCCGATAAAGGTGAACAGATCGATTAGGGCGATTAAACTAGGGGCGTGGGCCCCTCCCGACAAGTAATCAAAAGCCAAAAAATAGGACAACCCGAAGAACAAAAATCTCTGAACAAACGCACTAAAGAATTCGCCGATGGTTCGAGATTCCCACAAATCCCTATGCAGAGTGGCGAATAAGAAGGCCACCAAAACATTCCCCATCGTAATGGGGATGACGCCCACTCCAATAGAGAGAAAAGCCGTTGCTGGGAAAAAATAAGCCCCAGCCCAATACCCAAGAAACAATCCCGCCGTCTCAACAATCGGCCAAAAAGGCCCAGCGGGAACTGAAACAGATTTCCACCAACCCATTATGGATCGGGTATCCTGCGCTGTTTTTACCGCTTCTTTCACTACATTACGTTTATTGTAAGTCCCACGCTGAAACTGGTCATTCAACCTTTGAAGCAAATCACCCAGCCATTTGATCAAAGATTGGGAAGATAAAGTGACATCCGCCAGTTCAGCCGCGTGCACCAAATAAATTTTTTCCCCCGCCAACTTTTGTTCCAAGGGCACGGGGTCTTTGGCCAACACGTCCAGATAGTCGGAGCTCTCTGGAATTTTGGAGATTTTGGGCGTCACCACCGCGTAAGAGATTCCTTTGTCTCTTAAAAGCGACGTGATCCCCTCCGTGTGAAAACCGCCGGCCACAAGGCCGGCGGTTTTGATGTTGTCGGTTTCCATTTTGGCCAAGAGGTGGTCAACAAGGACGTTGTTCCGGGAAACGGCGATGGAACAAAAATCTTCAAAAGGCTTTAGATCGGTGGCGGTCAAGATTGGAAGATTTAAGAGCGACGGGTTTAAACCCATAAGATCTTCTTGTATTTCCAAGGGACCACCCCCGTCCTTCTGGAATCGTCCCCAGTCCGTCATGGACATTTCGTGGTGGATCAGTTTGTCCAGCAAGGCCAGACGGCGGGAAACCCTCACCAATTTTTCTTGCTCTTTCGTTTCAATCAAACGGGTTTGGGCTTTTTCTTCTAAAAGCCCCATCTCATCAATCAACTCTTTCCGATTAATCGCCTCGGCCAACACCACGTAGTTGATGTAGGGCAATAAGAGCCCATACCGTTTCAGCTGAATTCCGTTTTTCTCACACTGCTCTTTTAGCGCCCTGTGATACTCCCCACACCCCACCCGACCGGAACGATACGACACGCTTCGGGCCGCCAAGGTGTTCAATTCCTCTTTGGAAAGGGTTTTCACTAAAGTGTCCACCAAGTGGAGGCGGTCCGCCTCCACTTGCTTAAAATCGAGGGAACCTTCTAGGTCGAGGGCGTTTAGGAGGTGGCGAACATTAGGAAAATCAAACAACTTCGATGCCTTCAAATTCACAGAAAAAGCAAATTCCCCCGTGTCCCCCTTTGTCAAAGGGGGGAAAAACAGGCCTTGTCGTGCTGTTCCCCCCCTTTGACAAACCTCAGTCAAGTATCTGACCCACGTTCCTAATTTTTCTCGCCCCGCTGTGTATTCTTTGGCGTGGTGGTCGTAGGCTTGGAGAGAGGTGGAGTAAACGGTTTCTTTTAACCTGTCAGCGGAAGATTGAAGGGTTTTTAAAATCTCTCTTACCCGGGGACGAATTTTGTAGGCCTCTTTCAAAGCCGCCACGTTGTCCAGATACCGTTTTCCTTCCTCGACACCGAACAACGTCGGCGGGTGGGGGAGGGTGAGGCCGGCGTATTCTGGCCCCCCGATCAGACCTTTGGTCAAAATGAAATCCGAGACGTCTTGAACAATTTCTCGAGGGTATTGACGAAAAGAATTTAAAGTGAAACTCCCCGACGCTCCTTCGATCCCCACGACATTGGCCCCGCGGGTTCCCAGCACCCCCAAAATCCCGGAAATATTTTTTTGAGCTTCTTCAATCCCGTGAGCGTCCTGCACGTGGATCACCATCGGGGCATCGGCTTTGAACGATACGTACACCTCACCCACATCGCCGTAAGGAAGAACCTCGTTCGCCCAATCCTGGGACGACGGATCTTTTAGGTCTGTTTGAAGAAGGGGGCTGGAAGCGAGGGGTCCTATGGGGACAGCGGTGGTGCCCGGCAGAATGGAAACCATGTCACGGGCCGTGGCGGAAAGAGACAGGGCGAAATTCCGGTCTCGGCCTTGGGAGGATAATTTTCTCGAAGCCTCTCGCCGTTCTCTCCAAAAAGCGTTTTCCTCCGCGTAAAGACCGCCCGTGTTCGTCCACAGGAAAGACAAAACCACGGCCCCCCCGAAAACTCTTTTCAAGGGCGGAAAAAAGGAACACCGAATCATCGGAAACCAAAAGGAAACAGCCGCGTATTCATGGAGAAACAAGCACTCCTATTCACTTAGCCTAAAAATGGAATTTGAACCTTCAAAAAATAAGGCAAATTTCATTTTTAGTTCCATGCAACACAGTGGCCAAAAACAGACGTTTCAACCAAGGTTAAAGAACAAAAACAAATCTTTAGAACAAGATCACCCGTTCGGTGGTTCTTAAGAAAACGACGTCAAAACCGCAGGGTTCTCCCAAAGATTTCCAAACAGCCTCCACGTAGGCTTTGCCTTGGGTTTGGTAACGCAAGGCGTGGGCGGGGCCTTGGCCTAAGAGGATTGCGTCGGTTTTGAAATCCGTCACCCATAATTTTCCATCCCGTCGAGTCAGGAGATCCACCACCCCGTGCACGACAGAACCGCGATCGGCGTAAAGGAACGGGGCTTCCCGTGATAAAATTTCCGATTGGGCGATGGCCTGAGCCGGGGGCGACACCAAGAAATTTGAAAGGATTTTACAAGCGTCTGGTTTAACCAATTCCTCGGTTTTTTCAAAACCGTCCAAGGCCAGCCGCGACCAGGCGGTGTCCACAGCGGCCTGAACATCCCCACCGTTTTTATAGTCCCACGTTTCCAACACGGCGTGGCACAAACGACCCAGCAACACACCCCCCACCACCACGGGTTCGCTAACAGAAGACACGGTTTTTACCGTTTCCGGCGAATGGCTGGGGCTTATAAAAATGGGTTGCCCTTGGACTTGAAAAAAAGCCTCCCGCCTTCGGGCCCAAGCCTCTTTTAATTCTGGCGTGAGGCGAGGACTTTTCAATTTTTTTTGGTGGGGCCAGTGGACAGGCTCTCCTCCCGTTAGCGGGATTTTTGTCACGGACAGTTTAAGACCACCCTTCAATTCCCAAAAAGTTTCTTGGAGGCTGGAGACCCCCCGGGTCATGGAGAGGAACGAACCTTTTTTACTTTCCTTGGCCCCGGAAAGGATCACGTGGTCCCGGGCTCGAGTGGCGGCCACGTAGAACAAACGGATTTGCTCCCCTTCCAAACGAACACGCTCGTCGTTCATTAAAAAAATCATGGCCAAGTCTTGCCATTTTTTAGAAATCAATCGATGCCCCGTCACGCCTTCGCTCCAATCGTGTAAGACCGCTTGGGGTTTGGTCCCAGTGGCGCGAGGAGCGGCGGACAAATTGGGCAGGATCACCACCCGGTATTCCAATCCCTTGGCCTTGTGAATGGTGAGAAAACGCACGGCCTCCACGTGTTCCTCCCCCAGAGGACTTTCTCCTTCGTCTTCAATTTTATTGACCGACCGAGACAACCGGCGAACAAATTCAACCAACGTTTCACCCCGTTGAGCGTTCGCGTCTTCCCCCAACCGCACCAGTTTCATCACGTTGGACAGGGTTTGTTCCCCTCGGTAGGCCACGGACGTGGCCTCTAAAAACCGCGTTTCCCGAAGAACACGGCGGAGAAATACACCCAGAGGTTCTTGGCGAGAGGCTTCTCTTAGTTTTGCCAAAACGTCTTTGATAAAATCCCACCCCTGCCCCCCTTTTTCAAAGGGGGGAAAAGACTGGTTTTCCAAGAGTGTTCCCCCCTTTGAAAAAGGGGGGTTAGGGGGGATTTGCTGGAAATTTATTGAAGGCGAAAGAAATTCTTTTTCGTTCGTTGATAACATCAAATCGTTGAATAGATTCTCGTTTTTTATCAGGGCCGGAAGATCCCGGTCTTTGCCCATCACAAGGGGCGATCGCCACAAGCCCGCCAGAGACAGTTTATCGTTGGGGTTCACAATCACACGGAGAAGGTTGAGGAAATCAATCACTTCCGGTGTCGAAAAAAAAGATCGGTCGCTTTCCACGAGGTAGGGAATGCCGGCGTCTTTAAACGCGTCAATGTAAACCGCCAGGGGAGACGCACTGCGAAAGAGGATGGCCACATCCCCCAACCCCCAACCGTCACCGGTTCCACAATGCTCCACCACCCAGCGGGCCACCCACGCGGCCTCGGCCCGCCGAACCACGTGGGCTTTAGGGTCTTCGTCGTCGCCTTCTTCTCCCTCCACCAAAGCCAACTCCACCCCCCCGGGCCGGGCCCGGCCACCGGGCTGGGAAAACAGGGGGAGGTAGCCGGGTTGAAGACCGGGGCTTTCGGTCATCACGTCCCCAAACAAACGATTCACGGGATCCACAATATTGGCGTGGCTTCGAAAACTCGTTTGTAAATCGCATTGAACGCCGCCCTGACGAAGCACCATGTCCACAAAACTTTCGTAGGCCCGAATGTCCGCCCCACGAAAACGATAGATGGACTGTTTGGGATCCCCCACAATGAACAGTTTGCCCGGTTCCAAAACAATGTCTTTCCACCCCACGGCCTCACGGCCGGATCGTTCCGCGAGGAACAAAATAATTTCCCCTTGCAGGGGATCCGTGTCTTGAAACTCGTCCACCAAAACAGCGTCGTAGCGAGTTTTGAGAACCCGCCTCACGTCCGGGTGCAAAACCACCAAATCCCGGGCCCCGGTCAACAAATCGTCAAACCCCATCCAGCCCTTCAACCGATAGCTGGCTCTAAATCTTTCGATAAAACTGTTCAGCAAAATTCGGGATCGGGCGATCACCCCCTCACCCAAAGGGGACAGGGTTTCGGCCACTTTCAAGGCTTGTTGATAAACCGTTTCCCCCTCCCAACCGGCCCAAGCTTTGGGCCATGTGGATGAAGGTTTTTTCCATTTTTCTTCGGAAGGAGCGAGAGGCTTCAAGGGGTTTTCGGCCACGGGCCCATAAGACCGCAACCGATCGCTCACCCGTTGAATGGCCTCGTGAATTTTGGATTGTTTTGAAAGGAGCGGTTTCCCTTCGGGAATCCGCTCCAATGAATTCATCAGATTCTCCAAGCGATTAACCAGGGCGGGGTAAGGACCAGCTGTTCCGGGGCGGTGGCACAAGTCCCGGGCCATTTCGGCCAAATCGGACAGGGAAACGTGGGGAAGGATCTCCTTCCACGCCGTGGCTCGGGGGCTGTGATCGCCTAATTCTTCCTCCAGCCATCGCCCCCACTCGTCCTGAAAAATCTCGTCGAAGGCGTCGCCCTTGTCTATTTGAAAGTTGGGGTTGAGCCCAGCCTCCACGGGAAACAGGCGAAGGAGGGTGGAACAAAAATGGTGAATGGTGCCGATGGGGGCTCGGTCCAACGCGTGCAAGGCGTCTTGGGCCATGGACCGCACGCGGTCTTCGTCCGCCAAAAATTCGCGACGGGCTTCTTCCAACCAAGCCGCGGTGCGTTCCCGTCGTTTGTCCGGCAAAGACCCGGCGGTCAGCACGGTTAAAAGATCGTTCAACCGCTCGGCCAACCGCACTTTGATTTCGCCGGCGGCCTTGTCGGTAAAAGTGAGGGCCACGATCCGCGTGAGCGGCACACCGGTTCCCTTCGGGCCTCCCGCCAACAGGAGGAATAACAAACGGTCCGTGAGAAGGGTGGTTTTGCCCGTACCGGCCCCGGCCTCCACCACAATGTTTTGATTCAGTCGCCGGCGGGCGATGTCCCGGGATCCTTGATCGGCGGTCATGAGGGCTGAGCCGTTACAACTTTTTGAGCTCGGGCCACGGAGGGGCCGTGGCTTTTACGGCACACAGAGGAAAAACCACACCATCGGCAAGGACCGTTCCACCCTTCTTCGGGGCGAATCACGTAATCGCCTTTTTTGATTTTCTCAAAAAGACCTTGGTACCGATCCCGCAACACCGTCCGTCGGTCCCGCCAAAAAGCCCCGGACATCTCGTCGGTTTCCCCGGACGATAAATATTCCAAGCGGGCCCCAACGATAGTTTCGGCCCCCCCTATCAATTCCAAATAGAGAGGAACTTGATGTTCCATCCCCTCGTCCACCCGGGTTTCCAATTTTTTAGATTTCAATGTGTTTTTGTAATCCACCAACCGGCGGTCCTGGGTGTTGGGGTTTTCGTCCACGCGGTCCACCCGCCCGGACACGCGAAGATCGGTCCCGTCCAACACCCCCGTGACGGGCCATTCCAAACGAACCGGACGGAACCCTTCAACCTCCAAACGGTGGCGGTCTTGCACCGCGAACCGCACCAAATTCTCTTCCACTCGTTTTTGAACGGCCCGGGCCACCAACGGGTAAAGCCCCGCCGACCGGGCCATCCAATCCCCAAAAAAAGACGACGTTTGAGCCAACACCAACCCCTCCACCGCCTCGGCCTTCGGCAACGCCTTGATCCACGATGAATAGACGGCACACAGAATTTTGTGGTGAATCAAACCCCACCCCGCCGGGGACAGATCCCCTTCTTCAAAAAAATCCGGCTTAAAACGAAGCCCCACCACCTTGGACATAAAAAACTGAAAAGGGCAGTCGCTAAAACTCTCGATGGCCGAAGGAGAAAGCCCTTTCGTTTTCCAAAGAGCCAAAACCTCCGGGAAGGGCAACGTCTCTCCGGGAGCGTCCATCACCCCATCCCAAGACCCCGGGGACCCCCGCTGGGTAAGAGGCAGAACACGCTGACGCAAAGAATCGATTTCTGGGTCAACGCTTCCCCGTCGGTCCAACAACAAATCGCACAAACCGGCTTCCTGTTCAGACACCAGCGGAGCCGATTCCCATTTTTCCAGAGGCGGGCGGGGTACCCGTTCGGCGTCGTCCAAGGAAAGGCCTCGGGATCGCAACCATTCCCTCAAATAGATGGAGGGGACTTCCGCTCGTCCCTCATCACCCGAGCGGGAATACAAAAAATAAATTTTTTCTTGGGCTGAGGAAACCATCAAAGAGAACAACAGTTTTTCTTCGTCGTACCCTTCGAGTTTGGGTAAAATCCAATACCCGCCCGGGTCCCGCAAAAGACGACGGAGGTCGTCGCTCAGCAACGGGTCTTCCCGAATGCTTCGAGGGAAAACGCCTTCCTTCAGCCCCAGAAAAAAGAGCCCACGAAAGGATTCCCCCCGGGCGTCCATGGCCCCCATCACCCGCACGCCTCGCACAGACCCCGTGCCCGGCAACCGGGCCCGTCCCACGGCCTCCCGCAGACGGTTCAAAAAATTGTCCGGCGTTTGTTTTTCCCAAACGAGAGCGAGATCTTCCATCCGGTCCAAAAGATCGCCCAAAGCAATCACACCCGCCGTTTGCTGAAAATCCTTCTCTAAAAATTCCGTCACCACGGTTCGCACCGTTTGGAGGAGGGCCCGTGTGTCCAGCTCGTCCGGCCCCCACCGTTCAAAACGAGACACGAACGGGAGAAGACTGGGCGGGGGAGGCGGAGGGATCAGGTCCAATTCTTCGGTGGGGAAATTTTTTGCCCCGTGGGCAAGGATCCAATCCAAACCGGCCCGGGGCCCGGCGAGGGCCAACCAAGAAGAAATTTCTTGTCGTTGGGCTTGAGACAAAACCAACGCGGACAAAGAGGGAGATTCCACCACGTTTTGCAAAGCGTCCCGATCGTGCCCTTTGGCTGAAAGGTCTAAAATATCCAACACCAACCGAACCCCGGCGTCCCGCCAAAGGGGCCCCCCATCGGCCAAAGAAAAAGGGACCGCGTTTTCTTTAAAAATCGTCGGCACCAGAGAAACGTAGGGATCCACCCCCCGAGCCACCACCCCGATGTCCTCCCACAACAGAGAAGGGTTTTCGTCCCGCAACCTCAAAATTTCTCGAGCCACCCACCACACCTCGTCTCTTTCGCCGGAAACACTGATCACCCGTACATTTTTCTCTTCCTCCGCCGGGATTTCTGGATACACCGCCGGAGCCCCCCCCACCCGCACGTTCGTTTCTAAAAACCGTTTCGCAAAATCCCATTCGGGACGCCCCTTCACGTGGGGAAAGAAAAGCGTCACGTTCGTGGCCTTGGCCACCGTTGAGAATAAATCCGCTTGGGCCCCGTTCAAATCGTAAAATCCGTAATAAATCAAAGAATCATACACGGACAACAACGCGTCGTCTTTTTCTAAAGCGTCTTGGGCCAAGCGGGCCAAATCGGACGAAGAAACTCTTTTTAACTGTTGAAGTCTCTCCCGGTATAAATCCGCGAGGGACAACAATCGAGACAACCCCGTCGCCCCGGGAACAGACAGATCATCGAAATGTTCTCGAAAAGAAGAGCCGTCCACGCCGGCCTCCACCAAATCCCTCAGCGTGGCCCGATGGGCCCCCGCCAAGGCGTTGGCTCGGTCTTCCGAAACCCCCTGATCTCTTAAAATCTGTTCCACCAAACTTTCGTGGAAGAAGTCGTCGTTGTTTACTTGAGGAAGGAGACCACCCGCTCTCTGGAGAACGTCCATAGAAAACCCGTGCAACGTGTGAAACCGCAAATTAAAAAAAGACAACCCGTGATCCAACGCCAAAAGCCGTTGAAGCCGTTCCCCCATTCCCCGGGACGCCGTCACCACCCCCACCCGTCGCCCCACCCCGGGCGGATTTTCCCGAAGCCGTGCCACAAACCCCTCCTCCAAAACCGGCCGAAACGGCCCGCAAATAAGCGTGAGTGCCATGCCTCCATTTTACCTGAATTTTTGGAAGTCTGTTGAACCCAGATTTTGCATTAGGACGCGGGATTCGACGAAGGAGGCCGGACATTTTCTTCCTTAAAAAGTTCGTCCATGGAACCACCATGGCCTTCACTTTTTTCGTCGAAACTATCTCGGCCTCCTTCGTCTCGGTCCTCACGCCTAATGCAAAATCTGGGTTGAATTTCCGTCGAAGAAAAAAAAGGAATCTTCCGGATACTGGCGTTCGCCGACAGGACGAATCTAAAGAAAACGGGGTTCAACTTTCCTTTTTAGGTTAAAGTTTTGTATTTTTTTTCTTGACAGAATGGGTTCTGTGTTATAAATTTAGCGAAGGTTCGGTGCGTAGAGGAAAAAGAAGACTACTCTTAGGAGGAAGGATCATGGGTCGTTCGCTCAAAATTATTCCAATCGCGTTTAAATCGTTGGCGGTCATTTCATTGTTGTTGGGGTTGGTTTTTACGGTGGTCATTTTGGTGGGTGGGGGCAACCCGGACACACCGAGAGCCACGTCCATTCTGGCGTTTGTTTTAGGGGCTTTTTACCTGCTTTTCTTCTGGACCATCGGCGAAGTGATCTCTCTGTTGGTGAAGATTGAAGCCAACACCCGAAAAGAGTAATAACCGTTTGAACCGTTCCACAGGCACCCGTCGTTTCCCTTGGGTTTGGGTCGCGGCGGGTGCTTTTGTTTTGGTCGCCACGGGGGTGTGGGTGTTTCGAACCAGTTTAAGAGAACGAGCCTTCGCCCCACGCCTCAACGACCGCCCAGACACCACGCGGGATTTCCAGCCTCCGTTCGAAAAACGAACGACCAACGTTATTGAACGTCGTCCGTCCCCTCAACCCGTGGGTCTTGATCCCCGCACCACCCAAGCCCTTCAAACCATTCAAGACATCAACCGCATCAACCGCATGAACCAAGAACAACGAAAACGCCCATCCCCTCTCCCCACCAACCCCACGCCTCCAAAAACAAAAACTGAGTAATTGTTTTTTCTCATCATGCCAACGAAAACTGGGGTTTTAAAAATCCCCTGTGTTTTCCCATTTTGAGCCCCGTTTTGTCCAATCTTTGCCCATTTTTCGTATTCCTCACTTTCTCCAACGAACCACGACGGAACTGACGAGAAACCAGCAGAAGGCCACCAAAACGATGGTCGCTCCGGTCGCGGTGCGAACGGCGGGGTGGGCGGAGATGAGGAGGCCCAGCACGGCGGAACTGGTGCCCACAGCCAAAGACCACCAAAACATGGCCCCGGCGGAACGGGCCAGATTACGGGCCGTGGCGGCGGGAATGATGAGCAGGCCCGTCACCAGAAGAACCCCAATCCACCACACGGACAAAATGACCACCAACGACAAAAAACCCGCGAACAAATATTGAAAAACCGCCGTTGGAATCCCGTGGGTTTCCGCCAGAACCGGGTGGAACCCCACGTAGAGAAGCCGGTTGTAGGCAAGGGCTTGAAAAACCACGAACGCCCCAAATAAAACCGAAAGAAAAACAATGTCCCCCGACGTGATTGTTAGGATGTCCCCGAAAAGAAACCGCATCATGGTGCGTTGCACGTCCGGTCGGCGGCTGACCACGGCCAAACCAAACGCCACCACCGCCGACAACACCACCCCGATCACCGTGTCGCTGGACAATAAACTTCGCCGTTGCACCGTCACAATGCCCAACCCCATGGCCAAAGCGAACAGGGGCATGCTGATCCGAGGAGAAAGCCCCAAAACAATGCCCAAAGCGGCCCCGGCAAAAGCACTGTGGCTAATGGCTTCGGCAAAAAATGCAAACCGGAAATTAACCACCTGAACGCCCATGGTGGCGGCCATGGGCGAGAGCAACAAAAGCCCCGCCAAGGCCAACCGCATAAACCCAGCGTCCAAACCACAACCGCAGAGAACTCGATGGAATAAATCCATTAGGAAACCGTGGCGGGGGAACGGAGGAGCCCCATGTGCATACCGTAAAGGGTGGTTAAGATGTCCGGGGTTAACACCTCCCGTGGGGGGCCCTCGGCGGTCACACGACGGTTTAAACAAATCACGTGGGTGGCGTGCTGAGCCACGGATTCTAAATCGTGGCTCACCATCAACTGAGTGAATTTCTTTTTGGATCTCACCCGTTCCAAGAGTTCACAGAACAGCAGTTCCCCTTGAAAGTCCACGCTGGCGGCCGGTTCGTCCAACACCAACAAATCTGGGGATCGCTGAAGGGCCAGAGCCAACAAAACCCGCTGGAGTTCCCCACCGGACAGGGTGCCCACCCGACGTTTGGCTAAAGTTTCGGCTTTAACATCCTGCAAACACTCCATGGCTTGGTCCCGGTGACGGTTCCCCACACCAAACCACAGAGGCGTGAGTTGGGGCCCTAAAACCATAAACTCCAAAACCGTCAAGGGAAGCCCCCGGTCCGGAGCCACCCGCTGGGGAACGTAGCCCACCCGGGGGTCTTTGGGGTTATAATCAATCGTTCCGTCAAAAGGAACTTGCCCCAACAACGCCATAAGAAGGGTGGTCTTCCCCGCCCCGTTGGGACCCACAATGGCGGTGCTTCCATGCAAGGGAACATGGGCCGAAACGTTCGCTAAAATAGGCACACCGCCCAAAGTGACCGAAAGATTTTTGAAAATCACCGCCGACGTTTCGGTAAAATTATTCACGAAATTTTAAAGCGTCGTCGAGATTTTTTAGATTTTGATCCAAAACCGTTTCAAAATAATCGAGGGAAGCGTTTTCGGGGCCGTTGGCCCCAGCGTCCAAGGCCACGGTGGGAACACCCGCCTCTTGAGAAACCGTTCGACCCAAGCGATCGGAGTATTGGGTTTGAGTAATAAGCACCGCGGTCTTTGTTTTTTTCATCAGACGAACCAAACCCCCTATGTCCGACAGCGCGGGGGCTTGGCCCGGATGAATTTGCAAAACCCCCACTTGGGTCAAGCCCACGTCCTTGAGAAAATAATCAAACGCGTTGTGGAGAGACGCCACCCGGGTGTTCGGCCAACGGGCCCGACGCGTTCGAAATTCTTCCATCCAACGCCCCATGCGTTGGGCGTAGATGTCGGCGTTTTTTTTAAAAAGATCCCCATGGACGGGGTCCACCTCGGACAAACCCATGGCGATGACCCGGGCCAATTGAGCGGACCGCTCGGGACTCACAAAGAGATGGGGGTTCACATCGGAGGGAGACGCCTTCCCACCGTGTTCGTGGTGCTTTTCTAATAGGGGAAGAAGATCGTCTAGGCCCTGAGAACTGTCAATCACGTGGAGGCCGGACCGTTCGAGTAAAGGGCCCATAAATTCTTCCAATCCAAGGCCGTTGATAATAAGCACATCACTGGACTCTAACTTTCGACGGTCTTGGGGGGTGAGGGCGTAATCGTGGGGGCATCCCGTGGACGCGGGCAACAACAGATCGACGCGAACCCCAGGCACCCCCACGGTCACGTTGCGGACCAACTGATAAACGGGAAAAGTGGACGCTAAGAAAACACGTTCCGTGTTGTCAGGAACAGTTCTAAAACAACCAACGATCAAAAAAAGAGGAACACAAAAAAGTGACCGGAAATACGCTTTGCCCCCATCGTTCCGTCGAAAGGGTTTCATTGGATGGACCGCACCGATTCACGGAGAACCCAGCCTTTCAAAGACTTTTCGGGAAGTCCCACGGCGGTCCAGCCGTTGATGGTTTCAAACAATTCCACTTTTCTTCCCTCGGGGACAACAAAGCCCACCTGTTCTTGGGAGCTGGGCCCCACCCGAGCTTCCGCCCGAGGGGTGAGGATCACCCCTTCCCGACGAGACCGTGCCGGGAACAAAAGGACCACCCCCACCGATAAAACCACCAAGAGAACACCGGTTCCCCACCGGGCCCACCACAAAGGTTCCGCGTCCCGGAATAAAGAAACCGTCAAGAAAATGAAGAAAAGAACGTTCAGCACGAACACCCCTCCCAAAACCGATGAAAACCTCAACAAAATCTGATCCACAAAACCCGGCGGGTCTTCTTCCAGTTTTGAACGCAACCGCGAAAGATTGTAGCGAATGTCCTCATCCCCTGGATTTAAACGAAGAGCCCTCTCAAACCACAAACGGGCTGGGCCGGGCCGGTTCAAACGGTAATAGGCGTTCCCCAAATTGTAACACAACGCCGGGCTGATCAATCCCTGATTCGTCATTTTCTCATAAGCGTCCACCGCCCCACGATAATCCCCCTTCTGGTAAGCCTCGTTCCCCTCAACAAAAAGGGCCTTGGGATCTGTCTCCCCCCCCCGCACACAC
>Ga0247839_1005503_pt1 | contig 15289 bp, 26 predicted proteins | sample LaCruzMarch2015__6_FD_192405 | JGI IMG/M metagenome (GOLD analysis project Ga0247839, IMG submission 192405) | Freshwater microbial communities from meromictic Lake La Cruz, Castile-La Mancha, Spain - LaCruzMarch2015_16m | ecosystem: Environmental > Aquatic > Freshwater > Lake | place: Spain... | reverse complement strand
TTGAAGCCTCATCAAGTGGCAATCTTGCTTCGCCCTTCCGCCACTTCAAAATAGTTCCTCGATGACCGCCAACCAACTCAGCCGCCTTTAATGTGCCGCCGACGCGCTCAATGACGTCATCTATCCGTTTCGCCTGATCGCTCAGTCGTGCCTGCTTCAGGTCCGGGTCTAGCTTTTGCGACAACGCTTGATGCCTAAAAAAATAAGAAAGACCGATTGACTGGATGAAACAAATCATCCTATGACTATTTTTGTAAGCACGTAGCCGCTTAAATAGAGCAAATAGCCTACGAGAGGCCAGCATATGCCGAACGCCAGGGTCTGGGACAAGCACGAAATCAAAGCAGAGATCGGCCGCCGAGGCGGCACGCTCAAGTCTGTCGCCGAAAAGTATGGGATCGACCCGACCCTGATCCGCATCACCCTTGCCCGCAAACGACCCATCACGTCCGCCGATCAGGCCATCTCCAAATTCCTCAAAGTGCCCCTGCATGAACTCTGGCCGGAACGGTACGACAACCGGGGCAACCGGCTCGTGCCGATCAAGCCTCTGAAGGCGTCCAAGACTAAGTCCGCCTAAACCCCTCCCCACAATTTGCGACTACACCCCGCCGCGATTCTCATCGCGCGAACAAGAGAGCTTTGCCCGGCGAACCAGTCATCGCGCCCAGCTAAGTTCATGACAACCCCTCCCTGGGGCACATCCACCCGTCACCTAAAACCCTGTCCCGTTCGAAGCTCACGGCTTCTGACGCCGATCGAGGCTTGTCCAATGTCATCCGCAGCGTCGCTCCCCAAAATCCCGATCGGCCAGCAATTGGCAGCGTTACAGCGCCTTCAACGGCTGCTTGAAGTGAACCCGAAGCTGCTCGCCAGCCTCGCGACCAAGGCCGACCGCGACTATCTGATGGACGGTCTGCGCGGCGGCATCGCGACGGTGACCTTCTCTCGCGATAACGCTGCCCTCATCACAGCCGCCTACAAAGCCGCGCACGAACAGCCCACCAAGTCCGCCGCCGAGGTGGCGTCATGAGAAACTACTCGGCATCCACAGGCATCACCACCGCTCGCGACACCCGGCGCGTTTACGTTCGATTGTTCGCTGAACACTTGATGGCGCAACTGGATCTGATCTCCCGTCTAAGCGAAACTGGCAAGCTTGAAGCTTGCTGCATATTTGATCTTGTCGCCGCTATTGACGATAGCGCTACTGCTCTTGGTCATGACGATGCAGACTTAACAGACCCTGTTCGTCAGTCTGCCGATGCCATCCTAACTAGCCTCGGCAGTGTGCGCCCATGAAACAGTGGTGGACACTTCAAGAGCTGTCAAAGCGATTGCCTGAAACCCGCCAGGGGCTCATGGCCCGTGCCGCGCGCGAAAACTGGCGCGACACCAAGCGCCTCGACGGCGAACCGCTGGCCCGCCGTCGCGCCGGTCGCGGCGGCGGCTTTGAATTCCACATCTCGCTTCTGTCCGTCACGGCGCAAGCCGTCCTCGTCGACGCGCCCGTCGCCTCGCAGGATGAGACGATCCCCGATCTCGAAATCGAAACCGCAACGGACGCCCGCACCCGCGATGCGCGCCTTGCCGTTTTGGCGCTGGCCACAAAATTTCACGCGACAACCGGCCTTGGCCTGAAAGAGGCAGACCGTGCGTTCGCGCAAGCCTACTCGTCCGGCGCGCTGGTGATTGATGCTGCCGTGCGCGCCGTGATCCCGACCGTCTCGCGCCCGACGCTGTGCCGCTGGCGTGCTGCCGTCCGCGCAGGCGATGGGGCCAAGATCGCCTCACGCCAGGGTCGCACCAAAGGATCGTCGCCGCTGATGACCGTCAACGACGGTGCGGTCGCGACCTACATCGGCGCGCTGCTGATCAAAAACCCCTTCTATACCGCGATCCATATCCGCGACGCCGTCGAAGCGAAGTTCGGCGCGACGCTTGATCTCGACGGCGCAGCCTTGCCGCTGCCATCCGCCCGCACCTTCTGCCGGTTCGTCACCGACTTCCGCGCCACCAACAAAGTGGCGTTGACCAAAATCCAAGACCCCGATGCCTTCAAGTCGCGCCATCGCATCGCAGGCCTGTCTCGCCATGCCCACGTCGAACGCCTCAATCAGACTTGGCAGATCGACGCCTCGCCGCTCGACATGCTGTGCCTGGACGGACGCAACTCGGTCTACGTGCTGGTCGACGTGTTCTCGCGCCGGATCATGACCTACGTGTCGCGGACGCCGCGCGCGCACGCCGTCAAACTGCTCATGCGCAAAGCGATCCTCGCGTGGGGCGTGCCCGAGCTGGTCGAGACCGACAACGGCAGCGATTTCACGGCCAAGGCCGTGCAGGCCTTCATGGCGTCCACCGGCATCGACGTGCACCGCTGCGATGCCTACTCGCCAGAGCAGAAGGGCATCGTCGAGCGCGGCATCGGCACCATGCACCGCTACATCGGAACGATGATGCCCGGCTTCATCGGCCACAGCGTTGCCGACCGCAAACAGATCGAAGCCCGCCGCTCGTTCGCAGCCCGTCTGGGCTGCGACGACGCCAAAGCGTTCGCCGTCGAACTGACCAGCATCGAAGCTGCCGACTATCTGGATCGCTGGGCTGCCGACCACTACGCCAACCGCGAACACACCGGGCTCGGCAAGGACGCAGCGGGCAAGGGCATCACCCCGTTCGCCAAAGCCGCCAGCTTCGCGGGCCGCGTCCGCCGCATCGAAAGCGAGCGCGCTCTCGACGTGCTGCTGATGGAGATCGCAGACGGTGGCGGCGTGCGCACCGTGGGCAAGCAGGGCATTCGCGTCGAAGGCGGTTTCTTCATCGCGCCCACGATCATGGTCGGCGAAAAGGTGCTCGTTCGTCTCGACCCCGCCGACCTCGGCAAAGCCTACTGCTTTACCGCAGACGGCGCGGCGTTCCTCGGCGAAGCGATCAACCCCGAACTGCTGGGCATCGACCGTGCCAGCGCCGTCGCCATGGCCCGCCGCCAGCAGGCCAAAATCCTCGACGACAGCATGGCGGAAGCCAAGGCTGCCGCCCGCAAGATCAAGCCGCGCGATGTCATCGACGACGTGCTGCGGATGGCGGCTGCCAAGGCTGGAAAACTCGTCGAGTTCCCGCGCGGTTCCGACAGCCACGAAACGCCCCAGCTCACGGCTGCGTCCAACGCGCTCGCCCCGCGCTCACACGCGCCCGCCGAAATCCCAGCAGAGCTTCAAGAACAGCACAGCAAAGCCGTTGCCGAGTTTCAGGCGCGCATCGCTTTTGCTGAGACGGAAACCGCCAAGCCAACAGCCGACATCATCCCCATGGACAGCGATGAGAGCCGGTTTGTGCGCGCGGTCGATCTGGAGGCGCGGATCGCAGGCGGAGAGATCATCCCGGCTGCCTTGAAGCGCTGGCTCGATGGCTATCAGGAGACCGCCGAGTATCAGGCCCGCCGGTCAATGCTCGATGACTACGGAGAGATTTGGTTCGCTGGCGTTCGGTCTCGCGTTGAGGGCTCTCGGCCCGACAAGAAACAAGCCTAAAAGGGGATTTACGGTGTCCATAAAACGCCATGACGATAGCGCCGCGCCAACGCAGAACGTGACCCTTTTCCGGGAGCTGACCAAAAGATTGCTCGCACGCGATCTGGGTGAATTGGCTTTTGGTGTTTTTTACGGCCCATCGGGCTACGGCAAGACCGTGAGCGCGATGAGCAGCGCCATTACTTACCGCTCGCACTATGTGCGCATGGGATCGACGTGGAGCACGAAGGCGCTTGCCGATGAGATTTGCCGCAAGCTGCACTTGAAGGCGCGAGGAACATCCAGCACGGCGCTGAACGATATCGTCGATCAGCTCTGCTCCGATCCGGGCCGTCCGCTAATCATCGACGAAGCCGATTTCCTGATTAAGCGAGATCTGATCGATTTCGTTCGCGACATCGTCGACAATAGTAAGACGCCGGTCATCCTCATCGGTGAGGAGTTGCTGCCCGGCAAGCTGCGCCGCTTCGAACGCGCGCACAACCGCGTGCTGGAGTTCGTACAGGCTCAGCCGACATCGGCGGATGAAGCCCGGATGTTTGCAGCCCTTCGCGCACCCAAGCTGGCGTTCGGCGACGATTTGATTGCCGCCATCATCGAAGCGGGTGAAGGCCGCGCCCGCCGCATCTGCCGCAACATCGACATCGCCAAGGAACTCGCCAAGGCGCGTGGGCTCGACAAGATCACTTTGAAGGAATGGGGCAACGCCACGTTCTTCGACGGCGAACCGCCCAAGCGGAGGGCTGCGTGATGCTGACCGTTCGCGAAGCTCTAATGGCGGTGCCTGAACACGTCGTTGCTGTACCCATCCAGCGCCCACATCGCTGGGCCTACTTCTGGGAACTGATGCTGACGCTCGACAAAAAGGGAGAACCTTTTTCGGTTATCGAAATCGTCAACCTTGGCAATCTAACCCAAATTGAGCGGCAAAGCCTCAGTCGTTACGTCACGCGACTAGTTCGCGGCGGCTACCTTGTGAAGATTGGGCAAAAACAAGTACGCGGTTTCTGCCGAGCCACATTGTTTTACAAGATCGGGAAGTTTGAAGTCAGCGCCCCGCAGGTCCAACGGACCGGCGAGCCACACGCGATCACGTCAGCTTTGACTATGATCATACCGCGCAACGAGGACGGGGCGTGGGTAGTCATCAAGTCGCTGGCCAAGAGCAACCGCGAATTCACAGCTGAGCAGGTCCACGAAGCGATGCAAGGCGCATTGCCGCTTGAAAGCATCGCCGACTACATCCGTCGATTGGGGAAAGGCAAATTCGCCGAATTAAACGGCGTCGTGATGCAGAATGGGCGGCTGACGAAGGCATGGCGACTGCTGCGTGCGCCGGCCGAAACGCCCCGTCTTGGCGTCGACGGTCGCCCACTGAAACATGCCGCACAACAGGACGCAATGTGGAAAGCGCTCGAAATGGGTGGCTTGCTGTTCATTACCGCCAACGACCTTGCGATGTATGCCACGACACCGGAACTCGAAGTGCCGGAAAGCGTCGCAGCGGAATACGCCGACCACCTCACGGCATCTGGACACCTCGCCAAGCGCGACCAGACGGGCAAACAGACCATTTACCGGTTGATGCGGCACACCGGGCCAATGGCCCCGCGCATTTACCGTGCCTCGTTTGTCTGGGACCCCAACCTCAATTGCGTATTCGGACCCGGCCAGACCGTGCGCGAGGTGCGGCGATGATCCCTATCGAAAAAGCGCGGCGTGCCTGGGGAACATCCATTCCGGATTGGGTTTGCACCATAGCCGACGAGTGCGCCAAGCGCTCGTTGCGGAACGTCGCATCCCAACTTGATCTGTCTCCTTCGATGGTCAGCCAAGTTCTTGCAAACCGCTGGGCGCATCCGACCGACAAAATAGAAGCCAAGGTCCGCTCCATCCTTGGTGTTACTCGCCAACAAGAGGCCGTTGTCGGCTGGGGCAATGCAATGCCGGATTGGGTCATAGTACTCGCCGCCGCCTGCGACCGCGCCCCGCAAACCGAAGTCGCGCGCCGCATCGAGTATTCGCCCGCCGTAGTCAGCCAGGTTCTCCGCAATACCTACAAGGGCAACCTGAAACGCGTCGAGTTTCAAGTGCGCGGCCTGCTGATGGACCAGACCGTCAAGTGTCCCTGCCATTTCGAACCCTTCGGCTTCCACGCCTGCGTCTGGAACCAAGAGAGCCACTTCAAGAAGGCTCTCTATCTGCCCGGCTTCAGCGAGCGCTTTCGCGACGCCTGCCCGGCCTGTCCGAACTGGCTCAAGACCAAGAAGGAGAAACCGTGATGGCAGAGATTTTTTCTTTTCACCGCCTGCGACCGGACCAGCTTTCGTTCGCCTTCAGCGACAGCCGAAAAAACGCTGCACTGAAAAGCATTCACGCCACTCTCATGGACGCTACCAGCTTCGAAATTTGCGAACGAGGCTTCGCAGAAAAGCTTCTGTCCGTCTGGTCCTGTGAACTCGACGAGGAAGATCGCGCTCTCTGCGTCCGCGAATTCGAGCGGCTTGGCCTGATCCCCACCAAGTAGCCCCGCCCATCCGTTCCCCGTCGCGTCCCGCCCGCCCTGCTCATCCCATCCGAAAGCTCACGCCATGCCACTGCACACTGTCTACGGCACCATCCACGACGCCCAACCCATCGACCGCGAATGGATCGCGGACTGCGCCCTGCTGGGCCGCTGCCGGTCGGCAACGCAAGCCGAGTTCGACGCGCTGCTTGCCGTCTTCACCAAAGCCTACCGCGCACGCGGACTGCCGATCACGATGGTGCGGCTGGGGCAGCGCCTCGCCACCGCATGGCGCGGCATCGTCGCACCCGCAGGAGTGGTGGCATGAGCATGGCACAAGCCGTCGCCCAGCGGCGCATGGGGTTTTTCAACGTCACGGACGAGGGCGTGTTCAACGCGCCCGACATCGTCATGTCCATCATCGACGGCGTCATGATCACGCGCTGCTCGCACAATCCAGTCACGGGCATCATCGTCTACAAGGGGTTTCACCCGGCGTTCGATCCGCTGACACCCAGCGAGCCGGTGCCGCAATACAGCGCCATCTTCGACGGCAAGGTCCGCACGTGGCGGCGCGTCGGGTTCGGGGGTGGGGCATGAGCCGCATCCTCACCGCCGACTGCCTGTTCTTTGCCTGCGAAACGACCGGCATTTCCCGCGATCAGGTGCTCGGGCCGTGCCGCACGCGTGAAGTCGTCGCCGCCCGTCACCTCGGCATGTGGCTGGCCCGCCGCTTCACGAAAGCGAGCTACCAGACCATCGCCCAGCGGTTCTCGCGCAACGATCACACCACGGTTCACAGCGCGATCCGCACCGTGAAACTGCGCCGCGACAACAGCGCCAAGTTCGCCGCCCAGCTCGCCGCCGACGAAGCCCGCTTTGCCGAATGGGCCGCCGGCGTCGTCGAAAGCCGCGCGTTGGCCCTCACCCGTTCCGCGTTCATCCAGCCCCCCGTCAGCGCCCAACAGCCGGAAACCGCCCGATGACAACCGCAACGCTCGCCCGCATTTCCCGACCAGCCAAACCGCTACCGGTCACCCGCGATCAGGTCGCCATCATGATCGACCGCCTGTCCGTGCTGCGCGGCAAGATCGCAGAACTGGACGGCCAGCGCGACGACGACATCGCGCAGATCAGGGCGTTCCACGCCTCTGCCGTCGGCGTCTACGCCGCTGAAGCCGAAAGCCTGATCGGCGACGTGCAGGCTTACTGCGAGGCCCACCGGGCCGACTTGACGCAGAACGGCAAGAAGAAGTCCGTCCGCTTCCCGTCCGGTCAGATCGGGTGGCGCAAACGTCCAGCATCGATCCTGATCGCCGACGCCGAGGTAGCGCTCGCCGATGCCCTGCGGTGGGGGCTGACGCAGTTCGTGCGCACCAAAAACTCGCTCGACAAGGACGCGATGCTCAAAGAGCCCAAGGTCGCCGCCACCGTCGTGGGCGTGACCGTGGTCGCGGGCGCTGAAGAATTCATCATCAAAACCGGCGCGTGAAGGGGCTTCAAATGGCATTCCAAAACCATTCAAAACGCGCCGCACACCCGCCACACCGCAACCGCCTCATCGCGAAGCTGCACGTACTGAAGGGCCAGATGGGCCTCGACGACGTCGACTATCGCGACATGCTAGAAACGCAGTTCGGTAAACGCTCATCGACGGCATTGAGCATCGCCGAACTCGAAACCGTCGTGAAGCGGCTCGGCGACGCGACCCAGACCGCCCCGCGCATGACCGGGCCGTATGCGCCCAAGCTGCGCGCGCTGTGGCTGTCGGCGTGGAATTTGGGCGTGGTGCGCAATCGGTCTGACGATGCACTGGTCGCGTTCGTCAAGCGCCAGACCGGATTAGAGGCCGTGCGCTGGCTGCGCGACGCAGGTGCTGCAGCCAAGGCCATCGAAGCCCTCAAGTCGTGGATGGTGCGCGAAGCGGGCGTCAATTGGGCAGCCCATCCCCACAACCCGCGCGCCGCCGTCGTCGATGCGCAGTGGCGCGCGCTCTGCACCATGGGCGTGATCAAGGAACTGGCCTTCGGTGGCGGGCTCGACGGCCAGCTCACAAAATACGGCGAGGCCGTCACGGCCAAGACAAGCCGCGCGACCTACACCGAAGAAGACTGGGACGCGATCATCGCAGCGCTCGGCAAGAAGCTCAGATTTGAGCTGGCCAAATCGCCCAAGACCTAACCGGTTTAGCGGGGGAGAGGCAAACGCCCCCGCTGAAAACCGGCGCGCCGAAGCGGGGCGGCGCGCCGGTCCCTTTCTCCCGTCACATCACAGGGGTTACCACCATGACTATGTCGATTGCCGACGGGCGAGAGATCGCAAAACTTATCAAGGAATACGACGAACTCACCTCACTGCTCGAAAACCAAGACGACGACGACGCCGCACACACCCGCGTCAACCGCCTCTCCAACCATCTGCATGATTGCATCTTCGAGGGCTACGACGCGCCGCTCGACGACAGCCTCAGTGGGGCCATCGACGAGGCGATGGCCGAGTTCTCAGACGAAGGTATCTGGGACGCCATCCGCACCCGGCGCGATACCGTTGCAGCGCTGCTTGTCGTGCGCGGCGTCGAGCTACCACAAGAGGCCATACCCGAGCGCGAGGCCGTCGCATCGGCTGCTGCCTGCCTGAGCGCTGGACCGGCCACGGCGGACGATATCGCCGCCGCCGACACGATCGCTGCGGAGTAACACCCATGTCGTCATCCCGCACCAAGTTGCCGAGCGTTGCCATGACCGTTGAGCCGGTTCCGCATGCCACGCGCTTGGGGCGGATCGACGACACCCAAACGCTGCCGGGCGGGGCCTACGACGGCCTCCCCGGTCAGATCGTCGAGATCGCCGAAATCGCAGGCCTGCAAGCAGCCCTTACCATCGCCAACGCGCGCGGCGGCAACCGCGTCTATATCCCAGCGACCGCCGACGACGATCACTGGCTAGTCACGCTGATCGGACGGGACGCTGCCAACAAACTGATGGGGTATTACGCGACCGGCGTCGAACTCGACATGCCGCGCGGCCCCACCGGCCTGCGCGCCGACACCTGGCGCAGGCTCTATCGGATGATCGAAGACGGCTGCACGTCGACGCAAATCACCCGCGCGCTCGGCATCAGTCGCGACATGGTCAAGCATCACCGCGCCAAGCTGCGCAACAGCCACGTCAGCCCCCAGCTCGATATGTTCGCGCCATCAAATGGCGAAGAGCGTTTGGGGTCACGCCCCGTCCCGCCAGCAACCAATCCTCGTTACATCGAAAGCGGCGGATACCCGAGCCGGACCGCGCACGTCTTAGCGCTTAAGGCTGCCGGGATGACGACCCCGGCGATTGCGAAATCTGTTGGGGTCTTACCAAAGCATGTTGAAACGATCATCCGTGTTAAACGAAATTATCGCCGACCGGTTCGCCTCAAAGTGGGTTTTGCGATGATCAGGCTGACGGCCAAAAACCGCATTCCATAGTCAGCACCGGGGGCATCTGCCCCCGCTCAAAATCCCGAATTGATAGCGTACCTCTGTGTAAGCGCCCGTGAGCGACCGGCACAGAGGACCATCATGACCCCAGCGATTACCGCCCCCGAACTCGACGCGCCGGTCACCGACCGCCCCACGGGCCGCAAGCTACTCTCCAGCCTGATCGCCAAGCGCACCGTTGCCACCCTCATGACCCGCGCGGCAACGTCGCCGCTGCCCAATCAGGGCATGCGCCTGTCGGAACGCGGGCTCGACCTCATCAAAGCCTTCGAAGGCTGCCTCAAAAAGCGCCCGGACGGCACGCTGGAAGCCTACAAGTGTCCGGCTGGCGTCTGGACCATCGGTTGGGGCTGCACCGAAGGCGTTCGCCCGGGCATGGTCATCACCCGCGACGAAGCAACCGCCATGCTTGCCCGCGAACTGGGCCACTTCGAGATCGTCGTCGGTCGCCTCGTCACCGTGCCACTGACGCAAGGCGAGTTCGACGCGCTCTTGTCGTTCACGTACAATCTGGGCGAAGGCGCATTGCGCTCGTCCACGCTGTTGCGGATGCTCAACAGCGGCAATCGTTCGGCGGTGCCCAATCAATTCATGCGCTGGACCCGCTGCAAAGGTCATAAGGGGCCGCTCAGCGGCCTCGTTCGCCGCCGCAAAGCCGAAGCCGCACTGTTTTTGTCCGGCATGGTGCATGGCGAAGCCATCGGCGACGACTACGGCCCGATGCCGCAAGCCGTCACGCCTGAGATCGGCAGCCGCATCGCCGTCGTCAAATCCTCGCGCACCTTCTGGGGCACCGTCACCGCATTCACCGGCTGGGTCGGCGCAAAGGCCGTCGTCACGTTCGGCGTGGTCAGCGCTGCCGCCGAACAGGCCAAGGCATCCACCGATGGCCTGTCCTCGCTGCTCGGCGTCCTCGGTGAGCATGCCGAGCCGATCCTCATCACGCTCGCCATTGCTGGCACGATTGCTGCGCTCTTTGCCCGCTTCGATGCGGCGGGCGAGGAGAAGATCGGATGACGCTCGCCCGGATCGCCCTGCTCTGTCTGACGTGGCTGATGAGCCCGGCCAACCTGATCGGTGGCAGCACGTTTGCCGCCATCGGATGGGGCGCTGGTTACCTCAAGGGCCATGCGGTTGCCACCCGGCGCGGCGACACCCGCGTCAAGGCTGCCGTCACCCACATCGAAACCACGCTGGAAACGAAGGCGCAAGACTATGTCAAAGCAGCAGACGACGCAGCAGCAAGCGTTCCTCCAGTGGTCCCTGGTCCCGCTCATCGCCCTGATCGGGCAGCTATTGTCCGGCTGTGCGCATCAGACCCCACCTGTCGCCGTGACGGTTCGTAGCGACGTGTCGTGCCGCGTCTATAAGCGCCTGACGTGGTCCATCGACGACACGACGACAACCATCAACGGCATCCGCCGCCATAACGCCCGCTATGTCCGCATCTGCGGCTCAACCCGAAAGCCGAAGTAATGCAAGTCGATGCGGAAATGCTCCTGAAGGTCCTGACGTTCGCCGTCGCGATCAGCTCGACCGTGTATACGTGGCTGGCCAGCAAAGACCGGGCAACGGCGCTGCAATTCCGCGACCTCGAACTGCGCTTCAATTCACTCGAAGGCCGCGTAGTCAAGTCAGACCTCGAAACCCAAGCTCAAGTCCAGCGGATCGACGCGCAGTTGAAGAACGTCCCGGACAAAGAGGCGATCCACAAGCTCGAACTGGGTATGCAGGAAGTGCGCGGCGCGGTCGACCAGATGAAGGAACAGTGGAAAGACCAGCTGACGCAGATGCAGCGATCATTCCAGCGGATGGAAGATTTTTTGCTGGACGCCCGGACGCCGCATAGCCAGCCGACGCCACCACAGCCGCGACGGAGGACCAGAACGTGACCGATTACCGCAAACACGTAGCCGAAGATGTGCGCCGGATCGTGCTGGAAACGCTCGCCCGCGAGCCCGGCGCGACGCTCAACGAAAACCTGATCGGTCGCATGCTGGAAAGCTACGGCCACCGCAAGACCGCTGCCTACATCAGCGACGAACTCGCATGGCTCGAACGCCAGCACGCAATCTCGCTCATCGAAGCCGGAGGCCTGCTCATCGCGACGATGTTGACGCGCGGTCAAGAACACGTCGAACGCCGCGCGCTGATCCCCGGCGTCGCCAAGCCTGCATTGGACGCCTAAGATGGCACAGCGTGGACGCGGACGCCTCTCCTCCATCGACACGCTGCCCGAAGCCGCCGAGCCCATCGTGGCGACGGCGCTGCAAGACCTGCGTCAACGCAAAAAGCCGCAACTGCAAATCTTGGCCGAGCTGAACGGTTCGCTCGCCGATCTCGGCGTCAAGTCGATTTCGAAGAGCGCATTCAATCGCAAGGCCTTGTGGCTGGCCGCCTACGGCCAGCAATTGGAGAACGCCCGCGAGATCGCCGGCATCATGGCCGAACGCCTGGACGCTGCACCCGAGGGCGATGTCGGCCTGCTTTTGAACGAGACGATCAAGACCATCATCTTCGACGTGATGAGCGAAGCCTCCATCAGCGACGAAAGCCCCAGCATGAAGATGCTGCATCAGGCCTCCGAGAGTTTGATGGCGCTGGAGCGCGCCCGCAAGCTCAACGTCGACGCCCGCAAGGTCATCGAAGTGAACTTCCGCGCCAAAGCCGAAGAGGCCGTCGACCGCGCCGCCAAGGAAAAGGGCTTGTCCGCCGACACCGTCACCGCCATCAAGCGCCACATCCTCGGCGTCCGCGACACCAAACAGCCGGAAAATGCACTCACGGGGTGATCTGCCCCCGCTAACTGATTCCGCAAATCAATCCACGTTGATCCCGTGTCATGCGTCAGGCAGGCAGCGGGAGGGGTCTCGTGGACGACGAATTCAAACAACGTGCGGCGCGTAAACTGTGGGTGCTGGGGCTCGATACATTCGAGATCGCCGAAGTGCTCGAAGTCAGCGAAGGCTGCGCCTACGATTTTCTCAAGAGTTGGTCTAACCGTAAAGCCGACCGCGTCGCCGCATGGTTGGGATCGGCGGTGCGCGCATGATCGCGGCCCTCGAAATCTCCCAACACGCCATCCGCCGCTATTTTGAGCGCGTGCTTGAATGCGACTGTGAATGGCCTTTGAAGCGCGGTTACGGCGAATGGAAAACCATCCGCTGGGCCGCTGACACCTACGGCCACGATATCGGCGCCGTTCGTGCTGAAATCCGCCGCGAGGTCAATTCGCTGCTGCCGATCACGGTCATCAATCGCGGCTCGCGCGTCCGGCTACGCGGTGCGTCATGCGTCTGGATGGTCGAAGATGGCTATGTCGTCACGACCTGCCTGTCACTCACCGGCAGTCCGCGCAAGGACGCCCGCGACGCATGGGGTGCGCGCCGCCACAACGACGAGGGGTATGCGTTATGAGCAACGTCGCCCCCTGCGAGGTCATGTGCATGACCGCCAAAGCCTTCGGCCTGTTGCCGTTGACGTTTCGCGGCCAGTTCCTCGGTAACTGGAAATCGCGCCACCGGCCCAAGCCGCTGCGCGCCCGCCAAGTCGCCGTCTACCTCATCCTGCGCCACACGCAGGCAACCAACGCCGAGATCGCAGGCCTATTCGGACACTCGCTCAACAACGCGAAGATGCGGACAAAAGAGCAAGCCGACCTGATCGCCGAGGAGATCAAAACCAACGACGCTCTCGCGGCCATTGTTGACGGTATTGAGGACGAGATCGACGCTCTGCACGACGATCGCGAAGGCAAGGGCGCATTGCCTGTCGTCACCAAGAAGCGGTCGCGCTTTGCGGAGGTGGCGTGATGGCAAAGGGCAAGCCAGAACTCACACACGAGGCCGTCAATGCGGCCATCGAAAGCGCCAAGAATGGCAAGGGCGGACCTCTGGCCAAGCTCATCAAGAGCTGCTCGATCAGTGATTTGACGCGGGCGTTCACCGTCGCTGGCCCCATGTATCACGGTCACTACGACGAAGACCTTTTTATGCACGGCCTCAAAACGGCATTGGTCGTCGTCGAAGGACGACGCAAGGCGCGCGTCGAGTTCAGTCAGTGGAAGAAGGAGTTCAGGAAAAAGCAGCCAACACAAGCGGAGACCACCAATGGCTAAGGCACAACCCACGGCACACGATAAAATCCGCGCAGCGATTGCGCGTGCACAGGCGGGGAATGGCCGGTCACTCGCCGCCCTGATCGGCGACGTGCCGCCCGGCGACCTCGCGGAGTGCATCGCGCTCGCGGTTCAACTTACACATCGCGACGAGTGGAGCGGCCTAGAAGTCCTTCTTGGTCTCACCGCTCACAAGCAGGCCGAACGCGAGCGCATCAAGGCCGAAAAGCGCGAAGCCCAACGTGCCGCCCGTGCAGCGCTGCGGGCCAAACTCGGTGCCGAGTATCTGGGAGGCGTCGCCCATGTCAGCGGTTGAACTCATGCTGTGGACGTGGTTCGCGTGGGCCGGTGCCGCTGTCTGGTACATCGGCTATCTGCGCTGCGAACTCTCACTGATGGAAGGCTTCGCCCGCCAACTCCATCAAGAGCGCAAAGAATACGAGGGTCTCGCGAATGATCACGACGAACTGCTCAAAGCGCTCTACGCCATCGTGGATGAGCCCAATCTAATCTCCTGCCGTCATATTGCCTGCGACGCAATAGGGCTCCCCGTCACGATTTACCCCGCCCTGCGGAGGTCCGCATGAGCGCCGTCGCTGAACTCGCCCCGTGGCTGATCATCGTCCTCATCATCGTCATTTGCGAGTTGGGTAAGGCGTTGCGTAGTGCCCGATCAAGCCTGCGTGAAGCCCTGAAGCAGCTTGCCGAAGCCGACAGGGCCAACGTCCGCATCCGCGCAGATCGCGACGACGCCGACGCCTCGCTTCGCCGGGTCTGCGCCGCCGTCGAGAAGCAAGCGCGGCCTCTCCCTGCCACCGATCAGGCTGGCCAGCCGTTCGCGCTTGATGCGTGGAAACCCGAAAGCAAGCCCTCGTGACCCCCGCCATCGTCGCCGAGACCAAATCCCCGCGCCTCGTCACGTCCGACGAATGGATCGAACACCGCCGCGAGGCGCGGTTCACGCTGCCGAGCCTTGTTGCCGATGGCGGCACCATCCCCGACGTGCTGATGCCCTACCAGCAGCTTCTGCTCGCAACGACCGCTGCCAACGCCGTGACGCTGGTCGAAAAATCGCGACGTACCGGCTTCACGTGGGCAGCCGGGGCCGACGCCGTCCTTACGTCGGCAGCAACGCGCGACGCTGGCGGCATGGATACGCTGTATCTGGGCTACAATCTCGACATGGCCCGCGAGTTCGTCGACACTTGCGGCATGTGGGCAAAGTCGTTCGGCCAAGCAGCAGGCGATGTCGAAGAAACGCTATTCTACGATGGCGACGACGACGCCGCGATCAAGGCCTTCCGCATCACCTTCGCGTCGGGATTTGAGATCCTCGCGCTGACCAGCAAGCCGCGCTCGTTGCGTGGTCGCCAGGGCTATGTGATCCTCGACGAGGCAGCGTTCCACGACGATCTGACTGAGGTGATCAAAGCGGCGATGGCGCTGCTGATCTGGGGTGGCAAAATCCTCATCCTGTCGACGCATGACGGCGACGCCAACCCGTTCAACACGCTGGTCACCGATGTTCGCGCCGGGCGGCTCAAATACACGCTGCTACGCTGCGATTTCGACGAGGCGCTACGCCAGGGTCTCTATCAACGCGTTTGCCTGTCCACGGGCAAACCCTGGAGCCCTGAGGCCGAAGCGGAGTGGCG
>Ga0247839_1005500_pt1 | contig 15298 bp, 14 predicted proteins | sample LaCruzMarch2015__6_FD_192405 | JGI IMG/M metagenome (GOLD analysis project Ga0247839, IMG submission 192405) | Freshwater microbial communities from meromictic Lake La Cruz, Castile-La Mancha, Spain - LaCruzMarch2015_16m | ecosystem: Environmental > Aquatic > Freshwater > Lake | place: Spain... | reverse complement strand
GGAGGGCTACATTACCAGTACTTTTTGCAGCTACTTGCGGCCTTCTTTCTTTTGAAACCAATTGTGTCGGCATCATTCTGCGTTAATGTTGAATGACGCAGCGTTGTGACGGAATCGCACAGCGTTGTGGCGGAGGCATTCCGTCTTGTGTCGGCAACATTTTACGTTATCGTAGAATGGCGCAGCGTTGTGGCGGAATCATTCCGCCTTGTGTCTGCATCGTTCTACATTAACGTAGAATGGCGCAGCGTTAAGTCAGAACCATTCCGTGTCAACGTAGAATGTCGCAGCGTTGAGTTGGAACTATACCGTCTCAACGTAGAATGGCAGAGGCATACTCGATTACACTGTGATTCCCAACCCTTGCCCTTAGTGCAATATCTTGAAAAGCAATTCTTTCATGATGTCGCCATGGCCTGTGCTGGGGTTGTCAACGCCTTTGCTTTGGTTGTCGGCATCGCGCAAATAGCCCATAATGCGTTCAAGTTTTTGAGCATTAAAAACGGAAGCCGCTTTGGAGTAATCCTTCATGAAGTAAGGATTTATGCCTAGCAGTTTGGCGGGGTCTAATTTTCCACCCGAACTATTGGCAAAATGCAACATGCCCACCTTGAAGAAAAAGCTGTGAAGCACAGGCAGTAGCATTTGAATAGGATGCTCCTTTGGGTTGTTCGCAAAATGGATGATAATGCGGTTGGCACGAACTACATCACGCTCAATCAGCGCATTTTGGAGTTCGAAAACGTTGAAATCCTTACTGATGCCAATGTTTTTCTCAATTAACTCGGGTGTTATTTTTCCTCCTTTGGCTACACTAATGTAGAGTTTGCCCAATTCGTTCGAGATTTTACTAAGGTCGTTGCCAAGGTATTCGGCCAAAATGCTTGCCGTGCGGGCATCCATTTGGTAGCCTTGTTTGGTTACCAATGCTAATATCCAATCAGCCAGTTTGTAATCCTTTATTTTTTCGGATGTAAAGACCACGCCTCCCGATTTTTCGATGGCGGCAAGCAAGTCTTTTGCCTTTTTTTTGCGTGAATCTATTTTCTTGTATTTATGGCAAACAACCAGCACCGTTGTGGGCTGCGGATTTTCGGCATAGGCGAGCATATCGCCTTTTTTGTCGTCTTTTTTTGTTCCGCTTTCCTCTTCATTCGGAACCAAGCCTTTTAGCTTTTGCGCTTCTTTGATGATAACCACTTGCCGTTGGGCCATCATTGGGAAACGTTTCGCTTCAGAAATTATACTGCCCACTTCACTGTCTAAACCATAGAGCACGGTTTGGTTAAAACTGCGCTCGTCTTCGGTTAGCGCATGTTCTTGAATGTAATCCGAAATTAAATCAATGTAGTGGGGCTCTTCCCCTTGCAGGAAGTAGATTGGACGGAATTTCCCTGCCTTGAGTTCCGAAAGAATTTGGGTATGCGGCATTTTAGTCGAACCTCAAATGTTTTACCGTTTGGCCTTTGTTGATCATTTGCTCAAGTGAACTTACTCCAATTCTGATGTGGAGGTCCACATAATCTGAGGTCACAACATGGTCGCTAGCTTCGGTTTTTATGCCTTCGGGCACCATAGGTTGGTCGCTCACCAACAATAATGCGCCTGTAGGTATTTCATTGAAAAAACCAGTAACGAAGAGCGTTGCAGTTTCCATATCTATGGCCATACAGCGCGTTGCCCGCAGATATTCTTTAAATTTTTCGTCATGCTCCCACACTCTTCTATTGGTGGTGTAAACTGTTCCAGTCCAATAATCTTGGCCATAATCGCGAATGGTGGTGCTCACCGCTTTTTGAAGGCTAAATGCGGGCAAAGCAGGCACTTCGGGCAACATATAATCATTGGACGTACCTTCTCCTCGAATAGCTGCAATGGGTAGAATCAAATCGCCCAATTGGTTTTTTTTCTTCAATCCGCCACATTTCCCTAGAAAAAGGCAGGCCAATGGATCCACCGCTGCCAGTAAATCTATAATGGTTGCTGCGTTGGCGCTACCCATTCCAAAGTTTATCATGGTGATTTCGCCAGCAGTTGCAGACGGCATAGATTTGCCTTTGCCGTTAATTTCCACGCCATTCATTTCTGCAAACTTCTCCAAGTAGTTCTGGAAATTGGTGAGCAGGATGTATTTGCCAAATCCTTCCAAAGGCACACCAGTGTAGCGCGGCAGCCAGTTTTTGATAATTTCTTCTTTACTTTTCATGGGTTTTACTTTCGTTCGTAAGTCAAAAATCGATGGGGATAGATGTTCTTCTCGTCCACAATGCCTTCAATTTCTTCCGTTAATTTCCAGTTGTGGTCCAATTCAGGAAAATGGCGGTCTCCTTCAAACTCAAAGTCGATGCGGGTTAGGTAAATGCGGTCGGTATGCGCTAGTGACTGCCTATAAATTTCCTCTCCGCCCACAATGAAATTCTCGTCTTCGTTTTCGCAAAGCGACAGTGCTTCTCCCAACGACTTAACAACTTCGCAGCCTTCTGCACGAAAAAGTGGATTGCTCGAAATGATGATATTTCTCCTATTTGGAAGCGGTTTCCCTACCGAATCGAAGGTTTTTCGCCCCATAATAACGGTATGCCCAGTGGTTTTAGTTTTGAAAAAACGTAAATCGTTGGGCAAATGCCAAATGAGTCCGTTGTCTTTGCCAATTACATTGTTGATGTCGGCTGCTACGATTATACTAACCATCAATTAGACTGCAATTGCAGCTTTTATGTGAGGATGTGGATCATAACCAACCAACTCAAAATCTTCGAAACGGAAGTCAAAAATGTCTTTCACCTCAGGGTTTATTTTCATTTTAGGCAATGCTTTTGGAGCCCTTGAAAGCTGCAATTTGGCTTGATCAAAATGGTTGGAGTAGATGTGAGCATCGCCAAACGTGTGTACAAAATCGCCAACTTTTAGCCCACATACTTGTGCTACCATCATGGTAAGCAGTGCGTAGGAAGCGATATTAAATGGCACACCTAGAAAGATGTCTGCGCTACGCTGATACAACTGGCAACTCAATGTTCCATTCGCCACGTAAAACTGAAACATGGTGTGGCACGGAGGCAACGCCATTTGGTTTACTTCGGCCACGTTCCAAGCGCTCACTATGTGCCTACGCGAATCTGGATTGCGTTTTATGCCATCTACCAACTGCTGAATTTGGTCAATTTTTCCACCATCAGGTGTAGGCCACGAGCGCCATTGCACGCCATACACTGGGCCCAGATTTCCATCGGCATCAGCCCAATCATCCCAAATGGAAACTCCATTTTCCTTTAAATAGGAGATATTGCTTTCGCCTTTTAGAAACCACAATAACTCATGGATTATGGAGCGGAGGTGTACTTTTTTCGTGGTTACCACAGGAAACCCCTCCGCAAGATTGAAGCGCATTTGATAGCCAAATACACTGCGTGTGCCCGTGCCAGTCCGATCACTTTTGTCCGTACCCGTGTCAAGCACGTGTTGCATTAGGTCGTGATACTGCTTCATATTTTACGACTATTTAAGAATGGTTCGAGCGAAAAAACGGCCACTAGTCAAGTTCAAAGAATTTCCTAAACCATCGAAAACGGTGCAAGAAAAAGTGCCCTTGGTTTCTCCTCCATAAAGTGTCTCATTAACCTCAACATGCTCGGAAATATTGAAAACGGATGCGGCTGGTTGGGTGCCATACTGTAAATCGCTGCTCCACGTTTTGCCCGCTGCATCGGTGTAGGTTATCACAGCTCCATTCACTCCAACATTGGTGCTGTCGTCATTAAATGAACCATAGCTATAATTTTCAGTATTGAAAAGTTGAAAATCTGTTTGAAAACTAGGATTCAAAGTATCCAATAGAAATTTAACCATTTGAACCGTTAATGCAGATTTTAAGGTGTCTGGCGGGGTGATGTTTCTGGCAAATGTGGTGAATTGGCTATGCAAGCGACCGTACCCATCAATGTAGGTATTTACTCCAGGGCCGTTTCCATAACCGTTCACAGAATCTTCATAACGAATGGTGTCTTGGTCAATAATGAATTCTACTAAAAAGTTATTGTCCTCAGGGATAATAATGTCATCATTATCATCGTCAGTGCAAGATGCTATGGCAATTACCATAAAAATTAGAGGCAGAAATAGGTATTTGTAGTTCATTTCGATTGTGATTTGTGATTTCGAAAACTCGTGATTTATCGATTCGCTGGGGTAAAGTTAAATCCAACTTAGAATGCATCAATCGGATGCAACATCAACTTATCCTCACTTAGATTTTGTGTTATGAAGATGAAGTACGATGGGCAGGTGATCGGAATAACCACCAAAATAGTTGGGCCCACCATACGTTTTGCTTGGTGATTTCTCTCCCGATTTTTTGTCGGTATACAGCAACCAATCTGCGTCAAATACAGCGGCAGAAGTATCTGTAGAGCTCCATCCTTTAGGCGAATTGAGAATGCCATCAGAAACAATAAATTGATCTAACATGCCCCATTCTCCTTTGTAGTTGTATGAACCAGTTCCAGCTTTATGCAAGCGGTAAGTTAAGTTGGCTAACCCAGAACCTGAACCAGGAACACAGTTTAAAACCTCAATCATGGTCTTGTTGTCGGGGTAATCATTGAAATCGCCCATGATGATGATTTTCGCTTTCGGATTCACTTTTCGCAGCGAATCTGTTTTGGCGCGCAGCATTTGAGCAGGCACTAATCTTCGCTTCTCGCTTTCTTCTTGTCCTTCTCTTCTGCTAGGCCAATGATTTACGAAAAAGTGAAGCGTATCTTTTCCAGCCAATGTTTTTACATACAGAATATCACGTGTTTTCGCATTAGTATCAAAGTCAAAACGTACACGAATTTTTTCGTGGTGCAGTTCCGACATCACTTTTGGGTTGTAGGCGAAGGCCACATCAATTCCCCTATCATCTGGGCTTTGCTCATGTACAACACGGTAATTCATCTTTTTAAATTCTCCGGTTTTCATTAAGTCTTCCACAACGGCTCGATTTTCAATTTCGCAAAGTCCAATAGCCGCAGGATTGGATGTTCCAGAGGCAGAAGCGAGCACCTTCACTAAATCCTTTAGTTTCTTCTGATAGCGCGCAGCATTCCAATTCAACTTGCCTGTAGGAGTGAAATCTTCATCAATAACATCTGGTGTATCAATCGTGTCGAATAGGTTTTCAACATTGTAGAATACGATTGTAATAGGCGGTTCGACACGTAATGCAGTACGAAATCCGAATGCAGCAGTGATTATGAAAATGGCAGCAATGAATGGTAATGATTTAAGCATGTATCTTATTGTTGGTGAAGTAAACGTGTTTCCCCTGGGTTTTGATAAATGGTAATTAGGCCAGATGCGCTAAAATCCGAACGGATATAAAACAATGCCAAAGGTTCAATTTGGAGTAAAAAAAAACCCACCGTAGAGTGGGTTTTCTATTTTGAAAAGGAATCAAAGAAATTAAGCCAATGCGTTAACGTGCAGCGTAAGGCTTGATTTTAGATTACTTGCTTTGTTTTTGTGAATCACACTACGTTTAGCCAATTTGTCAACCAAAGCAGTTACTTTAGGTAGTAGTTCAGCGGCAATAGCTTTATCCGTAGTAGCACGAAGGTCGCGAATTGCATTACGCGTAGTCTTGTGATAGTACTTGTTGCGAACGTGTTTCGCTTCGTTTGAACGGATACGCTTTAATGATGATTTATGATTGGCCATTTTATTCTCTAGTCATTTTAAGGGCTGCAAATGTACGCTTTTCTATTACAGTCACAACAGTTGTTGAATAGTTCATAGATTTTTTATGATTTCATCGCCAAATTCGGATGTAGAGAGCAAAGTAGCCCCATCCATCAAGCGCTCAAAATCGAAAGTTACGCGTTTGCTGGCAATAGCTTTTTCCACGGCAAGCTCTATCATCACCGCTGCTTCAATCCAGCCCATGTATTCCAACATCATAACACCTGAGAGAATTAGCGAACTTGGATTAACCTTGTTTTTGCCTGCAAATTTGGGTGCCGTGCCATGCGTAGCTTCAAATATTGCATGACCGCTAAGATTGTTAATGTTGGCTCCTGGAGCAATTCCAATGCCTCCCACACAAGCTGCCAAAGCATCAGAAATGTAGTCGCCATTCAGGTTTAAGGTGGCTACAACCGAATGATCTTTTGGGTAAAGAAGAATTTCTTGAAGAAATGCATCAGCAATGGAATCTTTTATAAGCACCTTGCCAGCATCCAAGGCATCATCTTGTGCTTTCTGAGCGGCTTCTTCCCCTTGATTGCTTAAAATTCGGTCGTACTGGCTCCATGTAAAAACGGAGTCGCTAAACTCGCGTTCTGCAAGTTCGTAGCCCCATTTCTTAAAGCTTCCCTCTGTATATTTCATAATGTTGCCCTTATGAACGATTGTTACAGAAGGTTTTTTGTGAAGTATGGCGTATTCAATGGCCGCACGAATCAAACGCTCGGAGCCTTCTTTTGACACTGGTTTTATACCAATAGATGAACTTTCAGGAAAACGAATGCTGTCTGCGCCAAACTCGGTTTGAAGCAAATGCACCAAGCGTGTGCATTCTTCGGTACCCGTTTGATATTCTATTCCAGCATAAATATCCTCAGTATTCTCCCGAAAGATTACCATATTGGTGTATTCAGGATGAATTAATGGCGATGGAACACCTTTAAAATAACGTACTGGGCGAAGGCAAGTATATAGGTCAAGGGTTTGGCGCAGCTTCACATTCAACGAGCGAATGCCTCCCCCTATTGGTGTAGTTAAAGGTCCTTTAATAGCAACTAGATATTTTTGAATGGCTTTTAATGAATCGTCTGGAAGCCATTCTCCAGTAGCGTGATACGCTTTTTCGCCAGCAAGAATTTCTAACCACTCAATTTTACGTTCTCCATTGTATGCCTTTTGTACAGCGGCATCCATCACTTTTTGCGAAGGTCCCCAAATATCTTTCCCAATTCCATCGCCTTCTATGAAAGGAATAATTGGATGATTCGGCACGTTTAGTTTGCCAGGCGATGCGAGTGTAATTGAAGTTGCGGTCATGTTTATTAATGTTTTCTGTGCGGTGCAAATCTAAAGGAATGTTGAAGCGAATTGTAGCTCATTTGGGTTAAAATGGAGTCAATTTATGGTTTGTTCGATGCACTAAATCATTCATCACAAGTGCTCGATAATAATCGCAAGAGGCTACATTTACCATCCAAATTAGTGGACTATGAAAGAGTATAAAGCAGATGTTGTAATTGCTGGAGGCGGCATTGCCGGTATAGTTGCAGCTTTAGAGTTGCTCAATGAGGGCAAGAAGGTGATTCTTTTGGATCGGGACACCGAAGATCAATTGGGCGGCTTGGCAAAATGGAGTTTTGGAGGAATGTTTTTTGTTGACACTCCACTGCAACGGAGAGCAGGAATGAAAGATAGTGCGGAGTTGGCATTGCGCGATTGGAATTCTGTTGCAGATTTTGGTGAAGAGGATGTTCTTCCAAAGCAATGGGCAAAGCAGTATGTGTACAACTGCACCGAGCATATTTATAAATGGGTGACCAAGGAATTGGGAACAAAGTTCTTTCCAGTAGTGCATTGGGTGGAGCGTGGATTGTATGGGCATGGCAACAGCTATCCGCGTTTTCACATGGTGTGGGGCACTGGCAAAGGGCTTACAGATGATGCAATTCGTGCGCTGCACAATCATCCTAAAGCAAGTACACATTTGCAGAGCTTTTATCGCCATAAAGCGGAGGAAATTGTAATGGAACAAGGAAGAGCGGTTGGTATTTCTGGAATAAATGAGAGTTCCAACACTCCATTTTCAGCCCGTGGAGAGCATATTATCGTAGCCACCGGTGGTATGGGCGGAAATATCCAAAAAGTGCGCGAGCATTGGTATAAGCCATGGGGCGCACCACCCGAAATTATTCTAAACGGCTCGCATCCCTACGCCATGGGCGATTTGCATGAGGCTGTAGAAAAGGTAAATGGTAATGTAACCCATCTCGACTGGCATTGGCACTATGCTGCTGGAGTGCGACATCCGCGCCCAAAGTGGAAAGACCATGGCTTGAGCCTTGTTCCACCCAAATCTGCGTTGTGGTTAAATTATCGTGGCGAGCGTTTTGGCCCCAATCCACTCATTACGGCTTACGATACCCGCTGGACAGTAGAAGAAATCTGCAAGCAAAAGAAGAAGTATAGCTGGCAGGTGCTGAACATGAAAATTATGATGAAGGAGTTTGCCATCAGCGGTTCCGAAAGCAATAAAGCTATTCGAGATAAAAATCTACTGCTCTTTCTTCAACATATTTTATTGGGAAACAAGGAGTTGGTAAATGATATGTTGAGTAGCCCAGATTTTGTAACGGCTAATAGCATCCCCGAATTGGTGGATAAAATGAACGCGTTACAAGGAACTGATGATGTAAAATTGGACGCGGTAGCAACGAGTATAGGGCGATATGATGAACAAATTGCTCGCGGACCGAAATATCACAATGACGAACAGTTGCGCAGAATAGCCCATGCTCGTCAATATCGTGGAGATAAGGTGCGCACATGCAAGTTTCAAGCTATAAATGATCCGAAAGCGATGCCGCTTATTGCCATTCGCGAAAGCATTTTGTCGCGTAAAACCTTGGGCGGCATTCAAACAGACTTGGAATGTCGGATAATGTCTATCCCAAATAATGGAACTCAAGAAGCCATTCCAGGATTGTACGCCATTGGAGAAGCAGCAGGATTTGGCGGAGGTGGACTACATGGCAAAGGTGCTTTAGAAGGAACTTTCCTAGGCGGATGTGTTCTCACCGCACGAATAGCTGCCAAGACGATAGCTGGCAAACGATTGATTTGAAGATTCAATCAGTGAATCACCAATTCTAATTCAATAGAAATTCATTTTGTAAGCTTACAGAAAACCAAAATCCCTCATTCACTTTTCAGCGAATGAGGGATTTTTAATTGTAGTAGCCCGTAGGGGAATCGAACCCCTGTTACCAGGATGAAAACCTGGCGTCCTAACCCCTAGACGAACGGGCCGTTGCTTTTGGGGTCGCAAATGTAGTATTTTCTATTTTTCAATAAACAGCTTGGTGAAAATTATTTTCCTGGTGTTTTTCCTTTTTGTAATAAGAATCCCAAGGGCTTTGAAGAGTGCGTCCTCATAGTTCGGCTAATCTCATTTATTTGGGCTACATTAATGGTTGTAAACTGCTCATATTCAGGTAGTAATAGGTCGAATTGCAGGCAGTAATTTAATGAAGTTAGTAATACTTCTCGCATCTTTATGGAGGTGAAAACACTACTTGCTAAGTCATTGTATAAGAAGCCCAGTTGCTTATTACCTTCTACAAAAAAGTGATTTTCGCGATTCATAAGGATTCTTCCAATCATATAGCCGAGGTCATCAAAGCGATTGGTTTCCAATGAAGAACGAAGGAAACTGAACATGCTTATCATACAGCAAAACGCATTGTTTCGATTTTCTTTGAGATATGATGTTTTCCAAAGTGCGTGACTTCGATCGAAATCAAATACATCATCATGCAAATTGAAAATCAGCACATCTTCGCCAAATTGAATTTCGAACTGAAACTCTCCCGAATCGCGAAAGAGCACTTCAACTTCACATGACGCACTCAATGAGGTGGAAAGGTCAATAGAAAGTTGTTTAGCCTCGGTTTTAAAGAGTGCGAACGATTTTCTAGCGTTACTGACAACCAATAACTTGCATTGCCCTTTGTCTTTTAAGGACTGAACAGCTTGATCGAATGGTATTAGCTGTTCCAAATTTCAATAAGCACGAGCAAAAACAACCCGTTGAGATGAGGGCTTGCCCGAATAGATACAAGTGCCCTCTGTTTTATAGCTTTCATCCAATGGAATAAGTCGAATGGTAGCTTTCGTTTCTTCCTTGATTTTCTGTTCGGTTTCGGAAGTTCCATCCCAATGCGCCACAATAAAGCCGCCTTTTCCATCCAAAACCTCCTTGAATTCAGCATAACTGCTCACTTCAGTGGTATGCTCTTGGCGATGACGAAGCGCTTTTTCATAAAGACTTACTTGAATTTCATCCAACAAATCCGCAATTCTATCTGCTATGCCTTCTCGCGGTGCCGAGCCTTTGGTCAGGTTGTCCCTTCGGGCAAGTTCAACAGTACCAGCTTCAATGTCGCGAGGTCCAATTCCTATGCGCACAGGAACACCTTTGAACTCGTATTCGGCAAATTTCCAACCAGGCTTTTGGGTGTCGCGGTCGTCTAGTTTTACCGTAATTCCTTTCGATTCCAACTCTTTTTTTATCGCTCTACCATGCTCACATACCAATGCATATTCCTCATCGCTGCGGTAAATTGGTACAATAACCACTTTAATGGGCGCAAGTTTTGGTGGCAAAACCAAGCCATTATCATCAGAATGCGTCATAATTAGCGCGCCCATCAATCGTGTGGAAACTCCCCAAGAAGTAGCCCACACATGGTCCAACTTTCCATCTTTCCCTGTGAATGTGACATCAAATGCTTTGGCGAAATTTTGTCCTAAGAAGTGAGATGTTCCCGCTTGCAACGCCTTTCCATCCTGCATTAGCGCTTCAATACAATAGGTCTCTGTGGCACCAGCAAAGCGCTCGTTTGCAGATTTCACACCTTTCCAAACGGGCATTGCCATGAAGTTTTCGGCAAAATCAGCATACACATGCATCATTTTTTCGGCCTCTTCAATGGCTTCTTGTTGAGTGGCATGCGCAGTGTGGCCCTCTTGCCAAAGAAACTCGGCAGTGCGCAGAAACAAGCGGGTGCGCATTTCCCATCGAACAACGTTTGCCCACTGATTAACAAGAATAGGGAGGTCCCGATAACTTTGTATCCAACCACGGTAGGTATGCCAAATAATTGTTTCAGATGTTGGGCGAACAATTAGCTCTTCTTCGAGTTTTGCATCTGGATCAACTTCAATTCCACCATCGGCAGAAGTGCGTAAACGATAATGGGTAACAACGGCACACTCTTTGGCGAATCCCTCTACGTGAGCAGCTTCTTTTGCGAAGAAACTTTTGGGAATAAACAGAGGGAAATATGCATTCGAATGTCCAGTCTCTTTAAACATACGGTCCAATTCTTTCTGCATGGTTTCCCATATAGAATAGCCATAAGGCTTGATAACCATGCAGCCACGAACAGCCGAGTTTTCGGCCATATCAGCCTTTATTACCAATTCGTTATACCACTTAGAATAATCTTCTGAACGCTTTGCGAAGTCTTTCGCCATTTTGGTATGATGTTTGTCTTAAAAAAATAATAACAGCGGCCAAAAGTAAACATAACCGCTGCTGAAGGTCAATAGCAACACATCATCAATACGGAAAAGCCATGAAAAATTTAGCTCACACAGCAGTTAGTACAATCCTCATAGGATTTTTCACCTTGTTTGTTTCATTGGCAAATGCTCAAGATGATGGAATTTATGACGATATTAGACAAACTCCTGCTTATGAGGACACCAAGCCAACAGGGTCTCCGTTAGATGGTTATTCCACATATGATCAAGATGATTATTACCAACCTCAAAACTCAACCACTCAGAATTCAAATAATACAGAGCAATATGTGGATGAGGATGGAAATACCTACATAACCAACAACTATTATCAGGACGATATGTACGATTATTTCTATGCATCGCGCATTAATCGTTTTTATCGCCCAATGTATGGCGCTGGATATTACGATCCGTTTTACACCAACATGTATTGGTATAACCAGGATCCCTATTTCTTTGGTACTAGTATCTACTCGAACTGGGGTAATGGATGGGGGTACGACCCATGGGGTTTCAACTCATGGGGTGGAGGCTTCGGTATGTGGGGTGGAAATTCGTGGGGAATGGGTTTTGGATTTAATTCTTGGGGCTGGGGAGGTGGCTGGGGTTATAACCCATACTGCTTTGGTGGTGGTTTTGGTGGTTGGGGTTTCAACAATTACTACAACGGTTATAATCAAGGTTATTGGAATGGTTTTTATGATGGCCTAGCCATGGGCAATGGAGGGTACTACAATACCTTCGATCAAAACAGTGGAATTTACTACGGTCATAGAGGTGGTACTGGTGGTGCAGGTGGTTCTGGAGTGAGGTCTACATCATTTGCCGATACCTACAACAGAGCTGCTAAAGAAGGTGCAGTTAGTCACGCCAATAGGAGTAATGTACTTCAAACTGCCGATGCAAAACCTATAGTTTCTCGTTCAACAATAGATGGACTGAATGGAAGGAATATTAGTATGACAAAACCTGTGAACACCAATGTTCGCAGCAATGCAGAGTTTACTAGGTCGCCCAACAATCGCGTAGCAAATACCGAATCGATAAGACAGAATGTGGATTCTAAGCCAGCCATTCAATCTACTGGTAGAGAAGTGAATCGGGAATTTACAGGAGCTACTCAAAACCGAGATGCAATTAGTGGATACACCACGAAACCACAGCCTGTTCGTGATAGTCAAGTACAAACGGAACGTGTGCCACAAACGCAACCACAGCGTGTACCACAAACACAGCCACAACGTGTGCCGCAAACGCAGCCGCAGCGTGTGCCACAATCATACGGAGAACGTAAACCTCAAGCAGCACCTGCTCGTCAGCAATATTCAAATGTGGATAGAAGTCGCCAGAATGTGAATCAACTTCCTAGCAGAGTTCAGCAACCGTCAAGAGGTGATGTGTATCAACGTGGTGGTACGCCCAACATGTCAAAACCTTCCTACCAGTCACCATCTAACAATGGTCGTTACTCTTCTCCTGAACAAGTTCCTTCACGGAATTATTCACCGTCTCCACAGCGCCCTGCGCAACGATTCGAAAATTCCTCTCCTTCGAGGTCACAACCTTCCCGAGGAGTTTCTCCATCCCAAAGTCAGCCTTCTCGAAATTTTTCAGCGCCTTCCCGGCAGAGTTCTCCCTCACCTTCTCCATCACGAGGTGGTAGTTTTTCAAGTCCGGGTGGAGGTTCACGCGGAGGTGGAGGTCCTAGCGGAGGAAGAAGAGGTGGTTAAGATGATATTGATTCAATAAGAACTAGAACATTCTCGTAGAAAATCCAAGGTGATTTTTTGCGAGAGTGTTTTCAAATTAGTGTAGTAATCTAAAGAAAAGAACAACATGAGAATCGGCATCATTTTAGGAGCTATTTTAGTTTTCACAAGCACTTCTATCGTTGCTCAAAATGCTTTGGATGCTCTACGATATTCACAGCTAGATATAACAGGAACTGCTCGCTATACGTCCATGGGTGGTGCATTTGGCGCACTCGGTGGCGATATGACCACCTTGAGTGTAAATCCAGGTGGAATAGGTGTATTTGCCAAAACGGAAGCCACCCTCACAATCGGTTTGCTTTCCACCACTACTGATGCCACTTATCTCGGGACCACTTCTAGCGATAATAGATTCAACTTTAATATCGGAAATGCTGGTTTTGTAGCCCGATTCAATCGGAAAAAGGGAGAGGAAAAGCAATGGGCATGGAAAGCGTTTCAAATTGGGGTGGCATACAATAGAACAGCATCTTTTAATGGTAGAACTTCTGTTGCTGGAACCAATTCTAGCAGTTCTTTGATTGATCAACATGTGAATGCGCTCAATGCAAACACCGGATTAACAACATCATCACCTTATGACATCGAAAAATATGGAGGAACAACTGGATTGCTGTATGATGCTTTTTTGTTTGACCCTGTTTATGATGCCGATACCAATGTAGTTGGGTTTCAAAGGGCTGTGCTTCCCTTCTATGGTCAAACTCAAACGGTTTCTGAAGTTACCCGTGGATCAATGAGCGAGATTGCGCTCACTTTTGGTGGAAATTTTGGAAATGCACTCTATTTCGGTGCTACAGTTGGAATCCCAACCGTGAACTATGAGGTAGAACGAAAATATACCGAAAGCGATGCTCAAGATACAATAGCCAACTTTGATTCGTTCACAACGACCGACAATTTGAAGGTGTCGGGAAACGGATTCAACGTGAAGTTTGGAGTTATTTATCGTCCAACAAAGTGGGTTAGAATTGGCGCGGCTATTCATACGCCAACGTTTTTTGAAATAGATGAATCGTTCAGTTCCGTGGCAGTTTCCAAGATTTACGATACCCAATACAACAGTTCTTCGCCCGAAGGCAAGTTTGATTACAGCTTAGAAACACCGTTTCGTGCAATCGGTAGTTTGGCTTTTGTTATTGGAAAAGTTGGTCTCATTTCTGCAGATTATGAGTATGTAGATTACAGCATGGCGCGTTTGCGGTCAAGTGTGTATGCTTTTGATGCGGAAAACACAACAGTTAAAAACAGCCTTCATTGGGCTGGGAACATCAGAGTTGGCACCGAATGGCGCATTGATATTTTGAGCATTCGTGGCGGGTTTGCAATAAACGGGAATCCCTATACAGGTGCTTATTCTATGCAAGACACACGTTATTCACTGGGCTTAGGAGTGCGGCTAAAGCGATGGAGTTTTGATTTGGGATACATGCTTCATCGCAAAACTGGCGGTTATGAAATGTATGATGCTCGATTAACTCCGTTGGCCGAAACCATTACGTTGAATCATAATGTTATGTTGAGCACAGCATTCCGATTCGGGTCATAACCGCAATAAACCAGCCTTTGCTTTCTGGTTTATACTATCGCGATACTCAGTGTTTTTAAAGCTGGAACAAGCTTGAAAATGCTTTTTAGCCTTATCCTTTTCTCCAAGTTTTTCATACAATAAACCCAGTTGCAGCGATGCATTGGCGGCAAAGTATCGAGCACTTGATGCGCCTTGTTTTATTGTGGACTCGTAGCGAGAAATGGCTTTAGCGTGTTCCCCCATTTCATGATAAATTCTTCCCAAGCGATAGTTGTATTCTAGTTTTTCGTCCTGGGTTGGGAAGCTGCCTTCTGGCGCGTTCGCTAGTGTATTCACAGCTTGAACATAATAGGCGCCATCGAACATAATGCGTGAGCGAAGTAGGTATACATTAGGAAGTTTTTTTTCATCAGCTTCTCTTTGGGCCGATTTATCCCCGTCAATAGTGGTATTTCCCACTGTGGTGACACGCGCCAAATGCTCAAAATATCCTTTTTGGTCACGTCCCACTAAAAGCGAATGCCACGCCAATTTCTGCTGTGCCGACTTCAAGTAGCTTTTGCCTTTGAACAGAATTGTGTATGCTTTTAACGGTTCATTTGCGTCCACATCCATGCGTGAAAGCTTCATTTCTCCAAGCAAAAAATGAAGATAAGGGAAAGATGTAGGTCGCTTTTTAAGTGAA
>Ga0247839_1005495_pt1 | contig 15322 bp, 13 predicted proteins | sample LaCruzMarch2015__6_FD_192405 | JGI IMG/M metagenome (GOLD analysis project Ga0247839, IMG submission 192405) | Freshwater microbial communities from meromictic Lake La Cruz, Castile-La Mancha, Spain - LaCruzMarch2015_16m | ecosystem: Environmental > Aquatic > Freshwater > Lake | place: Spain... | reverse complement strand
GTCTAATGATTCTGGATCAACGTCAGGTCGATGCACAATGATTGGGCTTTTGTGATAGCCAAGATTAAAAGCTTCATCTTGTGGTTTAATTTTAATATCAGTTTTTACATTGCCATTGGCATCAATGTGGTTTGATGATTTTTTAGTAACCTTTAAAGTTTGTGCATTTACTATTGGCGTTTCTTGTATTTGCACATCAGGTGTTTGTACTTTAGGTTTAGCAATTTTTGATTTGGCAACTTTTGTCTTATGAGTTTTAGGTTTATCCACAGATTTATTAGTAGATTGTGCAACAAGTCTTGCTTGTAAACGATTTAATTGTTCTTGTAATTTTAAAGTTTGCTCTTGAAGTCGCTTTACTTCTTCACGCAAGCCTTCGTCATTATCAGCTAGAGCTACAGCAGAAAAACTGCAACAAATTAAAAATAATAAAATAAATCTATGCTTCATGGAACGCGCCACTCCTGGCTATTGTTATTTGCGGGGTATTATAGTAAGGAGATGTGTATATTACTATAATTTATTTACACTAAATGCCTATAATTTTTAACTTAAGCTTAATGGTATTAATTTTAAATAGTTTCTTTTTACAATTAAAAATTCGACGTCTCGCTGTTTGTCGCGGGTTTCATTTCAATCTGTTTCTGTGAAATAGCATTGTGTATTAAGCAAGATCTCATGATCACGCGAAGAAGTCAGGATTCAAAAGATGAATTGCTAACATACCATAAAATAAATATGTTGAGTGGGCGAAGCCATATCATTAACCACAAGTCTGATGATCGCTGATGGGACTGCATTATCTGGTGGAATCCGAGCCACGACCGTTAGGGAGTGTGGTTCTTAAGATCTCCACTCCCTAACGGTCGTGGCTCGGATTCCGCTCACTTGCCAAGATAAAATTAACTTGTAGGGATGCTTCGCTTTGCCCACTCTATGAAACAAATAAAATGACGAATAGCAATGTAAAATAAGTGAGGTAGCTATATATGAATATGTAATAAATAATTTTTTTGTATAAAAGATTGATTGCTGTAAGTGCAAAATCTGGGGTATGGAACGAATTGGTATCAACAATCTGCTATTTTTAAAACTAATATCTTACAAATAAAAAAACCCATCAGAAAACTGATGGGTTTTTAATGGTTCGTTTACGGTAGTAATTAAACTACGTTGCCAACCCATTTCAAACCGAAGAGTAAACCTTGTACTCCGAAGTTTGTTGTGTTGCCAGCAAGTGAGCCTGCTGTACCAACAGTTGCTGATCCTTGAGATTGATATGCTAATGCATTGAAATAATTTACCCACATCCAGCCAACATCTAAGCTTAAATCACCTTGTGCCATAGCATAAGTGTATGTAACACCTAATTTAGCTTCAAGATCAGGAACTATTTGTGTGCTTGAACCATTAACATAACCAATAACTTTAGCACCACCGGCTGCTTGGTTATATGTAGTTTGTGCAAACTTTTGTGTGCCAACTAAAAGAGCAGAAGCAGTGTTTGCATACATGCCAAGACCATTACCCCAACCATAAGCAAAATCAGCACCTACACGTGGACCAAAGCCATTGTATTTAAGTGATGCGTCTTGAAGTTCAAATGCAGTAGTTGTAGAGTTACGTAAAGCTGCATTAACGCTTGGGTTAATGTATGCGTACTGAACACCACCATGGAAACGGATATTTTCCAACTCACCAAAATGAGCTAATTGACCGAATTCTAAATTAACAGCATCCCACTTAGTTTTAAGTTGGCTAGCTCCTTGGTTAGGATCTACGGCATTACCGCCAACAACAGTAGGGAAGCTGCTTCGGTATGCGCCTACAGCAAAAACATCTGAACGGTTTTGAGTAGTACCTAAATGATACCAGTTTAGATTCAAGTCATTACCAGTTCTAAAATGATAAGAACCTTCTAATTTAAATCCCCAACCCCAATTACCTGCATTATTGGCATTGTCATAAAAACCAGTTGTAGTTGAAGGTGTTCCTACTGCCGCTGTTGAAGTACTAGCTGCGCCAAGGCCAAACTGACCAAGACCATTATAGCTAGGTTTTAAATATAGAGCTTGTGCACCGAAGTCCCAAGCTGTGCTTTCGCATGGTACTGTTACAGCGCCTGGAGCACAAACTGGGCCCATGGTGCCTGCGAATACTGCGCTACTACCAAATGCAAGAACAGCTATTGCCGTTTTTTTAAGATTTAACATATTTATCTCCACTTTTTATTATTAAATTTCCGTTTTATCGTCAAGCCACAACTTTGTATGTACCGCAGTACGCCATCATCGCTCTAATACGAAAACGTACATGAGATGATTATCTAACCTCATTTTGCTGTTGTCAACACCAATGTTACAAATTAATTATTATTTATTTGAATCAATGCCTTATAAAGCATAATACAACTTAATATATCAATTAACTTACACACAGTGCCGCTATTTGAATCATACGCATTTTTCTGTGTGATTCGCATGTGATAAAATTTACATTGTTTTCTGATTTGTTGTCAAGGATTAAGATTTTTATTATTCATGTGTTATTCTTACCTTTATAAATCTTTATTTTTTGGCCTATTCTATGCGTTCTCTCCAAATCACCCGACCTGATGATTTTCATGTGCACCTACGTGATCTTGATTTTTTAAATGATACTGTTAATGCAAGTGCAAAACATTTTGCCCGCGCTTTAGTTATGCCTAATTTGCAGCCGGCATTAACAACCATTGACATGGTTTTAGCCTATCGACAACGAATTATCGACCATTGTGAATATAACACTTTATTTGCACCGTATATGACACTTTATCTTAATGAATCTGTGCGTAAAGAAGAATTAGCGGCGATTAAAAATCATTCTTATATATTAGGGGCTAAACTATATCCACAAGGAGCTACTACTAATTCAGGTGATGGGGCTAAATCTATTAAAGCGCTTTATCCTTTGTTTGAAGTTATGCAAGAATTTGATCTTGTCCTGCAAATTCATGGTGAAGTTACCCATGGTGATATCTTTGAGCGTGAAGCTTTATTTATTAATGAAGAACTTAAACCTTTAATTGAAAACTTTCCTAATCTTCGTGTTGTATTAGAACATATTTCAACTAAAGAAGCGGTTGATTTTATTTATGACTCGTCTAAATTGGTGGCAGCGACTATCACCCCGCATCATCTGTTATTTAATCGTAATCATATGTTAGCTCAAGGTATAAGGCCACATTATTATTGTCTGCCAATATTAAAAGATGAGGCTAATCAAAAGGCATTATTAAAAGCCGCCACATCAGGCAATTTTAAATTTTTTGGCGGCACAGATAGTGCGCCTCATGCTCAAAATACCAAAGAATCTAGCTGCGGTTGTGCTGGCGTTTATTCAGCGCCCTTTGCCGTAGCTATGTATGCTGAAGCCTTTGATTCTATGGGTAAACTTCATGCTTTAGATGATTTTTTAGGTAAATTTGGGGCTATGTTTTATAATTTACCAATTAATGCCGATAAAATTGAACTTATTGAACGCGCGCAAACAATTCCTAAATCAATGTCCTTTGGTAACTCTTTGGTAATTCCAGCAGCCGCGGGCGACAACTTAAAATGGAGCGTTAATGAGTCCATCTAATAAAGTACATAACTCTAATATAAAGCAGCGATTTCGTGGGTTTTTGCCGGTTGTGGTTGATATAGAAACTTCAGGAGTAAAGCCGCATAAAAATGCGCTTTTAGAGATGTGTATAGTATTAATTAAAATTAATGAAGATGGCAATTTTGTGCGCTCGGAATCACATTTTGAACATATTTTGCCATTTCAAGATGCTGAATTAGATGAAAAGTCTTTAGCTTTTAATCAAATTGATCCATACCAGCCACTTCGTTTTGCAGTAGATGAAAAATTAGCCCTGGAACGGCTTTTCGCCCCTATTAATAAGGCTTTAAAAGAGTCTAAGTGTCAACGTGCGGTGTTAGTTGGGCATAATGCTTGGTTTGATTTATTGTTTTTAAAAGAAGCAGTTAAAAGGACTGGGGTTAAGTCGCCGTTTCATGCTTTTACTTGTTTTGATACAGCGACCCTTGGTGGGTTTATTTATGGGCAGACTGTTTTAGCTAAAGCAGTCCTTGCGGCAAAATTACCTTTTGATGTTAGTGAAGCGCATTCTGCAATTTATGATGCAGAGAAGACTGCCGATTTATTTTGTGTGATGTTAAATACTTGGCGGGATGCTGAGAAGGCTTTGATTGGTTAGGATTGAAACCTTGATTGCGCTTCGCTGCATCAAGGCTACATTTTCTGCATGGAACCCTCTTCGGTCACTTCGTGACACCTTCTCCCCATTGGGGAGAAGGGAATATTGGAAATTATAATGTTTCTGAGTGGGCTGATAAGTATTCAGCTACACCTTTGACTGATGCTTTCATGCCAGCTTTGCCTTTTTGCCAGCCTGCAGGGCAAACTTCGCCGGTTTCTTCGAAAAATTGTACGGCGTCTATGAGTCTAATTAATTCATCAACGCTTCTACCAATAGGTAAGTCATTAACCACTTGTGAGCGCACAACACCGTTTTTATCAATGATGAAAGCTGCACGAAATGCAACGCCTGCTACAGGGTGCTCAATACCATAAGCCTGACAAATTGCATGCGTCATATCAGCGACCATAGTGAAATTAACATGACCAATTCCACCATCTTTAACTGAAGTGTTGCGATAAGCATTGTGAGTAAAATGAGAGTCAATAGAAACTGAAATTACCTCAACGCCACGGCTTGCAAAATCATCCATACGATGATCTAAAGCAATTAATTCAGATGGACAAACAAATGTAAAATCAAGAGGATAGAAAAATACTAAACCATATTTACCTTGCAAGCTTTCATGTAAATTGAATTTATCAACAATCTCGCCATTTCCTAATACAGCAGGGGCTGTAAAATCTGGGGCCTTGCGCCCAACTAATACACTCATTTTATCTCCGTTTTTAGATTAAATAATTATGCGGTTGTTGCTTCACGCAACAATAGCTCTAATTCACCTTGCTCATACATTTCAGCAATAATATCAGATCCACCAACTAATTCACCCTTAACATATAATTGTGGGAAAGTTGGCCAATCAGCATATTGTGGTAGAGTTTGTCTAATATCTGGGTTTGCTAAAATATCTACATAAGCAAAATCAATCCCACAAGCATCTATACACTGCACAGCCCGAGCTGAAAAACCACAAAGTGGGTTTTTAGGGTTTCCTTTCATATATAAAAGAACAGGATTATCAGCAATTTGTTTTTTAATTTTATCTAAAGTCTCCACTTTTGCACCTATAAGTAAAATCTAATTTTCGATTATGGCGAAAACGCCACGACTACGCAACCATTATACCATGTATTTTTATACATAATGGTTTAATTTGTGGCTGCTGTGGTGTTTTTTAAGGTTTCCGCTCCCTTACGGCGCGGCTCGGATGGACGGTACAAAATTCTAGTCATAATTGTTGGAGGTTGAAAGTATAAGTTATCCTGTTACACTAGCAACTTAAGTTTTGAAACTAAAAATAATAGGGGAATTTTATGCCATTTACTCTGCCAGCTTTACCATATGCTTTAGATGCGTTAACTCCACATATCTCAAAAGAAACTTTAGAATACCATTATGGTAAGCACCATAACACATATGTTGTAAATTTAAATAAATTAATTTTAGATACAGAATTTGTAGCAATGTCTTTAGAAGATATAATTTTAAAAGCGAAAGGACCTGTATTTAATAATGCTGCACAAGTATGGAATCATACTTTCTATTGGCATTGCTTAAGCCCAAATGGTGGTGGTGAGCCAACAGGAAAATTGCTTGATAAAATCAATGCATCATTTGGATCTTATGCGGCATTTAAAGAACAATTTACCCAAGCATCAATAGCTACATTTGGCTCAGGCTGGGGATGGTTAGTTCAAGATGAAGAAGGCCATTTAAAAATTATCAGCACATCGAATGCCGGTACACCAATGACTGATGGCCTAACAGCACTTTTAACCTGCGATGTCTGGGAGCATGCCTATTACATTGATTACCGTAATATGCGCCCTGATTATCTAAATGCATTTTGGAATTTAGTAAATTGGGAATTTGTAGCGAATAATTTAAAATAATATTTTATATGAGGAGCAAAAATGCCTTTGATTACTACCTATAATCCTTTGCCGATAACATTTACACATGGCAAAGGTATTTGGCTGTATGATGAAAAAGGGGCAAAATACCTTGATAGCTTTAGTGGCATAGCTGTTTCTGGCCTTGGACATGCACATCCTGATGTAACTCGCACTATACAAGAACAAGCAGCTAAGTTAATTCATACTTCAAATGCTTTTCATATAAAACAACAAGAACAACTCGCTGAAAAATTAACTAGCTTAACCTCCATGGAACAAGCTTTTTTTTCTAATTCAGGAGCGGAAGCTAATGAATGTGCAGTTAAAATTGCACGTCTTTATGGCCATAAAAAAGGTATTGAAACGCCATCTATTATCGTTATGGATGGCGCCTTCCATGGGCGAACAATGGCTACTCTTACAGCTTCTGGGAGCCGCAAAGTACAAGCAGGATTTGAGCCTCTTCTTCAAGGTTTTGTGCGTGCGCCATTTAACGATATTGCTGCATTAAAAACTATTGCTACAAATCGTGATGATGTTGTTGCTGTCATGCTCGAACCAATTCAAGGTGAAGGTGGTATTATTGCCGCTGATCCATCTTATTTAAAAGATCTAGCTAATCTTTGTGAAAAAAATGAATGGTTACTAATCATCGATGAAATTCAAACCGGCAATGGGCGGACTGGTAATTTATATGCTTTCATGGAATATAAACTAAAGCCTGATATTTTTACTACGGCAAAGGGTCTTGCTAATGGCGTACCAATAGGTGCTTGTCTCATGCGCAATCGTGCTTGCGATTTACTAAAACCCGGAAACCATGGCTCAACATTTGGTGGAAACCCACTTGCCACAGCTACTGCCCTAACTGTACTTGAAGTAATTGAACGCGATAAATTGTGTGATAAGGTTAAAAAGAATGGGGTTTTGCTAAAAGATAAACTTACCGATCAATTAAGTGAGCATCCTAATGTCCGCGGGATTCGTGGCAAAGGATATATGCTAGGTATTGAGTTAGATAGGCCTGCTAATGATTTAAAAATGATTGGTCTTAAAAACGAAATATTAATTAATGTTACTGCAGAATCAGTAGTAAGAATTTTACCACCTTTGATTATTAGTGAAAAGGAAATTGATTTATTGGTTGAGAGACTGGTTAAATCTATTAGGGAATTCATAGAGTAAGTTTTTAAACGTTTAATCCCCCTCATTTTAATTAGAGTATAATGAATTTCTATTTTTTGCTCATTTTTTAAAATATTAGCGTGCTAAATAATCAAAACCACTTATACTTTATCAATCATTCAGTAATTAAAAACAATCAACGATGATATTGTGGATTTTTATTTTTTGGATGATTGTCATAAAAATAAGATAATTGCAGGAATCAAATCTTATTTTTTGACCAAACCATCAGCCTTACCATCTAATCTGCGCTTACATTTAATCAAATACGATTGGCAAAAATTATATGACCCTAAATATCTTCAACTAGGTACTAGCAAAGGGATATTTAAAACATGGCGAAATGTTTATTGCTTACACAAGGTGTTATTGAACATTGTGAATTAGCAAGATAGTCTCCTAAGACAATATAAGCAACTTTTGAAATTTCGCAACCTTGTAATGCATCATTACCCGTGATGGAAGTAATTGCGGCTATACCTAAAGATGCAACAGACAAAAAAGCTCCTGCAGAGGATATAGCCGCGCCTGGAATAGAGGAAGGAGCGCCAGCAACAGAGCCAGAGTCATCTTTGGCCTATTCTCGTTATGCGCTATTTACGACAGGGTATAAAGTACCAGGCTCCAACAAAAAAATAAGAATATCATTGCCAACTTAAAATTATAGTAATTTATATTTTACTTGTGATCCTGATATGGTTACTCAGATTTAATACGATTAATTTCTATTGAGGTAGGGATGTCCTTGGTCCAACAAATTCAAGATTAAGATTGTAAATTGTTGGGCCAAGGACCTACCTAATAGATTTATTTTTTTATAGATATTTAAAGCGGAGCTTGTTCACCACCAACATCTTCTGAATCATCACCTGTTGAAACCGGTGATTCTGTTTTTTCGACTTTTAGATCTTTCTTAGCACCTTCAGGCTTATCTTTCCACTCAAGTTTTACTCGACCTTGCTTATCAACTCCTGCTACAAAAACGTCAATATCTTGACCTTCATGCAAGACTTCTTCTACTTTTTGTGAGCGTTCAGCGCAAATCTGAGAAATATGAAGTAAACCATCTTTACCAGGTAATAAATTAATAAATGCACCAAAGTCTACAATTTTAAGAACTTTACCATGATAGGTTTGACCAACTTCAATATCAGCAATCAATGCTTTAATTTGACGTTTAGCCTCATCCAATGCTTCCATATTAGGAGAAAATAATTGAACAACACCTGAGTCATCAATATCAATTGAAACTCCTGTAGTTTCAATAAGGCCTTTAATTGTAACGCCACCTTTACCAATAATAGTACGAATTTTATCTTCAGGGACTTTCATGGTAACAATTCTTGGCGCATGTTGTGATAACTCACCACGATGCTCAGCTAAAGAATTATTCATTACTCCAAGAATATGTCGTCGACCAGCATTGGCTTGATCTAGAGCTTCTTCCATAATTTCTTTAGTAATTCCTGTGATTTTGATATCCATTTGCAAAGCAGTAATACCTTTATCAGTACCAGCTACTTTGAAATCCATATCGCCCAGATGATCTTCATCACCTAAAATATCAGTTAATACCGCAAAGCGCGCACCTTCTTTAATTAATCCCATAGCAACCCCTGCAACTGGCGCCTTTAATGGAACACCTGCATCCATTAATGCCAAGCTTGTACCGCAAACTGTTGCCATTGAACTTGAACCATTTGATTCAGTAATTTCTGATACTACGCGCAATACATATGGGAAATCAGCAGCATTTGGAAGAACTGCCATTAAACTACGTCGCGCAAGACGACCATGGCCAATTTCTCGTCGCTTTGGACTTCCAACCATACCTGTTTCACCAACTGAGTACGGAGGGAAATTATAATGTAACATGAATCTGTCTTTAGTTTCGCCCTCTAACTTATCCAAAGTTTGCGCATCACGATCGTTTCCTAAAGTAGCTGCAACTATAGCTTGAGTTTCTCCACGAGTGAATAATACTGAACCATGAGCCCTATCTAAAAGATGTGTTTTAATTGAAATAGGACGTACTGTTTTTTGGTCACGTCCATCAATACGCGGCTCGCCATCCAATATTCGGTTACGAACATGATTTTTTTCAAGCGTATTGATAATATCAATAACCATATCACCAGAAAATTCTGCATCTGCTGTTACTAAAGTATCAACCAAATTCTTGCGAATATCATTTAATTTTTGATGCCTTTCTGTCTTATCTTTGATTAAATAAGCTTTGGTAATTTCAGCATTTGCCAAGTCAGCAACGCGTGATTCCAATTCTGTGTTTTTTTGCGGTGCTATCCAATTCCAAGGAGTTTTCCCAACTTCTTTAGCAAGCTCATTAATACCATTAATCACTGGTTTCATCATTTCATGACCAAACATAACAGCACCTAACATTACATCTTCACTTAATTCTTTTGCTTCAGATTCAACCATCAAAATAGCGTCTTTAGTCCCTGCAACTACTAAATCTAACTCAGAAACAGTTTGATGCCCTGGATTAAGTAAATATATGCCATTTTCATAACCAACACGAACAGCACCTATTGGCCCATCAAAAGGAATACCTGAAATAGAAAGAGCGGCTGATGCGCCAATCATTGAAATAACATCAGCAGGCACTTCAGGATTAAGAGACATTACTGTTGCAATAATTTGTACTTCATTACAAAACTCATCCGGGAATAATGGACGTAATGGTCTATCAATCAAGCGAGAAGTTAAAGTCTCATGTTCGCTTGGACGACCTTCGCGCTTATTAAAGCCACCAGGTATTTTACCTGCAGCATAAGTCTTTTCTTGATAATAAACTGCAAGTGGGAAAAAGCTATTTTTCTCAGCGCCATCTTTTTTTGCCACTACAGTAACTAATACTTGTGTTCCATTCATGCTTACAAAAACAGCACCATCCGCTTGTCTTGCAATCTCACCCGTCTCAATAACTAATTTATTTTCGCCGAACTGTATCTCTTTAGTGATCTTAGCCACGTCTATTTCCTCATAATTGTTGTTAAACTGAAAAAATAGTGGCCATTATTTATTGCGACTACTTTTTCTAGAATAAAAAAAAAGCGCAGAAAACTGCGCCTTTGGTATTAGCTAAATATAATTATCTGCATAATACATCTATTAATAAGAATCTCTAAGACCAAGACTTTGAATCAAAGTTGTATAACGCGCTTGATCTTTTCTTTTCAAATATTTTAGTAATTTACGGCGCTTGTTTACTAACTCTTGTAAGCCACGACGTGAATGAAAATCTTTTTTATTTGTTTTAAAATGGTCAGTCAAATATTTAATGCGACCAGTCATAAGTGAAACCTGAACTTCAGGTGAACCTGTATCTTTTTCAGCTAATTTAAATTGATTAACAATTTCAGCTTTTTGTACGCACGTTAGCGTCATCGTGTACTCCTAAATATAATACAGTAGATATCTACTGTAATAGTTTTGCATAGCCCAAAAAATTCGGGATATCGCAGATATAGCAAAGGGTTGCATTCTACCAAGACTTCCCCATAGAAACAAGTATTAAGACTATTTTTTGTCAAACCTAAATGAAAACAATTAAATCATCTAGCTTAATTTGACTTAATTATCTCCCTGTCGCGTATTCTAAGCTCGCCCTATCATGATCGTTGCCATAGTCTAGGCTTCCTTCTCCATCTAGATCTCTTTGCTGCCTACTTTCTGTATCTTCCAGGTCATCACTTATACGTAGAAATAACTCTACTTCAGAATTAAAAGAATTAATAATCATTCTCCAATTACTGTGCGCCCTATCATTCAAATTTTGTGACATTAAAAACAAAAATCCTGGAGAAGGAATCAAGTATTTTGATTCTAACTCAGCTAAATCTAAAAAATTCTGCGGGGTAAGATTTGTTTCGTATTGTAAAGAAGAATTCTCTATTATAAAGATAGCACGAAGTCTTTCTAAGTTATAAAGGAGCGCCCAAAAGCACAAAAGAAGCACAGAGAGCATGAAATGTAGATTGCATTTGTACGACATGTTCTCTCTCACCAAGTACATGTGCAAAACTTGGATTAAGCCTGCTGTAAACCTCATCAGGTTTATAAGTTAAGAGAGGAACCATGGGTCTTGCTGAAGATGCATCCACATCTGATGCAGAAGGCTCTTCAGTAGCAGCAATTTCATGTCTAGTCGGGTAGTTTGAGGTGGTCGCTAAACTTTAAAAAACATAGGAAAATCTTGTTATAATAAAATTACAATAATAGCTAATGACAAATATTTGTCAATAGTGTCAATCTATGTTTCTTTTTTGTGTTAATAGTCGCTTAACTTTTAACAGATTAGATTCTTCTAACTCACCAAGACCGATAAATTTATCATCATTTTCATATAAACGAATTAGTCCTATTATATTGTTTTCAAAGGGTCGATTAATAATTTTACCCATATATAATTCATTAGCTTCAAAACTACTAACCGCTAATCTTGGCAAATAATTAACAGCGCGGTCAATTGGCATTAAAGATGTTATTCGGCTATCTTCTGACATTGCTTGTAATTCATCTAAGCTAAACATAGTTTCAGATTCGAAACCTGCAGTATATAAACGATGAAGCTTGGTAACATGGGCGCCAACTTTTAGTGCCTCCCCTATATCTTCTATTAAATTACGAATATAGGTACCTTTACTACACGTTATTGTTAAAGCGAGCTCTTTATCATTAAATTGATTTAATATTAAATTATAAATATTGATATCTCGGGCATTTCTTTCTATTTCAATGCCTTCACGAGCATATTTATATAAAGGCCGACCTTCATGTTTCAAAGCAGAAAACATCGATGGAATTTGTTTTAGTTGTCCTTTAAATTGGGATAATACAGAATTTAATTCAGTTAAAGATATAGAAAATGATTCGGTTGTCGCGATAACTTCGCCCATGGAATCACCAGTATTAGTTTTTATGCCTAAAAGTCCTACAGCTTCGTAACATTTATCGGCATCTAAAATATATTGGCAAAACTTAGTCGCCTCTCCAAAACATATAGGTAACATCCCCGTAGCTAGTGGATCTAAACTTCCGGTATGACCTGCTTTTTTTGCTTTATATAACCTTTTTACCTGTTGTAATACAGCGTTTGAGGTCAAGCCTTGTGGTTTATTAACTAATAAAATCCCATCAATATCACGCTTTGTCGTCATTTTCAGAATCATTTGCCTCATCTATCAAACGACTTAAGCGTTTGCCATATTCTATAGATTCATCATAAATAAAATGCAGCTGTGGAACGGTGCGTAATTTTACAGACTTTGCTAAAATTGTTCTTAAATAACTTGCAGCTGAATTTAGTATAGTAGCAGTTGCCGCAGGATCATCATTAAAAACTGTGAAGTAAACTTTAGCATGGCTAAGATCTCTTGCAACTTTAACTGCTGATATTGTAATTAACTTAGGTAAGTGAGGATCTTTAATTTCTTGCTGAATAATTTCTGCAAGCCTGCGTTGCATCATTTCTGCAATTCGATCTGTTCTTTTAAAATCTGCGGCCATACAAAAACCCTTAGATACTACAATGTTTTTTACCCAAAAGTGGGCTTAATAAATATACTAATTTTATCATCATCTAACGTAGCCTGGTTGCTTGCAACCAGGATTTACCTTAATTTTACCCTGGTTGCAAGCAACCAGGCTCCGATGGCTTAAGATAGAACTATTAAGATCTTTTAATCTCTACAGTCTCAAAAACTTCAATCAAATCACCAGTATGGATATCATTATAATTTTTAACACCTATTCCACACTCAAAACCTTGACGAACTTCAGATGCATCATCTTTAAAGCGACGTAAAGATTCTAATGTTCCCTCATAAATCACAATATTATCTCGCAATACACGAATAGGGTTATTGCGCTTAATTAAACCTTCAATAACCATACATCCAGCAATAGCACCAAGTTTTGGTGAGCGGAATACATCTCTAACTTCAGCAATACCAATAATTTGTTCTTTAAATTGTGGTGCTAACATACCTGTTAGAGCAGCTTTAACTTGATCAACAATTTCATAGATAATACTATAGTAATTCATCGATACTGCTTCAACTTCAGCAAGTTTCTTAGCTCCAGCATCAGCACGAACATTAAATCCGATGATAATTCCATTAGATGCAATAGCTAAGTGGACATCAGATTCAGTAATACCGCCGACCCCACTAGAAATAACCTCTACTTTTACTTCTTCATTTGATAATTTAACTAAGGCATCAGCTATTGCTTCAACTGAACCTTGCATATCTGCTTTTAAGACAACATTTAAAACTTTAAGTTCAGTTGCGGTCATATTCTCAAGAATACCTTCAATCGAAGATTTTTGACGCCGTGCTAATTTAACATCTCTAAATTTCCCTTGCCTAAACAAAGCAACTTCTCGTGCTTTCTTTTCATCAGGAACAACTATCGCTTCGTCCCCTGCATGAGGAATTGCAGATAAGCCCAATACCTCAACCGGCATTGAAGGACCTGCACTATTTACTAAAGTACCATTATCACTAACTAATGCACGCACCTTTCCATATTGAAGGCCTGCAAGCAATATATCACCCTTACGTAAAGTACCATTTTGTACCAATATTGTAGCAACAGGACCACGTCCTTTATCTAATCTAGATTCAATTACAATACCCTTTGCAGCGCCATCAGTATGTGCTGTAAGTTCTAAAACTTCAGCTTGTAATAATAAAGCATCTAATAAAGCATCAATGCCAAGGCCTGTTTTTGCTGAAATATTAACAAACATGGTATCGCCACCCCATGATTCAGGAATAACTTCATATCCTGATAATTCATTCATTACACGCTCAGTATCAACCCCTGGCTTATCCATTTTGTTAATTGCAACAATAATAGGAACTTTAGCAGCTTTTGCATGTTGAATAGCTTCTATAGTTTGAGGCTTAACACCATCATCAGCTGCAACTATTAAAACAACGATATCAGTGGCTTGTGCACCACGAGCACGCATCGCGGTAAAGGCCGCGTGTCCTGGGGTATCAAGGAAAGTAATATCTCCTTTTGGTGTACTTACATGATAAGCACCAATATGCTGTGTAATTCCACCAGCTTCGCCAGCTGCTACTTTAGTGCGACGAATATAGTCAAGTAATGAGGTTTTACCATGGTCAACGTGACCCATAATAGTAACAACAGGCGCTCTTGATTCTCTATTAATACCTTTAGATACAACATCACCTAAATTTTGCTCAATAGCATCCTCTTTTAAAAGACGAGCAACATGACCCATTTCTTCAACCACAATCACAGCTGTATCTTGGTCAATAACTTGGTTAATAGTAGCCATCGCTCCAAGGCCCATCATCACTTTAATAACTTCAGCAGCTTTAACTGACATCCGTTTAGCGAGTTCAGCTACAGTAATAGTCTCAGGTATTAATACATCGTGAACAGTAGGAGCAGTAGGCATTGCAAAACCATGTGTTAATGACTCTTCTGCTTCAAGATATTTATCTGATTTTTCATGAGAACGGCGCTTTTTGCCCTTGTTGCGCTTGCCATAAATTAATTTGTTATCATTTTCTTCTTCATGAATTGGTGGTAAATATTTAGATCTTTTCTTATCTTTTTTATGGGCGGTTTTATTGCTATCTGATTCTTCTTTATCATCAGGTTTTTTCTTATTAACTTTATCTTGCTTGTTCTCTTCTACCGTTTTTCGTTCAGTATTAGTAACTTCAACCCTAACTACAGGCTGAACTTCTTCTGGTATATCTAAGGTTAGATCAGTTGAAGGATCAGCAACTTCTTGTGTATCAATTTCAGGCACTTCAATTTCGCGCGAATTTGTAGATGATTCTTCAGTGCTTACAACTTCCTCTTGAATATCTGTTGGTGTTGTTCTAATTTCTTCTACAGCAGCGACAACTTCTTCTTCAATTTCTTCTTCAATTATCTCAGGTTCTGGGTTACGTTTTTCATAGATTCTTTTTTTACGAAC
>Ga0247839_1005488_pt1 | contig 15330 bp, 32 predicted proteins | sample LaCruzMarch2015__6_FD_192405 | JGI IMG/M metagenome (GOLD analysis project Ga0247839, IMG submission 192405) | Freshwater microbial communities from meromictic Lake La Cruz, Castile-La Mancha, Spain - LaCruzMarch2015_16m | ecosystem: Environmental > Aquatic > Freshwater > Lake | place: Spain... | reverse complement strand
TTGGGCCGTCTTTAGCGTTTTACACAGGAACACGTTCTTCGGCTAACGCTGCTGGACTTGGTCTTCGTTTAGGGGCAACAGCAATAAGTGGCGGGTCTATGTGGAGGCCGTTAGACGGTGGCGCATTCACGGCAAAAACTCATGTAGTAAATTATTTTTCTGCATCAAGCGCGGGTAATCGCGCTTTTGGCTTTTCTTTTGCAGCAGGAGCCAACACCAATTTTTGGGGGAACCCAGATTCTTTTGGCCTGTTTTGGGTGCAACAACCCACAAACACATGGGCGGCATCAACACCGTTTACCGCAAATGACCGCATAGCAGTCAGCAACGTGGTCTGGACCGTGGCAACGGCAGGAACCACAGATACAAACGAGCCGGTGTGGACCGATCTTATCAACTCCACAGTGACCAACGGCACGGCAGCCTTCCGCAACCTTGGTCCCCACACCAGCAACAACTGGGTCTTGGCCATTGGCCACACTAACGCAAGCCAAGTTGTGATGACCAACACCGGAAAAAGCAACTGGCTGCGAACTGGCGGCAACAGCGGACATGAAGTTTTATTAACCCTGCGCTACGGCACGAATACGACAGCACCGTATACGGTTTACGGCAGTGTTGCAGACGGAACGGGGCAGGGCGCAGAGGTAACTCTTAATTTGCCTACTAATAACGTGTCAGTTTCCCCGCAATACTGGCTGCGCTACGACAGCACCAACTCTTCTGGAGCCAACGATGTCGCAGGCATCCGTTATTTCTCCATCGACGCCGAATTGCCACCTCTGGACTAACCCCATGAAACTCCTCCTCTCCAACAACCAGCTAACCCGCTACGCGCGCAGCGGCGACTACGCCACAACCACCGCCATCCCGCTTGACGGCGAACTGGCCCTCACCGCGCAGACTCTCCTTGCATGGCTCCAATCGCAACTCACCGAAGGCGAGTCAGTCGGCCAAGTGTTTTTGGAACCAGACGGCACGCACAGCGACTGCGAGACAACCGTGGACGCCGAAGGTGTGGAATCACAGATTGTGACTTCAAGCCGCCCCAAACTCTCCGCCGCCGTGACCGCGCACGCCGCCGCCGGGTCGCGCTCCGTAGTTTATTCCAGCGAGAGCCTGCCCATCGAATTGCGGGACGGTTTGCTGGCGGCATGGGCGGCAATAGACGCGCTGCCGTGAGCTACTGGCACTCACACCTAACCACCGTCGAACGTGGCGCGCTTGGGACGTTTGCCAGCCTCGGCTCGGCGGCGGTGAGCATGGTGAGCCACTTGGAGGTGTATTTGCGGGTGGCCGGGCTAACGGTCGGATTGGCCGTGGGCATCGCGACCTTAATTTCTGTGCTGAAAGATTTACGAAAGAAATAACATGGCTGCCACGACATACGATTTGCTGATTGAGCAGGGCGCGTCCTTTAGCCAGGTCGTGACCTACAAGGAGGCTGGCGTGGCGATCAACCTCACCGGCTACACCGCAAGAATGCAGGTCCGCTCCACGCTGGAGTCGGCCAGCACGATTGTCGAACTCACCACCGCAAACTCGCGCATTACCCTGGGAGGCGCGGCAGGCACGATCACGCTCACAATCTCGGCCACAGACACAGCAGCCCTGCCCGCCGGGCGCGGGGTCTACGACCTTGAGCTGGTGAGCGGCAGCGGCATTGCGACGCGCCTCCTGCAAGGCGTCTGCACGATCTCCCGCAACGTGACGAGGTGACGCTATGGCCGCTGAATTGGTCATTGAGGCATCGACGGCCACCCTTGTCTTGGAGGTGAGTCAGAGCGGCGTTCTTGAGATTGGCGCGGTTGGCCCACAGGGCGAGTCTGCGGTCTTGGCCGATGGCGTGACCAGCGTGACCCTGCGGACGGCCTCGGGCGCGGAGTTTGCTTTGAGCGTGGATGACGACGGGATGCTGACCACCACGCGGCTTTAGCCATTTATGAAACGTCAATGGCTATACACAATAACCGACGTTTACAGGGCTTTGACACCCGCTCCGAGGTCTATGGAAAAGCTAATTGATCAACTCGGACAGAACAGCACGTGGCGCGGCCTCATTCTCCTGGCAGGCGCGCTAGGGTGGCAGCTTTCGGAATCGCACAACGAGGCCATCATTGCCGCTGCGTTGGGACTGGTCGGACTCATCAACGTCTTCCGTAAGGGCTAATCATGCGCCAACTTCTTTTGGCGTTGGTCGCGCTGGGCCTCACCGGCTGCGCGGGGACCAAATTCAATTTTGGCTACGACTTCCAAGCAAAACGGTTCTTTGCCGAGTTGGAAGCCCCCCTTGAGCGCGGCCTTAAAAAGTGAAGCTCTGGCAATGGTTCCGAAGACTCTGGCTACGGCCATCAAAAAGTGGCCCACCGCCGACCTCGCAGAGCTATTCCTCTTGGTCAAATGCCAACTGGACAAGCGTGCCGCCCACCACGCCGAAGGCGGTGGCGTCCAAGCCGAGGTCGCCAAGCGGCCCAAGGTTCCGCGAAAAACAGCTTAACACGCCTAACGTCTCAGCGGGTCGGCGCATCACGCCAAAGGCCGTAGTGCTTCACCACACCTCGGGGAGCTACGCGGGATCAGTGAGTTGGTGCATGGACCCGATCAGCAAGGTGAGCTATCACGCAATCGTGGCCCGAGACGGACGCCGCACGGTGCTGGCCGACCCCGACGAGCGGACATGGCACGCTGGCCGAAGCGAATGGCGCGGACGCAAAGACCTTAATTCCTATGCTATCGGTGCGGCCTACGAAGGCGACACCAACAAGCGCGAGTTGGGCGAGGCCGAGATGGCGTCGATGGCGGAATACCTTGTGCCGATGATGCAACGCTACGGCCTCACGCTGGCCGATGTGACCGACCACAGGACGGTTAGCCCCGGGCGGAAGGATGATCTGGCTCCGAGCGAGTTGGCGCGGTTCAAAAGCTATCTGTCGAAGTTGCTCTGATTTTTCGACACGTTGGCGGGATGTGTCGAAGGCATCGACATTTGGATAGAAAAGGCTATAGATGACAAAAACTGTTGTGTTTTTGTTACCGCCGTGAGGGCAATTTGGCATCCTCCGATTCGATGGGATTAGCGCCACGCCAGCCAAAGGAATCCCAAGTTAGCTGCAAAATATCCTGCAAAAATGCCACACATGGGCCAATTTTTTTCGTAGGCAAAGCCTGCGCTGGTGGCCGCATAACACAGCGTGCAAATCAAGAGTGGCCAGAAGGTCATTTGTCTGCCCGGTGCTGCCCAATGGTCACCTTGCCATCGTTCAACCCCGCCGCCCAGCGCACCACGACAGACACCAGGCGCTCGTGATCGCGGACGTTTTCCTCTGCCACGCACGGCATGGTGACGTGGGCCAGCTCGTGGGCGCAGATCCCAAGCAAGTTGCCCCTGAGGGCGGCAGGGTGCAGGAAGACCGTGCGTTTTTTGTAGTGGGCCATGCCCTCGCACAATTCCTTGGAAGGTGGCCGCTGCACCTTGACCGTCCACCATTCGCCGTCAAATTTGAACCGCATCGAGGGCGGGCCCTTCTTGCGCCTGCGTGGGGTGCTGGCGGGCTTCATGCTACTTGAGTCGGTAGTGCGGAACAGGCCGCGTGTTCTTGGCCAGGCAAATACGAAACATTTTGCGCTCGGCCTTGCCCGAGGCCACAAGGCGCTTGAGCTTTTGCTGAAGCGTTGGCACGGGAACCTTGGTCTTGGCGGAAATTTGCTGAATGGTCTGCCAGCCGGGAGGCACGATATCTACTGGGGTGGTGATCTGCGAAAGGGCGGCAGCCCAGGCAGAAGCGGCAAGCTCCTCGGCAGTGACTTTCTTTTTCACAGCACGGCAACCTCGGGCGCTGGCGGGTTGAAATGCAAATTGTGGACTTGGGGCAGGGAGCCCTCGGGCTTTCCTCGCCAATCAAGCAGCATAATGGATGGGCGCGGTGTGGCGTCAGGAACGACCTTGTGCGCGTGGCGGGTCAGGAACTGCCAGCCGCCTGTGATGCAGAGCATCGAAGCGCCATCGCTGAACCAGCCGCCGCAGTGCCGGTGGGCGCGCAGAAAGACGCTGGCGGCTTCGTGGCCGGCGCGGAGGCTGTTGAGCCTAGCGTTGCCCATTGCGATACTCATGGCCGTGGCCTCAAGGTAAGCGCGGGAGGTAACGCCGATATGGTGGGTTGCATCAACGAGGCAGCCGTGGATACGGAAAAGCCACTTCTCGCGGGCGAGGCCGTCGCGCGCGCCGAGCAGCCGGGCAAGGTAGCTTTCGATGTCATGGGTGTGGCACTCAGTGCCTTTGACCACCAGTGTCTCTACGGCCCTCTGGGAAAACGGGCGCAAGGCTTCTGCCGCCATTGCCACATGGTTCTCGATGAGGCTGGCGACAACCTCAGGGCTTTTGTGGTGGATGCCCTCGGTGGCATCGCCGTTGATAAGCAGGGCGAGGGGATCATTGCCTGCAATCTTGGCAACCTCGGCCTGCGCCTTCTTCCAGTTGGCCCACAGCCAAGCTTGGTGGACGTTCTTGCCAAAGCCGATTGTGTTGCCGGCCATATTCTCCGAATCAGGCGGCATCAAGCCAGTGGTGGAACCGCAATGGAGATCGGAGACTACAACGAGCAACTGCGGACGACGGGTGATTTTCTTCGCCACGAAGCGGCGGCGAGTGTCAAAGCCCTGTCATAGGCAGTTGCCGAGGATTCCTCGGTAGCTGAGTTAGCCCCACTATACAATTTCCAAATGATTCTTGCCTTATGGCGCAAACGGCCTACTGATTGCCTCATGCCAAATTGTCCTTGCTGCGGACAGCAACTCCCGCCCGAACAGCCCGAGTGGCGCAAGGACGGGGAGGATTTGGGGCGGGTGAGGGCGCGCATTGCCAAGATGATGCGGGAGCCTGACGCGCTGGTTGGCTTGTCGGGCCAGGCCAAAAAAGCCCTGTTAAAAGCAGGGATGGCCGGCGCACCCGAGTCCATTGCCAAGGCCTTAGAAGAAAAGCTGGTCACGGCTAAAACCAAGGGGGTGGGCTTGGCCACCATGACGCGCATCGAGCGGTGGCTGGAGACCAAGGGAATCGTGCGCGTCAGTAGGGACGAAAAGTTTTTTTACCAAAAGACAAAAAAGTTCTTGCCGTAATGCACGTCCACGCGTATCACGACTCATGAACAAACGCACCCCAATGCAAAATAACGAAACCAAAGCCAGTATTAACCTGCGCAAAGAGCGCAGTCCCGAAGCCACCGTGTTGTGCATCAGCCTGCCACGGATCATGAAAAACGCCATTGTTCGGCGCGCCAAGCATAGGGACATGAGCGTTAGCACAATGTTGCGCGATTGGATCTTGCCGACCCTGCAAGACCGCGATGAGCAGTTTGCCGCTGAGTGGCAACGCCGCATGAGCCGCATCGAGTATTGATACGGCGCAATACCCACCTTCATGTCCGTAATAACAAGCCCACAGTGTCAATCCGCTGAAGTTCAGCGGGAACATCAACAAAATAATACAGCATACATACAGCCTAATACTCAATTAGTCATGACATATAGAGGTTGTATCCACACCGTAGATATGTCGCCAGAAATGGTGACATGGCTCGACGCAAGGTGCGAAGAATTAGACGTTTGCGCGCTTTCCGTTCTTGTCGGTTGCGCCGAGTTTGTCATGCAATCTGAATAAGACTCCGTAATATGCCCAAGCACGCGCAAATACTTTTACCTGTCTCGGTTCGACTGCCCGCTGACGTGGTGCAGGAGGCCCGCCAACAGGGTGAATTTGTGCGCGGTGGGGCCAGTCAGGTTCTACGAGCCTGGCTGGTCTCGGGCAAGGCGAAAGCCACCCCTAAATTTTTGCGCGAGAAGTATGACGCGCCAATACACCAGAAGAAATAAAACACATGGACCCTATTAACATCATCGCAGGAACCTCGGCCTTGGCTGCCCTCATCGGCTTGGCCTTTATGTCGGGCCACGAGTATGGCCGCAAGGCCGGCATCACCACCGAGCGCAAGTTGGCCGATCATCGCGTCAGCGCGCTCTTGGAACGCGAAAACCGCCGCGCACCACGCAGGAGGAACCACAAGTGAGCATCCGTCCGAGCGTCATCGACCGTCGCGGCGAGCGGCCATGCCTGCCCGCCAGCGCATTGCTGGCCGTGTGCGAGCGCCTAGCCCAAGGCGGCACACCTTCATTCCTCGAGCGCGTGACCGCTGCGCTGCAACAACTTCGCAACCGCATCGCCCGATGATGCCGCACCCTCCAGAGCAATCGCTCATCGCCCTTCTGATTCTTTGCGCGTTGGCCCTCGGCTGCGCGTGGACCGTCAACACCATTCTGCAACTGCTGAAATGATCCACGAACTGGAAGGACTAACGGGCTCTAGCTTCAACGGCAAGCCCACCATGCGGACAGGCGGCAAAAGCCCCGAGCGCAGTGGCTGGGAGCTTTTGGCCTGGGCGATTCTTGAGGAGGCGGTCGACGATTTGGCGACCTTTGCTCGCTACGGTTTAATAACGCCCCAGGGCGAGTGTCTCCCTTGGCCGTTCGCCATGCAGCGCAGCATGAAGCGCGCCAAAAAAGGGGGATGGCAGTATTTTAACTACAGGCAGCGCGCCAACATCTGTTGCAGCCAGGGGCCGCATGAACATCGCCAGTTGCGTGCGTGGTTTCTCAGCGCGGAGGCCCAGACGTTCTGCGACCTCATCGGGTGCAACCTTGATCCCGCCGAGATTTTCGCCAGCACCATCAAGAACCACGGAGGAGGAAAATCATGAGCCACGAAATGGAATTGGAAGATTTTATTGTCGACCTCAAGCGCAAGGTCGCGGTGGTAGAGGAACAAAATCAAGCTCTCCGCGAGCAGAACAGCCGCCTCTTGTTGGCCCTCGATGATGCGTTGGTTATCGCTCGCAAATATCGCGGCGGCAACCAAGAGGAGGAAACACTTTGAGCAGCAATCTCGCAGGGGAAATGCTGGTCGGGCGGGTGGGCTTTGGGGAGTCCTTCCAAGCCTGCTCGGCCAGCAATTCCGCCGTAGACGCGATGGCGGTTAGTATTGTGCGGCTATATCAAGAAGCCGACGAACTGCGGGCCAGCCTAGCAATGGTGGAGGCCGAGCGGGATTTGCTGCGCGTGCAAGTGCAAGCAGGTGAGCAGCTCGGGCTGGCCCTGGTCAAAACGATTGATGAGCTAAAGGCCGAGAAAGCGGAGTTGTCGGTCACGCTGGTGAACCTTGAGGGCCGCAGCCGGCGGGCCACGTTGGACGAGATCGCGGAGAGCGTGCGCGAGAAATACGACGAGCGATACGAGGGGGAGGGCATGGACAATGAGTAAGATGAGCCGCGACAAGGGCAAGCGTGGCGAGCGGGAGTTCTGCGAGCTGCTCCGCGAGCATGGGTTCGATGCCAGGCGCGGCCAACAGTTTGCCGGTGGCAATGACTCGCCTGATGTGGTGACCGATCTGCCGTGCCACGTTGAGGTCAAGCGCACCGAAACATTTTCGCCGTCCTACTTGCTCCAAGCGGAGCGGGACGCGCATCCGGCCTTGCAGCCGGCTGTCTTCTGGAAGCGCAACGGGTGGAAGTGGTGCGCCTTTGTCTGCGCCCACCACTACGTCGCAATGTGGAAAGAACTTTTGAACCTGCGGGCTGAGGTCGAACGACTTCAGCGCGGGCAAAACGGCAGCCAGCCTGAGGCGCCTGAGCTGTCGAATCAACCAAGCCTCACGGAAAACTAATAAAATGGCAGTATTGCAAGCACCGAAAAGCGTGGCCGGATCTGGTCCGCGCATCACCGAGCTGGCGCCGAAAGGCACCTACCTCGCAACCATCCTGGACATCGTCGATAAGTTTGGCGTTGAGCGTCCTAAATACGACAACCCGACCGAGATTGAGAAGCTTGACATCACGACGTTTGTGTTCGGCTTCAAGAACAAGGAAGGCAAGCTCTACCTAGTGAAGACCGGCGATTCGCCCATCACGGCGATGCGGATCTCAAACGGGGAGAAGGCGAAACTGCGCGGGTTTCTGACGCAGTTGACCGGCGAGGTGCCCAAGGACGGCTGGGATTACTGCGAGCTGAAAGGCTCCGGCGCTCAGATCACAGTCGCGCACAAGGAGTCCAAGAAGACGGGCAACCCCTACGCGGTGGTCGCCTCGGTGGCTCCAGTGATGGAGGAAGTGAAGGACAAAGTTCTGCCGGTCTCGGCGTTCTCGGCACTGCTCGAGGGTGGCGAAGCCGCGGCCCCAGCCAAAGCGACCGCTCCGGTGGCCGTGGTTGAGGAAGACGAAGACGGCGATGCGCCGTTCTAGGTGAAGCGGGAGCCGGGGGAGGTTGCAGCCTCCTCCGGCGCCCTAACCCACATCTTACATCATGGCCATTCTCGCGGACACAAAAGCAAGACTGACGGGCTCGCATTGGTATAAGCCAACAGGCGAACCGTGTCACCAGTTGCCGAAGTCAAAAGGCGACGGACTCAGGGCGGCGACCATTAGGGACGCTAAGAAGCTGGGGCTGCTGCCCAGCGTAACCAATATTCTCGGCGTCATTGCCAAGCCTGGTCTCGATAAGTGGAAGCTTAACCAGGTTGCCTTAGCGGCTTTCGCCAGTCCACCGGACGGCAAGGAATCGGAAGATTACTACACCGGTCGGATCATCGAGGCGGCGTTCACGCAAGTAGTGCAGGCCGCGGATCTCGGCAGCAAGATTCACGACGGGCTGGAGAAGGTCTTTGAGGGCGAGGCCGTGCCCGACGAGCTGCTGCCGTATGTGCAGCCGACGCTTGAATGGAAGCGCAAGTATGGCTTGGTCTTTAGTGAGCGGGAGATTGTCCTAGTTAACGAGATCGAAGGCTACGCCGGCCGCTGCGATGTGATCGGCAAGGGTAAGAAGGGGCAGCCGGTAATTCTGGACTACAAGACGCGCAAGACGGAGCCAGGCAAAGAGGCCACGCCTTACGACGGCCAAGGGATGCAGCTCGCGGCCTATGCCGTAGCGCGTTGGGGCGAGGAGGCGCTGGAAAGCGTGACCGCGGCCAACGTGTTTATCAGCACGACCGAACCCGGGCGCATGGAGGTCTGCAAGCACGACAACCTGCGCGGAGAGTGGGAGGCGTTCAAGGCGGCGTGCGTGCTGTGGCGCCGGTTGAAGGGTTACGACCCGCGGAAGGAGGTGGCATGAAAAATCCGCGCCTAAACCAACTCAAGGAATTGGCCTTGGCCGGCGACCAGTCGGCCGCCGCGGACTTGTTCAAGGAATTTCCAGACGCTTTTATCTGGAACAACAACGGAAAGTATTGGGCGAGGGTTACAACCAAAGCACCAAACAAGTTTGTGAAGGGCGAGCGGATTGCCGTGTCGCTTAACACACGAGACCTCGAGGAAGCACGGCAGAATCGCAACAAGGTTTTTGGGGAGTTTGTTCGATGACCTACTCCCAGAAACTCAAAGATCCGCGGTGGCAGAAACGCCGCTTGCACATCCTCGAGCTGCGGGGATGGAAGTGCGAACGGTGCAAAGACGACAAGACGACCCTGCACGTTCACCACAAGAAATACCGCGGACAACCGTGGGAGGCGTTGGATCACGACCTCGAGGTGCTGTGCGAGCCTTGCCATAGCGGTAAGCACGGGAAAGGTAAGACCACAAAACGCTTTTCGGTTTATTGCGCAGGGAAGATCGGCAGAAGCGATTGGCGGCACAGTTTGTTCGACCTTGAGTTTGGTGAGGGCTACAAAAGTTTGTGGGCAAGCGAGGACGGGCTGATCCAAGTCTCTTACGCTGGGCCTTATTTTGCCGACAGCGAACACGGGTCAGCGCATGGGGACGGCCAACACGGACAACTGGTTTCCGAGTGGCTGGAGGAGGACGGAGGGCACGTTTACGTTGGTGATTTTTCCGCTTTGTCGGTTCACGGTCGAATGGCCCGGAGGATAGAAGTTTACGAGAAGTGCTATGCTTGGATGAAGAACGCGGACGCAATGTTCGCTTACATAGACGGAACCGGCGCTTACGGGACTTGCTTTGAAGTCGATTGGTTTTTGCGGAATGCCAGCCGCCTCAATAGATGCGCTGTGTTATTTTCGACTAAAGAGCTGCTTGAGGAATACTGGTTTTTGGCGGCGAGGGTTTGGCCTGCGACTCAAGATTGGGATTGTTTGGTTGCGTCTGATTTAAGAACGGCCTTTTCCCGCTTTACGAAGTGGGTCGAGATATGACCAACGTCCTCGCCATCGACTACGAGACCGACTACTCGCGTGAGTATTCGGTGCGAGACTTGGGAGCGTGGGCCTATGTCCGCGACGGGCGCTTTGCGGCGCATACGGTGAGTATGTGGGCCGAGGGGTTGCAGTATGCCGGCAAGCCGTCGGATGCGCCCTGGGACGAGGCCGCGAATTACCCGCACTGGATCTCGCACAATGCCGCCTTTGATGAGCAAGTGCACGGCCAGCTTGACGGTTGGTATCCGCGGCCGGCCTTGTGGGATTGCACGGCGGATCTTATGGGCTACTTGCAACATCCGCGCTCACTTAAGGATGCTTGCCGGGTCGGGCTGGGCGTGGCGGTGGATAAGTCGGTGCGGGATGCGATGATGGGTGAAACGCTTTTCACGCCGTTGGCCGCGGAGATTGCCGAGTATGCCTTGGAGGATGCCCGGCTGTGCTACGAGCTGTGGAAGAAGTTTTCGCACCGTTGGCCCGAGAGCGAGCGCCTGCTCTCGCGGCATACGAGGATGATGGCAGCCCGCGGGATCGGATTTGACCAAGACGCAGCCAAGGCTGCGCTGGTAAAGCTGGACAAAAGCCTTAAGACCGCCGCGGGTAAGATCCCGTGGACGGCCGCGGGCAAGCCGCCGACCTCGAGGCTGGAACTTTTTACTGAGTGCTCTCGGTTAGGGCTAGTGCCGCCGGAAACGACCGCGGAGAAAAGCGAAGCTTGGCAGGCGTGGTTGGACTCTAACGAAAAGTCAGTGCCCTGGGTGCGGGCGATTAACAAGTGGCGCCGGCTTAACCGCACTCGAACAGTCATCGGGGCGATGGTTAAGCGGTCGGGGCACGGCCGGCTGCACGGGGCGCTGCGTTACTACGGCGCCGCGGTCACCGGACGCTGGTCGGGGTCAGACGGCCTGAATTTGCAGAACCTTAATTCGCGGGATGCCGAGGGCGGGATCGATGTGCGCGGGTTGATCAAGCCGCCGGGGGGTAAGGTCTTTATCGTTTCGGATCTCGCGCAGATCGAACCACGGGTGCTGGCGGTGCTTTGCGGGGATACAGAAATGCTGGCGGGGCTGCGGAGCGGTCTGGCCCTTTACGAGGCGCACGCCCGGGCGACGATGATGTGGGAGGGCGGGCCGCTCAAGAAGGAGCAACCAAAGCTTTACGCGCTGGCCAAGGCGAGGGTGCTGGGGCTCTCCTACGGGGCGGGGCCGGTTACGTTCCGACGGGTGGCCAAGATCATGGCGGGCCTTGACTTGGACGAGCTAGACGCCAAGACCTTTGTCGAGGAGTTCCGGCAGACCAACCCTCGGATTGTCGGGTTGTGGGAGCGCCTGGACAAGGCGTTCGGCAGGGCCGAGTCGGTGCTGTCGATCAAGACTAAGGCCGGCCGTCCGCTCCGCTACTTTGAGCTGGTAGGCAGCGAGTGCTCGGTCATTAAGAGCGGTAAGCGGGTTCGCTATTGGGGCAGCAAGCTTTGCGAAAACCTGATCCAAGGCACGGCGCGGGATGTGATGGCCGATATGGTGCTGAAAATTGAGGCCGCAGGTATCCCTGTTGTGCTGCACGTTCACGACGAGATCGTGTGCGAGGTATTAATTGATACCGCCGAAAAGGATCTGGTCACGGTGCGGGAAATTATGAGCACGGCGCCAGTTTGGCTGCCGGAGCTGCCGGTGGAGTGCGAGGCGCAGATCATGGAGGCATATGGAAAGTAATGGCCGTCCTTGATTCTTACTCTACTAGCTTCCGCCGGCTCCTTGAGGGCGTGCCGGATGGGATGCCGCGGCATGATTGGATCAACAAGGTGGCTTTCTACGGCGCTAGGCATAAGTCGCCAGAGAAGCTTGAGGCGGTGCTGTTGAATATTTCGGATCGGCTGGGCTGGAACGCGACACGGGATTTTACGGGGGAGATCCGGCGTGCGGTGCGGGATGCCGTGCGGGCGGTCCAGGCGGGTCCGGTGGCCGAGCGGGAGCGAGTGCCAGATTGGCCTTTACCAAGCCGCGAAGCGCGCAGCAAGCGGGACGGCCGCGGGTTGTTCGGGCCGAAGCCTTGCGGGGCGGCGGCCGCTGAAGCTTGGCAGATGCTTTACGCACCGGGGGCGTGGGTCTGCGCCGGGGCAAACGAATACCAGGCGGAAACGCGACCGCTGGAGGAGTGGCGGGATTTCTTGCACAATGTGCAATTTTGCGTGCCGAACGCGATGCGGGCCGCGGAGGGGCGGCTGGCCGACGGACGGCCTTCGGCGCGGTGCCGCGGTAACTCGTGCCGGCGGCGGCGTTGGCTGGTGATCGAATGCGACTATGGCACCGACCTGGAGGAGCAGTGCAACGCGATTGCCTCCTTAGACCATCCGCGCTGCCCGCTGCGGCTGGCCGTCTACTCGGGCGGCAAAAGCGTGCACGGGTGGTTCGACGCCGAGGCGCTGTCGGAGGGCGAACAGTTGCGCTGGTTCCGGCACGCGGTGTTTTTAGGTCACGACAGCAAGCTTTGGCTCAAATGGCAGTGGGTAAGGGCGCCAGGCGGACGGCGCGAAAACGGCAAACAACAGGAGATTTATTACTTAAAACCATGATCAGAGAAATTTGGGATGAAATTGAAGACGACTTGTTCCGTAAAGTCGAAGACGAGGTGCAGGGGCGGCCGGCCAAGTCTTTTACCACAATGTCGGCCCGCTTGTTGTTAAAGGCCAAATTACCTAAGTTGGTCTGGATCTGGGGTAAGGGGTTGATTACCCGCGGGCAGCTCTGCGCGATTGTCGGGCAGGGTGGCACGGGCAAGAGTCGCCTCATCTTGCAAGTGGCGGTCGATGAACGGGCCGGCGTGGCGCCTTTAGGTATTGCCGGCGCGACGAGCAACGACAACCGTTGGCTTTTTGTCGGCACGGAGAACGGCATCCACCGTTTGCAGGAGGAGTTAGCTAAGATGTGCTCGGTCTACAAGGGCGACCAGCTGGAGCGGGTGCTGGACGGAATACACTTTCACGTTCTCAAAGAGGACGACGACGCGGACATTCTGCTGCGGGAGGACAATCTCGGGCGCTGGACGGCGATGCTGGAGGAGGTGGCGCCGACTGTGGTCGTAGCCGACCCGTTTGGGGATCTGCACCCCGGGGACATTAACAAACCCGCGGAGGTGCGGGCCACGGTGCGGGCGTTCATGCGTCTGTGCCGCAGTGTGGACAAGGAGATGGCTATGGTAATCATCCATCACGCCAGGTCGGGCCGGAACAACATTGCCGGTGCTGTAGGCTGGGATCAGGGAGCCTTTTCTTTAGGAGCCAAGGACATCACGACGATGGCTAGGGTGCAGCTCAACGTGACGTTCACCGACCCAGAGGACTGGGGCAAGATTATGGTCAGCCTAGGAAAGGCTAATGACACGGAGCGGATTGAGCCGATCGGCCTATCCCTAAACCGCGAGCTGATGCGCTATGAGGTCGATATGGACTTCGATCTCGACGAGTGGAGGGCGGATTTGGATGGCAAAAGGTCGGCTGGGACAAAGGTTTCGGTCGGGCAAGTTTTGCAGGAGATCGTGGAAACCGGCGGGCCGGAGCCGCGGAAAAAGTGGGATTGGCTTAATGAGGTCGGGGACAAATTTGGGGTCACCGGCAAGACGATTGAGGGCAAAATAAAGAAGGGTTTAGAGCACGGATACGTCCGCGAGGATTCTAAAGGAGTTTTTCGAGTGACGGAGAAGTATCAAAAACAACAGGAGGCAGCAGAAGATGGTCGCAAGTAACGAGTTGCAGAAACTGGAAAACTGGAAATTGGAAGGGTTTTTCTTCTATTTCCAATCCCCGAAACCACGAAATTGGAAATTGGAAGTGTCCCCTATAGGGGACTTCCAGTTTCCAGTTTCTCGGCAGACTAACAAATCAACACGCGACCGGCGGCGGTTTATGGCGCGGGAAACCGTAGGAGGGACGCGACTATGATTGACATTCGACGCTTCGCCAGCATGGGAGAGAACCCACTGGATAAACTAGAAACCTCCCATCGGCCAGACATGGCCGGCGAGATCGACACTCTGGCGCAAGAGTGGGCCGAGGACTTGGACTTGGTCGTATGGCAAGTCGAGGCGCTGACCTTGATGTTATCCGAATACCATTTGCGCGAGAGCCGGGAGACGGCGAGCAGGATGCTTATCCCTGTTGTGACCTATCTCAACGAGGCGAAGGGTAATAAGACCCTGCGCTATTACGCCTTCCTGCTGGCGGCGGGCGATACCTCGATCACCCTGGCGCACAGCTACTCGGAGCTGGCCCGCAAGATCGGCGTGACTCGGGCAGCACTAAGCAAGGCCGTGATTGAAATGCAGGGCCAGCTTGGCCTCACGGCACACAACGGATTTCAGAAATCGGAGCAGGCCCGCGAGAGTTCGCGCAAAGCCGCGCACCGTTCTTGGAAGCAACGACAGGAGAACACACACAATGAATAAAGAAATAGAGAACGCGGCAGCACAGGCGCTGGCCGAGGACATCAACGCCAAGCACGCGGCCATCATGGCCTTAGTGGATGGCGTTAAGGACACAGCTAAAGAGATCGGGGCAATGGCCAACGAGGTCGGCATGGCATTGACCAGCGCCCGCGACACTATCGGGCCAGCGTTCCAGCATTGGCTCAGAGAAAACGTGACCATTAGCACGGCAGTGGCCGAGCGATACATTCGGCATCATGCCCATTACCATCCTGACCAACTGTTCCTGCCTGGCTTCAAGCAGATTGAGGACAGGGCAAGCGTGGTTGCACAGGCCAAGGCCAACGCTGAAGCGGGGGGCGAGGGCGACCAACCCAAGGCGGATGAAGTGCCAGACGTGAGCGTGCGCGACATCGCGGCAGGGTGGGTTTACGATGCGCGGCGTTGGTTCAGCCAACTGATCCACAAGCTGCCGCCTGAGAGCATGAGCGCGGCACAGATCGAGGACACGCTGCGGGTGGTCAAGCCTGTGCGCGATGCGATCTGGGCTTACGAGAAGCGGTTGGTTGCCTTGACAGGGGGACAGGGATGAAGATACAGGGCCGCGCTTACGAGCTGCCCGGCAGCCTGCCAGTCTCAATAAGGGCCGATTTGATAAGCCCTCATGAGACAATGAAAGGAATCTTTTATTATCAGGAGAGCGCGTGGAGGTCACGACA
>Ga0247839_1005485_pt1 | contig 15335 bp, 12 predicted proteins | sample LaCruzMarch2015__6_FD_192405 | JGI IMG/M metagenome (GOLD analysis project Ga0247839, IMG submission 192405) | Freshwater microbial communities from meromictic Lake La Cruz, Castile-La Mancha, Spain - LaCruzMarch2015_16m | ecosystem: Environmental > Aquatic > Freshwater > Lake | place: Spain... | reverse complement strand
GGATCTTCACCTTCCCGATCCCGACCTACAACATCACCCCGGACTTCCCCTGGGAGAGTGAGAACGCGGACCGGCTCTTTGCCATGACCGCCAAGTACGGCCTGCCGTATTTCCAGAACTTCATCAATTCCGAGTTGTCGCCGAACATGGTCCGCTCCATGTGCTGCCGTCTGCAGCTCGACCTGCGCGAATTGCTCAAGCGCGGCAACGGGCTCTTCGGCTCCGCCGAGCAGACCGGGTCGGTCGGTGTCGTCACCATCAATTGCGCCCGCCTGGGCTTCCAGCACCCGGGCGACGAGCCGGCCCTGCTGGCGCGCCTGGACCGGCTGCTCGAACTCGCCCGCAACAGCCTGGAAATCAAGCGCAAGGTGGTGCAGCGCCACTTGGACGCCGGGCTCTTCCCCTATACCAAGCGGTATCTTGGGACCCTGCGCAACCACTTCTCCACCATCGGGGTGAACGGGATCAACGAGATGATCCGCAACTTCACCCGCGACGGGGAGGACATCACCACGGACCTCGGCCAGGCACTCGCCATCCGCCTGCTCGACCGGGTACGCGCGCGCATGGTGGAATTCCAGGAGACCACCGGCCACCTCTATAACCTGGAGGCGACCCCGGCGGAGGGCACCACCTATCGCTTCGCCCGCGAGGACCAGAAGCGCTTCCCGGGTATCCTCCAGGCGGGGACGGCGGACGCGCCCTATTACACCAACAGCACCCAATTGCCGGTAGGCTTCACGGACGATCCCTTCCAGGCCCTGGCGATGCAGGAGCCGCTCCAGTCCCGCTACACCGGCGGTACCGTGCTGCATCTGTATATGAGCGAGCAGGTCTCCAGTGTGGAGGCGTGCAAGCGGCTGGTGCGCCGTGCACTCACCAACTTCCGCCTGCCCTATATCACCGTCACCCCCGTGTTCTCCATCTGCCCCAAACACGGGTACCTGGCCGGTGAGCACGAATTCTGCCCGGTGTGCGACGAGGAACTGATCGCGCGCAAGCGGGTAAGCGCGACTTAGCTCTTAGCGCTTAGCCGCACCTGAACGCACATCACCGCAAAGCAGTCGGCCCCGCCGCGCCGACCGCAATCGAGCAACGAGACGAGGAGATCGAGACCATGAATGCACTGACCACCGCCAGCCTGAACCCGCAAGAGCGCACCCGCTGCGAAGTCTGGACCCGGGTCATGGGCTACCACCGCCCGGTCGCCGCCTTCAACGTCGGCAAGCGCGCCGAGCATGGCGAGCGCTGCTACTTCACCGAGAACCCGTGCGGTACGCCGATGCGCGTGCCCCAACAGGCCGCGGCCTGAGTCCGGGAAGAATTTTGTCCGCAAATGAACGCAAATGAACGCAAATGAACGCAAATAGTTCAAGAGTGCTTGCGACCCGTGGGACGACATCCGGACGACTATCCCGCGGGAACCGTCAGGGCCTTGATGATTAGCGTTTATTTGCGTTCATTTGCGGCTGAACTCCTCTTTACCGGCCTGAAGGATTCACCATGGGAATTGCGCAGTCGCCGCAGTTGAACACCGTCACGCCGGTGCCGCCGACGGGCGCCGGGCGGGAACTGCGCGTCGGCGGCCTCACGCCCCTGACCACCGTCGACTACCCCGGCGAACTCGCCGCCGTGGTCTTCTGCCAAGGCTGCCCCTGGCGCTGCCGCTATTGCCACAACGGCCACCTGCTGCCCCCGCGCGCAGCGGAGTTGATCCCCTGGGCCCAGGTGCACGCCTTCCTTGAAGCCCGTCGCGGACTCTTGGACGCGGTGGTCTTCAGCGGCGGTGAGCCGACCCTCCAGCCCGCCCTGGCGGCGGCCATGATCGAGGTCCGTGCCCTGGGCTTCAAGGTCGGGCTGCACAGTTCCGGGGCCTATCCGGCGCGCATTGAGGCACTGCTGCCGCTGCTCGATTGGGTCGGGCTCGACATCAAGGCCCTACCGGCGGACTACCCGGCCATCACCGGCGTCCCCGGCTCAGGCGAGCGTGCCTGGGCGAGCCTGCGCCTTCTGCTCGCGGCCGGAGTACCGCTGCAGGTGCGCACCACCCTGATGCCCGGCCAGGATGGCCCCGCCCAACTGGCGACGCTGCCCGAGCGCCTCGCCGCGCTGGGGGTGCGTGAGCACCGCATCCAGTCCTGCCGCACCGGGCATACGCTCGATCCGACCCTCGCCACGGAGTCGGCGCGGGTTCTGTGATGCTATGGCCGTTTCGGCCCGGTAGGCGACCAGGTGGCGATCAGGCGGCGTTGACCACCCGGAGGGGACGCAGTGATCCTGTTTTGAATTTTGCGGGCAATCGCAGATCCTGATCGATATCGCTAGGCTTTTTGCCTCGAAGAGCTTAGGCGCGGGGCGAAGATCCCGTCGCGTCCGGGATCTCAGTTCGATCCAATGACAGCTTCGCGATGCAGGAGTCATGTTTACGGCTGTATCACCACCTGGCCATTCGGAACAACCGTCCGCTGTCGTCCTCGTCGTGCAGTATCACCACCACTTCGTCGGAACGAAACGCAAAACGCGCTCCCGTCTCGTCCAGCGGCAAGTCGGAGTCGATGACGGTGACGATCTGCTGTATGCCGAGTGCAGCGAAGCGTCGGATCGTGCCGATGAGGTTGAGCTTCTTGCGATTATCCAGGCCCTCTAGCAGGCCATCGTGATAGAGGAAGCGGATGTAGGGATCATGAAGCATCGCACGGCTGACCGCGAGGTCGAAGGCGGCACAAAGCAATTGCCGATAGCTCTTGCCTTGATCTTCACTGCTGGGCTTGCCGTCGGCACCAAGATATTCAGCCGAGAACTCAATATTCCCTTCCTTGTTTAGCCGGGTGCTGACCAAGGCGCCCCGATCCAAAACCTCGCGCGTAAAATCATTGACATAGCGGCGAACCGCCTGGTAGCGACCCTCCGGGGAGCGAGCTGCAGCGGCGATGTTGTCTTCCAAGTGCTGTTGGACCTGGACTCGCTGTTCCTCCAACTGGACTTGCTCGCGCTCTTTTTCACGGAGGCGCAGGAATGCCTCACGCTGACCGGTCAACCGTTCGATCGCAGCGCGTAGAGTGACCAAATGTTTGTTGAGATCGCGATATTTCTGGATGGAGTCGGCATCATTCAAGAAGGCCAGTGCCTCAGTCCGGCGCCTATTCAGGTCTTCCAGTCGAGCCTCTAGGACAAGCAGATTCGCGTCCAGCGCTTTCAGTTCCGCCAGGAGATAGCCCCGGCGCTCGTCGGTGATGGCCCGGTTGAAGCGGATCAGATCATCGTATGCCTTGCGGATTTGGCCAGGGAATGTCTGGCCAGCCTCTTGGAACAATCGGGCGGCGCTTTCAGGATCGAAGATGATCGCGTTTTCTTCCAGTGAACTCAGGATCTTTGCCCGATTAACCGAGAGATAATAGCGCTCCTGGTTGGCGGCGCAAAGCTGCCGATCGACGTCATCGACCAAATCTTTATTAACGGCCGAATCAGCGAGCCGGAAGTCGAATGCCTCGATGCGCTCGGCAAGGGACGCAGCTTCGTCGGTGCGCAGGGTCAAGAGTCCTTCGATGGTATCGAGGTTGGCATCCACCCCGAGCAGTTCTGCACGGACTGAAGCAATGCCCTGCTGCAGCGACTCGATATGCTTTGCAAGGTCAAAGCTCTTACTGACCAGGGTTGCGTCGAATCCGAGGAGATGGGCGATATAGGGTTTCCAGTCAGCGTGTTTGCCTCGGAATTTATCGAGTTGGAAGACCTCGTTGAAATCCTTTTGCGTTCTAAGTGCATAGCTCACCGGCATCCGGTAGTCCCAGGGTTTGACGGCGCGCAGATCCAGCGCTCCATCAAGAATTTGGCGCGCCCGGTCGAATGGAGTGTTCACATGGTCCCAGCCTGCGTCAGGCAACTGGACGAGATTTCTCAAGGGCTCCGAATGATGCTTGAAGGCGATACGGGTGTGTTCGGTGGCAGAACGGCGGATCGTCAGGTAGCCTCCGGATAGCGTTTCCAGTTCCAGGAAAAATGCAAAATCGGAAAACATTTGCTGATGTTTGAAAAGGAAGAAGTCTTTGTGGCGTTTCTTGAGTAGACAGAAATCAATCAACCCGGCCAGAGTGGTCTTGCCGAGGCAGTGGGTATCGACGTCCGGATTCTCCGGCAAGCGGATTTCACCGAGGATGACGTTGAAACCCCGATTGAAGCGGATTGGCCCAAGACGATCCGGTTGGTTGGAGTAGATCTGGGATAGGCGCATAGTTAGCGACCAGTATATTCAAACGCATCAGTCTTGGATCGATACTCGATCAGGCCCAACAGAAACAGTAAATTAAGCGCAGGCAGAAATAATACGCCGATGCCTCCCTGGGTGTTCGAGAGATAGTGACGCAGGCCGTCGAAGCTGTCGATGCGCCGGTCGCGGAGTCGCCGCAGCAGGAGAGTAGCGACGGCTATAACGGTCTTGTCGGGGTGTGCGTGCTTGGATGGTCTAAGCATTGCGTTCGCTGCCCAGGTCACAGTTCCAGTACATATAATAGAAGACGGTGCGGGTGATGCGTCGATTGACCCGGAGATCATAGTCGCGGTCAATGAGAAGCTTGAATAGTCGCTCCAGAACCTGATCGAAACTGTGTCGTTCTTTCTTGTGGGCCAGAACGAATCCGTTAAGATCTTCCGCTGTATCTTCGTAACAGCGCAGAAGCGTGCTGTTCTCGGGTGCTGCCAGGAAGTTTTGGACAGGTGCGAACTCTTTGATGTAGCCTTCGATACGCTTTGAGTAGTCCTGTGAAAGACCGTTGATCAGGTTTTTTTCTTCCAGGCTGACGCGTCGCTCTGGAGGGTAGGCATTGTCGGCCAAAGCATTTGAAAAATAATTGCGCGCTTCAGAAAATGCCCGAATGACGCGCGCTAGGTCGCTCGGGTTTATGAACGGCTGCACGTCGAATGGGTTGATTCCTGCTCTGCGCAGGATATCCGGTTCCCATGTCAAATATTGGTCCAATGCCTCCTCGCCGCAGAGATGCACAGCCGACTCGTCTATCCCGGCGGCCTCACTGATCCGTTTGCGGGTCTTCTGCTCGGCCACGCCAGCCAGTCGGCGGTTCGAGAACAGCAGATAGTAGTCCAACTCGCCGTCAGCACGCAGCTTTCTTATTCGCGAGATTTCCTCGCTTAGAACCGAGCTGGCAGCATCGCTTGCAAAGTCCGGCTCCGAGAACTTGCGATTGATTAGATCGGTATGCTTGGCCTGAATGACAACCCGTCCATCCCAGGGGCTGGCAGCACTGGGGAAGCGTTCCGCCCGGCCGCAAAAGCGGGCGTCCTTGCCGCCATCTGGGCCTTTGCTGAAGCCTTGAATGCCAGGACCGAGCAGCCAGGCACAGATGGCGACAACCAGACGCTCGAACTGATCTTCGCTGAGGTCATGGTAGTCGAGGGTCATCGCCTTTCTCGTTTCGTGCCGATAGTAACAGGGGGGCTGGAGTCGGCATCCCGTGGGTTGCTGCCGGGGTGCCGGAATGTTAGCGTGGCATGCCACGCTTACACCAATTATAGTCGCGGTTGAACCGGCCTGTCGGCGCAATCCTCCGCATTCAGGTTCGCCATCAGGGCCTCCACGCTGTGGAATGACGGCAGGCCGCCGCGGCGGCGCGCTTCCAGCATGGCGTCCACCGTCTTGGCATTGGAGATCAATGGGTCGAAGGGCAGGGCGTGCTCGCGAACGACCCGGGTCAACATCAGGCGTACGGTGTCGGACACGGTAAGTCCCAGCGCCGCCGGCACGGCAGTGGCCTCGCTCTTCACTGCCCACTTGAATAATCGCCCAGCGGGCGATTATTCAAGCCTCGACCATCTGGTACAGGGTGTTCCCCGGCCGCACCATCGGCAGGACGTTCTCCGCCTTGTCGACCCAGCAGTCCACCAGTACCGGATGCTCCTGGGCCAGCGCCCAGGCAACCCCCTCGCGCAGTTCCTCATTGGTGCGGATGCGCAGGGTCTTGAGCCGGGGGTAGACGTATTTGAGTCCGGTGAGGTTGGGGATCTGGCGGCGGCAGCCTGCGTCGATGTCGGTGCAGTCCGGGTCGCACTCGGCGGTGCGCGAGAGGCAGGTCTCATAGTGCATCCCGGCGTCCATCATGTCCTCCCATTGACGGACCATCCCCAGGAAGTTGTTGTTGAGTACGAACATCTTGAGCGGGATCCGCTGGGCTACGACCGTGCCCAGTTCCTGGATGTTCATCTGGAAGCTGCCGTCGCCGTCGATCAGGACCACCGGGCGGCTGGGGTCGGCGAACCAGGCACCGATGGCGGCGGGCAAGCCGAAGCCCATGGTCCCGAGCCCGCCGGAGCTGATCCACTGGCGCGGGCGCTGGAAGCGGTAATACTGGGCCGCCCACATCTGGTGCTGGCCGACCCCGGTGACCAGGGTGGCATCACCGCCGGTCAGTTCGGAGATGGTCTCGATCACGGCCTGGGGCTTGAGGTGGGGGCCGCTCTGATAGGGCTTGGGCAGTTGGGCGCGCCACTCCTGCACCTGGGCCATCCAGTCGGGGTGCCGGGCGTCCCGGCCGCTCGCCAGGGCATAGTCCAGGAAGGCATCCGCCCCCGCGACCAGGTGCAACTGGGTCGCGACCGTCTTGTCGATCTCGGAGGGGTCGATGTCGACCTGGGCGATCTGCTTGTCGATGGCGAAGCCGCGCACCGCCACCCGGTCGTCGAAGCGCCCGCCCAGGGTCAGGATCAGGTCGGCGTCGCGCAGCGCATAGTTGGCCGGGATGGTGCCGTGCATCCCGGGCATCCCCAGGTTGTGGGGGTCCTCGAAGGGGATCGCGCCCAGTCCGTTGAAGGTGGTGGTGACCGGCACCGCGAAACGCTCCGCGAAGCGGCACAGGGCGGCGGCGGCCCCGGCGTGGATCACGCCGCCGCCGGCCTTGACCACGGGGCGGGCGGCGGCGGCCAGGGCGGCGAGGATGGCGTCGGCCCGGGCCGGGTCGAAGGGGATCGACTCGCGGTAGCGACGACGGGGGGGGTTGCTGTGGGTCAGGGGCGCGAGCTGCACGTCCTTGCAGATGTCCACCACCACCGGGCCGGGGCGACCGCTGCCGGCCAGGGCATAGGCCTCGCGCAGCACCCACTCCAGGTCACGCACGTCTTTGACCAGGTAGTTGTGCTTGGAGATGGCCCGGGTGACGCCGACCGTGTCCACCTCCTGGAAGGCGTCGGAGCCGATGGCCCCGCTCGGCACCTGCCCGGTGATGAAGAGCGTCGGGATGGAGTCCTTGTAGGCGTCCGCGATGGGGGTGGTGAGGTTGGTCGACCCGGGTCCGGAGGTGACTAGCGCCACGCCCACCCGGCCGCTGACGCGGGCATAGCCCTCCGCGGCGTGCCCGGCCCCGGGTTCCTGGCGGCACATGATGAAGTGCGGGCAGGGCGCGCCGCCGCGCAGGCGTTTGTTCAGCTCGACATGCAGCGGGATCACGGCCCCGCCGGTGTGGCCGAAGATGGTCTCGACGCCGAGGTCGGTCAACACATCGAATAACACGGCGGCGCCGGTGCGCAAGGCGAGGTTCTCTGGGGCATTCATGGGGATCGGGTAGGTCCTGGGAAACGGGGAGGCATGGTGCCCATGATCCCAGAAAGCACAGTGACCTGTCAGCCCGGAAAGAATGTTCGTCCGCTGCGTTCATTTGCGGACAAACCTCCTCATGCGATCAGCGCCCTGCGCTAGGCCTCGGCGGCGAGCGCCAGATAGGCCCGGTGCAGGCGCTCGACCTGGGGTCCCAGGGCCGCGGGCTGGCCGTCGTTGTCGATGATGTCGTCGGCCCGCGCCAGACGCCGGGCGCGCGGGATCTGGCTGGCAATGATGCGCTCGACCTCGGCCTGCGCGAGTAGGCTGCGGCGGCACACCCGTGCAATCTGGGCCGCTTGCGGGCAGTCGACCACCAGCACCCGATCCGCCAGGGACTCCTGACCGCTCTCCAACAGGAGCGGCACGACCAGCAGCACGTAGGGCGTCTCAAGACAGGCGGCACGCTCCAGCATCAGACCGCGGATCGGCGGGTGCAGGATGGACTCCAGGCGCGCCCGGGCCCGCGGGTCGGCAAAGACCAGGCCGCGTAGCGCCGCCCGGTCCAGGCTGCCGTCGGGCAGCACGACGGTGCCGAACTGGGCCCCGATGCGGGCCAGGGTCGGGGTACCGGGTTCGGTCAGTTCCCGAGCCAGCAGGTCGGTGTCGATGACGCCGGCGCCGAGCGCGGCGAACCGCTCGGCCACGGTCGACTTGCCGCTGCCGATCCCGCCGGTGAGTCCTACCCTAAACATCTGACCGCAACCCGCTCACGCCAGGCCGGCGAGACGCAGATAGGCGGTGTTGATCTGCGCGCCCCAGATCAGACAGATGAAACCGGCAACGGCCAGGAAGGGACCGAAGGGCATGGGGACCCCGCGGGCGTGGCGTCCGGTGACGATGAGCAGGGTGCCGAGCAGGGCCCCGGCCAAGGCCGCAAGCAGCAGGATCTGGGGCAGGAACTGCCAGCCGAACCAGGCCCCGAAGAGCGCCAGGAGCTTGAAGTCGCCGTAGCCCATGCCCTCCTTGCCGGTGGCCAGGCGAAAGAGCTGGAAGACGCACCACAGGCTCAGATAGCCGGCCGCGGCACCGATGATTGCGGAGGCGCTGTCCGTGAAGAGTCCGAACAGGCTGCACAGCAGACCGACCCAGAGCAGCGGGATGCTGATGGAGTCCGGCAGCAACTGGGTGTCGAAGTCGATGAGTGCGAGCGCGATCAGTCCCCAGGTCAGGGGCAGGGCGACCAGGGTCTGCCAACTCAGGCCGAAGTGCAGGACCACGATCAGGGTCAGGGCCGCGGTCAGGGCCTCGATCAGCGGGTAGCGGGGGCTGATGCGGGTGCGACAGGCGGAGCAGCGCCCGCGCAGGAACAGATAACTCAGGATAGGGACGTTTTCCAACGGGCGGATCCGGTGGCCGCAGGATGGGCAGTGCGACGGCGGTTGGGCCAGGCTGAGCGCCGGCTCGGTGTCGGTCGTGAGGGTCCCGGCGAGTTCCGCGCACTCGCGGCGCCAACTCGCCTCCATGATCCGCGGCAGGCGCAGGATCACGACGTTGAGGAAGCTCCCGACGATCAGCCCCAGGGCCAGGGCGGACCCGTAGAGCAGGCCCGGGTTGGCGTTGAAGACCTCGATCCACGGCATTGTCGATCTCAGTGATTAGGGATAGGGGATAGGGGATAGGGGATAGAGGGTAGGGGATAGGGGATAGTGATCCCCCCTATTCCCTATCCCCTAAGCCCTATTCCCTGACGTCAGACCACCGCCGCGAGCTTGAAGATCGGCAGGTACATGGCCACCACCAGGCTGCCCACCAGGCCGCCGATGACTACCATGATCATCGGCTCCAGGAGGCTGCTGAGACTGTCGACGGCGTTGTCTACCTGTTCCTCGTAGAAGTCAGCGACCTTGGCGAGCATCTCGTCCAGGGCGCCGGACTCCTCGCCGATGGCGGTCATCTGGATCACCATGTGGGGAAACAGGCTGCGTTGGCGCATCGACAGCTGCAGGGACTGGCCGGTGGCCACCTCCTCGCGCATCTTGAGCACGGCCTCCTGATAGACGATGTTGCCGGTGGCGCCGGACACCGATTCCAGTGCCTCCACCAGGGGGACGCCGGCGGCGAACATGGTGGATAGGGTGCGGGCAAAGCGCGCCAATGACGCCTTGTTGAGGATCGGGCCGATGATCGGGATCTTCAGGAGTGTGCGGTCGATGATCTCGCGAAACTTGCGGGAGCGCTTGAAGACATAGCCGATCGCCCAGATTGACCCGGCGAGCACCAGAAGGACCGCCCACCACCACTCCCGCAGCACGTCTGACATGCCGATGACTGCCAGGGTGAAGGCCGGCAGGTCCGCCCCGAAGCTGCTGAACAGATCCTTGAACTGGGGGATGACGAAGATCAGGATCACCACCGTGACGAGGATGGCGACGGCGATGACCGCCGTGGGATAGAACAGGGCCTTCTTGATCTTGCCCTTGATGGATTCGGTCTTTTCCTTATAGACCGCAATCTTGTCCAACAGGATGTCCAGCACGCCGGCCTGCTCACCGGCGGCGACCAGATTGCAGAACAGGTCGTCGAAATAGAGCGGGTGCTTGCCCAGGGCCTCGGCCATGGCGGTACCGCTCTCGATGTCCTGCTTGATGGCGAGGATCAAGTCCTGCATGGCCGCGTTGTCGTGGCCCCGGCCGACGATGTCGAAGGACTGCACCAGGGGCACCCCGGCGGCCATCATGGTCGCGAGTTGGCGGCTGAAGATGGCGATGTCACCGGCGCTGATCTTCTTTCTGCCGCTGAACAGCGACTGGGCCTTTTTCCTGACCTTGGTGGGGTTGACCCCTTGGCGGCGCAGATCGCTGCGCACCGTCGTGATGCTGGAGGCACGGGTCTCACCCTTGACCCGGCCGCCGCGGCGGTCGGTCCCTTCCCAGACAAATACATAGGCCTTTTCGGCCTTCGGCGGGGCCTTCGGTTTAGGCCGCGGCCTCTGCGCTGCTGCCAGTGCCATGGGCGTCAGTCCTTCGTGACTCGGTTGATCTCTTCAAGGCTGGTGATCCCGGCCTTGACCTTGCGCAGCCCGGATTGCCGCAAGTTCGCGACCCCTTCGCGCGCTGCCTGTTCGGCCAACTGGAGCGCGTTGCCGCCCTCCATGATGAGGCGGCCGATCGCCTCGGAGACCTTCATGACCTGAAAAATCCCGATCCGTCCCTTATAGCCCTTGGTGCAGCGTTCGCAGCCGACCGGGCGGTAGACGGTGATCCCCTCGTCGAGATCGGCGTCCGTGAACCCCTCCTCGCGCAGGGCCTCGCGCGGTATCTCCTCGGGCTGCTTGCAGGTTGGGCACAGCTTACGGGTCAGGCGCTGCGCCATGATCAGCAGGATCGAGGAGGCAATGTTGAACGGCGCCACACCCATATTGGCAAGGCGGGTGAGCGTCTGCGGGGCGTCGTTGGTGTGCAGGGTGGAGAGCACCATGTGTCCGGTCTGGGCGGCCTTGACCGCGATCTCGGCGGTCTCCAGGTCGCGGATCTCGCCGACCATCAGGATGTCCGGGTCCTGGCGCAGAAAGGCACGTAGCGCGGAGGCGAAGGTCAGCCCCGTCTTTGGGTTCATGTTGACCTGGTTGATCCCCGCCACCTGAATCTCTACCGGGTCCTCGACCGTCGAGATGTTGACATGCGGCTCGTTGAGGATATTGATCGCGCTGTAGAGGGAGACGGTCTTGCCGGAGCCCGTGGGGCCCGTGACCAGGATCATCCCGTAGGGCTTTTTGATGGCGGCGAGGAAGAGGTCGCGCTGTTCCGGCTCGAAGCCCAGCGCATCGATCCCCACCTGGGCCGAGGTGGAGTCCAGAATCCGCAGCACCACCTTCTCCCCGTGCAGGCACGGCAGGGTGTTGACGCGGAAATCGATATCACGGGTGCGGCTGAGCTTGAGCTTGATGCGCCCGTCCTGCGGGACACGGCGCTCGGCAATGTTCATCCGCGACATGACCTTGAGCCGGGCGACGAGACGCGCGGCGATGTTGAGCGGCGGGTTGGCGACCTCGCGCAGCAGACCGTCCTGGCGAAAACGGATGCGGAAGTACTTTTCGTAGGGCTCGAAGTGGATGTCCGAGGCACTGCTGGTGATGGCGTCCACCAGGATCTTGTTGACGTAGCGCACCACCGGGGCGTCATCGACATTGAGATCGGAGTCGTCGTGTTGGTCCTCGTCGTCCGCGGCGATATCGAGGTTGTCCAGGTCCGTATCCATGAGGTCAGTCATGGTGGTGTCCTGGGCATCGATGGCGCGATCGATGGCCGCCGCGAGCTTGTCCTCCTCCACCAGGACGGCGTCCGTGGCGAGCCCGGTGTTGAAACGAATCTCCTCTAAGGCCTGACCATTGGTCGGGTCCGACAGGGCGAGGAAGATGCGGTTGCCGCGACGGAACAAGGGCAGGGCGCGGTGCTTGCGGATCAGCTTCTCATCGACCAGATTCAGCGGCATGTCGACCAGCTCCAGCGCCGCCAGGTCCAGGAGCGGGACGCCGAACTCGTGGGAGGCGGCGATGGCGATGCGCCGGCTGTCGAGCACCTTTTGATCGACTAAATACTTGACGAAGGGCTCGCGGCGCCGTAACGCCTCCGTGGTCGCGGTGGTCGCCTGGTCCTCGGTCAGCAAGCGATCGCGCACCAGGCGCCACGCCAGGCCCGACGGTTTCATGGTGGTCTGATTGGTCGCCATTGGATGCCTGTCCGGTCGGGGTGGCCCCGCGGGGCGCGGGGCCAAAGTCCAAGCTGTGCCGCCCGCGCCGCAACCTGCGCGCGCGGGGGCCCTCGAAACACCGTGCCGCCCATGCCCGGCACCCGCGGCGGCACCAGGGTCAGCCCCCGCACCGTCAATCCTAGCGGGGCCGCGTCCTCAAGTCTGTTATCTGTTGACCGAAAATGCGAGCCTGACGTTCTTTGCCACCAGTCCGTTGTCTTTCTGCTCGCTCTCGTTGACATAAAACTCCAGCACGGTCTCCCGGTTCATCAACAGGTCCTCCGTGACGTCGTCCGCCAACTCGTTGACGTGACAGAAGACGCTGGCGTAGGGAGAACCCTCGGCCCGCGGGTCTGTGACCCACAGGTCGGGGGAGATGTGGTCCATGATACGCAGAAAGCCGTAGCCCTTGTCGGCGATCCACTTGGTGCAGACCCCGCGTACACAGGAGCCGGACTTACCCCACTCATTGCGCGGCTCATAGGAGACGGGCACCAGATCGGGGATCAGGAAGCCGGAGTAAAAGGCGTCAACTGTCTGCTTGAGAAGGTTCGACACGTTCTTGAAGCCGATCAACTCCACCCGGCAGCCCTTGTTTTGCAAGGCACTTACTACCTGGATGAAGTCTCCGTCGCCGGTGACGAGCAACACCTGATCCAGTTTGTCGGCCTGGAGCATGGCATCCACCGCCATATCCAGGTCCGCATTGGCCTTGGTGGTGACGTTGCCGGCCTCGTCGGTGTAGCGACGCACTATCTTGACGGTAATCTTCCAGCCGAAGTCCCGCACCATCTGCTGATAGATCCGCGATTTCTTCTTGTACTCCATGTCATCTCTGGCCCGCTCCTCATCGTAGGCCATGTAAGTGTTCAAACGTTGCAGGACTCCGTTCTCGCGGGCCGCAAAGCGGCGCAGAACGTCATAACGCATCTGGTAGCCGCCGTTGTAACGGACATTTTCGGCATCGACAAAGACCCCAACACGACGATGAGAACTCAATTTAACCTCTGGGAAACAATAATCTAATCTGGAAGCCGCCAGGCGTCGGCCGCGGACTCAGGCACCAACGAAGTCCATGCCTTGAGCCGCAGGTCGCACCCGCCGGATGGAAATTGGACAGGATCAACAGGATTTTTCAGGATTGACAGGATAATACATTGCTGCTTACGTATGTCGAAATCCTGTTGCTACTGTCCGTTTGTCTGCGCTCGATCGCGTCACTGACCCTTGGACTGGTCGCACCGCCCGCGATGCGACCAGCCGGTCCGCCCTACTTGTTGGCGCGGCCCTCGATCAGGTCATTGACCACGGTCGGGTCGGCCAGGGTCGAGGTGTCGCCCAGGCTGTCGATCTCGTTGGCCGCGATCTTGCGCAGGATGCGGCGCATGATCTTGCCCGAACGGGTCTTCGGCAGGCTCGGCGCCCACTGGATGATATCCACGATGGCGATGGGTCCGATTTCCCCGCGCACCATGGCCACCAGTTCCTTCTTGAGGTCATCCGTGCCCTCGACTCCCTGCATCGGGGTGACATAGGCATAGATGCCCTGGCCCTTGATGTCATGGGGGTAACCCACCACTGCCGCCTCCGCCACATGGGGGTGCAGCACCAGGGCCGACTCGATCTCCGCGGTCCCCAGGCGGTGGCCGGAGACGTTGAGCACGTCGTCGATGCGCCCGGTGATCCAGTAGTAGCCGTCCTCGTCGCGGCGGGCGCCGTCACCGGTAAAGTAGTAACCGGGATACTGCTTGAAGTAGGTGTCGACGTAGCGCTGATGGTCGCCGTAAACGGTACGCATCTGAGCCGGCCAGGGCTGGGTGATGACGAGCGCGCCCTCGCCCGGCCCGTCGATCAGGGTACCGGTCGCCGCGTCCACCAGGGCCGGGACCACGCCGAAGAAGGGCTTGGTGGCAGAACCGGGTTTGAGTGCGGTGGCGCCCGGCAGGGGGGTGATCAGGTGGCCGCCGGTCTCCGTCTGCCACCAGGTATCCACGATCGGGCAGCGCTCGTCGCCCACCACCCGATGGTACCACTCCCAGGCCTCCGGGTTGATCGGCTCACCCACCGAACCCAGGATGCGCAATGACTTGCGCGAGGTCTTCTTGACCGGGTCTTCGCCGGCGCGCATCAGCGAGCGGATGGCGGTCGGGGCGGTGTAGAAGATGTTGACCTGGTGTTTGTCCACCACCTGCCAGAAGCGCGACATGTCCGGGTAGTTCGGGATACCCTCGAACATCAGGGACGTAGCGCCGTTGGCCAGGGGCCCGTAGACGATATAGGTGTGGCCGGTGACCCAGCCCACGTCCGCGGTGCACCAATAAACCTCACCCTCCTGGTAGTCGAAGACCTGCTTGTGGGTCATGGCGGCAAAGACCAGGTAGCCGCCGGTGGTATGCAGCACCCCCTTGGGCTTGCCGGTGGAACCGGAGGTGTAGAGGAGGAAGAGCGGGTCCTCGGCGTCCATCTCCTCGGGTTCGCAGACCGGGGCGGCCTTGGCCATTTCCTCGTGGTACCAAAGGTCGCGGCCCTCCTTCCAGGCCACCTTGCCGCCGGTGCGGCGTACCACGATCGCGGTGCCGACGCTGGGGCACTCCTCGAGCGCGGTGTCCACGTTCTTCTTCAGGGGCACGCTGCGCCCGCCGCGCATACTCTCGTCGGCGGTGATGACCACGCGGCAGTCGGAGTCCAGGATGCGGTCGCGCAGGCTGTCCGGGGAGAAGCCGCCGAAGACGATGGAGTGGACGGCACCGACCCGGGTGCAGGCGAGCATGGCCACCGAGGCCTCGGGGATCATCGGCATGTAGATGCAGACCCGATCGCCCTTCTTGACCCCATGGGCCTTGAGCACATTGGCGAATTTATTGACCTCCGCGTGCAGTTCGCGGTAGGTGATCTTGCGGTCCTCGGCCGGGTTGTCGCCCTCCCAGATCAGTGCGACCTGGTCGCCGCGGGTCGCCAGGTGGCGGTCCAGGCAGTTGTAGGAGACGTTGAGCTTGCCGCCCTTGAACCAGTTGATGTGCAGGTTCTCCGCGTCGAAACTCCA
>Ga0247839_1005483_pt1 | contig 15337 bp, 14 predicted proteins | sample LaCruzMarch2015__6_FD_192405 | JGI IMG/M metagenome (GOLD analysis project Ga0247839, IMG submission 192405) | Freshwater microbial communities from meromictic Lake La Cruz, Castile-La Mancha, Spain - LaCruzMarch2015_16m | ecosystem: Environmental > Aquatic > Freshwater > Lake | place: Spain... | reverse complement strand
TGCTTCCATTCCTTCTGCTGACTGGCGGCATGATGATGACACTCCGTTCCTACGAGCGCGTCTGGCCGGTATGGACCTGGCTGGTTGCGGCGCTGGCTTCGCTTGCTAGCCTTGCAGAATATCAGCCTGATCTCTGGCGGGGACTTACCGTTCTGCTGAATGTAGGCAGCCCCGGCGGATTGGTCGGACAGATGCTGGCCGTCCGTACACTGGGCCTGCTGATCGGCCATACCGGCGCAGGCATTATTTTTGTCACGGTATTCATTCTTGCCCTCCTGCAACTGACGGGTATGCACCCCTTCACTCCGTTTGCTTTCCTTTGGGAAAAAATCCAGGCATTCCGGGCACGCCGCAAGGAAGCGCGCGCCGCTGCGCCGAAGCCAAAATTCAGCCGCGAGGTAAAACCGGAAAAAGAAAAACCGAAAAAGGCCATTCTACCGCCGGAACCTGCAACCGCCGACGGCGGCTTCTTTGCCGCACCAAAAGCTGAGCCAAAACCGGAATCGGCCAAACCGACAGTTAATTCCAAGAGCGAACCGGCCAAGCCGTTACTCAAAGCCAAACCGGTTGTTCCGGCACCGGCAGACGAACTGGCTAATGTTTCAGTCAATATCGCGCCGGGTCGCGATGAGTCCGGCTATCAGCTTCCACCGCTCACAATTCTCGACGAACTGCCGTCGCTGGAAGCACGCACTTCCACCGAAAACACAGAAGAAAAAGCCAGAATTCTTCAGGCAACTCTCGAAGAATTCCGCGTGGACGGAAAGGTTACGCACGTCGAAACCGGCCCGACCGTTACTTCCTACGAAATCACTCCGGCCCCCGGCGTACGGGTCGAAAGCATCGCCAACCTCGAGAAAAATATCGCACTGGCACTTCGTGCACAGAGCATCCGCATTCAGGCACCGATTCCCGGCAAGGGCGCCGTCGGCATCGAAGTGCCCAATACCAAAGGCACATCGGTCTATCTTCGCGAACTGGTCGAAAGCCCGGCTTTCCACAATCCGGAGGTGGCGCTACCGCTCGCACTCGGCAAGGACGTCAGCGGACGAATTATCGTCGGTGACCTTTCCGCCATGCCGCATATGCTGATCGCCGGTGCCACCGGAGCGGGCAAAACCGTTTGTATGAACTCTCTGCTGACCGGGCTGCTCCTTTCGCGCACACCGGAACAGCTCCGCCTGATTCTGGTTGACCCGAAAACTTTCGAGTTTCAGGCCTACGAAAACCTCAAACATCTTGTCGTGCCGATCATTACCGACGCCAAGAAAGTAACGCTCGGTTTGCGCTGGGCCATCAAGGAAATGGAAAAGCGCTACGCGCTGTTCAAAAAAGTGAAGGTGCGCGACATCAAAGGCTTCAATACCCGCCCGATCGAGAAGCAGACCGATCTTTTCGGCGCCGCCGTGGAGGAAGACGACCAGCCGAAAGATGTAGTTCCGGCTAAACTGCCCTACATCGTGATCGTCGTGGACGAGCTGGCCGAATTGATGAGTGTCGCCCAGCAGGAAATTGAACCGTGCATCGTGCGCCTCGCTCAGCTTTCGCGCGCTGCCGGTATCCACATGATTCTGGCCACCCAACGCCCATCCGTTAATGTCATCACCGGCACCATCAAGGCCAACATTCCGGGGCGTATCGCTTTCCAGGTGGCGCAGGGTAACGACAGCCGCACTATTCTCGATACCATCGGCGCGGAAAAACTGCTTGGCAAAGGCGATATGCTCTACCTGCCGCCCGGTAAGAACAAACCGGTTCGCCTGCAAGGAACGTGGACGAGCGATGGTGAGATGCACCGCGTCACGGACTTTATCCGTACGCAGGGTGCGCCGGAATTCATTACCGAGATTAAACAGAAGATCGAAAATAACCGTCCGGAGCTGCCGGAGATGGACGAAAGCGACGATTTGTACGCCGCCGCTATGGAAGTGCTGCGCAGCACCAAGCGCGCCTCGACTTCGTCGCTTCAGCGCCGCCTGAAGATCGGCTATAACCGCGCCGCCAGCCTGATGGATATGCTCGAAGAAAAAGGTGTCATCGGCCCGCCGACCGAGACCGGCCCGCGCGACATCCTGATCGACCTTGACGGCGAAATCCCCGAAAACAGCAGCGGCAGTGGAGAACCTCTTTCTGAAGCAGAAGCCTCGCAGGAATTTTTTGAAGAAGAAGAGGATCAAAAACCGGAGGAATAACCGCTATGGCAACACTCGGACAGCAGTTGAAGGCCGCGCGCGAAGCCAAGGGAGTCAGCCAGTCGGAAGCCGGGGCCGCGACAAAAACCCTGACCCGGATCATTGCCTCGATGGAAGCCGACGACTTCTCCGGGATGGCCGCGCCGACTTACGCCAAAGGGTTCATCCGTCTTTACGCCGCATACCTCGGGCTGAATCCGGATCCGCTCATCGAAGAATATATGTCACGGCACGCTCCCGGCCCGAAGCCGCTTATTGACGAAGAAAGCCAGCTGGAACAGAGCCGTCAAGATCGGCCGACCTTTACTGCCGGGTTTAAATGGCTCAACGCCCCGGCAAAATTTTTCGCTAACGGCCTGAAGCCGTACGTGGTGAAAGATATTCGCACCCTCGCTATCGGCTCCGCCGCCCTGCTGGTGCTGATTGTCCTGATCGTCAGCGTTTCTAACTGCGTGCGCCGCCATGCCGCAGAAAAATCTGTACAACCAGCGCCCGAGGCCCCTGCCCGCAAGCTGCTCGACAAACCACTTCCCGACCTCTACCTCGTCGAGCCGGGTAAAATCGAAAGTTCACGATGAAGCTTCCCAACATTCTCACCGTCAGCCGCTTTGCGCTAGCCGGCGTTTTTATGGTCTGTCTGAGCGCCTCTTTCCCCGGAGCGCCGATTGCCGCCGTGATCTTCTTCGGTGTCGCGGCAATCACTGACGCACTTGACGGACACCTCGCCCGCAAAGTATACGGCTGTTCCGCCTTCGGCAAACTGATGGATCCGCTGGCCGATAAGGTTCTGACCGCCGCCGCCTTTATCGGCTTCGTCGAACTCAGAATTATGCCGGCCTGGATGGTTACGCTCATTATCTCCCGCGAAATGATGGTAACTGGGTTGCGCCTGCTGGCCGTTGACAAAGGAATCGTTCTTTCCGCCAGTGCCTGGGGTAAACAGAAAACAATCTGGCAGATGGTTTTCATCAGCGTGGTTCTGCTCGCCGCCGCTTTTCAGATATTGGACACGCTCGGTGCGCTGGTCTGGTGGTCCGGCCTGGCTGTCACCGCACTCACTGTCTGGTCCGGCCTCGTCTATTTCCGCGAAAACATGGCGCTTTTCCGCAATTAAATTGAAAAAGGCCGCCAGCTCTGTAACCTGTTCACTATGTCAACCGTACGCGAAGAAAGCTGGCAGATTAAACGACGTTCCGATCTCTGCGCCGGAACCAACGAGCCGTTTGCGGACAAAGAAGAAATTGTCACCCGCCTGCTTTTCAAGGACGGCGAATATGTCCGCGAGGACTATCGCCTTGCATGGTGGAACGAACACAAACCCGACCACGGCCTCAGTTCCTGGAAGAGTATTTTCCGTGTTCCGCCGCCCCCGACCGAAGTAATGAAAAAAGAAAGCGCGGAAACACTTCTGCGCAATATGGTCGCCAAAGAAGATGCCGATGACATCAACGCCATCTACATTCTGGCCGTCATGCTCGAACGTAAAAAGATTCTGGTCGAAAAAGAAGTGAAGGTGCGTGAGGACCAGACCAAAATCCGCATCTATGAACATAAAAAAACCGCTGAAACTTTCCTGATCGTTGATCCTGAACTCAAGCTGGCGGAAATAGAAAAAGTACAGGAAGCCGTCGTTGGACTGCTTGGAGGCAAGCCGCCGAAAACTGAAACGGTTTATCTTTTCGAGGCCATCCTGCATACGCTGATTGAAAAATACGAAAAGCTTCTCTTTCCGAAACGTCCGATCGGCGGCGACCAGGGCATCGCCCAGAAACTGGCTGCGTCCTTCTTCGCACTGCTCGCCGGAAAAAAGAATCCGTACTGGGAAGATTCAAACAAAGTGTTCAACCGCTTTGAGGATTCCGAGGCATGGGGTCCGGCCATCAAAGCTTACCGCGATCTGATCGAACGCATTCCGCAGGAAGTCCGCTTTCAGGGAATGGAAAAGTCGTCGTTCACCAAACAGCTCGAAGCGCTGGCCATCAAAGAGCCAAAGGAGCTCAACGAAGCTGATGTGCTGGCCGTATTCGCTTCAGATACGCCGCGCGTTGTTGAACTGCGCGAAAAAGTACTCGAAGCCGTTCGCGCTGCGATTTCTTACGCCGCTGCGTCATAAAAGGAGGCCGTCATGCTGAAGATCGTGTCCAAACAATATGGACTGCCTGAAAAATGGAATTATCAGCCGCCGGCCGGAATCCGGCTGGTTGATGTCCGGTCGCTCGAAGAGCTGGCAGAGCACGCCGAAGCCTGGAATGAACTCTTCCAGCAGACGGATCGTTTGTCGCCGTTTCTTTCCTGCCCCTGGATGACGGCTTTTTTTCGCAATCTGGTTAATCCGCCGGAACGCTGGCTGTGCCTTTTCGCCTATGAGAACGACCGGCTGATCGGAGTTTTTCCGCTGGTCGCAAGTTATTCTTACCGTTTCATGGGGCTCGCGCTTCAACTTTTTAAACTGCCGCACCATTTCGCACACACCAGCAGCACCGACGGCATAGTGCTTCCCGGAAGAGAAGACATCTACGGTGTTTTTCTGGATTACCTGAACCATATTCCGCGGGTTTTCCCCTGCCTCAGCCTGAAGCATATTACGGAACATTATGCTTCGATAAAATACTTCGCCCGCAAAAATCACAGGATGTGCGCGGTGAAAATGCCCGCCGGATTCGAAACCTTCATTCCGCTTCCGGAAAGCTCAGAAAAATATTTTTCAGAACTGTCCCAGAATTCCCGGAAAAACCTGAACCGCCGCGCCCGCGAACTGGAAAAGATTCCGGACGTCCGGTTCCTCTTCCGCGAAAGCAGCCGTTCTGTACACGAAAACACAACCCGTTTTCTGGAAACCGAAAGCTGCGGATGGAAGGGAAAAGAAAAAACCGCTGTCAAAAACTTTTCGGGCAGTGCTGAAACATTTGAAGAAGCGGCGGAAGCACTCACCCGGCAAGGCATGATGGCTTTCAGTTTTCTTGAAACCGGCGATAAAACGATCGCCGCGCACTACGCCATGCTGAACAAGCGCACCATGTATATTCTTAAAATGGCATACGACGAGGCATACGAAGAGAGCGCTCCGGGAAATCTATTAATGCTCAAGGTCATTGGCGCGGCCTGCGACTCCGGAGATTTTGACGAAGTGAATTTCATGGCAGATCCGCCAAGTGCATCAAGGTGGAGTGTTCAGAAAAGACCGCTTTATCATCTGATCATCCTTCCAAAAATCCCAGTTCTGTCGCGACTGCTTATCCTCATTATCCAGTCGGAAAAATTTCATAAATTCGGCGTCGAGCGCTGACGGTCTTGAATTCTGAGCGCTTCAACCGAACTGCATCGTGGCTCGACCCAGGCCGCTTAACACTGACGGGGGCAGAAGTTCCCCGGTGTATTGACTTAAACTCCTGCTTCGGGCACCATGCGGGCATGGTCGCTTTCAATAAAATTGATGCATTTGCCCGTGAAGTGGCAGAGAAATTTAAGCCGGAAAAAATCGTTCTTTTCGGCTCCTACGCCCACGGACAACCGACTGAAGATTCCGACGTCGATCTGCTGGTTGTCATGGAGCACAAAGGCAAATCATCCGAACAGGCGCTGGCGATCCGCCGGGCCGTGCGCCGCAGTTTTCCGCTCGACCTGATTGTAAAAACGCCGAGAGAAACCAAGGCTCGGCTGAAACAGCACGATGTTTTCATTACCTCCGCGATGACTCAGGGTCGTACACTGTATGAACGTGCAGGTTAAAGAATGGATCGCAAAAGCGGACGGCGACTTCACCAGCGCCATGAGGGAATACCGTGCCCGCAAAAACCCTAACTATGATTCCGCCTGTTTCCATGCCCAGCAGTGCGTTGAAAAATATCTCAAGGCTGTTCTGATCAAACACCGGATTCCGTTTTCAAAAGGACACGATCTGGAAATTCTGCTCGACCGGTGTCTCGCTGTTTATCCGCTCTGGGAGCCGATGCGTGACGATATGCAACTGCTCACCCAGTACGCTGTTCAATTCCGGTATCCGGGAGAATCCGCCGACAAAGAAGAGGCCGGTAAAGCCATCACGGCGATGAAACGTTCGCTGGCGGACATTCGCCGAGCGCTTTGAATTCCCCGGCCCGGCCAATAACAAACGAAAATACAAATGAAGACGGCTCAAACTCTCGGCCTTGCAGCACTTTTGCTGACGGCCTGCTCGCGGGAGCCACCGCCATTACCCGGCGGAATATCGTGGGCTTCTGAATTGACCCGTTGTCTCGACTTGCCCCGTCTTGCGCAGCCATTGGAGCCGTATGATCGTTCGCTGCATTTCTCCAGCTCCGCAACGCCGGATAAAGCTGGGCTTGCGCATCTTGCACCTGAAATTTCCGGCGATATGGATCACGGATTTTTTCTGCGTATCGAAGAGCATAAAACCTTTACCGACGCTGTTCTTGCCGAAGTGTCCGGCTCCGGAATGGTCTCCTGGATTTGGTCGGCCAATCCCACGGGCGAACTCCTTCTCTACATCGACGACCCGAACACTCCCGCGGTTACCATGCCGTTCAAAGATTTTATTCGCGGGAATTTTCTGCCCGTTCACTACCCCTTCGCTTCCGTCACGGCCAACGGCTTCAATCTTCATTTCCCGGTAATACACTCAAACTACCTGAAAATGGTTTTGCGCGTACCAGATAAAAAACAGCTCGCCGCGTTTTACTATCAGGTTGCATGGAATGCACTGGCCTTGCCGGTTGAACCATTCAACCCGGAACAGATTCGGCAGCAAAAACCATTTCTGCGGCAAATAGCCAAGCAACTGATAAATCCGGTAACTCCATCCACTGCCGCCAAACAGATCGTTGTTCCGCCGCAACAATCAGTAGAAATTTTTCGGACAGAAACTACGGGCATCATTGAGTACCTACAGATCGAAGCTCCTTCAAAAAACGCCCTCTCCGCACTGCGAATACAAGCCTTCTGGGACGAAGCGCAGCGCCCGGCGATGGACTGTCCTCTTCATCTCCTCGCAGGCGTGTCATCCGACTTCGAAAATGTCGACTCCCTCCCTTTAACCGTCCACGGCAACCGCCTTTCCATCCGCTGGCCCATGCCGTTCGAGTCTGGCACCCGTCTTGTTCTGATCAACGAGCAAACCAAAGAAATCCGACTGAACATCCGCATTTCTGTCTCTAAAGAAACTCCGCCTGCACTTCGTTTTCACACCCAGTATACCCGCTTCCAAGATTTAAAAACAGATGCGCCAAACCTGCTTACTTTAGCGGCTGTTTCCGGCTCCGGACGAATTGCGGGATGCATCATCAATGTTCGTAGTCGCACGGATCAATGGTGGGGCGAGGGCGATCAGATCATCTGGCTCGACGACCTAAGCAAGCCTGCGTGGCGAGGCACAGGCACCGAGGATTATTTTGGTTTTGCGTGGTGCGCGACGAAAGAATTCGACCATCCGTTCCGAGGACAGTCTCGTGTAGTTCGCCGCGCAGTTTATCGGGACTCGGCCATGCACCGTTACCATCTTCTCGATACCCTGCCATTTCATACCGCAGCCCAATTCCAGACCGAGGCGTGGAGCCTCGCACCTGGCACAATGGATTACGAAAGCCTTATTATATACTATCTAGCCAACTGATCTTTCCAATCACTGGGAACCTTGCGTAGCCAGAACCCGTTATGCGCTAAACGCACAGCGGTTTTTTGTGGCCATTGCGCAGGTTTGCGGCTAACTTCCCCAGCTTTTACGGAGCAACGCTATGAGCTTGAGCATCGGTATTCTGGGTCTTCCAAACGTCGGTAAATCGACGATTTTCAACGCGCTGACACGCGCTCAAAACGCGGAGGCCGCCAACTATCCTTTCTGCACCATCGAGCCGAATAAGGCCGTCGTTCCGGTGCCAGACGCACGGGTCGACAAACTGGCTTCGATGACTCATCCAAAAAAAACCGTTTATGCCACCGTGGATTTCGTGGATATCGCCGGTCTAGTGAAAGGTGCGAGCCGCGGTGAAGGTCTCGGCAATAAGTTTCTCGCCAACATCCGCGAGGCCGACGCCCTGCTTCATGTCATCCGCTGTTTTGAAGATGAGAATGTCGTGCACGTGGACGGCTCGGTCGATCCGATGCGCGATATTGATGTGATCGAAACCGAACTGGTACTGGCTGATTTCCAAACGGTAGAAGCCCGCGCCCAGCGGATGGAAAAGCTGGCGCGTAACGATAAAAAAGTCGCCGAACAGCTGGCGGCAGTGAAACGCCTGCTCGCGCATCTCGGCGAAGGCAAGCCAGCCGTCAGCTTTCCGGAGCGCGACACCGATGACATGAAAGCGTTTCTGAAGGAGTCGCCGCTGCTGACAGATAAGAAAATCATTTACTGCGCCAACGTGGACGAAGCCGGCATGGCGGAAGACAGCGCCTATGTGAAGGCCGTCCGTCAGTACGCCGACTCAAAAGGCGCGGACACTGTAAAAATCTGCGCCAAGATGGAAGAAGATCTCATTGGCATGGACGACGCCGAAGCGGCGGAATTTCTCAAAGAGTACAACGTAACCGAAAGCGGACTAGACCAGATCGCCCGCACCGGTTATCACACGCTCGGTCTCATCAGTTACCTCACCGCCGGACCAAAAGAAGTTCATGCGTGGACGATTCACCGCGGATGGAAGGCTCCGGCGGCGGCGGGCGTGATTCATACCGACTTCGAGCGCGGCTTCATCCGCGCGCAGGTAATTGCCTACAACGACTACATCACCCTTGGCGGAGAAACGGCCTGCAAAGAAAAAGGACTGATGCGCACTGAAGGTAAAGACTACGTGGTGCAGGACGGTGACGTCATTGAATTCCTCTTTAATGTTTAAATCCTTTCTTGTTCTGGCGATACCCAACCCGTATAGTCGGATTTAGAAAACAAAGAGGAGAACACCATGTCCGACAAAGTAAAAGAGCTGAACGCCACCAACTTCGATTCAACGATCGCCTCCGGCACTGTACTGGTGGATTTCTGGGCTCCGTGGTGTGGCCCGTGCAAAATGCAGGCACCGATCCTTGATAAAGTCGCCGCAAAAGTCGGCGACAAAGCTGTCATTGCTAAAGTGAATGTCGATGAAAGTCCGGCTTTGGCCGCGAAGTTCGGCGTGCGTTCCATCCCGACGCTGATCCTGTTCAAAAACGGACAGAAGGTTAACGACTTCATCGGCGTCCAGCAAGAAGCCGCACTCGTCGAAATTCTGACCGCCTGATGTTTCCAGAGGTTGGACGTGCAAGCCCCGGAAATTTCCGGGGCTTTTTTATGCGTCAGAAACAAATAAGGCGGGGCGAGCTCTCCGGGCGGGCCAATCTTTTCGAACACGGGCGGCTCGTTCAGAGAACTCGCCCTACCTTTGGCTGGCAAAAGGAAGGGCCTTAATCCCCTTGCGCTTCCGGAATATGGAGCTGCTCCGGGAACACAAGAAACTGAAGCTCGTCAATGCGGCGCAAACAACCTGAAACGAGACTGGATTTATAGGAAAAGGAAATATCAGAAACCCAAATTGCAGAACTTGACGCACACAACTAGCAATTGTTTGTTGTGCGTTCTTGTTAGCCGTCTTTTGGCTCTGTAGAGTGCGCCAATAAAAGTGGTGCAGATGTTTCTCGGAACAACGGAAGGAACCCAGTAATGAGTAAGATGGCGGCGGCATTATTGACGGGACTCTGGGTTGTAACGATAACAATTGCGCAAGATCTGACCATCACGTCGTTTAATAACGGCTACGTGTCTTGGAACAACGTGGACTCCAATCTCTATTACACGGTCGAGTACAGACCGAATCTATCCGACACCAATCTGGCCTGGGACGGTTCTTATCGCGCTTGTCAGGACGTACAATCAACCAATGCCATCGTCACTGTGCCGGTAGGGTTCTTTTATCGTGTGGTGGGCAGCACGAGTCCGATGTTTTATTCTGCCGCTGTGTCGCAGACAGGGCAGACGAACTCAGATCAAACAGGGGATGACGGAGCTTTCCAAAAGGGTGTGGAGTGGCCGAATCCGAGATTTACTATACAAGCAGACACTAATTGCGTTCTGGACAATCTGACGGGGTTGATCTGGGCAAGAAACGCGGATATGGGATCAACAATGATTTGGTCTAATGCCCTCGCTTACTGTGAAACCTTGACGTATGGCGGACAAAACGATTGGAGATTACCAAACGTCAAGGAACTGCTAAGCCTGATCGATTACAGATGGCATGATCCCGGTATTTGCGACACAATCGGCACCTCTCAAGGAACGAATAACGATCCGTTCGTAAATGTCCGGGCGCAGTGGTACTGGTCGAGTACGACCCGCGCCGACACGCCCAACGCTTACTTTGTGTATATGAGCTATGGCAATGTGGGCAATGCTGTTAAGACCTCCTACTACGGCTACGTGTGGCCGGTGCGCGGCGGACAATAGAAAATTTGATTCTTTGTAGAAAGTGTCTGTCCTATTATTTTAGTCCTTCTTGGAGAACTCGCCCTACCCGACCTCCGCAAGAAACTCCGTCGTGGTTTCAAAGCAGCGCAACAGCCGATCGGTTTTGACCGGCATAACGTCGATAAATTTTTCGAGTATGCTGCGTTCGCGAATCAGCCGTTTAGTTGAGGTGTAGCTGAGGTCGTGAATCCAGCTGAGCTGGAGAATAAAGCGGTCGGCCATACTTTTCATGTTCCGGTAATCAATCTTATCGCCGCGCTCGAACTGCTCCAGTACCGCCAGGGTCGGCGGACCGTAGAAATCGATGTTCATGATAATTTCCGGATGATCATGGACGTGGCCGGTTTTGATGGAATCCCAACAGATGAAAAAGATATCGAGCCGGTCGGCGTCGCGAATAAGCCGCAAGTGTTTCTCTTCAAGGGCTGTCAGGCCGGTCGGCAAATCCAGTTTGTTGTGATATTGAACTGCACGAAGGATCAGTTCGCGTGCCTTATCCTCCACATCTTCGAGAAGATTCTCGTGCGCCAATGTTTGAATGCCCAGATCGCCGTGATCAATAGTTTCGGCGTCGGAAAAAGAACGGTACTGCTTAAACTGCGGGAAGCGGGCAATATCGTGAAAAAGACCGACGGCCTCGGCAATATTTACTTCCTGGTTCGGCCAGCCCTCTCCGGCAGCAATCGCGCGGGCATCGGCGGAAACACGCACCGTGTGTTCCAGCTTGAGCTGGTGCATCGGATGAAGCGTACCATCAACCCGGAACCGGTCGACATAGGTTCGGAAACGCTCTGTAAGCCGGACAAGTGTTTCCGTGGTCATGGCGTTCAGTAAACCAGCAGGGCCAGCGCAATGAGTCCGAGTCCGGCCAGAGCTTTGATCGCGCCAGTGATGCGTACGGCGATATCGCCGCGACCAGTCACCCAGAGAGCAATACGGCGGAACCACCACGGCGAGAGCAGGAAGACCAGTCCAAGCAAAATCCAGAGATAAGCGATAACGGTCACGACCAGCCGCCAGTCCGACGGATGCCAGCGCGCGGCGTTCAGTATCGGCCCGGCGGCCAGCAACAGCAGTCCGCCGAGGGCGCGCGGCGAAAGCAGTTCGTCGAGATAGACCGCACAAAGCACAATAGCGATTGGCGTCATCCAATAGAGGTGAACTTTCCAGGCGTCAAACATACCGAGATGCATCAGCGAAAGTGCGTAGGCCGCCCAGATCAGATCAATCGCTGCCAGAATGCGACCCGGCCAGATACTGCGCGGAAATGCCGCCACACCGGCACGAATCCGCTCCGGTGCCAGCAGAGAAATCACGCCGCCAGTCAAGGCGAGCAGGCCGATCAGTAAAGAGGCGATAGAAAGTTCAGACATCCGGATTCTCCCAAAAGTTAAACGGCGGGCAGTTTGCCCGATCCCGTTCGTTCCTGAAAACAAAAAACGCTCCGGAGTTCCGGAGCGTTTTCGAAAACGGAATTTGAATTCCGCTTACTTCTTGAGGCTGGCACGGATGCTGTCGAGCTGTCCGGCGCTGCCAAGCACGGTGTTCTTGTGGGCGATGTACTTGGCGTATTCGGCCATGAACACTTTACCCGGGGGACGAAGGTCGAAGTTTTCCGGATTCTTCATGAACTCTTCGCGGTGCACACGGCACCAGACCAGACGGCCGTCGGTGTCGATGTTGATCTTGGTTACACCGAGTTTTGCTGCCGGCAGGAACTGTGTTTCGTCCACGCCTTTGGCGCCTTTCATCTTACCGCCAGCGGCGTTGATGCGGGCGACTTCGTCCTGCGGAACCGAGCTGGAGCCGTGCATGACGAGCGGGAATCCCGGCAGACGTTTCTGGATTTCTTTGAGCACATCGAAGTGCAGGCCCTGCGAGCCGCTGAACTTAAATGCGCCGTGCGAGGTGCCGATAGCGCAAGCCAGCGAATCAACGCCGGAACGTTCGACAAATTCCTTCGCCTGTTCCGGATTGGTCAGTTTAGCGTCGGCTTCGCTGACGGAAACGTGTTCTTCCACGCCGCCAAGCTGTCCGAGTTCGGCTTCGACCACAAGGCCTTTAGCGTGAGCGGCATCTGCGACGCGCTTGCAGATGGCGATGTTTTCGTCGAACGACTCATGGCTGGCGTCGATCATGACGGAGCTGTAGAAACCGCTTTCGATACAGTCCATACAGGTTTTTTCGTCACCGTGGTCGAGATGCACTGCGAAGATCGCGTCCGGGAAAATTTCGTCAGCGGCGCGAAGCATCGCTTCGAGCATACGTTTGTCGGTATAGGAGCGGGCTCCCTTGGAGAGCTGCACGATGAATGGTGCTTTGCTTTCCATACAGCCGCGGAACAGACCCATCACCTGCTCGGCGTTGTTGATGTTATAGGCACCGACGGCGTATTTGCCGTAGGCATGCTTAAACAGTTCTTTTGTTGTTACAATCATTGGTTTCTCCCTTTGGTGTGTTCCGGTGAAATTGAGCGCGCATTCTAGCGAAGAGGCCTCTGATTGCCACCCTAAACTGCGGCTTTTTAAGGAGCGCTGTCGCCGATTATGTCACCGACCGAACTTACGGTTCAGCTCGGTAAAGCTCGTAAAGATCAGCGTTGGTCGCCCGTGCGGACAGGTGTACGGCATCTCAGTTTTCGCCAAATCTTCAACCAGCCGCTCAATCGCTCCGGCTGAAAGCGAATCCTTCGCCTTAATCGAGGTGCGGCACGCCGCCTGTGCTACCGTTTCGCGTAAAGCCTCACGCGTTGCTTTCGACACTGCGCCGGTTTTTTCCAGCGCCCGTGCGATCCCGCTCAAAATCACGATCGGCGACCCGTTTTGCAAGTGCACCGGCAATGCATCTACAAGAAAAGTATCCTGCCCGAAGGCTGAAATACCAAAGCCCATTTCGTCGAGCACCGGCAGATGTCGGCGTAGCGCCTCGGCGTCCGCGGGCATCAGTTCGATCGCTTCCGGTGTCAGCAGGCCTTGGCGCGACGGCTTTCCGACCGTGAGATCGTGCATAAATTTTTCAAACAGCACCCGTTCGTGTGCCGCCTGCGGATCCATCAGCACAATCCCTTCTTCCGTTTCCAGCACCGCATAAAGTCCACCGGCCTGCCCCAGAACGCGGCACCATTTCCAGGGGGAAGATTGCCGATTGCCGATTGCCGATTGGGGATTGGGATTAGGAGGTTGGGAACAGCGTCCCGGATCTACTGTGACAGGATTTTCTCCACCCGCCACCCGACACTTGACACCCGACACTTGTTCAAATTCGTGCTGTTTTTCGATGCGCGGTGCAGGTTTCGGCGCTTCGAATTTAAATGCCGGTTCGCGCCGTTCGGCCTCCGGCACTTCCAGCGCCAGCGCTTTCTGCACAGCGGCGATGACGGCATCGCGCACGGCGGCGGGATGGCGGAAACGAACTTCTTTTTTCGCTGGATGGACGTTCACGTCCACCTCCGATGGCGGCATGGTGATGAAAATAAACGCCGACGGATACCGTCCACGCGCCAAAACGGCGTGATAGGCCTCGTTGAGCGCGTGATAAATTACCGGCGCAGAGGCCGGACGGCCGTTGATGAAAACATATTGATCGGAGCGATCCTTCCGGCCCGTCTGCGGCAGTCCGGCAAAGCCGGAAACTTTCACCGAGTCGGCCTCAAAATCGAGTTTTCGCAGATGGCTTAGAAACGCTGGACTGTACAGCGCGGTAATGCGGTCGGCCAGCGACGATCCGCCGGGCAGATTGTACATTTCGCGCCCATCGGAGGTGAATGTCAGTCCGGTTTCCGGATGCGCCAGTGCATAAACCGCGAATAGCTGCCGGATTTGCGCCAGCTCGGTCGCTTCGGTGCGCAGGAATTTGCGCCGCGCCGGGACATTGAAAAACAAATTGCGAATTTCAAAACGTGTTCCCGGAGGACAGCCGGCATCGAGCACATCCTGAAGCTTCCCGCCACTGACAAGGATTTGAGTGCCGCTGAGTTCGGCGGCGGGCCGTGTAATCAGCGTAAAGCGCGACACGGCGGCTATGGACGAAAGCGCTTCGCCGCGAAACCCGAGTGTCGCCACCGCTTCCACTTCCTCGGCGGTGCGGATTTTACTGGTAGCGTGGCGTTCGATCGAAAGCAGCGCGTCGTCACGATTCATACCGGAACCGTTATCGGAAATGGCAATCAGCTGACTTCCGCCCTGGACAACTTCGACATCCACCTGCGTGGCCCCGGCGTCGATCGCGTTTTCGACTAGCTCCTTCACCACCGAAGCGGGCCGCTCGATCACCTCTCCCGCTGCGATCTTATTGATCACATGATCCGGAAGCATCTGGATGTGCTGATTCATCGGCGGGACATTAGCGGCTTTTACCGGTATTGGGAAGAGTCTGGACTCGCCAGAGCAATAAAAAAGCACCCCGTATTTCCGGGGTGCTTGCCATAAATCTGAGTCCGGGGCTAACTGTCGGCATCTTTTTTATCTGTCTGCTTTTTATTGCGGCGAATCAGCCAGGCGCCGATACCACCGATACCAAAGAGTAGCGCCGTTGCCGGTTCAGGAACCGCCTGCCAGTCGCCAGCAACAACTCCGCCCGGATTATAATTAACGGGGTATGCACTTAGCTCAACTCTCTACCTTATGTTGTTTTGACCGCCTATGATCTTATGGCGAGGAACCGGCTTATTGTGGATCGATTGTTCCATCAGACGGTAAAAAAGCAGCCCGCG
>Ga0247839_1005477_pt1 | contig 15351 bp, 11 predicted proteins | sample LaCruzMarch2015__6_FD_192405 | JGI IMG/M metagenome (GOLD analysis project Ga0247839, IMG submission 192405) | Freshwater microbial communities from meromictic Lake La Cruz, Castile-La Mancha, Spain - LaCruzMarch2015_16m | ecosystem: Environmental > Aquatic > Freshwater > Lake | place: Spain... | reverse complement strand
TCAACTACTTTGGAAAAATTATAACTCCCGTCCGTCCTGAGGACTTCGTAACCTGAACAGGCCCAAACCGTTCCGGGCCTTTCCGGATCTTTCCGGATTCCATTGCCTATCCCCAGAAATGGCACCGAAGTCCAGGTTTGATTTGCGTCGTTATAGTATGACAATTCTGAATATTCACCCAGACTCCATAACCTGCTTTGCGAATCTTCCGTCAACCCCCTTGATCTTGAATGATTATAGTTTAATGAATTGTATGAGGATCCGTTCCAGCTATGAAGGAAATTGAACATGGGATTGATGACAACCGACCCGTTTGACGGCCGGTAACAAATGGCTTCGGTATTATCTGTCGGAAAAGGGAACGGGTATCCCAAACCATAGGTGTTTTCGTTAAAACCAGTCCAGCTGGTTCCGTCGAATTTCTGAAATCCGCCGATCCCCGGGCCTCCATTGCCCGTCATCCATACATTGCCATCATTGTCTATCGTTAAATCCTCCAAAAAATAATCTATCTGTGATGAATTTGTTATCCGGTAGCGCTGCCACTGACCTGTCACAACATCCCGTTTTGCAGCTCCTTCGACTCCACTTACCCATATATTTCCTGTTGCGTCAATATCCAATGCGTATGTATATGCACCATCCCGCCAAATGCCTTTACTTTGCCAGATTGATCCGTCAAACTGAAACACTTCGCTGCTCAACCCGGTGATCAAGGCCTCATGATTGCCGAATGCTTTGAAAACCCAGATATCCGATATCACGGATGCGGGTTGCGGGGGGGTTATCCAGGTGCCGTCAGGTTTTCGGTAATCGAGTGAAAAAGGGTTGCCGGGAGTTGTGTACCTGAGTGCCCAGAGATTTCCTTCCGCGTCAATACAATCATTACCGGGAAGTGCAACCACCTCACCCGCTACATTATTCTGTGGCAATAAAGTAAAAAGCTGGGTATCACTATCAAACGCAATCATTGTATTCCATCCGGCACCATCAATCCAAACCGTATAACCTCCAGCGGGTTTAATCTGAACAGACAGCTGTTCACAAAAACCAATGAGGCCGGGCCAGTTGTTTGCTGTTGAACCGTATCCCCAGTATTGCCATGTATTTGTGGTTGGATCAAAGTGAATCAAACCACCCTCTCCCCAAGTTGAATAGAAAACAGCGGCCCATATGGAGCCATCTGGTGCAACATCAATATCCAAAGTCCTTCCGCCTGGGTGTAAAGAATTATTTGCATCCCAGAACATTAAAGAACTTCCCCCAACCGATGGGTCAAATTTCAGGATTCCCCTCCAGGTCGCCATCCAGAGGATGCCATTGGAATCTTCAGCAATATCTGAAATTCGTGATGAACCAACATCACTTGTACTGCCCATTACCGGGTATTCAACATTTGAATAATTGATCCACTGGCTGTTTGGCTGAATAAACTTTGAAAATCCCCCTTCCTCCCAACCGGGTGTGTAGGCGGCGATGTATGGATTGCCTTCGTGATCGATCCAGAGGACCTCAGAATAATCGCCTAAGATCCCCGTATTCCCTGTTGTGTAGTATTTCCATGAATATTGAGAAGAAGGCTGGGAAACGGATACAAATGACAGACTTAGAAGGATGAAACTGAAAACGACATGTTTCATTTATATTTAGACTAAATAAAATATATGCAAAGATAATTCTTTTAGCACATCAACAGCTATTCCTTTGCAAGGAATTCGTTGAAAAGCACGGTGGAAAACCATGGGTTGAAAGCGAAGGTGACAGGGGAAGCACTTTTTTATTTACAGTACCGTCCAAAGTACAGGAATGACAATGATTTCGGATGTTCAAACAAATTTACCAATAATTAACTCTTGAAAATTGACCTACTTCCCCATTTGCATTTTCACCGATTGTTTTCCGCTGTCTGACGGGAGGTTCTTCCATTCAATCGAAAACACATCGACCACTCGCGCCATCCGATATATCTTTGCCTCATCAAATTAATAATAAAATAAAAAATGAAAGCAAAATCAATCATCATCGCAGCGGTTCTGGCCCTTCAAATCAATGTTCTTTTCGCGGATAATAATAATTCATCTGCTCCCGCTGTCATTGTGAATAATTCGGTTAATGCAATGAGCCTTGCCCCGGCCACCCCGATGGAAGCAACCTTTGAAGATATGGCCATTGAAGCATTTACCATTGATAATGGAACTCTGGCTCCTTTGGCGCCATCCGAAGCCTCTTTCGAATAACCCCGACATATTCCCCAATTGATTCTATGAGACCGCTCCCCAGAGGGCGGTTTTTATTTGCTGAACATGGGCAATCATGACACGCCAGTGGGGGCTTACTCCACCCCATCCCACTCCCTGAAGAACTGGCTCAGGTAGCGTTCCATGAACTGGTGCCTCTGCTCAGCCATTTTTCTTCCCGTTGCCGTATTCATCCGGTCTTTGAGAAGCAACAGTTTCTCATAGAAATGGTTTATTGTCGGGGCCGAACTGCTTTTGTACTCTTCTTTGGTCATCCCCAAGGCTGGTTTTACGGAAGGGTTGTACAGCTCCCTTCCCTTGAATCCGCCATAATTAAATGTCCTTGCTATTCCGATGGCTCCCAGTGCATCCAGCCTGTCAGCATCCTGCACCACGGCAAACTCCAAAGAGAAGAAATCGTGTTTGACATTTCCGCCCCCAAAAGAGATATTGGCAATAATCCCGCCGACATGACTTATCACGCTTTGATCAACCGACAGGCTCCTTAAAAATACGCTGGCTTTTTCTACGCCAATGGTTTCATCACCACCATTGAACTTGGAATCCGCAATGTCGTGGAGAATAGCCGCCAATTCAACAACAAACAGGTTAACGGGTTCCGTCTGGGCAATTGTTTTGGCATTCTTCCATACCCGCTCGATATGCCACCAGTCGTGACCGCCCTCGGCATTTTTAAGTTCGGATTTTACAAATGCAGCGGTTTTTTCAATAATTTCCTGATCTGACATACGGCTTGATGCTTCAATAAAATGTTTGGATGCCAATATGGTTGAAACAAAAATATGAATTATTCCAAAGGAAGCTGTTGCCAAAATGGAACTTTTCATCACAGCAACCGGTCGTAGCCGATTTTGAATAATCCTGCAAATTAAATTATTATACCTTTACAATTCAGATGACCATAAAATCGGCTGCAATGAATAAAACATTGTATTTGTTATTCTTCCTGTTTCCTTTTGCAGGGGTTGCTCAACAAGACTGGTTCCACCATTCTACCAGGCAATTTGACTGGCAAATGGTAGGAGAATTAGGTTTCTCAGAAGGCATGGCATTATACACCAGTCTCGCTTTCAGTCCAACCGATGGCCAGCCCTATGTTGCGTATTCGGATTCGGCACATTCCTCAAAGGCAACGGTTATGAAATTTGATGGAACCACTTGGGTGTATGTCGGTTCAGCAGGTTTTTCGGCAGGTAAGATTGCCTATACCAGCCTCGCATTTAGTCCATCCGGTGAACCCTATGTGGCCTATACGGATTACGGAAGTTCTTATAAGGCCACGGTTATGAAATTTGATGGAATCGGCTGGGTGAATGTCGGAAATGCTGGTTTCTCAGCAGGATACCCTCAGAATACCAGCCTTGCCTTCAGTTTATCAGGGGAGCCCTATGTTGCTTATACGGATTATGTGAATTCCGGAGCAACTGTGATGAAATTTGACGGATCAACCTGGGTGAATGTTGGAACAGCGGGTTTTTCGGCTGGTATAGCCCTGTATACCAGCCTCGCCTTCAGCCCCATTGGCCAGCCCTATGTAGCATATAAGGATGAGGTGAATTCCCATAGAGCCACGGTCATGAAATTTGACGGAACCAACTGGATTTATGTCGGGAATGCAGGTTTCTCGGCAGGTGAGGTTGCTTTTACACGGCTTGCATTCAGCCTATCTGGTGAACCCCATGTAGCATACTCAGACTATGGAAGTTCTTTCAAAGCCACTGTCATGAAATTTGACGGAACAAACTGGGTGAATGTAGGAGAAGCAGGCTTTTCGGAAGGATTTCCGGATTATGCCAGCCTCGCTTTCAGTCCCGCAGGTCAACCATACCTTGCATTTGAGGATGAGGCAAAAAGTGCGAAAGCCACGGTGATGAAATTTGATGGAATAAACTGGGTGAATGTAGGAGAAGCAGGCTTTTCGACAGGAGAAGCAGAATGGACGAGCCTTGCGTTCGCTCCCAATGGCAATCCATATGTGGCATTTGGGGATTCTCTTAATGGAGCGACCGTAATGAAATTCGATTCTGTTATGACTGGCATCGATAAACCAAAAGAATTTGGCCTATCGGTATATCCCAATCCTGCGGATGATCATATAATCATAGGAACATTGGCACTGCCACCATCAAGCCAATTATCCATAATGAACCTCTACGGGCAGCAACTCATCACATGCCAAATCACCCACATCAAAACGCAAATTGACATCACCAACCTCCCCGGCGGGATCTATTTTATAAGATTAATGGGCGAAAAGTCGATTAAAATGGGAAAATTCATCAAGCGGTAAGTCACATTGCTCGAAAATATTTTATAATCTTGCACAAGGAACATTAAACGTTATCTAATATTCAGGATATGGTTCATGAGGATGAAATAAATAGGCCAATCAACCTGAAAATATTGGTTGCCGAAGATGATGAGACCTCGGCACTTTTAATTAAACTGGTTTTGAAGCGATACAGCCATACGCTGCTCGTGGCTCAGACAGGAGCGGAGGCTGTTGAAATGTGCCGCCATCATTCCGACATAGACCTGATCTTTATGGATATGAAGATGCCTGTTATGGACGGCTATGAGGCTACCCGTCAAATCCGTAAATTTAACAAGGATATTGTCATTATTGCCCTTACAGCCCATGCCCTATGGGGAGACAGGGAAATGACTTTGAATTCGGGATGTAACGATTATTTTACAAAACCAATCGACGTTGATGAGTTGAAAGGTTTAATGCAAAAGTATTTCAGTTAATATTCAATTTATTTATAAAACAATAAAGAATGAGGTTCCATCGGCCTCAGAGGTGGTAAAATCGACCTTCCCGCCAAGGTATTCTTCTCCCAGAATTTTCATGCTGTAGGTTCCAAGTCCCCGCTGGACCCCTTTGGTCGAAAATGAGCGCATAAATACCTGCATCTCGATATGTCGGGGTATAAAAGAGCAGTTGTGGACCGACAGCTTTAATTTTTGATTAATCTCTTCGACCTTCAGTGTAACAGTTTGCCCGGCATGGCTTGCCTCCAGTGCATTTTTTACCATATTGATCAAAATGCGGCGCAGAATGACCGGGTCACTGTCGAACCTGACTACGGCCGAATTTTCGGAGATCACAATATTTTTTTCTTTTGCGACATCATGAAATTGAAAATCGCGTGCAATGTGGTGAATAAAATCCAGGGCATCAATTGGCTTACGATCTACCACCAATTCATGGTTTTCGGCTTGCGTGATGAGTCTTTGGGTGATAATCTCATCCATCATCTGCTGGCAAAGCGAGGCTCCCGCTTGAATAAAACCTCGCTTTTCCTCTTCGTCAAGTGATTCAAACAAATCGAAAAAACCTTGTAAACCAGTGGCCGCATTCATGAGATCATGAAAAAATATCTTTTCGATGACTGCCCTTCGTTTACGGTCTGTAATATCGATAAATGAAAAGATGGTGTAATTGATTTGCTCATGGCTAAAAGGGGTCGCAGTAACTTCAATATCGAGGAATTGCTCATGGTCATTGATCATTCTGCGGATCCTGCATTCGGAGGTTGTTTTAATTCCGGTTATCTGGGACTGCAGTGTTGCATTTACCACTCCGCAATACTGGCAATGTTCAGAGGTTCCGCATCCTCCTTCTTCCTTGAAGGCAAAGCGGCAGTTTATTGATTCGCCGAATCGTTTGCCTAAAATTTCTCCAGTCTGCTCAGCCTGGACCGTCTTCATCATATTATCGTTTGCATAAACGATTTGTCTGTTATCGTCAAGGATGACAGACAATATGGATATCGAACAAAAAATGTCATTCAGGAAGTTGATTTTGTCCAGACTGAGATTGCTGGTCAAAATTCTTTCATGGCCACTTCTTTTTGCCGGGGCGTATTTTGTTTCCATGGATTTACATGTTTAAATATAGTATTTCGCCGTATTTTGGCATTTGATATAAAAGATGAATCCAGGTCAAATATAGTCAAACAAAGTGATTTTAACAATTTGCACGGAAAGTATTTTGCTTTTGTTAGGCGGATTCACATATTTTATCTTAATTTTAACACATTTATTGTCAAATTGCCATGAAAACGACTTAGATGAACCCAGTTTTCACAATTTATTCGGCATTCTTCCTTGCAACGGCATTTGTCTCGTTTCATGTTGCCAATCTTGCCAGGAAACGAAGAAAGGTCAAAGGGGGCACGGAGCTTGCCCTGTTGATGCTCACAGCCGGTATTTGGGCAATTCTGATCATGTTCGAAACGGCAGCGCCTACGCTGCAGGATAAGATATTCTGGTCAAAATTGGCCTATTTTGGGGCAGTCTCGACACCCGTACTTTACCTGATTTTTGTCCTTCGCTTCACAGGCAAAGAAAAATACTTATCCTTAAAGTATGTCCTGTTGATGTTCATTGTACCGGCCCTCACCCTGGTGCTGACAATAACAAACGAGAAACACAGCCTGATATGGCCGGGTTTTTCACCAATTTCAGCCACAACCAATCTTATGGAGTATCAGCACGGGCCTGGATTCTGGATTGGCTATATGGCTTATAACAATCTCCTGCTGATCCTTGCAACCTTCTACCTTTATGGATTTATCATGCATCATATGAAGACATTCAGGTCGCAGGGGTGGGTGGTTTTTGTTGCATGTTTATGTCCCTGGAGCGCCAGTGTGCTCTATATTACCCGGACCAATCCGGTTCCCGGGCTCGACCTGGTGCCGGTAAGCATCATTCTGAGCGGAGCCCTACTGGTTTATTCCATTTTACATATTCGTTTTCTTGACCTGGCCCCGGTGGCCCGCGAAACATTGGTTGAGACCCTGCCGGATGGCATCCTGGCGCTTGATGAACAAAACAGGATTCAGGATATCAATGAAACGGCCCTGGTAATGCTGGGCATCAGGAATAAAAACATTCTGGGGTTAGATGTTGAATTATCGGGTGCGAACGGGAGGGAGCTGCTGAATGCGGCCATTGCCCTGGAATCCTTCGATCAGTTTGAATTCCAGGGGAGTGATGGTATTAAAACGTTCAAGATCCTCAAACAGCCCATTAAAAAACACCCGGGAAGCCGCCTGGTTGTTATGCGCGACATTTCCGACCAGGTTGCCCGGCAACAGGAGGTCAGGGCCGGCGAGGCGCGTTACCGCCATATGTTTGGCATGTTTCGCCTGATGGCCGATAATATGCCGGATATGCTTTGGGCCAAGGATCTTGATAAACGCTTTATTTTTGTCAATAAAGCGGTTTGCGAAAACCTGATCCAGGCAACCGATACGGATGAACCCATTGGGAAAAGCGATCTGTTTTTCGCTGAAAGGGAACGAAATAAACATCCTGAACGCAGCGACTGGCACACCCTTGGGGAGTTATGTCAGGATTCAGACCAGATAGTGATCGAATCAGGGAAACCGGAGCGTTTTGATGAGTACGGGAATGTGAAGGGAGGGTTCCTATTTCTCGATGTGCGGAAAGCGCCTATTTTTAATGAAAATGGCGAAATGATCGGCGTCGTTGGCAGTGCACGTGATGTGACCAAGCAGAAAAAATCGGATACGGAAATTCAAAAAAGAGACGATTTACTCGATGCCATCGCCAAAGCTACTGCCATGCTGGTGAAGTTTGAAACATTCGGCGACAACATCAATACGGCACTGGAGATTATCGGGAAGGCCACAAAGGTGAACAGGGTCTATATTTTCCGCAATCATGATGATCCAGGGTTTGAAATGCCCCTGATGAGCCAAGTATATGAGTGGACCGATGGTTCGGTTGATCCACAGATTGACAACCCTGATTTACAGGATGTCCCTTATGAAATGGCTTGTCCCCGCTGGTTTGAAACACTTTCAGCAGGAAAGGTCATCGTAGGAAATATCAGGGAATTTCCAGAACCGGAAAAGACCCTTCTTTCAGCGCAAGGGATCAAATCAATTCTTGCCACACCGGTATTTGTCGATAACAGCTATTGGGGCTTTATTGGATTTGACGATTGCTCAAATGAACGGGAATGGCTAATTACCGAGGAGCGGATTCTGACTGCGGCTGCGAGCACCATTGGCGCCGCATTTCTTCGAAAAAAGAACCAGGACGAACTGATTGCGGCCAAGGAAAAGGCAGAAGAGAGTGACCGGCTCAAATCGGCTTTCCTGACCAACATGAGCCACGAAATCAGGACGCCAATGAATGGAATCCTGGGTTTCATTTCCCTGCTTCAGGAGTCCGATCTGACAGGAGAAGAAAAGGATGAATACATCAGGATCGTAAAAAAAAGTGGCGATCGCCTTCTGAACACCCTTCACGATATTATCGACATCGCTAAAATTGAATCGGGGCAAATGTCAGTTTCAATGACAGATGTCAACATGAACGAACTGAACATGCTTCTGCACTCCTTTTTCAAACAGGAGGCCGAAACCAAAGGGCTGCAAATTTTTCTGACCAACAGCATTCCGGATGAGCAGGCATTGGTAAATACCGACAGGCAAAAGTTGAATTCCATCATGTCCAACCTTATTAAAAATGCCATAAAGTACACCAACAACGGTTTTGTTGAATTCGGTTGCAAGAAACGGGACGGATTCAACGAATTTTTTGTTAAAGACACCGGTATTGGCATCCCCGAAGGCAAACATCAATCCATTTTTGAACGCTTTGTCCAGGTCGACAGTTCACATTCGCGGCCTTATGAAGGTTCGGGACTTGGACTGGCTATAGCGAAGGCCTATGTTGAAATGTTAGGCGGTCGCATTCAGGTGGAAAGCGAGAATGGAAAAGGGACCACCTTTACTTTTCAGATTCCATGCACAAATCAGAAAAGAGCGACTGATTTCCCGGTTCCGGAAACCTTTTCCCCGGCAAAAGCAGCATACAGGCCCATGAAAATCCTGGTAACTGAAGATGATCAGGTGAATTTCAGTTACATCCAGATTATCCTACGAAAGTCGGGCCATACCCTGATACATTCCATCACGGGAACTGAAGCGATCGCTCTTTGCCATTTGCACAATGACATTGATCTTATCCTCATGGATATCAAGCTCCCCGACATGGATGGTTATGAGGTTACACGCGAAATCAGGAAATTCAACAATGAAACACCCATCATTGCGCTCACGGCCTATGCTTTTGAGGGCGACCGTGAAAAAGCAATCGAAGCCGGGTGCAACGACTACCTATCAAAGCCTGTGAAATCGAACACATTGCTTATGACCATAAGCAAATACCAAGCTTAATCAGGAGGGCCATCAGGAAAGCCCATTGTCTATCACGTAGTGGATGATCTCTGTGTTGTTTTTAAGGATCATCTTTTTAAGAATGCGTGTACGGTAAGTGCTTACAGTACGGTCGCTGATCCCCATTTTTTCAGCAATATCCACCAACGACTTGCCTGATCCGATGAGACACATGACATCAAACTCTCGGTCCGAGAGCCGTTCATGGGGATTACTCACGATGAGTTCATTCAGTTCATCTGCCATTTTTTCGGCCAGGTCGGAGGTAATGTATTTTCCCCCGGAGTAAACCTTCCTGATGGCATCAACGATCATTTCCGGCGCCATCTCCTTGGTAAGATATCCAGATGCCCCTGCTTTGAATGCGCGCATGGCGAAACGGTCTTCGGGGTATATGCTCAGCATGATGATCCTGACACGCGGATGACTTTTTTTCACCTCTTTGAGGATATCGAGACCGCTGCGCCCGGGAAGTGAAATATCGAGGATGACGATGTCCACTTTTTGGGAGTCGATGATTTTCATGGCTTCTGAGGCATTTTTTGCCATGCCGGCAATTGAAAAACCAAGCTCAAGGCTCAGAATGGTATTCAGCCCTTCACGCACAATGGCATGGTCATCAACAATCAGTATGTTAATCATCTGATATCAGTTTTATTAAGAGATTAGATAGGAATTTCAAGCACTATGGTAGTTCCTTTGTCTCGGGCTCCGGTAATTTTTATGTTGCCATGCTGAAGCTTTGCCCGTTCCTGCATCCCGATGATGCCGAATGACCGCTTGTGGCTTGCCTCTTCGTCATTGATGCCGATGCCGTTATCGCGCACACGCTTGAGAAGCAGGTGCTGTTGCTTACGCAGGAATATGGTTACTTTGGTTGCTTTGGAATGTTTGGCCGCATTGTTCATAATCTCCTGGAAAATCCTGAAGATGACAGAGGAAAGTTCCGGCTCCAGCATAAAGTCTTTGGGATAAACACTGAACCCGGTGGTGATCCCTGTGCGCTCTCCAAAGTCCCTGGCGTACCATCGCAGTGCTGCGATCAATCCCAGCTCGTCCAGCACTTCGGGACGCAGTTCGGTGGCCAATTTGCGAACCAGGTCCACCGTACCCTCAACCAGTGCTGACATTGAGCGGATGTGCTTTTCAATTTCAGGGTCCCTCTTTTCATTGCCAAGTCGACGGTTTAATAGAGACAATTCCATTTTCAGGGCTGTGAGGGAAGAACCCAACCCATCATGGATCTCACGTGCGATCCGCTTTTTTTCCTGCTCCATGCCGGCTTCGATGTGAGCCGATAAATCGTGGAGCTTCCCGGCGAGGGTTTGCATCCGTTCATCTGCTTGCCGCAGGTATGTCTGGTCAAGCATTGTAAGCATGAAGGCGGAATGATTTTGGATTATCATCCCCTCGGCCAGCACATAACAAGGTGATCCGTTTGCAGAGATCAGGGTTATTTCAAACGTCGATTTGTCAGCGTTTTCCATGGCACCGGCAAGCCATGATTCAATGAGCGGCCAGGTTTCGCTGGTCACGAATGGTCGTAAGTTCCGGTTCAGCAGCAGCGGCCTGTCGATGCCGAGCATACAGGCACAAAAGAGGTTTATCTCCAGGATAACCCCCTCGTTGTTCAGGGTAAGTAATCCTACCGGGGCAAAATCGAACAGGGTGCGGTATTTTTTCAGCAGTAATTCCATTCCTGGTCAGGAGAATAAGGCGTATATTCGCAAGGTAAAAGTACATGTTTTTTTGCAATTTTGCAGCGCTTAAACAGGGCTTATGAATTTCGACCAATCGGACCCGCTGAAAGACATTGCCTCCGTCAAGGAGAAGTTAGCGGAACTGAGCAAGGTAAACCAGCGGCTGGAGTTGCTCCGCACGGTCGACCACGCCATTGCGTTGTCGAACCTGAATGAAGATGCCGTAAATGAGATCGCCATGCAGGGTATCATTCAACTGATTCCTTGTGATGAAGTTGAACTGATCACGTTCCATTTCGAAAAGAAGGAGGCTCATCTTGAAGCAAGCATTTACGGTGGGAAGTTCGATGCCACTGCGGAGCGTAAACTTCCTTTAGACCTGTTTGACCTACCATTCTATAAACAAGGAAAGGCCGATATCCGGAACATTGATTCTCAGGCCATCCATGCCAAATCAGAAGAGGTATTGCTGGAGCGCGGAATTCATAATATCATGCAGGTTCCGATGCTGGATCATGGTGAACTAATTGGTTTGTTCCTGCTTTTATCCAGCAGGCAGAATCATTTTGAACCACCTGATCTGCAGATCGCAGAGGATATTGCAGGCCAGATCACAATCAATCTCCGCCAGCGGAAATTAAACCGCTGGTTACAAAGGTACACCAGCGACCTTGAAAAGCAGGTTGAAAGCCGCACCAGCCAACTCCAGGCCATTCTCAATGCGGTTCCTGACCTGATATTCCGGATTGACCGGCATGGAACCTTTCTTGAGTCTCACTTCAGGGACTCGAAAGAACTTTTGCTTCCTGAAGACCAGTTCATAGGTAAAAATATCCGGGATGTGATGCCCCCTGCCATTGCCGAGAAATCATTACAATCGCTGGATGAGGTTTTTTCCACCGGGAATATGACCTATTTCGAATATGAAATGGAGGTGAATGGCATGCTCCGTTCCTATGAGAGCAGAATTGTTGCGCTTTCCGGCGAATCAGCGCTGTCTATTATCCGTGACATTACGGAACGCAAAAAGGCGGAGCATACCCTGCGCTGGAATGAATCGTTGCTGCAGAAAATGACAGGGTCCTCACCGCTTGCCTTTTTTGTTGTGGATAACCGCACCGACGAGATCATCTACTTTACACCGCAGTTTTGTGCAATTTGGGGGATCACCCACCTTGAGGAGCGCATGCGGCGGGGTGAACTGAAAAACAACGACATCATTCCCGATTGTCTCGCAGTACTAAAGGATATTCCTGCTTTTGCTGAATCTTGCAAACCTTTGCAGGATGAGCATAACCAGGTGGTGGTTGAAGACGAGATCCCCTTCAACGACGGAAGGACCATTCGCCGTTTTACGGCACAGATCAGGGGAGAACAGGATGAATACTTCGGGCGTCTCTATATTTTTGAAGACATTACACGCAGAAAAACAACCGAACAGTTTATCCTTATCCAGCGTGACCTGGCATCACGGCACAGCGAGATCAGTACGATCCCCGAAGCCATGACCCTGGCGTTGAGCACCCTGATGAAAATCGAAGGGGTGGATTGCGGCGCCATCTACCTGATCGATCCGACTTCAGGTGGTTTGGACATCATTGTTCACCATGGCTTGTCGGATGACTTCATTGCAAACACCTCTCATTATGATCCAGATTCTTTAAATACGATCCTTGTAAAAAAGGGTTCTCTGTTTTATTTCGACCAAAATGAAACCGAACTGATTTCTACGAAATTTCTCAGGAAGGAGGGGCTTTTATCGCTTATGGTGCTTCCCATGCAGCATGAAGGAGAGGTAAACGGATGCATTAACCTTGCTTCACGAACCAGGGTTGGCTTTTACGAAAAGGTCAATTTTTCGCTTGAAGCGCTCGCCATACAAATCGGGGGAACCATTGCCCGTATCAATGCGGAGATCGCGCTGAAACAAAGCCAGCAGAATTTCCAGGAACTTTTTGACACACTCGATGATTTCATGTTCATCCTCGATGCAGAAGGACGCATAATCAAAACAAACCCGGTGGTCAGAAAACGGCTGGAATATACTGAAGAGGAGCTCAATCTGGTGAATGTGTTGATGGTGCATCCGCCTGAACGGCGTGATGAGGCGGGATTTATCGTAAACGAAATGATCCATGGACGGGCTCTGTTCTGCCCTGTGCCCCTGATCACAAAGTCGGGGAAGGAGATCCCCGTTGAGACCAGGTTTGTTATTGGCAAATGGGATGGCAAAGATGTGTTGTTCGGAATTTCACGCGATATTACCGAACGAAAAAAGTACGAAGAGGTACTTCGTCAGGGAATCGAAAAGGAGAAGGAGCTCAATCAGCTCAAATCGAAATTCATCTCAGTAGCTTCGCATGAATTCCGCACCCCCCTGGCGACCATCATGGCCACAAGTGAGACGCTGCTCAGCTACCGTGACCGGATGACCCAGCCACAGCAGGATGAACGCCTCATAAAAATCAAGGAGCAGGTAAGCAACCTAAACAAGATCATTGATGAGATGTTGCACTTATCGAAGCTTCAGACCAAGGAAAAGGAGCTGAAGCCGGAGATGTTCGATATTGCAGCACTGACCCGCGAAATTATCGACGAATCGAAGGTCTATTCAAGCAGAAAGGTCGAAATCGAACTAATAACGTCATCGCCGATTATAGAGGTGATGCTTGATAAGATGAGTATACGGGGCATCATCAGCAATCTGGTATCCAATTCGGTCAAATATTCAAACCCCGGCACAACCATTGTTATCTCCCTGAAGGAGGAGAACATGAATGTAATACTTAAGGTACAAGATGAGGGGATGGGAATCCCTGAAAACCAGTTAGCCCTGCTGTTCACGCCTTTTTTCCGTGCTTCAAATGCAGGGGATATTGACGGCACCGGGCTGGGGTTAAGCATTGTAAAAGAGTCGGCCGAACGTCATGGAGGAGAGGTTTCGGTCAAAAGTAAAGTGGGGGAGGGAACACAATTTACAGTCAGGGTGCCGCGCATCCTTACAACATAATGCAGCGTGAAACGTATGAAAAAATCAGGATGGTGTGAATACAAGACTATTTCAATACGCGGTTAATTTCATGAATCAACTCGTGAATGGAAAAGGGCTTGGCAAGCAGGCCATCGGATCCGAACAGGCGGGCCGAATCGAGATGAAACTGGGCTGAGGCCCAGCCGCCTCCCGTGATGGTGATTATTTTAAACTTAGGGTGAAATTCCCGCATGTGGAGGATCACCTCCATTCCATGGCTTTTAGACATGAGAACATCGGTAACAACCACGTCAAATTCCTGCTCATTGGCAATTTGGAAAGCTTCAGGCCCTCCATTCGCTGTTGCTACAAAAAAACCGTTTTCCTGCAAAAGAAACTTCATCGCTTCTACGAAGGAGGGGTCATCGTCTATAAACAGGATCTTTATCATATTGTTGTATTAATAATTTGAATATGAAGTAATAATCAAACCTGTTGTTGGGGTGTATACATAACAACAATGACTTGATAATGAACCTGTTAAAAATAATAATAAAATTGAATGTTATATACGTTACAAAAAATATTTATTTCGGTCATCACAGCGCAGCTACGGCTGTTGCTTGAGGGCTCAATATTATTCACCTGGAGGTTGGCACCGCGCCAGCCTGAGGCTTATGTGATGTTGGATGGTCCAGTTTACTTTTAGATCATGCACCAGGGTTCATCTTTTTCATATGCAGCTTTTATTTACTTCGGCCGAATTTGAACTTGATCCCGAAGTTTACACTTGCAGTGCTGAATGGAACAGTCTTACGCAGGGCCTGTTTGGGAGTATTGTCTGCAGTTGTTGAGTTGACTCTGATTTTATCCAGAAAATCGGTCTTTTTCTGGTGTACTGTCAGGGTGGAAAGCTTATCCTGCCCGTTTACCGTATACTCGATGATCTCACTGTAGCTGGGCGACCAGGTGGAGTGGGCAAAAGTAACTTCAGCGAACAGGTTGATCAGTTTGTTGAGGTTAAATTCACAGCCGCCGGTGGCCATATATCCAAGTGCAACACCGCCGTAGTAGCCATTGGTCAATTCGGTTGTCGCCGGCGGATTTACCGAGGCATTTTCAGATGAATAGCGGGCAAGCATGATGGGCAGGGCGCCGATTTGCAATCCGAACCGTGCATAGGGGTTGACTTTATCGAG